>Ga0307277_10000106_pt1 | contig 26043 bp, 24 predicted proteins | sample ER_DNA_116_FD_194473 | JGI IMG/M metagenome (GOLD analysis project Ga0307277, IMG submission 194473) | Bulk soil microbial communities from the East River watershed near Crested Butte, Colorado, United States - ER_DNA_116 | ecosystem: Environmental > Terrestrial > Soil > Floodplain | place...
AACCGAGATGGCGTCCCCGGCAGGATTCGAACCTGCGACCTGCGGATTAGAAATCCGCTGCTGCTATCCAGCTGAGCTACGGGGACGCGGTGCGCAAGCTTTTACCCAAGATCGCGTCTGCCTGCCAGCGCCGCGGCGCGTTTCCCGCCGGCAGGATAACGCCATAACCCGCCGATAGCGGCGATATTCCGTCGTCTCCTTCGGCTCTTTGCGCCCGATGCGAAACTGCGTAAGTTCGCGCGGCGCCGGGGGGCGGGACCCAAGCGGTCTGTCGATTTTCGAGAGAACGGCTGAACGGGGCAGGGGACATGGTGGTCGTGGCCGATAAGGGGGGGCACGAGCGGGCTTCCGCGCGCAGCCTCAAGACGATCGTCGACTTTGCCGTCGGCTCCCACGCGCGTGCGGTGGCGGTGCTGCTCGTTGTCGCCCTTGTGGCCTTCCTGCCCGGCTTCTTCAACATTCCGCCGATCGATCGTGACGAGGCGCGCTTCGCTCAGGCCACCAAGCAGATGGTGGAAAGCGGCGATTACATCGACATCCGTTTTCAGGACGAAGTGCGCTACAAGAAGCCGGTCGGCATCTACTGGCTGCAAGCCGCCGTGGTGAAGACCGCAAGCGCGCTCGGTTTTCCCGGCGCGCTCACCACGATCTGGCTCTATCGGATCCCCTCCCTCGTCGGCGCGATCGGCGCGGTGCTGCTGACCTATTGGACCGCCGTCGCCTTCGTGTCGCGGCGCGCCGCGGTGCTTGCCGGTCTCATGATCGCAAGCTGCGTGCTGCTGAGCATCGAGCGGCTGCTGGCGAAAACCGATGCCATGTTGCTCATGACCGTCGTTGCCGCCATGGGCGCGATAGCGCGCGCCTACCTGCCGCAACAGCGCGAACGCCTCGACGCTGCCGGCGAATGGGCGATCGCCGCAATATTTTGGACCGCGGTCGCCGCGGGGGTGCTGCTGAAGGGGCCGCTCATCGTGATGATCGTCGTGCTTGCCGCGCTGGCGCTCAGCATCCTCGATCGCTCTGCGCGTTGGCTGCTGACGCTCAAACCGCTCGCTGGGGTCATTTGGCTTGCCGTTTTGGTGCTGCCCTGGTTCGTCGCCATCATCGGACGCTCCGGCGACGCGTTCCTCGCCCAATCGGTGAGTGAAGACCTGCTCAGCAAGGTATTCACCGGCCAAGAATCCCATGGGGCTCCGCCCGGATACTATTTCATTCTGTTCTGGGTGACCTTCTGGCCGGGCGCGACGCTGGCGGCATTGGCGACGCCGGCGGTCTGGCGCGCCCGTCGCGAGCCTGCGGTCAAATTCCTCCTGGCCTGGCTTGTGCCCTCGTGGCTCGTGTTCGAGCTGGTGATGACGAAGCTGCCGCACTACGTGCTGCCGCTCTATCCCGCGATCGCCGTCCTGATCGCCGGCGTGGTCGACGCGCGCACACTCTCGCGCAAGCCCATCCTCGAGTGGGGCACGGTGGGGTGGTTCTTCGTTCCGATGGCAGCGGGGATCGCCGGCATCGTCGCGCTCGCGGTCATCGGCCGGCAATTCGGGCTGTTGGTCTGGCCGTTGATGGGAGCAGCGGCGGTTTTGGGCTTCCTGGCTTGGCGGCTTTACCAAGCCGACGGCGCCGAGCACGCGTTGCTGCGCGCGGTCGCGGCCGCGATCCTGACTGCAATCGCCATTTTCGGTTTGATCATCCCCTCGCTCGGCCAACTTTTCCCGAGCCCGGCGCTCGCGCGCATCCTGCGCGAGAGCGGGTGTGCGCACCCCGAGGCGGCTACCGTGGGATATCAGGAACCGAGTCTGGTGTTCCTCGCCGGCACCGCCACGCGCCTCGCCGATACCGCGGGCGCCGCGGAGTTCCTGCGCGGCGGGGAATGCCGCTTCGCCTTTGTCGAAGCGCGCGAGGAGAGGAGCTTTGCCCAACGCGCCGAGGCGATGGGGCTGCGCTACCGCGCCGGCCCCCGCATCGACGCGATCAACGTCAGCACCGGACGGCCGATCACCATCGCGGTCTTTCGCTCGGCAGGTGCATCATGAGTCTGGGCAACCCGCTCAAGCAGGTTTCAGTGACGGGTGCGGCGGCGCGGCTATACTGGCTGCGCGCCAACATCGCGTGGTCTCTTGCGCTGTTTGCGCGCGCGCCGAAATCCGTCGTGACGCCGAAGTGGCGTGCCCCGCTGCGGCTCGCCGCCGGCACACTGGCGGGCGTCGTCATTGTTGCGATAACGATGATCGCGCTCGACGCGCCGGCAGTGACCGCGGCGCGGCAAGCGCCGGCGTGGCTGATCGAATTCTTTCATCACATCACCGGATACGGCAGGTCGGTTTGGTTTCTGGTCCCGATCGCGCTGGCACTGACGGCGATCGCGGGGGTCGCCTCCCCGTCGCTTCCGCGCATGTCCCGCGGCGTGCTCGCGGCGCTCGCGGTGCGGCTGGGTTTTCTGCTCCTCGCGATCGGCCTGCCTGGACTGGTCTGGACAGTCGGCAAACGTCTCATCGGCCGCGCCCGGCCGTTCGTCGAAGGCGGCGCCGGCCCGTTCGCCTATCATCCGCTCGGCTGGAGCGTCGAATACGCAAGTCTGCCGTCCGGCCACGCCGTCGATGCATTCGCCGCAGCCATGGCGATCGGCACGCTCTGGCCATGGACGCGGCCCGTGATGTGGACCTATGCCGTGCTCATCGCCATGAGCCGCGTGGTCCTCACCGCGCATTTCCCAAGCGACGTCATGCTCGGTGCCGTCGCCGGCGCGCTGGGTGCGCTGGTGGTGCGCGATTGGTATGCCGCGCGGCGGCTAGCCTTCGTGATTGGCGCGGATGGCGCGGTTCGACCATGGCCCGGCCCGTCGTTTGCGCGCATCAAAAAGGTTGCCGGGCAGCTTATCGCCCCATAAGAAACGCGCGCAGAAAGATGCAAGTCCGCCGCCGCGTCGCCATGCCGGACAGACCATGAGCGAAACGTATGCAAGCGCCGCCGCGCCGGCTGTCTCCATCGTCGTGCCGGTACGCAACGAAGCCGATAACATCGCGCCGCTGGTCGACGAGATCGCGGCCGCGCTCGACAAGGACGTCGATTTCGAGCTCATCTACGTCAACGATGGCTCGAGCGACCGCACGCAAGCCGCATTGACCGAGCTGATGGCGAGCCGTCCATGGCTGCGCCAGATCAAGCATGACGTCTCGTGCGGCCAGTCGGCGGCGGTATCGACCGGCGTCAGACATGCGCGGGCAGGCATCGTCGTCACCCTCGACGGCGACGGCCAGAACGATCCCGCCTTCATTCCCGCGCTGCTCGATGCGATGGCGAAGTCGCCCCGTGTCGGGCTCGTCGCCGGCCAGCGCGTCGGCCGGCAGGCGACCGGCTTCAAGAAGTTTCAATCGCGCATCGCCAACGCCGTGCGCAGCCTCGTGCTGCGGGATGGCACCCGCGATACCGGTTGCGGGCTCAAGGCGTTTCGCCGCGAGCTTTTTCTCGCGTTGCCCTACTTCGACGGACTGCACCGGTTTCTTCCGGCGCTGGTGCGGCGCGAAGGCTATGACATCGTCTATGTCGACGTCGTCGATCGGCCGCGCCGCGCCGGCACGTCAAATTACGGCATGTGGGACCGGCTTTGGGTCGGGATATTGGATCTCGGCGGCGTCTGGTGGCTCATCCGCCGGCGCCGCGTTCCGCGCGTCTTGGAGGTGAAACGGGATGCTGATTGATCTCTCACAGGCGATTGGCAGTTACCTGCACGACGTCTTCGTGGCCAAATTCCAGTGGTGGGTGCTGCTCGGCTACGTGGCGCAAATCCTGTTCACCATGCGCTTCCTGGTGCAGTGGATCGCCTCCGAGCGGGCGGGAAAGATGGTGATGCCGATCGCCTTCTGGTTCTTCTCGATCGGCGGCGGGGTGTTGCTATTTTCCTACGCGCTGTACATTCGCGACCCGGTCTTCATCCTGGGCCAGGGATTCGGTGTATTCGTCTATGGGCGCAACCTCTATTTCGAGTTGCGCGACCGTCGCGGCGCCGCGGCCGCGACGTGAAAGGGCCGCTCATCGCCGCGATTGCAAATGCTCCGGTTGCCGCAGGGACGCTGGCTGCTATGCTCGTGGGCGGTGGCAGCCGAGGGAGGCGGGAGATGACGTTGAGCATCGCGACGACGTCTGAACGCAACGCCGCCGGAGAGGTCGAGGTGATCCCCACCGGTCGATCGCTCGGCGCCGAGGTACGGGGCATTGATCTCAAGGAGCTTGGCGAGGCCGCGTTCGCGCGGTTGATGCAGGCATGGCACCAACATTCGGTGGTGCTGATCCGCGATCAGAGGCTCAGCGACCAGCAGCTGATCGCCTTCAGCCGTCGCTTGGGGGATCTCGACTGGGCTCCGGTCCAGGAAACGGGCCGGCGTTTCGTCGAGGGCCTGCCCGAAATTTACATTGTCTCCAACGTCAAGGTGAATGGCGAGCCGATCGGCAGCCTCGGTGATGGTGAAGCGGTGTGGCACACCGACATGTCGTATCTCGATGTGCCGCCGAAGGCGAGCATGCTCTACGCCCTCGAAGTGCCGCCCACCGGCGGCAACACCTCATTTTGTACGATGTACGGCGTCTACGAGGCGCTGCCGCAGGCGCTGAAGGATCGCGTCGCCGGCCTCAAGATCAAGCATGACGGGACCTATAACAGCGGCGGCTATGTGCGCCAGGGCGTGACACCGACCGACGACCCGGTCACCTCGCCAGGCGCGGTGCATCCGCTGGTCTGCACGCATCCGGACACCGGCCGGCGCATGCTCTATCTCGGGCGTCGTCGTAACGCCTATCTGGTCGGGCTCGAGATTTCCGAGTCGGAGGCGCTGCTCGACGAACTCTGGAGCTTCGTCGCTCGACCGGAATTCGCATGGGAGCACGCTTGGCGCGTCGGCGATCTCGTTTTGTGGGATAACCGCTGCACCATGCACCGGCGCGACGCTTTCGATCCGACCAGTCGGCGGGTCATGCATCGCACCCAAGTCAAAGGCGAGCAGCGGCCTTCCTGACGCGCAGGCTGTTGCAAGTTCAGCGCACCATCGAGAGGACGGCCGCCCCATGAGGCGACGCGACTTACTCGCCCTTGGCATCGCCGTGATGCCGCTGCGCGCGCTGCTGCCTCATCCCGCGCGCGCGCAGGCCAAATACCCCGACCGTCCGATCCGGCTGGTCATTCCATTTCCGCCGGGCGGCGGTTACGACGCCGTGGGGCGTCCATGGGCGGAGAAGATGAAGTCGGTGCTTGGCACCGTAGTCGTGGAGAACCAAGGGGGAGGCGGCAGTTCGCTCGGTGCAGCCACGGTCGCCCGTGCCCGCCCGGACGGCTACACTATTTTGCTCGGCGGCTCGAGCACGCACGTCACCGAGGCCCTGCTCAAGAGCCGTCCGCTCTACGATCCGCTCAAAGAACTCGAGCCCATCTCCAACGTGGTGGTTTCGCCCTTGGGCCTCGCGATCAATCCCGCGGTACCGGCTCGGACGCTGAGAGAGTTCATCGACTACGCCAAGGCCAATCCCGGCAAGCTGTCCTATGGGCATGCCGGCGTCGGCTCGATGAACCACCTGACCGGCGAGCTGCTCAAATCGCTCGCGGGACTGCCGGACCTGGTGCATGTGCCCTACCGGGGATCGGGACCGGCGACCGCCGACGCCATCAGCGGACAGGTGGCGATGGCCACCCCCGCGGTCACCAGCGCGCTGCTCGAACTTCACCGGACCGGCAAGCTGTACATTCTCGCTGTGACCAGTCCCGCCCGTCTGATCGCTGCGCCGGACATCCCGACGGCCGTCGAAGCGGGACTTCCCGGAATGATCTCGCAGCAGTCGATTGGGCTGCTCGCTCCCGCCGGGACAGCGACGAGCATTGTCGAGCAGATTTCGCGGGCGACGCGCACGGCGTTGGCGGAGCCAACCTACCGGCAGATGCTCATCGAGTCGGGCTTCGAACCCGACAGCGATTCAACCCCGGAGAAATTCCGGCGGTTGCTCGAAGAGGACATCGCCCGGTGGGCGCCGACGGTCAAGGCGATGGGCCTGAAGCTCGACTGAAGCCGGAACCGCGGCGCCACTCCTGATCTCGTCACGCGCAAGCACGCCTCAGCGCGCCGCTGCAAGGGCGGCAAAGCCGCATTCGAGATCGCCGATCAGGTCATCGACGTCCTCGAGCCCGATATGCAGCCGCACAGTCGGCCCGCCCGGCATCCACTGCGTCGCTGTGCGGATGCTGGTGCAGTCGAATGGAATGGCCAAGCTCTCGAAGCCGCCCCACGACGGGCCGATGCCGAAGAGACGCAGCGCGTTGACGAACGCGTTGACCGCGCTCTGCGCGACCGGCTTGAACACGATGCTGAAGAGGCCGCTCGCGCCGGAAAAATCGCGGTGCCAGATGGCATGGCCCGGACAGCTCTCGAGCGCCGGATGCAGCACGCCGGCGATCTCGGGGCGCGCGGCGAGCCAACGTGCGACCCGCAATCCCGCTTGATGGTGCTGCGCGAGCCGCACGCCGAGGGTGCGTAGCCCGCGCAGGCCGAGATAGATGTCGTCCGGCCCGACGCAAAGGCCAAGCGTATGCACCGTCCCGCTCAGCCGTTCCCACGCCGCCGCGTTTGCCGACACCGTGCCGAGCATCACGTCGGAATGGCCGCCGATATATTTGGTGGCCGCCTGGATCGACAGGTCGACTCCCTTGTCGAACGCGCGGAAATAGAGCGGGGTCGCCCAGGTATTGTCCATCAACACGAGCCCACCCCTGGCATGGGCCGCCGCGGCGATCGCCGGCACATCTTGGATCTCGAAGGAGAGCGAGCCCGGCGCCTCAACGAACACGGCTCGTGTGTTGGACCGCATCAGCGCGGCGATCCCGCCGCCGATCAGGGGATCGTAATACGTCGTCTCGATGCCGTAGCGCCGAAGCACGCTGTCGCAGAACCTGCGCGTGGGCTGATAGGCGCTGTCGGTGACCAAGAGGTGGTCGCCGGCTTTGAGCACCGCGAGCAGGGCGGTCGAAATCGCCGCGAGACCCGACGGCAGGAGCGCCACGCCGGCGCAGTCGGGACCTTCGAGCTCGCGCAGCGCGCTTTCCAGTGCCTCCGACGTTGGCGTGCCCCGCCGTCCGTAGAGGTAACGCGCCCGGCGGGCTAGGAAATCCTCGGCGCTCGGATACAACACCGTCGAGGCGTGATAGACCGGCGGATTGACGAAACCATGATTGGCGACAGCGTCGCGGCCACCCGTCACGAGCCGCGTCGGCGGTTTCAATGATGGGCGCTTGGCGTCGGCTTCGGTCTTCTTGCTCATGGTGCCTTTCTCGCCGCGCCCGCTTGCGCCTTATCTTTTCGCGCGGGGGGCGCTCTAACACGCGGTCATGGCGTCAAGTGCCGTGACCGTCAACCCCTTGACCGCCATAGCTGATCGTTCTGAGATGGCGGATAGACCAACGCGAATACGCGCATGCGGGCACGCGACGCTGGCCGGCACGTCCACACGCTCGATCATGGCGTAAAAAAAGCCGCTCAAATCACGTAACTTGTAATCAAGGCCCCAAGGACAGTCTCTTAGGAAAGGCTGCTTCATGAAACGTGCAATCTTTCTTTTTGCGGCGCCGGTCGCGCTCGGCTTCTGCGTCGGGGCCGCGTCCGCCCAGACGCTCAAGACGGTGAAGGATCGCGGGGCACTCATCTGCGGCGTCAGTCAGGGACTGCCGGGATTCTCCAATCCCGACGACAAGGGCAACTGGACCGGCTTCGATGTCGACTTCTGCCGCGCGATTGCCGCGGCGATCTTCAACGATCCAAGCAAGGTCAAGTTCACGCCGCTCTCGGCCAAGGACCGGTTCGAGCCGCTCAAGACCGGCGATATCGACCTGTTGTCGCGCAATACCACCTGGACGCTGTCGCGCGACGTCGCCTACGGCAACTTCGCGGGCGTGACATACTACGACGGGCAAGGGTTCATGGTTCGCAAGTCGCTCAAGGTCAACTCGGCGCTCGAGCTCAATGGCGCGTCGGTGTGCACGCAGACCGGCACCACGAACGAGCTCAACCTCGCGGACTACTTCCGCGCCAACAACATGAAATACGAGGTGATCGCGTTCGGCACCGCGGACGAGACGATAAAGGCCTATGAGGCAGGCAGGTGCGACGTGTTCACTACCGACGTCTCGCAGCTCTTTGCGGAGAAGCTCAAGCTCACCAACGCCAACGATCACGTGATCCTGCCGGAGATCATCTCCAAAGAGCCGCTCGGGCCGCTGGTGCGCCATGGCGACGACCAATGGTTCGATGTCGTCAAGTGGACGCTCTATACGATGCTCAATGCCGAGGAGCTCGGTGTGTCCTCCAGGAACGTCGACGACGCGATGAAGTCGAACCAGCCGGAGATCAGGCGGCTCTTGGGCGTGGAGGGCAATTTCGGCGAGCAGCTCGGGCTGACCAAAGATTGGGCGGTCCGCATCGTCAAGCAGGTCGGCAATTACGGAGAAGTGTTCGAGCGCAACGTGGGGGCGGGTTCCAAGCTCGGCATCAGCCGCGGCATCAACCGTTTGTGGACCAAAGGCGGCATCCAGTACGCGCCGCCGGTGCGGTGAGTTCGATGCGCATGGTGCGCCGCCGGATTGTGGTCACCAATGTCGTGCCCCGAAGCTGGGCATCCGCCAACCCGCGTCGTGGCAGTGGAAAACACCTATACCGCTGATGACTGGCGCATCCGCCTTTGCGGATGAGCCGACGACGGGGACAAGCGATTCCCGTGTAAATGCAAATGCAGCGCGCCTTGGCCCCGCCGCGGGTTGCGATCTACAATCGCCCGAGATTTCGTGCGGTATTCTATCAGTTCGCGTTGCTCGCGGCGTTGGTCTGGCTGGGATACGAGTTCGTTCTCAATGCCAAGGCCAATCTCGACGCCCAGAAAATCACCAGCGGCTTCGGCTTCCTCGAAAATACGGCGGGCTTCGCCGTCAACCAATCGCTCATTTCGTATAACGAATCCGACACCTATGGCCGCGCGTTCGTCGTCGGGCTCCTCAATACGCTCCTCGTTGCCGGGATCGGCATTGTGCTCGCAACCATTCTCGGTTTTGCAATCGGCATTGCGCGGTTATCGCGCAATTGGCTCCTTGCGCGCATGGCCGCGGGCTATGTCGAATTGATCCGCAACCTGCCGCTCCTGTTCCAGATTTTGTTCTGGTACCTCGCCGTCCTGGGCACGCTGCCGCCGCCACGCCAAAGCATCTCGCTGTTCGGCGAAATTTTCCTCAATAACCGCGGGATCATCGTGCCCGCGCCGGTCTCGGGGAAGGGAGCTGGCTTGGTCCTCGCGGTGTTTGCCGCGAGCGTGGCAGCGACGCTTGCGCTCAGAGTTTGGGCCCGGCACCTACAAGTCCGCACCGGGCGGCGGATGCCGCTGGTCTGGAGCTGCCTGGCGCTCCTGATCGTGCCGGCGCTCATTGCGCTTATCGCGACGGGATGGCCGATCGGCTTCGCGGCGCCCGAGCTGCGCGGCTTTAATTTCGTCGGCGGCATTCGGCTGCTCCCCGAATTCGTCGCGCTTCTCGTCGCGCTGACGACCTATACCGCCGCCTTTATCGCCGAAATCGTGCGCGCCGGCCTGCTCGCCGTCCCGCGCGGCCAAAGCGAGGCCGCCTCCGCGCTCGGGCTGCGGCGAGGGATGACGCTGCGTCTGATCGTGTTGCCGCAAGCGCTGCGCGTCATTATCCCGCCGCTCACCAACCAGTATCTCAACCTGACGAAGAACTCCTCGCTCGCTGTGGCCGTGGGCTATCCCGACCTGTTCGCGGTCTTCGCCGGTACCACATTGCACCAGACCGGCCAGGCCATCGAGATCATCGCCATGACCATGGCTGTCTATCTTGCCATTTCGCTCATCACCAGCGCGTTGATGAACTGGTACAACGCTCATATCCGAATAGCGGAGCGCTGATGGCGGCGACTTCACAGCAATCCTATATTCGCCGCGCGCTGCTCGAACCCGAGCCGCCGCCGGTGGCGAGCGGGGATGTCCTGGCACGAACCCGCGCGCGGTTGTTCGGCGGCGCGTTCAATACCGCGCTGACGCTGTTTGGCGCCGTCATCGTCGTCGCGCTAGTATGGCCGACGGTGAAGTTTCTATTCGTTGACGCGGTCTGGACGGGCTCGAGCCGCCTCGATTGCCTGCCGCAAACTCTGGGGCGCGAGGTCGGCGCCTGCTGGCCGTTCGTCGGCGCCAAATTCAGCCAATTCATGTACGGATTTTATCCGGCAAGCGAACAGTGGCGGGTCGATCTCACCTATGCGCTCGGCACCCTTCTGCTCGTGCCGCTGCTCATTCCAACCGCACCCTACAAGGCGCTCAATGCCGTTGTGTTTTTCGGCGTCTTTCCCGTCGTCGCGTTCTTCCTGCTGATCGGCGGCGTCTTCGGCCTGCCGCATGTGGAGACCCGCGTCTGGGGCGGCCTCCTGGTGACCCTGGTGATCTCGTTCACCGGCATCATCTTCTCGCTGCCGCTCGGCATCTTGCTCGCGCTCGGACGACGTTCGGAACTCCCCGTCGTGCGCATGATGTGCGTCATTTTCATCGAGTTCTGGCGCGGCGTTCCGCTCATCACCGTGCTGTTCTTCGCGACCTACATGCTGCCGTTCTTCCTGCCGAGCGATTGGCGGATCGACGGCCTCGCCCGCGTGCTGGTGGGGGTGGTGCTGTTCGCGGCGGCGTATATGGCTGAGGTCGTGCGCGGGGGCCTGCAGGCGATCCCGCGCGGCCAGTTCGAGGGGGCGATGGCGCTCGGGCTCGGCTATTGGCGCATGATGGCCTTGGTGATCGTCCCGCAGGCGTTGCGACTGGTCATCCCCGGCATCGTTAATTCCTTCATCAGCCTGTTCAAGGACACGACTCTGGTGTTGATCGTCGCGATCTTCGATCTGCTCGGCCAGTTGCGGGCGGCGTTCGCCGATCCGAGCTGGGCCACGCCGTCCACCCTGTTCACCGGGTTCGCGTTTGCCGGGGCAATTTATTTTGTCGGAAGCTTCGGGATGTCGCGCTATGCCTTGTTCGTGGAGCGGCGCTTGAACATCGGTCGCCTGGGTTGAGACAAGGTCGAGAGTTGAGCGGCAGCAAGAAAACCCAGAAAGCGGACGGATCGAGCCGGCGCATCGGCCTCGACATGCGCACCACGACGCACGAGGTCGCGATCGACATCATCGGTCTCAACAAATGGTTCGGCAGCTTCCACGTGCTGCGCGAGATCGATCTCAAGGTGATGCGCGGGGAGCGCATCGTCATCTGCGGGCCCTCGGGCGGCGGCAAGTCGACGCTGCTTCGCTGCATCAACCGCATCGAAGACTGGCAGCGCGGGCAAGTCATCGTCGACGGCACCGAGCTCACCGAGGATCTCAAGAGCATCGACGAGGTGCGCGGCGAGGTCGGAATGGTGTTCCAGCACTTCAACTTGTTTCCGCATTTGACGGTGCTCGAGAACTGCACGCTCGCCCCGATCTGGGTGCGCAAGATGCCGAAGATCGACGCCGAGGAGATCGCGCGGCACTATTTGCGGCGGGTTCGCATTCCCGAGCAGGCGGACAAGTATCCGGCCCAGCTCTCGGGCGGGCAGCAGCAGCGGGTGGCGATCGCGCGGGCGCTATGCATGCAGCCGAAGATCATGCTGTTCGACGAGCCGACCTCCGCGCTCGATCCGGAGATGGTCAAGGAGGTGCTCGACACCATGGTCGGCCTCGCGCTCGACGGCATGACCATGGTGGTGGTGAGCCACGAGATGGGATTTGCCCGCCAGGTTGCGAACCGGATGGTGCTGATGGATGCCGGGCAGATCGTCGAGGCGAGTGAGCCGGACGCCTTCTTCAACCATCCCCAGCACGACCGCACCAAGCAGTTCCTGAGCCAGATTTTGCGGTAGACGGGTTGAAATGACTTGCAACTCCCTGCAACAGCCGGCAATGCCGACTGATGCCCATTTTATCGCATTGCGGCCGGTAGTGCCGTAGCCCAAATATCGGCTACAATCGCATAGCATCCGACGAAAAAGACGGACTGGGAGACGAACCATGCGCGCGATGGGTCTTGTTTTGCTCAGCATCGCAATAATGGCTTTGCTCCTCACCGACGCTGACGCCAAGCGCCGGTCGAGCGCGCAAGGGAGCCAAGCGGCGGGGGCCAGCAGAAGCTGGTGCGCGACCTATTCCTGGAAAGGCATCAACGACAACTGCAGTTTTGCGACGCAACAACAGTGTATGGCCCAGGTGTGGGGGCTCGGTGGCTTTTGCCGACCCAATCCGTTTCCCGGGTCGGCGTATGGGAGCGGCTACACCTGGTCACGTCCGATGCGCTAGTGCGAAGGCTGACGCAGGCGGAGGCTAAGGGGTTGTTGGGTAAGTTCAAGTAAGGGCTTCCGCTTCCACTCTGTTTAGCGCAGCAGCGGGCCGTCCGCCTTCTTCCAGGCGTCGATGCCGCCCTGGATGTGGCAGGCCGAGGCGAGGCCCGCGTCCTGCGCGGCCTGCACTGCCATCGCCGAGCGCTCCCCGAACGCACAGTAGAAGACGATGCGCTTGCCGGTGGCGCGCGCGAGCTCGTGCAGCATGCCGCCGGGACGCACATTGGCGGGGAGGTCGGGGTAGGGGGCGTGCAGCGAGCCGGCGATGACGCCGTGCTTCTCGCGTTCGCTGCGTTCGCGCAAATCGACGAGCACCACGTCCGGCCGGCCCTTGAGCGAGCGCGCCTCGGCGGCAGTTACCGCCCATCCCCGCCGCGCAATCTCGTCCTGGACGAGGCCCACGCGCATGTTCGCGGGCACTGCCACGTCCATCATTTTCGGGTTGGGGAGATTGAGGCTGTTCATCACGTCGACATATTGGTCGATCGACTTCACCTGCAGACGCGGGTTGAACGCCTTCTCCTCGCCGATGGTCGAGACCGTTTCGCCCTTGTAGTCATGGGCGGGAAAAATCATCGTCTCGTCGGGCAAGCGAAGCAGCTTGTTGAAGATCGACTCGTATTGCGCGCGCGGGTCACCGTTCTGGAAATCGGTGCGACCAGTGCCGCGGATGAGCAGCGTGTCGCCGGTGAACACCCGGTCGTGCATCAGGAAGCTGTAGGAATCGTCGGTATGACCGGGCGTGTAGAGCACGTCCAGCGCTACGCCTTCGATGGTGAGCTTGTCGCCTTCCGACAGCCGCATCGACACCACGTCGACGTTGCTGCGTTCGCCCATCACCGTGATGCAATGGGTGCGGTCGCGCAGCGCGCCAAGCCCGGTGATGTGGTCGGCGTGCAGATGGGTGTCGACTGCCTTGACCAGCCTGAGGTCGAGTTCGTCGACGAGTTGGATATAGCGGTCGACCTTCTCCAGCACCGGATCGATGACCAGCGCCTCGCCGCCGCGCCGGCTGGCGATGAGATAGGTGTACGTGCTCGAGACGCTGTCGAAGAGCTGGCGGAAGATCATCACCGTGACCCGCGCAATTCGGAGCCTGCGAATCCCCTCGACCCGTGGCGCACAGTATAAATCTTCTATGGGCGGGCAAAAAGGGGCGCGCCCTCACGGCTACGCCCGCAATCGTTCAAGCTTTCTCGACCGGAAGATCGTCACGCGATCCCCACTCCGACCAAGAACCGTCGTAAAGCGCCTGGGGCGGTTTACCCAGCGCGTCGAGCGCGAACCAGAGAATTGCGGCCGTCAGGCCCGAGCCGCACGTCGTGATGATCGGCGCGTCGAGGTCGACGCCGCCCGCGGTGAACGCCCGCCTGAGCTTCTCCGGCGCCGCTAGCGTTCCGTTCTCGACCACGGACGTGGAGGGCACACTGAGGGCGCCCGGCATGTGACCCGAGCGCAGCCCGGGGCGCGGCTCCGGCGCTCGCCCGAAAAAGCGCTCGGCGGGGCGCGCATCCACCACCTGCGACGAGCCGCTCGCCAACGCTGCCCGCACCGTCGCGAGCGACGCCACCAGCTCGGCGTTCTTGCGCGCTTTGAAGGTGCGCGGCGCACGTTTGACCGCGCCCGCTTCGAGCGGCCGCCCTTCGGCTTTCCATTTCGGCAATCCGCCGTCGAGAATGAACACCTTGTCCGCGCCGAACAGCCGAAACGTCCACCATACGCGCGGCGCAGAATACATGCCGGCACCATCGTAGATGACGATGGTGTCGCTGTCGGCGATGCCAAGCGCCCCCACATCGCGGGCGAACTGGGCGGCGTCAGGCAGCATGTGTGGCAGGGGATTGGAATGGTCGGAAATCACATCGACATCGAAGCGCACGGCGCCGGGAATGTGGCCGGCGAGGTACTCGGCCGCGGCGTCGCGCTGCATGGTCGACAGGTAGGAGGAGCCGTCGACCACCACGACGTCGGGTGCGCCGAGGCGTTGCGCGAGCCAATCGCTGCTGAGCAGCCAGCGTGACGTGGAACCCTCATCCGGCATGGACATCGCCCCATCCAACAATCGCGCCGCTTACGCTTCGCGCTGCGGCGCTATGCAAACGCAATTCGCACCCGCCGGTTCTGCCGGCCTTTCTTTTCGATCTGCGTCACGCGCACGTCGCCGATCTCGTCCGTCGTGCGCACGTGCGTGCCGCCGCAGGGCTGCAGGTCGTATCCGACGATCTCGACGAGCCTTACGCGGCCGGTGCCGAGGGGCGGCTTGACCGACATCGTCTTGACCAGGCCGGGCGCGGCTTCGAGCTCAGCATCGCTGATCCAGCGCGAGCGTACCTCGGCGCCGGCGGCGATCATCTGCGCGAGTTTGCGCGTAATCTGCTCCTTGTCGAGGCCCGCTTCGGGAATGTCGAAGTCGAGCCGTCCATCTGTGTCGCCCACCGCACCGCCGGTCACCGGGTAGGGCAGCACCGCCGAGAGTAGGTGCAGCGCGGTGTGCATGCGCATGCGGGCGTAGCGCAAATCCCAATCGATGGCGGCATGCACGGTCTCGCCCTCTTTCAGAGCAAGGCCGGCGGAGGCCGGCTGATGGGAAATCTCGCTCTTGTCGGCATCGGTGTAGCTCGCGCCTGCGATCGGGATGGGCTTCCCCGTTGTCCGGCGCAGAACGCCGCGGTCGGCGGGCTGTCCGCCCGAGGCGGCGTAGAACACGGTGCGGTCGAGGACGACGCCGCCCGCCTGCGTTACGCCGATGACGGTGGCGCTGCATTCCTTCAGGTAGGAGTCCTCGAGGAATAGACAGTCGGTGGGCATGGTACGGTGTCGCAGCGATCGGTGCTTACGTTTTTTCGTACGGAACTTGCACGTTCATTCGCCGCTCCAGCCATTCCGGGACGGGCAGGCCCTTCTCGCGCAGGAACCGTGGATTGAACAGCTTCGATAGATAGCGCGAGCCGCCGTCGGCGAGAATGGTCACGATGGTGTGGCCCGGCCCCATGTCCCTCGCCAGCCGGATCGCGCCCGCGACGTTGATCCCCGTCGAGCCGCCCATGCACAGCCCTTCGTGTTCGGCGAGATCGAAGATGAGCGGCACCGCTTCCTCGTCGGGAATGAGATAAGGCTTGTCCACCTTGATGTCTTCGATGATGCGGGTCACCCGGCCGAGTCCGATGCCCTCGGTGATGGAGCTGCCGTCCGACGCTTTCGCTTCTCCGTGCGCGAACAGATTATACATTGCCGCGCCCTTGGGATCGGCGACGCCGATCACGATGTCGTTCTTCTTTTCCCGCAAGTAGGTTGCGACGCCGGCGACGGTTCCGCCAGTGCCGATGGCGCAGATGAAGCCGTCAAGCTTGCCGTCGGTCTGCTCCCAGATCTCGGGGCCGGTGGAGAGGTAATGGGCTTTGCGGTTATCCAGGTTGTTCCATTGGTCTGCAAATAGGACGCCGTTCGCCTCGTCCTTGCGCAGCTGTTCCGCCAGGCGGCGGCCGATATGCTGGTAGTTGTTCGGGTTCGCATAGGGTGCCGCCGGCACCTCGACGAGCTCGGCGCCGCACAGGCGCAACATGTCCTTCTTTTCCTGGCTCTGGGTATTGGGAATGACGATAAGCGTGCGGTAGCCTCGCGCATTGGCGACGAGCGCCAGCCCGATGCCGGTGTTGCCGGCCGTGGCTTCGACAATGAGTCCCCCTGGCCTGATCTCGCCGCGCTTCTCCGCTTCCAGGATGATTTGTCGCGCCGGCCGGTCCTTGACCGATTGTCCCGGGTTCATGAACTCGGCCTTGCCGAGGATGGTGCAACCGGTGGCCGCCGACGCGCGCTCGAGCTTGATCAGCGGCGTGTTGCCGATTGCTGCGACGATGTCTTCGCTGACGCGCATGGTTGCGATCTCGACGGCACCGGCTAGTTCGCCACGTCGACCAACGTGAGTGTCGCGGGTCCCTCGCCGACGATGAGCAGCCAGGTTTCCTCGTCTTTGGCCCCGTCCCAGTGCACCTGCTTGGCGAAATGGGTGACGAAGGTGCCGGCGGGCATGGGGACCGTATTCTCTTTGTCGAACTTGTTTCCGGTTGCGACCCACCACGTGCCTTTAATCACCGTGATGAAGCGGTCGTTGGGATGGAAGTGCGGCTTGCTGAAATTGCCCGGCTTGAAGCGGTTGAGAACCACGTAGGGTCCGCTCTGGGACGGATCGCCGTGCAGCACGACTTGATTGACGCCGGCCGCGCCGGTCGGGTCGCGCCATTTGTATTGATCCGGCAAGGTGTAGACGACGGCCTTGGGATCGAGGCCGGAGAATTTGCCCGCGGTCGGCTCGACCCGAGTGCTGGTTCCCGGTCCCTCGCCGAAGATCAGGAGTGACGCGTCTTCGGTCTTGGCGCCGTCCCAATGCACTTGTTTGCCGAAGTGCGTCACGAACGTGCCGGGCAGCAACGCCACGGCGTTGTCGGGATCGAAATTCGTCCCGCTGCCCATCCACCAAGTGCCGTCGAGCACCGTGATGAACCGGTCGTTGGGGTGGAAGTGCGGACGGCTGAAATGGTTTCCTTGCAGCCACTTGGTGCGCTGGAGGTAGAGCCCGGGTTTCGACGGGTCGCCCACGAGCACCGCGTTTTGCACGCCCTCGGCGCTCGGCGGGTTCCACTTGATCTGGTCGGGCAGCTGATAGACGAGCGCCGCCGGATTGAGCTCAGCCGCGTGGCCTTGCACGACCAGGACGAACGCGAAACTCGCGCCAAGGATGCAACGCGATAGGTCAGGCGCCATTTGCTCCTCCCGTTCACCGTCCTTGCTGGTCCAGCATAGTTTCCCATGACGTAGCCGGCAAAGCCTATGTCACAGGCATCGGCGCGCCCTCGTCACCGAATGACAACGTGCCCAAAGCTCGTTGCGGGCAATAAGCCGGCGCCAGCGCGATTGGCCGCGAATACCGGCCTCTGCTAGAAGCGGCGTCGAACGCGAGCCGGCGAAGATGAAACGCAGCATCGACCGCATCCTCACTACACATGTGGGCAGCCTGATCCGGCCGCAGCCGCTGCAGGCGTTCCTGCGCGCCAAGCAGGGCGGCAAAGCATTCGACGCGAATGGCTATGCCGCGTGCCTGACGGAGGCGGTCGCCGCCATTGTTCGCCGCCAAGCCGAGGCCGGTATCGACGTGGTCAGCGACGGCGAATTCGGAAAATCGATCAGCTGGTCGCAATACGCGCTCGAACGCCTGAGCGGCTTCGAACGCCGCCCGGTCAAGCAGGGCGCCAACCCGTTTCAGCGCGGCGCTGATCGGCGACGTTTTGGCGAATTCTATGCCGAGCTCGACGCGCGCGAAGAGATCGCGACCACCACCGAGGCGATTTGCACCGGGCCGATCGCGTATACCGGACAGGCAGAGCTCGAGCGCGACATCAACAACTTCAAGGCTGCGCTCGACGATGTCGGAGTCGAGGAGGCGTTCCTGCCGGTTGCTGCGCCGGCGAGCGTCATCCCGGATCGCAAGAACGAGTATTACCGCAGCGACGAGGAGTGCCTTGCCGCGATCGCCGCGGCGATGCGGACCGAATACAAGATGATCGTCGATGCCGGCTTCTTGCTGCAGCTCGACGACGCACGCACCGCGGTGACATACGATCGCATGGTGCCGCCGGCGAGCTTCGCCGAGTACCGCGAATGGGTCGCAATGCACGTCGAGGTGCTCAACCACGCGATCGAGGGCCTGCCGCCCGAGCGCATCCGCTACCACGTCTGCTGGGGGAGCTGGCCGGGACCGCACACCACCGACGTGCCGCTCAAAGACATCGTCGACCTCATCCTCAAGGTGAAGGTCGGGGCTTATGTGATCGAAGGTGCCAATCCCCGTCACGCGCATGAATGGAAGGTCTGGGAGGAGGTGAAGCTGCCTGAGGGCAAGGCGCTCATCCCCGGGGTCATCAGCCACGCCACGAATGTGGTGGAACACCCGGAACTCGTTGCCGAGCGCATCGTCCGCTACGCCCGCCTGGTCGGGCGCGAGAATGTGCTGGCCGGAACGGACTGCGGCTTCGCGCAGGGACCGTTCTACCGCCGTGTCCATCCCTCGATCATGTGGGCGAAGCTCGAAGCCTTGGCGCAAGGTGCCCGCCTTGCGAGCAAGGCGCTGTGGCCATGAGGCATGTTCCGGGGCTGATGGCGGCTAAGTGCGTGCCTGGCGTCGCTGCTTAAAGCTCGCGCCCGATCGCGCGGTCGAGCGAGCAGGTACCGCCGCCGCGCATGAGGAAGAACAGCGCGCACACGCCGATGAGTAGCGGATATTCCCAACCGCCTTGGCTCCAGAAAAAGCCCTTGGCCGACGTGAACTTCACGGCCACGATCATGAAGATGAGGACGCCCGCGGCCGCAAAGCGGGTGAACAGCCCCAGCACCAACAGGATCCCGCCGATCAGTTCGGTGCAGCCGACCAACGTGCCCCAGAATATGCCGGGCGTGAAGCCGATGCGATCGAACAACGCGGCATTGCCCGCAAAGCCCATGCCGCCGAACGCTCCGAACAGCTTTTGCATCCCATGCGGGATGAGAATCCCGCCGAGCGTTACGCGCAAGATCGGTTCGGCATATCTCTCCACCGCGCCGTAAATGCTACCGAGCGCGGGAATGTAATGGCGCGATATTGCTTCAGCCATGTTGCGCCCCCCGATGGATCTCCTCCCTCCGCTTTCACCATAGCGATGGACGAAAGCAGCGCCTTTTGATAGCTGCGATGTGCAGCCGCTCAACCTTTCTTCGACAACACCCGATCGATGCTGAAGCGGCCTGGCCCGGCCACGAACAGGATGAGCGCGCCGCCGAGGACGGCAACATTCTTGAGGAAGTGATTGTACTGGTTCCCCATCTGCGCGGCTGGATATTCCCAGTAGCGATGGGCCAGCGCGGTTGCAGCGATGAGGAATAATGCGCAGAGCAGCGCGGCATAACGGGTGCCGACCCCGAGAACGAGGGAGAGGCCGATCACGAACTCAACCAGCGCGCCAACCCAGGACGAGACCTCGGGCGCAGGCGCGCCCAGATTCTTCAAGTAGCCAAGAAAGCCGGCGTGGTTCCACAGCTTTCCCCCGATGCCCGCCGAGCTCGCGAGAAAGAGCCAGCCGAGCAGGACGCGGCCGACCAGCAAGAAAGCGTCCGCGGTGCTGGCGGCGAGGCCGTCGGCGTGGGACAGCGATGGATGTGACGATTCGGTTGATCCAATGGACATGGTTTCCCCCTCGCTACGTCTTTGAAGTTTTGCGACCGGCTTTCCTCCATTTGGCCCTCGATCGGGCCTCGATGGAATGCAATGCGCTGACGAGTCGCTGGACGAGCTTATCGCTCGCGGCGAAAGGTGCATGGAGGGTTGGAGCCCGCGTGCGTGCAGTGTGCGCGCCAGCCTTGGACGGGGGCTCAAGCGCATCGGCGGCGAAGTGCCTCGTTGAGCCCGCAGGAACGCTTGTCTATGGTCGTTAAGTCGCCACCAAGAATGGTCCGGGAGGATTTAGAATGATTCCGTCGCCGCGCGTCGTTGCGTCTGCCGCTGGCGCTGCCCTGCGCGCATCCATAGTGGTCGCAGCGCTCGCCTTGCCCATTTCGTGGTCTTCAGCTTGCCTCGCCCAGGATTATCCGACGCGGCCGGTCAAGATCATCGTGCCGTTCGGCGCCGGCGGGCCCGCCGACGTCTACTCCCGCGTTCTTGCGCAGCACCTGTCGGAGGCGCTCAAAGAGCCCTTCGTCGTCGAGGACCGGCCGGGCGCCGGCTCGATCATCGGTACCGATGCGGTCGCGAAGTCGCCGCCCGATGGTTACACCTTGCTCGCGATGTCGAACACCCACACGACCAACGAGTCGCTCATCGCCCACAAGCCGTTTCAGCTGATGCGCGACTTCGTGCCGGTGGCAGGAATCAACTATTCTGACCTGGTGATGGTGATCCACCCTTCGGTTCCGGCAAAGGACCTCAAGGAATTCATCGCCTACGCGAAATCGAAGCCTGGCGAGCTCAATTATGCTTCTTCCGGCGCAGGCACGCCCTATCACATGGCCGGCGAGCTGTTCAAAGCAATGAGCGGCACCAATCTGGTGCACGTCCCGCACAAGGCATCCGGGGAAATGCGCAACAGCGTCATCGGCGGCCACGTGCAAATGGCGTTCGACGCTATCACCACCATGACGCCGAACGTGAAGGCGGGGCAAGTGCGCGCGCTCGGCACGTCGGCCGCCAAGCGCTCCTCGGTGCTGCCCGACGTTCCCACCATCGCCGAGGCGGGCGTGCCCGGCTACGAATCGACCATCTGGCTCGGCATCATGGCGCCCGCCGGCACGCCGAAGGCGATCGTCGACAAGCTCAATGCCGAGATCAACAAGGCCATCACCCGCCCGGACGTGAAGGAGGCCTGGGACAAGCAAGGCGCGGTGCCGCTGGTGATGAGTCCCGCCGAGTTCGAGAAATATCTGCGCGCCGACATCGAGAAATGGGCGCACGTAGTTCAGGTTTCCGGCATCAAGGCGGACTAGCCCGCTCCGCGCGCTGCGAACGCTAGTAGCGACGGTCGGCCCGGTACGCAATGGCCGGGCCTCTTTGATGTTGCACCTACGCTGCAAACGGCCGAAAATATCGCGCGATCGGCGCTCACAAGAACATCTTCGGCGCAAGCCGGCGAGGAGGAGACCATGCTCTCAGCGATGAAGTTCCGGATCATCCTGTGGGGAATGGCGCAGCTTCTCTGGTACGCGGCCTGGCGGCACCCGGCATTCCGCGCGCGGCTCAAGGAACGCAATCTCGTCGCGCAGCTCAAGGCGCGTGACGAGGAGATCGGCCGCTGGTACGCGATCCGCGACGGCAAGGTCACCTCGGGCCGGGGCTTGCGCGCGGACGCCGATGTCACGCTCGCCTTCAAGACCGCCGCGGTCGGCGCGGGTCTGCTCATGCCGCCGATCAACTGGCTCGACCAGATCAACGCGCAGAAGGATTTCAAGCTCACGGTCGAGGGACCGGAGGATCTCAGCAATTGGTTCGCGCAGACCATCATGTTGAGCCAGAGCGTCGGGTTGGAGATCGGCACCCGGCTTGCGGACGGCACAATGCGCTACTCCAACATGACCAATGGCGGACCGGTCTTCGTCTATGTCAAGGACGACAAGATCATTCGCATGACGCCGATTGATCTCGCTGCCGACGATCCGCCGCCCTGGAGCATCGACGCGCGCGGGCTTACCTTCACGCCGCCGCGCAAGACCACGCTCGCCCCGCATGGGCAGAACGCGAAGTCCATCATCTATTCGCCGGATCGCCTGCTTTATCCGATGAAGCGCGTCGACTTCGACCCGCAGGGCGAGCGCAATCCGCAAAACCGCGGCAAGTCAGCCTACGTGCGCATCTCCTGGGAGGAGGCGCTCGACCTCGTCGCCGGCGAGATCAAACGGCTCAAGCGCGCCTATGGGCCCGGCGTCATGGCGGTGTCGCACGGCTCCCACCATACCTGGGGCAACATCGGCTATTACCTCTCGGCACTGTTTCGTTTCCGCAACGCGGTCGGATACACGCAGATCCATCACAATCCTGACAGCTGGGAAGGCTGGTACTGGGGCGCGGTGCACCATTGGGGCTACACCTTGCGCGTCGGCCAGTCGGAAACCTACGGCACGGTCGAGGACTGCCTGCAGAACTGCGACATGATCGTGTTCTGGGCCGCCGATCCCGAGAGCACCAGCGGCTCTTATGGCGCGCAGGAAGGCACCGTGCGCCGGCAGTGGCTCAAGAATCCCAAGCTCGGCATCAAAGTCGTGCACGTCGACCCCTACTACAACGCGTCGGCGCAATTCCTGCCGGGCAAGTGGTTCGCACCCAGACCTACGACGTCGGTCGCGATGGCGATGGCTATCGCCCATGTCTGGATCAAGGAGGACCTCTACGACAAGGCGTACGTCGCCAGCCACACCGTGGGCTTCGACAAGTGGAAGGCCTATCTCCTCGGCGAGGAGGACGGCATCGCCAAGACGCCGGAGTGGCAAGAGAAGGAAACCGGCGTGGCGGCAAAGGACGTACGGGCGCTCGCGCGTGAATGGGGGAGAAAACGCGTCTATCTCGCCCCAGGCGGCTGGGGCAACGGCCACGGCGGCGCTTGCCGCAATCAGACCGGCATCCAATGGGCGCGCGTCATGGTGTGTTTGACCGCGATGCAAGGATTGGGCAAGCCGGGTGTCAACATGGGCAATCTGCAGTGGGGATGCCCGCTCGATTTCCAGTTCTACTTCCCCGGTTATGCCGACGGCGGGATGTCCGGAGATCTCGAAAACACTGCCATGCCGGTCGAGCTTTATCAGCGCATGCCGCAGTTGCCGAGCATGTCGACGACGTTCCAGCGCATCCCGCGGTTGCGCACGCCGGAGGCGATCGCCGACGGCAAGGCGGAAGGCTATCCCTGGGTGGGAAAATCGATCGAGCACCAGTTTGCGAAGTTTTCCTATCCGGCGCCCGGCCATGCGCCGGTGCGAATGATGTACAAATACGGCGGCTCGATCCTCTCGACCATGAACAACACAAACCGCTGGGTGCGGATGTATCAGTCGCCCAATCTCGAATTCGTGGTCAATCAATCGATCTGGTTCGAGGGTGAAGCCAAATTCGCCGACGTAATCCTGCCCGCATGCACCAATTTCGAACGGGTCGACATCAGCGAATGGGCGGGGCTCGGCGGTTACGGCCACCACGGGCAGCAGCAACTCAATCACCGCGTCATCATCTTCCAGGCGCCGGCAATTGCCCCGCTTGGCGAATCGAAATCCGATTTCTGGATCTTCAACGAGATCTGCAAGCGGCTCGGGCTCGCCAATTATTTCTCCGAAGGCGTCAACGAGATCGATTGGGTCAAGCGCGTCTATCTCGCGTCCGATCTGCCCAAGGTCATCTCGTGGAAGAAGTTCGTCAAGCGCGGGTACTACGTGGTCCCGGCGGAGAAGGAGAAGTTGCGCGCGCCGGTTTCGTTCCGTTGGTTCTGGGAGAACCGCAAGAAGGACGTGCCGGAGGCGCAGCCGCTGCCTTCGGATTACGCCGAAGAATATCTGCGCGGGCTGCAAACACAGTCCGGCAAGCTCGAATTCGAGTGCAACAGCCTCAAGCGCTTCAACGATCCCGAGCGGCCGCCGATCGTCAAATACGAGCCGTCATGGGAGGGACCGCATTCGGGCGAGATGTTCGAGCGCTATCCGCTACAGATGCTCACGCCGCATTCGAAGTACTCGTTCCACACCCAGGGCGACGGCAAGGACTCGTTCCTGCTCAACATCGAGGACCATCGGGTCAACGTCGACGGCTATTACTACTGGATCATGCGGCTCAACGCCGAGGATGCCGCAGAGCGCGGCATCAAGAAGCACGACCTGGTGAAGGTCTTCAACGACCGCGGCGCGGTGATCTGCGCGGCGCTGCCGACCCAACGGCTGCCGCGCGGCGTATGCCATGGCTACGAATCCTCGGCGATCTACGACCCGATGGGCGAACCGGGCAAATCGGTCGATCGCGGCGGATGCCTCAACTTGCTCACGCCCGAGCGCACGCAGACTGCCTCGACCCATTCGATTGCCGGCGCGAACGCGCTGGTCGAGGTCGAACTGTGGGACGGGCGCACCGAGCACATGTCGGAGACCTTCGCGCGCATGGAGAAGGACAAGGAGGTCCGCGAGGCGCTCAAGGCGGCGCAGCTCGTGCCGGCGAAATGAAGAAGGAAAAGCGAATCGCGAACGGCGGCTAGGAAGCGGGCCCCGGCCAATCGCGATTCGTCTGGAGGCGTGCCATGCAGAAATGGAACATGATCATCGACGTGGCCGAGTGCACGAATTGCAATCTGTGCACACTGGCCGTGATGGATGAATATGTCGGCAATGCCTGGCCCGGCTACAGCGCGCCCATGCCGAAGCACGGCCACAAGTGGATCAACATCCTGCAGAAGGAGCGAGGGCAGGTGCCGATGATCGACATCGCCTACGTTCCAACCATGTGCAATCATTGCGACCATGCTCCGTGCATAGCCAAGGCCGGCGACGCGGTGAAGAAACGCGAGGATGGGATCGTTCTCATCGACCCGGAGAAGGCGAGGGGACGCAAGGACCTGGTCGAAGCCTGTCCCTACGGGCACATCTGGTGGAATGAGGAGTTGCAGCTTCCGCAGATATGGCCGTTCGACGCTCACCTCTTGGACCAGGGCTGGCAACAAACTCGCGGCCAGCAATCGTGCCCGACCGGCGCCATGCGGGCGATCAAGCTGGAGGACGAGGAAATGGCGCGCATGGCGCGCGATCAGGGCCTCGAAGTGATGAAACCGGAATTGGGCACACGCCCCCGCGTCTACTATCGCAACCTCTGGCGCTACTCGAAATGCTTCATCGGCGGCACGCTATCGGCGGAGAGGAACGGGGTGATCGATTGCGTCGAGGGCGCGAGTGTTCGGCTGGTCAAGGACGGCCGAACGGTTGCGGAGACGACGAGCGACAATTACGGCGATTTCAAATTCGACAAGCTCGAGGAGGGCTCTGGCAGCTATCGCGTCGAGATATCGGCAACGGGCCGCGGCGCGAAGTCCGTCGAAGCGGTTCTGGGGGCGAGCATCAATCTCGGCGAGATCAGGCTTTAGGGGCGCGGCTCCTTGGAGTCCCTCTACCAATCGCTCGCCCCCTGGGCCGAGGCGCTGTTGCGCGCGGTGGTGGGGCTTGCACTCGTGCCGCACGGGCTACGCAACACGTTCGGCCTTTTTCCGTCGACGGGCGTGCAGTCGCACAATCTGACTGAGTTGGCGAAACAGCTCGACCGCGACGGCTATCGTCCCGGACGATTGTGGGCGCCTGCGATCTCGCTCACCCAGCTCGTCGCCGGTCCAATGCTCGCCCTGGGCCTATTTACCCGCCTCGCGGCCTGCCCAATCGTCATTTTCCTCATCGTGTCCAACTACGAGCGCTGGCGGGTGGGTGGATATTTCTGGAACAAGGCCGGTCTCGAATACACGCTGATGTGGACCGTGGCGGCGTTGTATTTCCTCGTCCACGGTGGCGGGGCGATTTCGCTCGATCATCTTCTCCTCGGGCGGGAATTCTAAAGCACCGGCTGCGCTGGAACGCGCAGGCGCCTTTCGCTACCATGCCGGCGAGACAAGACGACGCCGCGCATCGGTCCTTTCCCAACGAGGAGCTTCGCCCGTGAACATCCATGCCAAAGCCAACCCAGCAACGACGATGTCCCCGGCGGAATGGGAGAGCCGCGTCGACCTGGCGGCGGTCTATCGCCTGGTGGCGCATTACGGTTGGGACGACGTCATCTACAACCACTGTTCCATGCGCGTTCCTGGCGAAGATCGAAAGTTCCTGATGAAGCGGCACGAGCTGCTGTGGACCGAGGTCACCGCCACGAACCTGGTCAAGGTCGACATGGACGAGGACCTCGACGAGCGCTCCGGGGTCAATCGTCCGGGCTTCACGCTGCATGGCGGAATCCTGCGCGGGCGGCCGGACGTCAACTGCGCCGTCCACGTGCACACCCAGACCGGAATGGCGATTGCGGGACTCAAGAGTGGATTGCGGATGCTCTCGCAGGAGGCGGTGCGCTTCTTCGGCTGCATCGGTTACCATCCCTACGAGGGCATCACCGAGGATTTCGGCGAACGAGAGCGGCTTATTGCCCATCT
>Ga0307277_10000107_pt1 | contig 25941 bp, 26 predicted proteins | sample ER_DNA_116_FD_194473 | JGI IMG/M metagenome (GOLD analysis project Ga0307277, IMG submission 194473) | Bulk soil microbial communities from the East River watershed near Crested Butte, Colorado, United States - ER_DNA_116 | ecosystem: Environmental > Terrestrial > Soil > Floodplain | place...
GCGGAATTGGTAAACGCGCCGGGTTTAGGTCCCGGTGGGGCTGACGCTCCTTAGAGGTTCGAGTCCTCTCGCCCGCATAACCGACCGAAGTCCGTCTCCGCTTCGCGGAGACATGATGACTTCGGTCGGTTCGACTCACCCGAGGAGCAGCACCAGCGAACGCCGGCAGAGCCGGGCATTCGCGCGGATCAGATTCGGGATTCGACGCCGTCGAGGAGGCGCCAGTTGCTCTTCAGTGCTGCTTCGGCGGCGGCTACTAGGCGGTCTGCATCTTCCGGCGCTGCCTTGCGCAGTACGTCCGCGGACGCTGCTGCATGCTCGTGGTCGCGCTCCGCGTGCAGTTCGAAGTACTCCGTGCCCTTCGAACCGGCGTCGAAGCCGTAATGGTCGACGAGACCGGTGAGCTTCGTCCTCGAGATGTCGGGCTGGCCGGACTCCACTGCATAGAGCACGGCTCGCGCTGCCAGGGAATCTTCGGCTCGCCAGGTGGCGGCGCACTCACTGGTCTCGCTGCTCGGCTCGCGATCGAGTGGTGCGTCCAGCGCCGACGCGAAGTCGTCCCACAGTTGGATGTGTGCCGCCTCTTCGGCGGCATGCTCGGCGTCGCCGCCGACGGCTGCCGTGTCGGCGAGCGCCACGACGGCGTGCCGGTACTCGCCCGCGTAAAAGGCGAGCTCGTCGCGGCTCAGCTCACCGCGCTCCCAGCGGAGATAGAAGGGATGGTCGAGGATGTTCCAGCGTGCCCGCGCCTCGTCGATTCGGTCGATCAGATTCATCTCGCTCCCTTCGCCGTCGGAACCCCCTTACGGTGATCCTAACGCGACGCGCGAGACGCGGTTTGGAGATTCTCGGCGCCGAGTTTGCCGATGAAGCCGCCGCGCGGCGGAGCCGCGCCGGCTCTAAAGAGGCGTCGCAAGCGACGCCTCAGGCGAGCCGCTCGATGCCCTCGATGGCTCGGCCGAGCGCTTCCTTGTCGAAGAGGTAGGGCGTGGCGTTCGCCAGCTGATGTGCCGGTCCGTCGAGGTCGTCGGAGCCGTCGGCCGCGTTGATCGCGTAACGCAGCGGGATCTCGTGCGTAACTACGAGCAGCGATGTTTCCGGCCGCCCCAGCAGCTTGCGGAAGGCCTGCGCATAGCGGCGCGCCGCGGCGTCGAGCGACTCGCCGCCCGGAAATGGATCGTTACGCGTGTGCTCGCGCTTCCACGCCCGGTAGTCCTCCAGCGGGATTCCCTCGAGGTTGCCGACGTCGATGTCGTCCAGCAGCGGCGCCACCTCGATCGGCACCTCGCGTCCTGCGAGAGCGATCGCCGCCGTCTCCCGGGTGCGCGTGAACCGCGTGCAGATGCAAACCTCGAGCCGAATGTGGGCGACCTGCTGGCCCAGCAGCCGCGCCTCCTCGCGCCCCTTCTCCGTGAGGGCGACCGGAACCGCAGGGTCCCCGTTGATCCGGTTCTCCGAGTTGAGGGTCGATTCCCCGTGACGGGCGAGAACGTAGAGCTCCACGAAACGCAGGCTATCCAGGCATCCGCTTGCGGATGGCGCAGCAGAGGAGGCGCGGCTTTGCCACGGCTCCGGCTTCGCTCAACCGTTTAGATCGCCCCTCAGGCGTGAACCCGCAGCCGCAGCCCTGGGACCGTTTGGTCTAATGGCTCGGTGGCGACGCAAGTCGAAGAGCTGCCGGACAACAAAGTCCGGCTCACGGTGGATGTCCCGGGGGCGGACGTCCATCACGCCGTCGAGCACGCGGCCTCCGACCTCGCGTCCAGCGTCAAGATTCCCGGGTTCCGCGCGGGCAAGGTTCCGGTGCCTGTGCTTCGGTCGCACCTCGGCAAGGAGCGTCTCCTCAGCGAGGCGATCGAGAGCCACATCTCTGGCTGGTTCTGGAACGCCGCGGCTCGCGAGCGCATCCGGCCCATCGAGCAACCCGAGCTCGACTACGAGCTCCCCGACTCCGAGGACTCCGACTGGCGCTTCACGGCGACGGTGTCCGTGCTACCGAAGGCGGAAGTCGCCGACTGGACGCAGGTGCAGGTGCCGTACGCCGAGCCTGAGGTTCCCGAGGACTTCGTCGAGCACGAGCTCAACGTCCTTCGCTCGACGGTTGCCGAGCTGAGGCCGGCCGAAGGGCGGTCTGCGGAGGCCGGCGACACGATCGTCCTCGATCTTCTTGCCGACGACGGCGGCCAGCGCGATTACGTCGTGGAGCTCGGTTCGGGCCGGCTGCTGCCTGAGCTCGAGGAACAGCTGGTCGGGATGAACGCCGGTGAGACGAAGGAGATCGAGCTCGAGCGTGCCGGGGAAGCAGAGCCGGTCAAGGTCGAGGCCGTGGTGAAGGAGGTCAAGGAGAAAGTGCTGCCGGAGCTAGACGATGAGCTCGCACGCTCCGCCTCCGAGTTCGACACCCTCGAAGAGCTCCGTGCCGACATCGAGCAGCGCATCAGGGAGCAGATCGAAGCCGAGGTGAACGAGGTCTTCAGACGCGCTGCACTCGACAGGCTGGTCGAGGCGTCGAAGGTCCAGGTCTCCGGGCCACTGGTCGACGCCCGCACGCGGACGCTGGTTCGTGAGCTCGACGCCGTCCTCCAGCGCAGCGGCGGCTCACTCGATACATACATCCAGATGTCAGGCGATTCCCCCGAGGATCTGATCAGGCGCCTCCGCGACCAGGCGGCCGCATCGGTCGCCGGGGAGCTCGTGCTCGAGGCCGCCGCCGACCAGCTCGGGATCCAGGTTTCGGACGAGGAGGTCGACCAGGCCTTTCGCGACCGCTTCGAAGAGCCGGACAAGGTCATCGAGCAGGCACGCGAGGCGGGCGCTTACGACACGGAGCGCGAAAGCATGCGTCTTGCCCGCGCCCTCGACCGCATCGCGGGCGAGGTCGAGCGCGTCGCGCCCGAGCAGGCCGCCGCCCGCGAAGCCATTTGGACACCAGACAAGGAAAAGCCGACCACCGAGACGAAACTGTGGACCCCCGGTAGCTGAAAACGGCCGAGCCGGCGGAGCCGGCCCAGCCTCCGGGGTCGGCATCGCAAGCGACGCCTAAGGAGAGCACACCGAAATGAGCCCGTTGATTCCCATGGTGATCGAGCAGACCTCGCGGGGCGAGCGTTCGTTCGACATCTACTCCCGTCTGCTCAATGAGCGGATCATCTTCCTCGGCACCCCGATCGACGACCAGATCGCGAATCTGATCATCGCGCAGCTGATCCATCTCGAGTCCGAGGACCCCGAGAAGGACATCCAGATCTACATCAACTCTCCGGGCGGCCAGGTGTACTCAGGGCTCGCCATCTACGACACCATGCAGTACGTCAAGCCCGACATCCAGACGACCTGCATCGGGATCGCGATGTCGATGGGCGCCGTCATCCTGGCGGGCGGGGCGAAAGGAAAGCGGGTGGCCCTGCCGAACGCCAAGATCCTGATCCACCAGGTCTCGGGCGGCTTCCAGGGCCAGGCGACCGATATCGAGATCCAGGCCCGCGAGACCATCAACCTCAAGCGGCGCCTGGAGGAGATTTTGGCCGAGCACACCGGGAAACCGACCGAGCAGGTGGCAAAGGACATGGAAAGGGACTATTTCCTCACTTCGCAAGAAGCGCAGGACTACGGCATCATCGATAACGTCATCGCTCATCGGTAGACGACGGAGCGTTGACCGTCTAAAAGGAGAGACGTGGCCCGAGCATCCGACGGAAACGAGCAGCTCCTCTGCAGCTTCTGCGGAAAGAGCCAGCGTCAGGTCAAGAAGCTGATCGCCGGGCCCGGCGTCTATATCTGCGACGAGTGCATCGATCTCTGCAATGAGATCATCGACGAGGAGCTCACCGCTCCCGCGGCTCTCGACCTCGACAACCTCCCGCGGCCGAAGGACATCTACGTCGTTCTGAACGACTACGTCGTCTCCCAGGAAGAGGCGAAGCGCACGCTCGCGGTGGCCGTCTACAACCACTACAAGCGCGTGCAGATGGGCACTGAGGAAGGCGATGTCGAGCTGCAGAAGTCGAACATCCTTCTGCTCGGCCCGACCGGCTGTGGGAAGACACTGCTTGCCCAGACGCTTGCGCGCATCCTCAACGTTCCGTTCGCGATCGCCGACGCGACCGCGCTCACCGAGGCCGGCTACGTCGGGGAGGACGTCGAGAACATCCTCCTCAAGTTGATCCAGGCCGCCGACTTCGACATCAAGAAGGCGGAGACCGGGATCATCTACATCGACGAGGTCGACAAGATTGCGCGGAAGGCGGACAACCCGTCGATCACCCGCGACGTGTCGGGCGAGGGTGTCCAGCAGGCGCTGCTGAAGATACTCGAGGGGACGGTCGCCTCCGTGCCGCCGCAGGGTGGACGAAAGCATCCGCACCAGGAGTTCCTCTCGATCGATACGACGAATGTCCTCTTCATCTGCGGCGGAGCGTTCGCAGGGCTCGACAAGATCATCGGGAAGCGCATCGGCAAGAGCGCCGTCGGCTTTGGCGCCCAGGTGCGTTCCAAGAGCTCGATCGAGTCCTCGGAGTTGCTCGCGCAGGTGATGCCGGAGGACCTCCTCAACTTCGGGCTGATCCCGGAGTTCATCGGGCGTCTGCCCGTGATCTCCGCCGTGCACCAGTTGAAGCGCGAGGACCTCGTGCAGATCTTGATGGAGCCGAAGAACGCGCTCGTGAAGCAGTACCAGCGTTTCTTCGGCTACGACAACATCGAGCTGGTCTTCACCGACGACGCGCTGTGGGAGATCGCCGACAAGGCGCTCGAGCGGGAGACGGGTGCGCGCGGCCTGCGCTCGATCATCGAGACCGCGCTGCTCGACGTGATGTTCGAGCTGCCGTCGCGCCGTGACGTCTCCAAGTGCGTGATCACCAAGGAGACGATTGAGAAGCACCTGAAGCCGACGCTCGTGACGAGCGCCGAAGGCGTCGTTGACGACGACGACGCCGACCCGATCGAAGAATCCGCCTAACTCAAGCCGACACTTATCGGGGCGGGCCCTTCTGCACGAGCGCCAGCACCTCGTCGAAGGCGCCGCGTTTGTCGTGCAGGTTCTCGACCCACCACGTCGCACCGGCCTTGGCGTACGCGGTGGGATCCATGCGGTCGCTCTCGCCCAGCACGGCAACGTCGTACTGGTCCGACCGGCCGATGGTCGCGATGCTGCGCGCGACGTCGTCGGGAGAAAGCGTCACGCCGGTCGGATCGGCGCCGTCGGCGAGCCACCCGTCCCAGCGAGCAGCGCGCCGCAACGATGCGGGGCGGTTCCCGCCGATCCAGATCGGCAGCCGCTCTTGAGCCGGTGCCGGCGCGAGCGTCACACCGTCGACGGTGTAGTGCTCGCCGCGATGCATGACCTCTTCCCCGGACCAAAGTCGTCGTAGGAGCTCGAGCCCCTCGTCGAGCATGGCTGCGCGCACCTTCGCGTCGGTGGGCTCGCCGAACTTGCCGAACTCCGACGTCACGCCGCCGAGGCCCGCGCCGAACGTCACGCGGCCGCCGCTGAGGTTGTCGAGCGTCGCGACCTGGTGTGCCAGCACATGTGGGCGCCGACGAGCGACAGGAGTCACGCCGGTGCCCAGCCGCACGCGCTCCGTCGTAGCGGCGATCGCCGCGAGGACGGTCCAGGGATCTGCCGCCGGCGGTCCCCAGGTGAACGCCAGGTGGTCCCAGATGAAGACCCCGTCCCAGCCGGTTTCTTCGGCGGACCGGGCGACCCGTACCGGCACATGGGGATCGGAGTAGGTCCCGAAGTTCGAGAGGCAGATTCCGTAGCGCACACGGCGCAGACTAGAGTCCCGCGACGTGGAGTTCACGACGCGACCCGAGCTGCGCGGGACGTTCGGCATGGTCGCGTCCACGCACTGGCTGGCTTCGGCTGCCGGCATGGCGGTCTTGGAGCGCGGCGGCAACGCGTTCGACGCGGCGGTCGCGGCCGGCTTCACGCTCCAGGTCGTCGAACCGCACCTGAACGGCCCGGGCGGGGAGGTTCCCGCGCTCTTCTATTCCGTCGATCGAGGCGAGCCGCTGACTCTCTGCGGTCAAGGAGTCGCTCCCGCCGCGGCCACGATCGAGCGCTTCCGCGAGCTTGGCCACGACTTGATTCCCGGCACGGGCGTGCTCGCCGCCTGCGTGCCCGGCGCCTTCGGCGGCTGGCTGTTGTTGCTGCAGGAGTTCGGCACCTGGTCCCTGGAGGACGTGCTCGCGTTCGCGATCGAGTACGCGGACAACGGCTTCCCGGTCGTTGGCGGCCTGCACCTATCCATCGAGCGCCAGGCTGATCTCCTCGCGGGCTGGCCGGCCTCGAGGGACCTCTACCTGCCGGTGCCGGAGGTCGGAACGCAGTTCCGCAATCCGGTGCTTGCCGCGACCTATCGGCGGATCGTCGAGGAGTCGGCCGGCGGCTCTCGCGACGCGCAGATCGAACGCGCCCGCGAGCTCTTTTACGAAGGTTTCGTCGCAGACGAGATTCACCGCTTCTGCGCAGCCGAAGGTGGCTTGCTGACGCGCGCTGACCTGGCCGCCTGGCGCGCGACTCTCGAGCCCGTCGTCTCGTTCGACTACGGCGGGACAATTGTTTGCAAGACCGGCGCGTGGGGCGCGGGACCGGTTGCCCTGCAACAGCTTGCCCTGCTCGACGGCTTCGACGTTGCCGGTCTCTCCGAGGCAGAGTTCGTCCACGTCGTCACCGAGTGCGCAAAGCTCGCCTTCGCGGACCGCGATGCGCTCTACGGTGACGCCGACGTTCCACTCGAGACATTGCTCTCGCGCGAGTACAACGACGGGCGCCGCGCCCTGATCGGCGCTGACGCGTCGTCAGCCCACGAGCCGGGAATGGGACGTCTCCCGACGCTCGTGCACGCCGAGGCGATGGCCGGCGCCGGTGAGCCAACGCACGGCGACACGGTGCACGTCGACGTGGTCGACCGCTGGGGGAACATGATCTCCGCGACCCCGAGCGGAGGCTGGCTGTACGGCTCGCCGGTCATTCCGGCACTCGGCTGGCCGTTGGGCACGCGGGCGCAGATGTTCTGGCTGGAGGAAGGCCTGCCGTCGTCGCTACGTCCGGGCGCACGTCCGCGCACGACTCTCTCGCCCGGTCTCGCCCTGCGCGACGGCAAGCCGTGGCTCGCCTGGGGAACGCCGGGCGGCGACCAGCAGGAGCAGTGGGCGTTCCACGTCTTCCTGCGCCACGTCGATCGCGGGCTGAACCTGCAGGAGGCGATCGACGCGCCCGAGTTCCATACCGATCATCTGATCTCGTCCTTCTATCCCCGCGGCTTCGTGCCGCGGTCGCTCGACGTCGAGGGTCGGTTCTCGCACGCCGTGATCGACGAGCTGCGCGCGCGTGGGCACGAGATTACCGTCGACCCCGACTGGTCGCTCGGCCGAGTCACTGCCGTCCAGAAAGCGGACGGCCAACTGCGTGCGGCCGCCAACCCGCGTGGCATGCAGGGCTACGCCATCGGTCGGTAACGGCCCGGGCGCTTAGTCGCGTCGGTAGCGAGGCTAGGATCGCGCGCGGGATGGAATCTCTCTACAAGCCGGAAGGCGTCGAGGAGGGCTGGGAGCAGACCTGGGAACAGGAGGGTCTCTACAACGCCGACCCCGACCCGACGCGCGAGAGCTTCGTGATCGCTCACCCGCCGCCGAACGTGACCGGCGACCTCCATATGGGGCACGCATTGCAGTTGTCCCTCGCCGACGCGATCGTTCGCATGCGTCGGATGCAGGGCTACAACACGCTCTTCCAGCCCGGCTTCGATCATGCCGGCATCTCGACGCAGAACGCGGTCGAGAAGCATCTCGCGCAGGAGGGCAGGACGCGCCAGGATCTCGGCCGCGAGGCCTTCGTCGAGCTCGTCTGGGAGTGGCTGCGCGAGTACGGCGGCAAGATCATGCTTCAGTTCCGGCGCATCGGCGCGTCGATGGACTACCGGCGCGAGCGCTTCACGATGGACGACGCCTACGTGCGTGCGGTGATGCATTTCTTCGTCCATCTCTACGGGAAGGGCTGGATCTACCGCGCGAACCGGATCATCAACTGGTGCCCGTTCCATCAGACCTCGCTCTCCGACCTCGAGGTCGCGCACGTGGAGGTGGACGATGCCCTGACCTACGTGCGCTACCCGCTCGCCGACGGCGACGGCCACATCACGATTGCAACGGTGCGGCCGGCGACGATCTTGGCCGACGTGGCCGTGGCGGTACATCCGGATGACGATCGCTATCGGCATCTGGTCAATCGCGAGGTGATCATCCCCGTGGTCGGGCGCCGCGTCCCGGTGATCGCCGACGAGCGGGTCGAGCGCGACTTCGGCACGGGCGCGCTGAAGCTGACGCCGGGCCACGATCCGCTCGACTACGAGCTCGGGCGCGATCACGCTTTGCCCGAAATCACGGTGATCGGACCCGACGGGCGGATGAACGAGGAGGCCGGGGAGCTCGCCGGGTTGACGCAGAAGGAAGCGGACGAGCGTGTGCTCGAGTGGTTGAAGGAGCACAACCAGCTCGAGAAGCGCGAGTCCTACCGCCACAAAGTGGCGCTCTGCGATCGCTGCCACAGCCGGATCGAGCCGCGCATCTCTCTCCAGTGGTGGTGTTCGATGAGGGACCTGCGAAAGCCCGCGCTCGAGGCACTCCGCGCACGCCGCGTCCGCTACCACCCGGACTCGCAGCACCGTTTCGCGATTCAGTCGCTCGAGGACGCCCCGGACTGGAACATCTCCCGCCAGATCTGGTGGGGCCATCAGCTCCCGGTGTGGGAGTGTCCGGACCGGCACGTCACCGTCGCGGAGACCGAGCCGGAGGCGTGCGCCGAGTGTGGATCGCACGACCTGACGCGCTCCACCGACGTCCTCGACACGTGGTTCTCATCGGCGCTCTGGCCGTTTGCGACGCTCGGGTGGCCGGAGGACACCGAGGACCTCCGCACCTTCTACCCGGGCGATCTGAACACGACTGCGCGGGACATCATTCGGCTCTGGGAGAACCGGATGATCTTCAGCGGGCTCGAGCTGATGGGCGACGTTCCGTTCCACGACGTCGTCATCCACTCGACCGTGCACGCGCCGACCGGCGGCCGGATGTCGAAGAGCCTCGGCACTGGAATGAATCCGCTCGCGGCCATCGAGACCTACGGCGCGGACGCGACACGCTACGGGCTGATGAAGATGGCGTCCTCACAGGACGTCCGCTTCTCGGAGGGCGCGATCGAGGAGGGACGGAAGCTTGCGAACAAGCTCTGGAACGTGGCGCGCCTGATCCTGCAGGCGTCGGAAGGCGCTGCACCGGTTGAACGCCCGCGCACGCTCGAGGAGCGCTGGATCCTCGCCCGCCTGTCGCAAACACAGCGCGATGTGGAACGGCTTCTCGGTGAGTTCGACTTCTCGCACACGGTCGACGAGCTCTATCACCTCACCTTCGACGACTTCTGCGACTGGTACGCCGAGGCCGTGAAGGGCCGGCTCTACGAGGGGGACGCCGACGCGCGTGCCACAGCGGTCGCCGCCCTCGAGCGGCTGCTGAAGCTCCTGCATCCCGCAATGCCGCACGTGACCGAGGAGATCTGGTCGAACCTGCCCACGCGCGAGACCAGACTGATCGTCGCGCCCTGGCCGGTCGCGGGCGACCACGCGGACGCGGGCGCACTCAGGGCGGTGCAGGAGGCCGCGGTGATCTTCCGTCGCAGCGGCGTGCTCCCGAAGCTCGAGGGCGAGGAACGGCGGATCTTCGACGCGGTCGTGAAGCCGGGCGAGGGCCCGGGCGACGGCAACGCGGCCGCCGAGATCGAGCGCCTGCAGAAAGAGATCGCACGCGCCGAAGGAATGCTGGCGAACGACCACTTCGTGAAGAACGCGCCCGCCGACGTGGTCGAGGCCGAGCGCGAGAAGCTCGCGCGCTATCGGCGGGAGCTCGATGCCGTCAGCTCTTGAGTACGTCGAGTCGCTGAGCCCCTGGCCCAAGGACGGCTTCGGTCTCGACCGCATCCAGGCGTTGCTCGCCAGGCTTGGCGATCCCCAACTCCGCTATCCGTCGATCCACGTCGTGGGGACGAACGGCAAGTCGACCGTGACGCGCACGATCGAAGCACTGCTCGCGGCCGCCGGGCCGTCTGTCGGCGCCTACCTCTCGCCCCACGTGCGCGGGTGGGCCGAGCGGATTCGCGTGCGCGGGGAGGAGGCGGACTTCGAGGCGGCGATCGAGCGCGTGCGCGCCGAGGCCGAGCGGCTCGAGGCAACTCAGTTCGAAGTGCTCACCGCTGCGGCCCTCACAGAGTTCGCGGCAGCGGGCATTGATGTGGCCGTCGTCGAGGCCGGGCTCGGTGGCCGCCACGATGCGACCAACGTCCTGCGTTCGCCCGTCCAGGTGCTGACGAACGTCGGGCTGGAGCACACCGAGGTGCTCGGCGCGACGCGTGAGGCGATCGCTGTCGAGAAGCTCGCCGTGATTCAGCCGGGCGCGGTCGTCGTACTCGGCGAGCCGGAGTGGGAGGCACTCGCTCGTGAGAACGGGGCCGGACAGATCATCGTTGCCGGTCACAGCAACCTCGCCCTGGGCCTTGCCGCGGCGGAGGCCTTCCTCGGCCGGCCCGTAGACGGCCACGTCGACGTTCGGCTCCCCGGCCGCCTCGAGCGGCTCAGCGAGGATCCCCTCGAGATCTGGGACGGGGCCCACAACCTCGCCGGCCTCGGCTATGCGCTCCCGCGCCTGCCGAGCGCCCGCTACGTGATCGTCGCCTCGATCCTCGCCGACAAGGACGTCGACGGGATGCTCGCGGCTCTGTCAGTGCTGGGGGACCGGCTGGTTGCCACCTCCTCGAGCAACGACCGCGCCCTGCCTGCGGCAGATCTGGCCCAGCGGGCGGTGCCCTTCTTCCCCCACGTCGAGCCGATCCAGGACCCGGCCGAGGCGCTCGCGCGCGCCCGCGCGCTCGGAGAGCCGGTCCTCGTGACTGGGTCCCTTTACCTCCTGGCCGATCTCGCCAAGGATGAGAGCCAACGATGGCGAACGTTGGCGACAGGCTGATCGTCTTTGCCTTCGCCGCCTTCGTCTTGGCGGCGATCGTCGGGCTCGCGTTTCTTGCCGGCTATGTAATAGGAAGAATCCTTCTGTGATCGCCAGTACCTTCAGCGGTATCCACGACTTCTTCGCCTCGGGCACGTGGCAGGTGATCCTCAACCTGCTCTTCTTCTTCCTGATCGCATTCTGGCTCGCGGTGGGCTACTGGGTCTACAAAGACGCGAAGCGTCGCATCGAAGATCCCGTGCTGATCGCAACCGCGGTCGCGATCGGGCTGACCATTCCCTACATCGGCGCACTCGTATACATGCTCTTTCGCCCGCCGGAGTACCTCGAGGACGTGCGGGAGCGGGAACTCGAGATCAAGGCGATGGAGGAGCGGCTGGCCCGTCGCGACCTGTACTGCCCCGTCTGCCGCGCGGAGGTCTCGAACGAGTTTCTCGTCTGTCCCGTCTGCACCACGAAGCTCAAGCAGGCCTGCGTCAACTGCAAGGCGCCGCTCGAGGCGCTGTGGCAGGTGTGCCCGTACTGTGAGACGCCGGTCGAGCCGGCATCGGTCGGCTTTCCGACCTTCGAGGTGCGACCGCCCAGACGTAGGCGACGAGCCGAGTAAACTCGTCCGCCCATGGCGGTCGAGCGCTCGCTCATCCTGATCAAGCCCGACGCCGTCGAGCGAAAGCTGGCCGGCGAGATCCTCGCGCGCATCGAGCGCCGTGGTTTCACGCTATGCGCCGGCAAGCTCATCCATGCCGATCGCAAGCTCGGGGAGACTCATTACGCCGAGCATCGCGAGAAGCCGTTCTTCGGCGAGCTCGTCGAGTTCATCACCTCCGGGCCGACGCTCGCGTTCGTCGTCGAGGGCGAAAGCGCGATCGCGACGCTGCGCAAAACGATCGGCGCGACCAATCCCGCCGACGCCGAGCCAGGCTCGATTCGCGGCGACCTCGCGAGCTCGATGCCCGACAACCTCGTGCACGGTTCCGACTCGCCGGAGTCGGCAGCGCGCGAGGTCGTGCTCTGGTTCTCGGACGATGAGCTCGCCTGACCGACCCGAGTACGTTCAGCAGAACGTCGCGAACTGGACGCGCGCGAACACGGAATACACCGATGCGTCCGCAGCCCGCGCCTGGGCGCAGGAAGAGATCGCCTGGGGTGTGTTCGAAACCCCCGAATCGCAGCTGAACCTCCTCGGCGACGTCAGCGGTCTCGACGTCGTCGAGCTCGGCTGCGGGACGGCATACTTCTCTGCATGGCTGGCGCGTCGCGGCGCCACGGTCGTCGGTGTCGACCCAACGCCAGCCCAGCTCGAGACTGCGCGAAGAATGCAGCGCGAGACTGGGATCGAGTTTCTGCTGATTGAGGGGGTCGGCGAGGACGTGCCGTTGCCGGATTCGTCGTTCGACCTAGTCCTCTCCGAGTATGGAGCCTCTCTCTGGGCAGACCCTTATCGGTGGATCCCGGAGGCGGCTCGACTGCTGCGACCCGGCGGGCGGCTGATCTTCCTGTCGAATTCGACGGTCTGCACGCTCTGCATGACTATGGACGGTGTGGGCGAACAGCTCGTCCGGGCCCAATTCGAGTTGGGCGAGTTCGAGTGGTCGGACACACACGAAGTCGAGTTCCACCTCGCTCACGGCGACTGGATCGACCTTCTGCGGACAAATGGGTTCGAGGTCGAGCGCCTCGTCGAGCTGTACGCGCAACCGGACGCCAACACGCATACGTACTACAAGTACGTGACGGCCGAATGGGCACGGAACTGGCCGGCCGACGAGGTCTGGGTCGCCCGCAAGCGTGGCTGACGCGCCTCCCTCGCCGCCGCTCCTTCTGGCGTCGACGTCTCCACAACGCAAGGCGATCCTCCGACAGCTGCACCTTCCGTTCGTCGTCGTGGCACCGAACTACGACGAAGCGACACCGGAGGATGCCGACCCGTTGCAGGTCGTGCGCGAGCATGCCCACGGGAAGGCGTGGTCCGTCGCCGACATCGCTGAGGACCGGCCGGTAATCGGTGTCGATACGGCCGTTGTGCTGGAGGGCCGCATCTTCGGCAAACCCGCCAATGCCTCCGACGCCGAACAGATGCTCCAGGAGCTGAGTGGCAAGACACACGTCGTCGTCTCCGGACTCTGCCTCCTCACGCCCGGCTGGGAAGAGCTCGAGCACGAAACGACCCAGGTGGCATTCCGGGAGCTGACACCGCGCGAGCTTGGTACCTACATTGCAACCGGGGAATGGGAGGGTCGCGCAGGCGCCTACGCCATCCAGGGTCGTGGCGCGTCGCTCGTCCGTTTCATCGAGGGCGACTACCTCAACGTCGTCGGGCTCCCTGCCGCGCTACTCGTTCGCCTCCTCGCCGAACGCTTTTCTGGGGTTTACGGGTTCGGTTGATCTAGACTCGAAAGCCTCTATGGGGCTCTTCGACAGGCTGGGCGGCTTCGGCGGCCGCGATATGGCCGTGGACCTTGGCACGGCCAACACGCTCGTGTACGTCCGCGGCCGTGGGATCGTGCTCTCCGAGCCCTCCGTCGTCGCCATCGATCAGCGAACCGGCGAGGTGCACGCTGTTGGCGTCGAGGCGAAGCGCATGCTCGGGCGCACGCCGGGGACGATTTCCGCGATCCGCCCACTCAAGGACGGCGTGATCGCCGACTTCGACGTGACCGAACAGATGCTGCGCCATTTCATCCAGAAAGTGCATCAGAATCGCTTCGCGCATCCGCGCGTCGTCGTGTGTGTTCCTTCCGGCGTGACGGGTGTCGAGAAGCGAGCGGTCGAAGAAGCAACGCTGAGTGCAGGAGCACGCCAGGCGTACCTGATCGAGGAGCCTATGGCCGCTGCGATCGGCGCCGGCCTGCCGGTGGCGGAACCGACGGGCAACATGATCGTCGACGTCGGCGGCGGCACCACGGAGGTTGCAGTGATCTCGCTCGGCGGGATCGTCGTCTCGCAGTCGTTGCGCGTGGGCGGCGACGAGATGGACGAGGCGATCATCAATCACATCAAGCGTGAGTACAAGCTGCTGATCGGCCAGCAGACGGCCGAGGAGATCAAGCTCGAAATCGGCTCCGCGTATGACATGCGTGAAGAGCTGCAGGCGGAGGTCCGTGGTCGCGACATGCTCACCGGCCTGCCGAAGACGGTTGTCCTCAGCTCGGAGGAGGTCCGGCGGGCCCTCGACGAGCCGGTGCAGCAGATCATCGAGGCGATCAAGTCCACCCTCGACAAGACCCCTCCGGAACTGGCCGCGGACATCATGGACCGGGGCATCGTCATGGCCGGGGGTGGGGCTCTGCTCACGAATTTCGACGAGCGGCTCCGCCACGAGACCCAGATGCCGGTCCACCTGGCCGAAAGCCCGCTTACCTGCGTGGCCGTCGGCTCCGGGCGCAGTCTCGAGGAATTCGAGGCGATCCACAGGAGTGCCAAGTCGCGCCGAAACAACCACCGGCGCTACTCCAACTAAACCTACGCCGCATTCCTAGCTAACCTAGGTCGCTCTCGTGCCTCGCAACCGCGTCAGCGCGGTCCTGGGCTCGTCCGTACCGAGACCGAGACCCCAGCCGTTCCCTTCCCGCAGCCGCTCGACGCTCAGGCGACGGCTCGTGGTGGGTGGCCTGGTGCTGCTCTCACTCCTGCTGATCACCATCTCCTTCCGCTCAGGATCGGGTGGGGCGGTCAACCGAATCGAGGGAGCTGGGGCGACGGTGCTCCGTCCCTTCGAAGTGGCGGCCGAGCGGGTCGCGCGACCATTTAGGGACGTCTACGGCTACTTCGCGGGTCTCGTGCACGTGAAGCGGGAGAACTCGCGTCTGAAGCAGCAGGTGAACGAGCTGCGCCAGCAGGCGCTGCAGGGCCAGTCGGCACAGGAGCAGAACCGAGTTCTCAAGGGGCAGCTGAAGTGGGTCGACAGCCCGCAGTTCCCGAAGGACTACCTGCCGGTGAATACGCGGATCATCTCGTGGGCGAGCGAGTTCGAACAGCAGGTCGTGATCGCAGCAGGCTCTGACAGAGGGATCAAGCAGGACACGCCGATCGTCACGCGCGACGGGCTCGTCGGACGGGTCACCGACATGACGGGCAGCGCAGCGCAGGTGACGCTCCTGACCGACGAGAACAGCGCCGTGCAGGCGCGAGATCAGACGACCGGCGCCAGAGGGCTCGTTCGCCACGGCCAGGGTCAGGGTTCGCTCCTGCTCGACTTCGTTCCCAAAGAGGCGAACGTGCAGGTGGGCGACGTCATCGTCACGGCGGGCACACGCTCGAAGCAATACCCGTCGCTCTTTCCCGGCGGAATCCAGATCGGTGTCGTCACGAGCGTCGGCCAGAGCGATACCGCGTTGTACAAGCAGATTCAGATCGACTCCTACGTCGACTTTTCCGCACTCGATGCCGTGACGGCGCTGATCACAAACAAGCGAACTCCCAAGGCGCCTTGATGCCGGCCGATGCAGCGAAAGCCGCCGGGCTGCTGTTCCTCGTCGTCGTGATTCAACTGTCGGTGATGGCGAATGTCGACATCCTCGGCGGCCATCCGAATCTGTTGCTCGTCACACTTGTTTGCGTCTCGCTCCTGCGCGGCGCTGTCTTCGGTGCGGTCGCGGGTTTCTCAGCCGGCCTGCTCGCCGACACCGGCGTGTTCGGCACTCTCGGCTTCACGGCTCTGCTGTTGACGGTCGCCGGCTACTGGACGGGCCGCTACGGCGAAACGACAGGACGTGACCGAGCACACGCACCGCTGTTGTCGATCGCCGTCATCACCGTCCTCTATCAGATCTCGGCGCTCGTACTGCGCTACATGCTCGGCGAGCCGGCGCCCGCGCACCACATCTTCGCTGCGCTCGGCCCGACGGTGCTGCTCAATCTGATCCTGACCGTCCCGGTCTATTCGCTCACGCGGCGGCTGCTTCGCCCCCGTGAGTGGGTGACACGAGAGGTGCGCCTCCTTGGCTAAGCGCAACCTCTCGCGGCGCTTCCTGCCGCCTGATCCTCACGTCGCAGAGCCTTACCGGCTCACGCCGAAGCTCGCCCTGCGAGTCGGGCTCCTCGGCATGCTCGCGCTCGCCGTCTTCGCAACGCTCTTTCTTCGCCTGTGGTCGCTGGAAGTCCTGAACGGCGAGCAGCTTCTGCGGGCATCGCAGAACAACCAACGCCGAGACATCCGCGTGCCGGCTCCGCGTGGTCCGATCCTGGATCGGCACGGTCAGGTGCTCGTGAGCAACACGCCCGCGCTCGCAGTCCAGATCTGGTCGTCTGATCTTCCGAAGCGCCGTTCGGCGCGCCTGCGCGAGATCCGCGCGCTGGCGCACGTTCTCGGCGTTCCGGCTGGGCAGATCGGTGCCACGATCAGGCGGCACCGCAGCGATCCGCTCACGCCGATCACCGTCAAGGCGGCTGCAACTCGAGGGCAGGCCTTCTACCTTCAGGAGCGGGCCGAGGACTATCCAGGCGTTTGGATCGTGAAGAACTACCTGCGCGACTATCCATATCGAGAGCTTGCGGCCCACGTGCTCGGCTACGTCGGCGAGATCTCCAAGGAACAGGTGAAGGCCCTGCGCGCACAGGGCTATCGAGGCGGCGACACGATCGGCCAGACGGGGATCGAGTCGTACTACGACAGGTATCTGCGTGGCACCCCGGGCCTCGCACAGCTCCGTGTCGACTCGCTCGGGAGGCCGATCAGCGACGTGGTGCCGAAGGTCCCGGCGCATCCCGGCAATGCGGTCCGCCTGACGCTCGACCTGAAGTTGCAGAAGGCCGCCGAAGCAGCGCTCCGGTACGGCATCGAACGCGCGCACAACTCGCTCTGCTACGGCTGCTGGTTCTCGAACGGCGGTGCGATCGTCGCGCTCGACCCTCACGACGGCTCGGTTCGCGCGCTTGCGTCATACCCGACGTATCGGCCGTCTCTCTACGTCGGTCGCGTTCGGCAGACGGCCCTCGACGTCGCAGGCCTGACCTCGCGCACGGCGGAGGGGGCAAACTTCCCGGCGCTCGACCGCGGCATCAACGCCGCGTATCCGCCGGGCTCGACGTTCAAGCCCGTGACGGCGATAGCCGCGATGCAAGAACACATCCTGCAGCCCTTCGAGCCGCTTGCCTGCACGGGGTCGTACGAGAAAAACGGCACGACCTTCAAGAATTGGGATCCCTTCGTGAACGAGGCGATGACTCTGCCGACAGCGCTCGCGAGATCCTGCGACACGTACTTCTACCAAGTCGGCTATCGCTTCTATGGGATGCCGTCCGACCGCGGGCCACGCCTGCAGGCGTGGGCGAGCCGGTTCGGCTTCGGCCAGAAGACGGGGATCGACCTCGGCGCGGAGCGCAGTGGTCTGCTGCCGACACCCGACTGGCGCAAGAAGACGTACACGAAGAAGACGGATCCGACCCAGTGGCGGATCGACAGCCTCTGGAAACCGGGCGACTCCATCCAGCTCGCGATCGGACAGAAGGACCTGCTCGTGACGCCGATGCAGATGGCTCGCTTCTACGCGATGGTCGCGAACGGCGGCAAGCTCGTCACGCCGCACATCCTGCTCGATGTCGAGCAGCCCTCCTCGAACCACAGTCCCGGCCGGGCCGTTCCGACGGCACCGGCGCCTGCGCCCCAGCCCACGAACGTCGACGCACAGGCGCTCGCTGTCGTCCGTGAGGGCCTGTTCCAGGCGACGCACGCCACGCTCGGCACGTCCACCTCGATCTTCGGGAGCTTTCCGATCTCGATCTCCGGCAAGACCGGCACGGCGGAGAAGTCGATCGATCCCGGCGACGGCATTGCGCGGATCTTCAACCAGTCCTGGTGGTGCGGTTATGGGCCCTCGGACTCGCCCGACCTCGTCGTCTGCGCGCTGATCGAGAACGGCGGCCACGGCGGCGATGCTGCGGCGCCGGCCGCGCTCAAGGTTTTCGAGTCGTTCTTCGGCAAGCAGGCGACCCAGACCGGGCCAATCCACAGCGACTGATGGTCGACTACGTCTCCAACCCGCGCGCAGCAGCCCGCGCCCGCCGGCGCGAGGCGGTCGAGGTCGCCTCGTTCGTCCGCCGCCTCGACTGGATCCTGATCGGCAGCGTCGGGGCGCTCGTCGGGTACGGCCTCTGGGCGATCGCCGGGATCACGCATCACGACGTCCCCGGCGACCAGCGCTACTACCTGACGCGGCAGGTGGCCTTCGTCGTGATCGGGACGCTCGGGCTGCTCGTGGCGATGCTCATCGATGCAGACCACTACCGCACGCGGTGGCGCGTGATCTTCGGCGGGACGACGTTCATGATCGCGATCGTGTTACTCGCGGGCCCGATTCGCGGATCCAAGCGCTGGCTCGATCTGGGGTTCTTCCGCTTTCAGCCTTCCGAGTTCGGCAAGGTCTTGTTCGTGCTCGCGCTTGCAGGCTTTCTCGCCGAGCGGTCGAGGCGCCTGCACGAGGTTCGCACCACGCTCACCGCGCTCGGGCTTGCCTCGATCCCGATCTTCCTCGTCTTCCTGCAGCCCGACTTCGGCTCTGCGCTCGTCTACTGCGCAGCCGTCGGGGCGGTGCTCTTCGTTGCCGGAACTCCCTGGACGCACATCGCCGCGATCGCGGCGGGGGCTGTGGCGCTTGCGGTCCTCGTGCTGAGCGCTCTCCCCGCTGCCGGCCTCCCGATTCTCAAGCCCTACCAGCAGCACCGGCTCACGAGCTTCCTCAACCCGGACCAGGACCCAGGCGGGACGACCTACAACATCACGCAGTCGAAGAACGCCATCGGCGCTGGACAGCTGCGCGGCCGCGGCGTCGACAACGCGACGCAGACCACGCTGCACTTCTTGCCCGAGCACCACACCGACTTCGTCTTCGCATCGCTCGCGGAGGAGCGAGGGTTCGTCGGCGTCTCCTTGCTCCTGATGCTCTACCTGCTCGTCGTCTGGCGCGGCTTACGCATCGTGACGCTCGCACGGGAGCCGTTTTCCGCGATCGTCGCGGGCGGGCTCGTGTTTGCGTTGCTGTTCCAGATCTTCGTCAACGTCGGCATGACGATGGGCATCGCGCCGATCACGGGCATCCCGCTCCCGTTCGTGAGCGTGGGCGGCTCGTCGATGATCGCGAACCTGATCGCGATCGGGATCCTGCTCTCGATCTCGGTGCGTTCCCGAGTACGCAGGTAGTACTAGGCGGCTTCGGCCGCAGGCCTCAGCTTGGCGCGACGCGTCTTGATCGCTCGCAGTCGCTGGGAGAGCCGGGCCCAGGCCCAGGGCTCGACCTCCTTGTAGCGCAGGACGGACTGGCCCCGAGTTGCTTCCAGGTACTCAAACCAGGCATCCGCTTCCTCGATCAGGAGCAGTTCGTGCGCTTCGCGTTGTCCGGTCATTCGAACTCCTTGGCGCTCACCAGAGCGAGCGGAAGGCGAGGGACGCTCATGGGCGCAAACCCTAGGTCCTGAACCGGACAGCAGGCCCAGCGGGGGCGGTTGGTACCCTGTGCGCAGATGTTTTCCATCGCCCACAACCTGCCGCGCACGCTCCGCGCCGCCGTCCCAGCCGGCGCTGCCGCAGCGCGCGCGCACGAAGGAGATTTTTCTTGCGCTGGTTTCGATCCAGAAAGTCCGAGGAGAAGGCGCCCAGCGAGGCAGCCGCTCCAACAGAAACAACTGAACCTCTAAGCACCGAGCCCGCCGGAGAAGCGGGACAATCGAGTAGCACCACTCCGAGACGTCGTCGCGGTAGCCGCGGCGGCCGCAGTCGCCCCCGGAAGACTGCGACGGCCAAGACCGAGGCTCCAGAGCCGAAGGCGAAGACGGCGGCAAGAGCGCCGAGGACCGAGCGCAAGACCGCCGGCGCGCGCCGTGAGCGCGAGCGTCCGCAACAGCGCCGTCGCCGCGAACCTCCGCGCCGGGCGCCGCTCCCGCAGGCGAAGCGCGAGCTGCTCGTGTCCGTCGATGTCGGCGAGCAACGAGTTGCTGTTTTGGAGGACGATCGGGTCGCAGAGGTGTACCTCGAGCGTCCCGAACGCCGGTCGATCGCGGGCGACATCTATCTCGGGACCGTGGACAACGTCCTCCCCGGAATGGAGGCAGCGTTCATCGAGATCGGCCTCGAGAAGAACGGCTTTCTCTACGTCGACGAGATCGTCACGCCCGAGCTCGAAGGCAAGGCGAGGCATGGCAAGAAGATCCAGGACCTGATCAGCCGTGGCCAGACGATCATGGTGCAGGCCGTCAAGGACCCGATGAAGACGAAGGGGGCGCGGCTCACGACGGAGATCTCGCTGCCGGGCCGCTTCGTCGTCTACCAACCGAACGGCGACGGGTTCGGCGTCTCTCGGCGTCTCGACGACGATGAACGCGCACGCCTGAAGGACGTGCTCAAGGCTCTCGACCTCAAGGGTGGCGGCGTGATCGTTCGCACGGCCGCAGAAGGTGCGTCCGCCGAAGACATCGAGCGCGACCTCCTCTTCCTGCAGAAGCTTTGGAAGTCGATCGACGCGCGCGCCAAGAAGTCGAAGCCGCCGACGCTGCTCTACCAGGAGGCCGAGCTGCCGCTTCGCGTCACGCGTGACCTCTTCACCGAGAACTTCGAACGCGCACTAGTGGATGAGGACCGGGCGTACAAACGCATCGTCGGCTACTTGAAGAAGACGTCGCCGCACATGGTCGAGCGCGTCGTCCGCTACAAGGATAAGCCGCCGCTGATGGAGGCCTACGGCGTCGACGCAGAGATCAAGTCCACGCTGAGCCGCCGGGTGGATCTGCCGTCGGGCGGCTATCTCATCTTCGACTATGCCGAGGCGTTCACGGTCATCGACGTCAACACGGGCCGCTTCGTCGGTTCCCGCTCCAAGTCGTCGGGGGCACGGCTAGAAGACACGATCACGAAGAACAACCTCGAGGCGGTGAAGGAAGTCGTCCGCCAGCTGCGCCTGCGCGACATCGGCGGCATCATCGTCATCGACTTCATCGACATGGCGAACCCGAAGAACCGCGCCACCGTCGAAGGCGCGCTGCGCACGGAGCTCGAGCGCGACCGCACGAAGACCTATGTGGTGGAGATCTCGCCGCTCGGCCTCGTCGAGATGACGCGCCAGAACGTCACTGACGGACCGCGCGAGATCATGACCAAGAAGTGCCCAACCTGTGGCGGTGACGGCATCGTCCTGTCGGAGACTTCCGCCGCGGTCGAGATCGAACGCCGCCTGCGCGCACTCACCAGCGCGTCACGCCACCAGGCCTATCGCGTCGAGGTCGCCGCGAAGGTCGCCTCCATCCTGATCGGGCCGGGAGCCGCACGCCTGCAGGAGCTCGAGAAGCAGACGCGGCGTCGCTTCTACCTGAAGCCGAAGCAGGACACGCATCTCGATCACTTCCTCGTGGTCGCCGAAGGGAAGCGCGAGGAGCTCGCACCGACGGCTCCGGTCGCGGAAGGCGCCAAGATCGAGCTGAAGCTCGTCGAGGTCGGGCTGCACGATGGCGACGCGGGTGTCGGGAAGCTGGACGGACTGGAAGTCTGCGTCGCGAATGCGGCGAAGCAGGTCGGCAAGAAGGTCGACGTCCAGATCGAGCGCGTGCTCGATGACGCCGCGTACGCCACGCTCGTGAGCCAGGCGGTGGCGGCCGACGAGCCGATCACCGCCGAGAGCGAGGCCGAAAAGCCCACGCGCCGCGCCGCGACGCCGTCGACGACGGCGAAGACGGCGGAGCTCGACGATCCCGAGCTCGACGAAGAGGATGAGGAAGCGGAGGAGCCTGAGGCCGACGAGCTCGAAACCGAAGAGCCTGAGGCCGAAGAGCCTGACGCCGAGGCTGTGGCAACGACGGACGGTCAGCCAGCGGCCGCGCCGAAGAAGAAGACGCGCCGAGGCTCACGAGGCGGCCGCGGCCGCAAGAAGAAGACTGCCGCGTCACCTGCCGCGGCCGGCAACGGCACAGGCGAGCGCGAGGACGTTGCGCCACCCGCGGCCGCCAGGATCCACGTGCCCGACCCCGACCTCGGCGAGCCCGACGATTCCCCGGACGAGCCCGCAGGCGACGGGACGGAGCCGCCCAGGCCGAAGAAGAAGACGCGCAGGGGAACCAGGGGCGGACGAGGTCGTAAGAAAAAGACGGCCGCCGCCCTCGCCACGGCGACAGACGGCAGCCCGTCGGCCGAACCGCCCGGGCAGGAGCCTCCGGTCTCCGAGGACGAGACGCCCGCTGTCGCTGAGGACGAGAAGCCTTCGGGCTTGGAGCAAAAGCCCTCCGACTGGGAATACGTGCCCATGTCCCAGTGGGACGACGTCTAGGCTCCGCTACACTTCGCCCGCTTGCGGGCTGAAAGCCCGCATTTTCACGCCATGGCTGCGACCAAGACCTCATACGCGATCATCTCGCTCGGCGGGAAGCAGTACCGCGTCCGCGAGGGCGAGCGGCTGCTCGTCGACCGGCTGAAGACCGACGAGGGGAAAACGTTCAATCCAGTCGTGCTCTTCCTGGGCGGGGACGGCGACGGGACGCTTTCACCCCGGGCGCAGGTGACGGCGAAGGTCGTGGGACACGTCCTCGGCGACAAGATCCGGATCGGCAAGCGCCGCCCCAAGTCGGGCTACAGGAAGCAGACCGGCTTCCGGGCGCATCTCTCGCAGATCGAGATCGAGTCGATCGGCGGCGCCGCCAAACGGACGACGACGGCCTCGGCTCCGGCCACCGCGCAGGAAGCGCCGGCGCCGAAGGCGAAGGCAGAGCCCAAGGCCGCACCGACAACTGCGGCAGCCGCCCCGGCCCAGCCGCCTCGCGGTTACGAGGATTTCACGGTCGCCGACGTCGCCGAGAAGTCGAAGCGCTGGAAAGTCGATCAGCTCGAAGCGGCGTTGAAGTTCGAGAAGAAGAACGCAAACCGAAAAGGCGCGATCGCGGCACTCGAGTCCGCTCTCGCCGCGAAGCAGGAGTAGAACCAGATGGCTCACAAAAAGGGACTCGGCTCTTCTCGCAATGGGCGCGACTCGAACCCCAAGATGCTCGGCGTGAAGATCTTCTCCGGCCAGGAAGTGAAGGCCGGGATGATCCTCGTCCGTCAGCGCGGGACGAAGTTCCGCCCCGGTAGCGGCACGGGCATCGGGCGCGACGACACGATCTTCGCCACGCGCCCCGGCACGGTCGCGTTTCGCCAGAGCGGCGAGCGCCGCTTCATCGAAGTCAGCGACTAGCGCGCCCCAGCGGGCCGCTAGCGTTGGTCCGTGTTCCAGGATCGAGCTCAGATCAATGTGCAGGCGGGACGCGGCGGCGACGGGAGCTTGCATTTCCGCCGTGAGAAGCACGTCCCCAAGGGCGGACCCGATGGTGGCGACGGCGGGCCGGGAGGCGACGTCGTCCTTGTCGCCGATCCCGATCTGCGCGACCTGTCCGCCTTTCGTGTGAAGCGGCGGTACAAGGCCGGCAGCGGTGGCTCCGGTCGCGGCGCGCTCAAGCACGGGGCAACCGGCGAATCGGTCGAGCTTCGCGTCCCGGTCGGGACGCAGGTGCTCGACCAGGACGAGCAGCTCATCGCGGACCTCGCCGCACCGGGAGCGCGGATGATCGCGGCGCGTGGCGGTATTCCGGGTCGCGGCAACAAGCGCTTTGCCACGCCCACCCGCCGTGCGCCGCGTTTCGCAGAGACCGGCCTTCCCGGTGAGGAAGCGACGTTCGACCTTCGCCTCAAGCTGCTCGCAGACGCGGCGCTGGTCGGGCTCCCCAATGCCGGCAAGTCCTCACTGCTCACAAGGATCTCGAACGCGAAGCCCAAGATCGCGGAGTATCCCTTCACGACGCTTGCGCCGATCCTCGGGACCGTCGACGCTCCGGACGCGTCACGGCAGCTCACCGTGGCAGATGTGCCGGGGCTGATCGAAGGTGCCAGCGAGGGTGTCGGGCTCGGACACGAGTTCCTCGCACATCTGGAGCGAGCGAATCTGCTGCTGCATGTGATCGACTCCTCTGAGGACGATGCCGCCGAACGCTTTGCCACCATCGATCGCGAGCTGGCGGCGTACGGTGCAGGGCTCGAGACGCGGCCGCAGGCGATCGTCCTGAACAAGATCGATCTCCGCGCAGATCCCCCGGCCTTCGACGTCGAGGACGAACGCATCGTGCACGTGTTCCAGGTCTCGTGCGCGACCGGTGCGGGCATCGAGGAGCTCAGGCGTGCGCTGTTCGAGCTCTGCCCACCCCAGACCCTCGCTCCTCTGTCAGAGGACGGGCTCGTCGAGTTCCTCGTGTACCGGCCGCGGCCCGGCGGCCGCCGTTTCAGGGTGCTCCGCACGGATCGCGGCTTCCGCATCTCCGGCGAAGTGCCGGCGGACCAGGAGGAGTTGGCGGCCGCCCTCGAAGCCGCTGGCGCGCGCAGGGGCGACGAGGTCGAAGTGGACGGCGAGGTTCTCGAAGTCCAGTGACCGGCCTCCTCGGCGGCACGTTCAACCCACCGCACAACGGGCATCTCGCGCTCGCGCGTGCTGCTCAGGAGCATTTCGACTTCGCTGACCTGACCGTCCTGGTCGCCGAGCGGCCGGGCCACAAGGAAGTCCAGCTCGACGGCGACACGCGGCTCAAGCTTGCGCAGGCTGCCTTTCCTGACTACCAGGTCGAGTCCGATCCGCACGAGCGCACCGTCGACATGCTCCGCGCGGGCAATTGGAGCGAACCGTTGTTTCTGATCGGCGCGGACCAGTTCGCGGACTTCCTCACCTGGAAGGACCCCGAAGGCGTGCTCGCCCTCGCGCGGATCGGGGTGGCAACGCGACCGGGCTTCTCGCGCGAAAGACTGGACCCGGTCTTGCAGCAACTGTCGCGGCCGGAGCGCGTCGAGTTGTTCGAGATCGAGCCGGTGCCGATCTCGTCTCGCGAGATCCGTGACCGGGTCAGCCGAGGCGAGTCGATCGACGGGCTCGTACCGCCGGCCGTGGCCGAGTTGATCGAGTCCCTCCGGCTCTACCGAGGCAACTAGGAAGGCGGCTACACTTCGGGCGTAATCCGAACGGAGCTGAAGCCACACTGACGTCTCTCGAACAAGCTCGCCGCATCGCCAGCCTGGCCCAGGAAAAACTGGCACAAGACGTGGTCATCCTCGACATGCGGCCCGCTTGCTCCTACACGGACTACTTCGTCGTCTGCACGGGACAGAACCCCAGGCAGACCGCTGCCATCTACGACGAGGTGCACAGCGGGATGAAACACGACGTGCGACTCCTGCCGAGCTCGGTCGACGGCCAGAGCGAAGCCTCCTGGATCGTCGCGGACTATCTCGACGTGGTGCTTCACATCTTCACGCCCGAGTCACGGGCCTACTACCGGCTCGAAGACCTGTGGGGCGACGCGCCCCCGGTCGAAGTCGCGGCCGGCTAGCACCCGGCGCCGAGCCGCCCGAGGGCGACGCAGGCCGCGCCTTGGAGCTGCTCCAGGTAGGCATGTGCATTGGGTTCCGTGACGAGTGGAGACGCGGTGCGCAGGAGTTCCACCGCTGCCTCGAGCGCGGCCGTTCCATTCCCGAACGGGCCTCGGGACTCGAGCATCAGCCATGAGGGAAACTCGCGGAACTGCACTCCTGCTCGTCGCAGCGCATCTCTGTTGACTGCTTCGCGCAGCGGGATCGACATGAAGACCGCTCGCGCTGCGCCCGTGCGCTTCACGGCGCGGGCAAGCGCTACCGGCTCACGCGAGTAGGCACGCGCCGCCTTCGCGGCCGGGAGTGCGGCGAGGAAGACAGGTGAATAGGGGTACAGCACGTCTCCTGGCTCGAGCTGAGTTGTGAGCCAGGCCGCCGGCGCAGCGACGACTCGTTCTGCTCCCGTCGGAACGTTGCGCGGCTCCGAGACGGCGGTCGGGGCCAGTGCGGCGGCGGCGACGATTGCGACGAAGGCGGCGGTGCGGGTCTTCCGCGGGAGCAGTGCTCCGATGCGGGTCGCTCCGGTCGCGACGAGCGCGATCCAGAGGGGCAGCATGAAGATGAGATGC
>Ga0307277_10000108_pt1 | contig 25757 bp, 28 predicted proteins | sample ER_DNA_116_FD_194473 | JGI IMG/M metagenome (GOLD analysis project Ga0307277, IMG submission 194473) | Bulk soil microbial communities from the East River watershed near Crested Butte, Colorado, United States - ER_DNA_116 | ecosystem: Environmental > Terrestrial > Soil > Floodplain | place...
CGTTACCTTCGCCTCCGGATAGTTGAACGACCAGGCGAACTGCTGGCCGGTCACATCGATCACGCGGTGCTGCGACGGGATCTCCTCGACCTGGGTCAGGACGACGCCGCTGTAGATCGAGATGGCCGTGACGAGCGCCGCCGGCACGGCCGTCCAGACGACCTCGAGCCCTGTGTGGCCGTGAATCGGGCTGCCGTCGTCCTCGTCACCCGGCGCCGCCCGGAACTTCCAGACCGCGTAGACGGACACCCCGGCGACCAGGGCGAAGATCGCCATGCAGATGATGGTCACGAACCAGTAGATGTCGTCGACCTTGTGCGCCTGGCTGGAGTCGGCCTCGGGCAGCCAGGGGATGAAGATGGCCACCAGGGCAAGGGCACCGCCGACTGCGACGCCCACGAGCACCATCTGGATGATCGAGCGTTTTCGCACTAACGGAGGCGGGTACCGAGCGCGCAGAACCCTAACGGAAACCGTAACCGGATCGGGGTCTCGACCGTTGACAGGAACGAACCCCAAGGAGGCAATTGCATGGGTATCGGCGTAAGCATCTTTCTGATCGCAGTGGGTCTCATCCTCGCCCTCGCCGTCAACGTGACGACGAGCGGGGTGGACATCGACACGATCGGCTGGATCCTCGTCGTCGTCGGTGCGGTCGGGCTGCTGCTCTCGCTCATCTTCTGGTCGAGCATCGGCAGTTACGGCCCTTGGCGCCGCGAGACGTACGTGCGGGACGACCCGTACAACCGGCCGCTGCCGTAGCAGCGCGGGGTTGATTCCGGTTCACGAGGGCGGCTTCGGCCGCCCTCTTTCGTGGCGCTGAAATGATTCAGGCCGGTGGGCGAGCTGACGGCATTCGGCGAGATCGTCCTCGTCGTCGCGCTCGGCTTCCTCGTCGCGCTCCTCTCGACGAAGGTGACCGAACGCGTTTCCATCCCCGCGCCGGCCATCTTCTTCCTCGCGGCCGCGCTCGTCTCCGACCTCTTCCCGACGGTCGCGGACTACGTGTCCATCGAGACGGTGGAGCGGATCGGGGTCGTCGCGCTGATCGTCATCCTCTTCGACGGGGGGATGGAGGTCGGCTGGCGAAGCTTTCGCGCCTCGGCCGTCCCGATCACGATTCTCGGAGTCGTCGGCACCTTCGCGACAGCAGGGCTCGTCGCCCTCTGCGCGCACGGTCTCTTCGGCCTCAGCTGGACGCTCGCCTGGCTCCTGGGCGCCGCTGTCGCCCCGACGGACGCCGCTGTCATGTTCTCCGTGCTCGGCAACAGGGAGGTCGCCGGGCGCTCGAAGACGATCCTCGCGGGAGAGTCGGGCTGGAACGACCCCGTCGGCATCGCGCTCGTCATCGGAGTACTGGACTTCGCGGAGCATCCCGATTCGTCCGTCTGGACGATCGTCAGCGATTTCACGACAGAAATGGCAGTGGGGCTCGCGGTCGGCGTCGTCTGTGCCTGGCTCCTGCTCCAGTTGATGAGGCGCGTGTCGCTTCCGGGCGAAAGCCTCTACGCAGTTCGGAGCCTGCTGGCGGCGGCCGCCATCTACGGGGTCGCCACCGTCGCCGAGGGCTCAGGCTTTCTGGCGGTCTTCGTCGCGGGAGTCCTCGTCGGCGACGCGCGCGTTCCCTTCAAGCGGGAGATCGTGCGCTTCCACAGCTCGCTCGCGAGCCTGGCCGAGATCATCGTCTTCGCCGCGCTGGGGCTCACCTTCCACTTCGCGGATCTCGCCAAGGAGAACATCTGGCTCGACGGCCTCTTGCTCGCGCTGATCCTTGGGATCCTGGTGCGGCCCCTCGTCGTCGTCTCGCTCCTGGCGCCGATCCGCCTGCGCTGGGCCGAGCGCTCCTTCATCGCCTGGGTCGGCCTCCGAGGCGCCGCCCCGCTCGTCCTCGCGACCTTCGGGCTCCTGTCCGGCATCGAAGGTTCCACGCGGATCTACAACCTCGTCGTCGTGATGGTGACCGTGTCCGTGCTCCTACACGGGAGCACGACGATGCTCGCGGCGCGGCGCCTAGGGATCCCGATGCGCCGGCGCCAGCTCGAGCCCTACTCGGTCTACGTCGGCCTGCAGGAGGAGCCGGAGGGAGTCGTCCGCTACCGGGTCGCTCCCGGTACTCATGCTGAGGGCCGGCGCGTGCGCGACCTCTCGATCGGGGACAGCACCTGGATCAGCCTAATCGTGCGGGACGGGATGCCGATCCAGCCCCGCGGCTCGTCCCGGGTCCGCGCCGGGGACGAGGTGCTCGTGCTCACGGACCCGGCGGACGAGGTCGCGGTTCGCCGCGTCTTCGAGGGCTAGCTAACCGATCGTGACGACGAGCTTCGCGCCCGGCCCTGCGGCCTGCCGCTCCCAGGCCTCGGTCACCCGCTCGATTGGGTACGTCTCGATCGAAAACCGGATCTCACCGGCCGCGGCGCGATCGAGGAGCTCGAGGTACGCCGAGCGGCGCAGCTCGAGGGGGAGCTGCGGATTCGCGTAGCCGAGAATGTCGAGCTGCTTGCCGCGGACGAGAGCCGAGGGGATCTCGGCGATTGCTCCGGCGGACTGGCCGAGTTGTACGACTCGTGCTCCCGGGGCCGCCGCTTCGAGCGCGGCCACGATCGGCTCGCCCCAGAGCGGGTCGATGACGACCGTGAAGCCCTCCCCGCCCGCCGCCGAGCGAAGCTCACGGGCGAGATCCTCCGAGCCAAGCTGCACCGTCCCGGTCGCCCCCACCTCCCGGGCGAGCTCGAGTCCTTCGGGGCGGCGGCCGGCCGCGACGATCACCTGCGCGCCCAGGATGCGTGCGGCCTGGACCGCGGCTAGCCCCACGGTGCCAGTCGCGCCGAGGACGAGCACCCTGTCGTCCGGTCTCACGCGTGCGCGCCAGACAACCGGGAGCCAGCCTGAAAGGCCTGCGGTCCCGCAGGCGCCGGCGAGCTCGTCCGAGACCGCGTCGGAAACAAAGGTGAGAATCTCCTCAGCGGCGACAGCGCGCTCGGCGAGCGTCCCGTCCCGCTGCCTCCCGAGCCCGTCGCCGGACACGTAGACGCGCGTCCCGACGGGAACCGAGTCCGCCTCGACGACCCTCGCGACTGCTTCCGAGCCTGGCGTGTAGGGCGTCGGCGGCGCGCCGCCGTAGAAGGTTCCCGTGCTCGTCGAGACGTCGATCGGGTTGAGCGGCACGGCCGTTGGCGCCAGGAGGGCCTGTCCGGGCGCGCGCTCGGGCTCGTCGATCTCCTGGACGACCGGCATCTGCCCCAGCTCCTCGAGTCGCGCCGCTTTCATCAGGCGTGCAGGAGCCGGCCCTCCATACCGCCCGCGACGACCACGACCTGGCCTGTGACGTGACCCGAGAGCTCGTCCGACGCCAGCACGACGACCTGGCGCGCGACGTCTTCCGGCTCGGCCGCCTTCCGCAGCGCCATCGTTCGGGTGGCGCGGTCGAGGACGGCGGGATCGTCGAGCGTGGAACGGGTCGTCGGCGACAACGTCCAACCCGGGCAGACGGCGTTGACCCGCGACCCGGGCGCGACCCGGACGACTTCGTTCTTGAGGCTGAGCAGCAGGCCGCCGACGAGCGCCGACTTCGCAGCCGCATAGTCGGCGTGGCCCGCCTCCCCGAAGATGCCCGCGGTCGAGCCGATGAGGACGAGGCTTCCGTGCCCCTGCCGCTCGACCTCGCGCAGGAAGCCACGCGCCGTCAGGAAGGTCGCCGTGAGATTCGCCCGCAGCGTGCCCTCCCAGCGCTCGAGCGGGAGCCTCCAGAGCGGAACGTCCTCCTCCGGCCAAACACCGACCACCGCGGCACTGACGTCGAGTCCTCCGAACGCTTCACGGCTCTCCGCGAAGAGCCGTTCCACCTGGCCCTCGTCGGTCAGGTCGGCCTGAATGGCGACCGCGTTCTCGAGGTCCTCCACCAGTTCTTCGGCCCGCTCGGTCCCTTGGTGGTAGTGGACAACGACCCGACAGCCTTCAGCCGCGAAGGCGCGCGCACAGGCGCTGCCGATGCCGCCTGACGCGCCCGTAACGAGGACGCGCCTGCCTGCAAGGCCGGTCTCCATCAGGTCAGGGCGAGCAGAACGATGAGGCCCGCGAGCCCGAGGGCGAGCAACCCGACGGTGACGAACGCGGCTACGTTGACCCGAGCCTCGTTGTCCTCTTCCCAGCGCGTTCGCTCGCGTCCCACGAGCCGCAGCGTACCCAGAACGTGTTTTCGAAACGGGATTTGCGCGCATTTAAAGGGTCGAGATGGCTGCGATCGAACCGAGGCTCAGATCGACGCAGCGGATCGATGACCTGCTTTCTCGAACGACCCGCATCGTGGTCGTGGCCTTCTACTTCACGGCCGTGATCATCGCGTTGCTACTTGTACGACCGGCCTTTCGCTCCGCCCCAAACGTGGGCGCGCCAGTCGTCTCCAAGCCGTCGATTCCGCGCGAGACCGACGTGATTCGCAAGCACGAGACCGTCGCGACATTTGCGGCGCGACACGGCCTCGAGCTCGGAGACCTGCTCGCCCTCAACCCGCGCATCAACAGCCTCTCACTCCCGCCGGGCACGAAGCTCCGAATCGGCTAGCCGGGACCGAGTCGGTACAACACGCCCTGGAGCGAGACCAGGTAGAGCTCGCCGGACGCATCCTCGCCGAACGAGCTCAGAGCGTCCACGTGTAAGCGATGCCGGGTGAGATCGGTGGCCCGTCCGTTCGCGAAGGCGAGACTCCAGACGTTCCCGCTGCAAAAGTCACCGTAGAAGTAGCGCCCCTCGGCCGCGGGAATGCGCTGACCGCGATAGACGAATCCACCGGTGACCGAGCAACCGTGGTCGTGGCTGTATTCCGCCACCGGCAGCACCCGCCGTCCGCGCGGATTCGGCTCCTTGTCCTCGTAGCGGTGGCGGCCCTCGAAGACGTCCCAACCGTAGTTCTCGAGGCCGGGGCTCTCCCGCGGAGTGTGGTCGATCTCCTCCCACTCCCCCTGACCGACGTCGCCGATCCAGAGATCGCCGGTCTCCCGGTCGAACGAAAAGCGCCAGGGGTTGCGAAGGCCGTAGCCGTCGATTCGCCAATCGGATTCTGGGTCGTCGACATCCAGCGAGAGGAGCTTGCCCAGACGCTCGCCGAGGTTCTGCGCCCGGTTCTCCGGGTCACCACCCGAGCCACCGTCGCCCATCCCCACGTAGAGGCGCCCGTCGGGGCCAAACGCAAGCTGGCCTCCGTTGTGGTTCGCATAGGGCTGGTCGACGAAGAGAAGCTCCCGCGTGCGCTCGGGAGCGCCGCCGCCGGAGCGGAACTCGACGACACGCGTGTCTCCGTTCAGGTCGGTGTAGTCGGCGTAGAAGAGGTGGTTGTCCGCGTAGTCGGGGTGAAAGGCGATCGAGAGGAGGCCTTGCTCGCCGCCCGAGACGACGTCGTTCGTGATGTCGAGGAACGGCTGCGGGGAGACCTTTCCGTTCTCGACGACGAGGATTCGCCCGGACTGCTCGACCAGGTAGAGACGGTCCGGCTCACTCGGCGTCGACGTCACGTCCACCGGCGCCTCGAGGCCCTTGGCGACCACGGTCAGCTTCAGACGCAGGGGGCCCTGTTCGACGGTCGTCGTGGGAGTGGGCTCGGAATCCGAGGTCGTGACTGCCTTTCCCGAACGCTCGCCGGACGAGCACGCCGCCACGAGCAAGAGGACGCCGAGCAGCGCTGCGAGCCGCACCATCCCCATACACCTACCTGTTGAAACGCGTTCCGGCCGAGGAGAACCGCTTACGAGCCGTTGAAGTTGCGCAGGCCGAACCAGGTGTCGTCGCCCGTGAAGTCGAAGTACTTCGTGCGCTCGACCGTGATCTGACAGCCGCCGAGCATCGAGCCGGAGACGGAACCCTTGTGCAGGCGGATCTGGTGATAATGGCCCGAGGCCAGCGAGACCGCGTTGCTGTGGATCTCGTCGCGGTACCACTCCTCCGGTACGTCGGGAGTCGAGAACAGAATGAGGTTCCCGTACGTGCCTTTAGGCGCGACTAGCTCGACGTCGTAGTAGCTGAGTAGACCGACCTCCCCATAGCGGCTCATGCGCCCGACGAGCTCGTCCTCGAGGCTGAAGAGGACGTCGTGGTCGACGTCGTCACGCGGCTTACCGAAGAAGCCGACGGCCGTGAACTCGGCCGCCTCGACGAGATTGCGCACGCTCGGGATGACGAGGAGATGGCGCCGGCCCTCCGCGTCCGGGTCCTTCATCACCACGTCCTCGGGTGCGGCGTCGCCGTCCTTCGCCCAGGCCTGCGCAAGGTTTCGCTCCTCCTCGAGCATGAACTGCATCACGTCCACCTCGCGCTCGGTGTTGTCCGCGTTCGTGAACGGCTTCTCGTCGAGAACGTCGTCCGGCCCGAGAACGGCCTGGTATTCCATTCACGCAGGATAAGCAGGTCCTCCGACCCGGCGCGAGTCTCCTCCCGAGCCAGATCGGCCTACGAGCCCGATGGAACTCCCTCAGTCGCGACCAGCGCGACGATCTCGAAGCCATCGCGCGCCTCGACCAGCCGATCGACACCGTCCACCCGGTGCCCGAGAGCCGTGATGAAGTGCGCGTCGTCCTTTCGTATTTCTGGGTAGTCGCTGAGCGTAAGCGGAATCACCGTGGCGCAAGTCGCGGTCCCGCACTCGCAGAGGAACTCACTCGACTTCTCTTCGTGAGCAGAGGTGATTTCCGCGATCCGCTTGTTGACCTCGCGGAAAATGATCTGGGTCTTTCGAACGACCTCAGTCGAGCTCACTCGGAATCAGCGCCTTCGACCCGCTCGATGGCGGCATCCAAGGCGTCAAGCACCTCCTGCTTCGTGCGACGCGGGTCGTCGTTCCAGGCCTCGATCGAATTCATCCCCGTGACGTCCCCGAGGGCCCGCAAGGCCCGCGGAAGATGATTCATGGGAATGCCGTCCTTGCCGGCGAGCGCAAAGGCGGCGCAGAGCGTCCAGGCGCTTGCTTCGTCGCTGGCAAGCGAGACCTCCTCGCCCATGCGGTCGCGCGCGTGAGCGTCCTGTGACCAGCCCGCGTCGATCATGGCCCGCACGGCGCGGAGTGCGTTTGCTGGCATCGGGCTCCCTTCCGCTCTCGGCTGCCCGCCGACTCGTTCCAGAAGGAAGGGGAGAGCTTGTCAGCCAGCGACTGTACCCCCCTCGACCCCGAGGGTCATCGAGGCCGTCGCGTTTAGGGGCACCGGCCAGGGGTATCCCAGCTTGCTTTGGACTCACGGGAGAAGCGCCTCGCCGAAAATCAGCGTGCCTTTCGGATGGGGAACGAACGCCTGCGGGGCGCTCTCGAGACGACGGTCGGCGCTGAGCCCATTCCGTTCCTCTGCGAATGCATGGACGACCGGTGTATGGCGCGCATCGATTTGACGCTCGACGAGTATGCGGGCGTCCGCAGACGCGAAAACCGATTCGTGATCGTCCGAGACCATCCGACCCTGCCCGGTGAACGAGTCGTGGAAGAGAACGGCGCGTACCAGCTCGTGGAGAAATAGGAGGAAGGTGACTTGACCGAGCAGGATCGCGATAGGGCCACCAAGGATCGGATCGCCCGCAACGAGGCGATCTTTCGCGAGGTCAACGAGCGCGTGGCCGACGTCATGGACTCCGACGCGCGAATGACGAGCTTCCTCTGCGAATGCGGCAATCTCGACTGCGTCGAGGAAATCTCCCTCACCGACGCCGAGTACACCAGGCTGCGCAGCAACCCGGCCACCTTCGCGGTCGTGCCTGGGCACGGCCTCGAGGATGTCGAGACGATCGTGGAAGAGACCGATCGCTTCCAGATCGTCGAGAAGCATCCGCGCGAGGCCGCGATCGCGGAAGCAACCGATCCGAGCGGCTGACCTCCACCCTTTCCATTGACATTTGGCTGCTCCTGCGCCCAATCTCGCTATGGGGGCGGATTGCTGAGACTGGGTGTGGCACTTGGCTGAGCCGCATGCGTCGCCTTGGGGCAGCGTCGGGATCGCGTTCGCCTCGGACACCCAGCCCCCGCGCGTGGCAGTAGACGTCAGCCCCTGGGGGCCCGCCTCGGCAGTTTGTCTTTCGCGTTCGAGGTTTACGATCTGCCCAAATGCCAGCCCGGGGTTGCGCAATTGCGGTGGCCGTCGTTGTTCTCTCGGCCTGCGGAGGATCCGGATCAGCGCAGGAAACCGCGTCAGCTATAGGGGCCACCTCGGCCGGGACGCCAACTATGCCTCAGGCCCCTCCCGGTGGTCCGGCTCCGAAGGAGCTCGAGGGAACCTGGGTACAGGTATCTCCGAAAAGGGAAGGCCCGGTAGCCACTCTCGAGCTCACTGGACAGAGCTACCACGTTTCGGCGGCCGCGAGCGCCGGCCTTCCGAACGGCGCGATTGCTGTCAATGGGAACGAGATCGCGTTCTTCAGCACGGCAACGTGCGAGCTCTTCCTTCCTGAGGGCGTCGGACACTACCGATGGAAAGTGAGCGGAGACAAGCTCCACCTGGATGCGATTGGCAGAGATCCCTGTTCTGTCCGCGACCCGTTCTTCGAGCACGGGGTCTACAAGCGGACCGACTGAGCCGGCAGCGCATTGTTCTGCTCGCGGTAGGCCGGAACGTCTCTGCGAGACACTTGCCGCCTGCGAGAAGCGTAAACATGATCCACTCGTGGCCACAGCGGATTGGTACCCGGACCTCAGGAACGTAGTGGCGCGACTGCTGGGCCGGAAGCCTGAACGATCGAAGACCCGAGTTGTAAAGTTGCGCATCCGATCACATCCCGAGAGACCAGGCCGCTTTGCGATTCCCGGAGCCTTCTAACGGCTGAAGCCGATCCCATCGCTGAGGAAGACGTTGCGCGCGCCGCTGTTCAGATCGCGCTTGCCCTCGAGCAGCTGACTGAACTACTTGGAACCGCGAACGAGCTACACCGAAGGCTCGTCGACTTGCATGCTCTTCTGGGTGAGCCGTTGGCGGATCTAGAGCGCTCGCTTACCGAGGCGCGGGACCAGACCGGCTGAGTTAGCGGGTGATTTTGAGACGGCTCAGAGGGCTTAGAACGCCTTACAGGGGGAGGCATCACATGCATTTTTCGACTGCCTGACCTTTTGGGGCGGCCTTGCCCACGGGGAGGAACGGGTTTAGGGTGGCGCGGGGGCCGGAGTCCCGTGTCCCGGGGTGACTAACTCCCCGCGCTGTGGCCGCAGCCAGCAGGGAGCCCTACCGGCCCCCTGATACTCGGAGTAAGGGAATGGCACTCGCTGCCGGTATCTCTGGTTGGAGGGGTCCTCGGTCAAATCCCTTTCTCCGGGACAGGGTTGCGGCGACTCGGGGACCCCTCTTCATCTCCCTGATGCGTCGGGCGAGACTGCCGAACCAGAAGCCGGAAGGCTTGCGGAAGGGCGGCGGCGAGCTACCGGCGTAGCTTGGCCGCCGCGAACCAGCCGACCAGCCCACCGAGGAGCAACCCAACCTCCGGCGCAAATGGAACGCCAGCCGTCACGCTGACGAGGATCCCAAGCAGCAAGCCAAGGGCCGCGCCCATGACGACCGGCCGCATGCGTCTGCGATCTCTGGTCGTAACGGGGACGCAGCCCTAGTTAGGCGAGGTCTCGAACTCGACCAGCCCGACCCGTAGCCTCCGCCTGGTCGCTCATGCGATCCCCCGCTCGCAGCCGCGCACATTGTCCAGGCCCCAGTCGATGTAGGCGAAGTCGTCCAAGCCCGGGCCGCAGCGCACGACGTCGTAGCGCCCGTCGTGGGCGTAGATCTCGTCGTTGCCACGACCGCCTCGCAGCACGTCGCTTCCGAGGCCGCCCTGGATCAAGTCCTGGCCGGGGCCGCCGTAGAGATGGTCGTTCCCGCCCTTGCCGTAGATGGCGTCCGCCTCTCGGTAGCCGTGGATCGTGTCGGCGTGGACGCTGCCATAGAGATTGTCCATTCCCCCCGTGCCCTCGACCGTGGCGGCGGAGCTGACACTAGCCCACACGAGCGCCCAGAAGATCATGGCGCCGAGGACGGCGAGCTTCACCGCTTGCCTCCGTTCCCGCTGCCAAGCTCGCGCTTAACGTGGATGGTGCGCTTCAAGAGAACTCCCCCCAGTTGCTAGCCGCACCAGCCTGTCAGCCATGGCGCAAGGCAGCAATGGGCCAGACGGATCATCTTGAGCGCTGCGAGACCCACGCTTGCAGGAATGCAAGCGCACCATGACTCGGCCAGTCAGCGAGGTACCTCGCCCTGGTTGGGCGAAGTCTCGAGCTCGACCGACTCGACGGGTAGCGCTCCCGCCTGCTCAGGCTCGTCGCGATCCCTAGCGGTGTGCGCCCAGGCTCGGCAGAAAGCTGAGGCCCGCGTCGAGGAACTGGAGCGCGAACTCAGCGTCACAGAAAATCGGGATCGGGTGGCGCGTGGGGACGCACTTGTCGATGGCCCTAAGGCACCGGCTGGCAAGGCGGAGGCCTTGCGCAAGACGGTTGAGAACGCCAGGCGCGACGCCGACGCGGAGCAGTGCGCCTCAAGCGAGCTCAATGGACTCCCTGGGCAGCACAAGCAGGCCTGGCTTCGGCAGCTGGAGCGGGAAATCGCCGTTGCGCGTACCGCCTATCGGGATGTGATCACCGAACTCCCCAAGGCACGCGGCGAGCTAGCGGACTTGGCCCTCCTCTACAACTTTCTGCTCTACGACGGGCAGATGTTTGCCCCACTCACCGACGGCATCAGGCTTGCTAACGATCCGACCAGCGGCCGCCAGATCATCGGGCTTGAGGAACTCGTCGCTGCAATGCAGCGGGAGGTCGACGAGGTCGTTGAGCGCGCCAAGCTCGATCCGAACCGCCCCCAGCCCGAGCCGCGGTACGAGCTGATCCAGACCCAAAGCCGAAGCTGGTTCTAGTGGCGATTGGCGTTCGTTCCAGCTACGGACAACGAGAGCGGCGCGTCTGCGATGAGCGTCCCGCTCCTCCTACTCTCCCTGGCCCCACACGAAAAACTGGCGGGAGCCGAGGCCCAGAGGTCTGCGGCGAGCCTCGTTGCTATCTCGGCTCCCAGCGAAGGTTTAGCTGGCAATCATTGGGTTTCGGTTAGGCCGGCGTTTGCGAGGTGTTACGAGGCGAGTGAGGGCGCCACAGCCCGAGCCGAGAGGCACGACGGCGTGAGATCTGTAACCAATGAAGCAAGTTGTGAGCTGGCCCCTCCTCGCCGCGACGGTCCTGGCCCTGACCGTCCCCCTTTGCGTGCTTCTCCTGGCGCTCGGTCTTGCGCGAGCCGCAGCAGAAGGCGATCGGATCGAGAGCGGCGCAGTGTCGTGGTGGGTCGCCCGCAGGCGGCACCGTCGCGACGCCGCTTAGTCCTCCGCCGCCAACCTCCCTTTGCCCTCGGGAACCTTGAGAGTCCCAGGATGAAGTTCCTGCAGCTCCCCGCATGCGAGCAGCCAGAGTCTCGCACCCTCACCCGCTCAGGTTGCTGTCGAGCGCCGCAGACGCAGACGTGCTCCCGAACTTGATTACCACCGCGCGCGCTATGCCTCTTGGTACTTGTGGACCTCGAATGACGTTTCGTCGGGCGGGCCAGCGAGACCCTCGTCGCCTGCTTCCTGAAGCCCTGGCTGGAGAGCTCCGTCGCGAAAGCGCTTCCAACTCTCCTGGGAGTCATGGATGGCGACAACGATCCAATCGCCGTCATCAGTCGGTCCGGCGATGTGAATCGTTTGGCCCTCAGGAAGATCAGCCCCTTCATTCGGATGAACTTTTGCGAGGGTCGCTTCGTACTGATCCTTGGTGCCGCCCTTGAAGAGGTGAACGATTCCATAGGCCATGTGACCCTCCCCTTTTCTGATTACGTCCCGGCGTAGTTCTACGCCTCTCTTGCCCAAGCGACAAGTGTCTCGCAGAGACGGCCCTGGCCTCGCAGGCTAAAAAGGTCCGCCAGCGCGAAGGCCGCGTTCCCCTTGCGCTCGCCCGCCATGAGAACCAGCGCCGCGAGCGGCTGAATTCAGAGATCAGGACGGTGGGATGAAGACCGTCGCTACGAGGTGCGCCTGCGGATCGGCGGCATCAACTTCGTATACGGCGGCGTTGTCACCCTCGATCGCGTCGTCGACTGGGCGTCCTGGACGCCTTCCGGAGGGTCTGGGTCCGTCGGCTAGCCCCATTCGACGCGGATGTAATCGGCCGTCGGCACTCACAGAGGCTGCTTCACGTTTCCCGGCCTTGGGAGCGTGGTACGGGTCGAACAACTGCCAAGCAACGAGGAGGACCTATGACGCCGACTCTAAGAGCGAAGAGCGGGGCGAAGATCGCTGTGGTGATCATCGCGGTGGCCGCAACGGGTCTGCTCTATGCGATCGCCGCCACGCCGGCAGGAGCCGGGACGGCGACTTGCAGAGGTTTCGCGGCTACCATCACAGGAACATCGGGCTCCGACCAACTCAGAGGAACCATCGGTCGCGACGTCATCGTTGCACGCGGCGGCGCTGATCAAATTGAGGGCCGTGACGGCAACGACCTGATCTGTGCGGGCGGCGGGAGTGATCAAGTTCTCGCGGGTCGGGGCCGCGATAGCGTCTTCGGTGGGGCCGGCCTTGACCAGATTGCGGGCGGTAACGGACCCGACAGGCTTCGAGGCCAGCGTGACGACGATGAACTCGAGGGAAACCGCGGCGACGATCACCTCACAGGTGGTGGCGGCTTTGACATCGGCTTCGGCGGTGTCGGCTCCGATACCTGCACGGGCGTCGACTTCTCTGTGAGCTGTGCCTAGCTGAAGCTCCACCTTGGAACAAAGCGAGGAGAGAGGGCCCGAGTTTCGTCGGGCTCTCTTCTCTTGGGACGCAAAGTGCTGAGCGGCGGTGCACAGAGCGTCGGCGCGACGTTCTGGCGAATCGAGGGCGCGGCGGAAGCGCATGTACGGCGATCCTTGCGACGTCACGAACGGATGTTCGCACGCTATGTCCTCCGCCTTCTACCCTCCGGGTAGCACCGGGGTACGCACGCGGCGCGCATCCCTGACCTCTGCGGCACGCATGAATCACCATTTCAAGCGGTTTCCGCGCAACCATGCCGCGCGAAATGGGCCGTGCAGGGATCGAACCTGCGACCTTGGGATTAAGAGACAAACGGCGTTTCGCGCTCTCATGGGCCTTCGCGTCCTATGCGCGCCCGAATGCGCGCCAGTGACGTCGAATCTCCAGGGTGATCAGCGGTCGCTGAGGGACGGCTACGATTCGCCCATAAAATAGGAGTCTCGCTCATACACGGGACTGCAGGCCGGGCCGGAGGCAACCTGCCCATTTCTCTTAATCGGTGACGGACGAAAAGCGACGGCCAGCGCGGGGTCTGAATGCTGGCCGTCGGGAGGGCATTTAGGGGGAATGCCGGAAGCGGCGGACGGTATCGGGTATTGCCTATCGAGGCAACCGGATTGGACCACTTAAGACCGAGGCCCGGACTCGTCGCCAGGTCAGTTTCGACTCAGACGTTCCCAACGGCTCCGTCGATCGCGGCGAATCGCTCTCTGCCTGCGATTCGATTCAGCCACAGCCTCAAACAGCTTCAGGAGTTCCGAGGTCGATCGACTCCTTATCTGAGCTTCGTTGAGCTTCGTTGAGCTTCGGTGGCGGTTTTCAGTTTCAGTCCAGTTCGTTCCACTTCGATTGGCCGAAATTGAGCCGTTTCTCTGCGGAGCAGACTCGGACTCGCGTGAACGAATGGCGCAGACCGGCGCATCGTGGGCCCGAAGGCGAAATCGCCGCAGGGCGCCCGACTGCCGACCCGGCTAGCGGTTGACGGTGGCCATCCCTCGCTCGTCGTAGCGATCGCCCGCGGCCTCAGGAAGATGGTCGAGCCGCTTTAGGTCGTCCGCCGTCAGCTCGACGCCGACCGCGGCGGCGTTCTGCTCGAGGTATCCACGCCTCTTCGTTCCCGGAATCGGGACGAGGTCGTCACCTTGTGCGAGGACCCAAGCGATTGCCAGCTGGGCCGGGGTCACGCCCTTCTCGGCCGCGATCTCCTTGACCTTGGCGGCCAAGTCGCGGTTGGCCGCGAGATTCTCACCCGTGAAGCGCGGGCCCCGACGGCGGAAGTCGTCCTCGTCCAGCTCCTCCGGGGAGCTGAACCGGCCCGCGAGGAAGCCGCGACCGAGCGGCGAGTAAGGGACGAAGCCGATCCCGAGCTCGCGGCAGGTCTGAAGGACTTCGGCCTCCGCATCGCGCGTCCACAGCGAGTACTCGGACTGCAGCGCGGTGATGGGGTGGACGGCGTTCGCGCGACGCAGGGTCTCAGGTGCCGCTTCGCTCAGGCCGATGTGGCGGATCTTGCCCTCCTCGACGAGCTCGGTCAGCGCGCCGACCGTCTCCTCGATGGGGACGTTGGGATCGACGCGATGCTGGTAGTAGAGGTCGACATAGTCGGTGCCGAGGCGCTCGAGCGATCCTTCGATCGAGCTGCGGACGTGCTCCGCCGACCCGTCCTGGCGGCCCACGGTCGACATGTCGCCCGGGTCGGCGGCGTCCATGCGCAGGTTGAACTTCGTCGCGATGACGTACTCGTCGCGGCGGTCCTTCACCGCGCGGCCGACCAGCAGCTCGTTCGTCAGGGGGCCGTAGACCTGCGCCGTGTCCAGGAAGTTGATGCCGAGCTCGAGAGCGCGATGGATCGTCTTGACGGCCTCGTCCTCGTCAGCCGAGCCGTAGAAGGCGGACATCCCCATGCAACCGAGCCCGATCGCGGAGACCTCGAGGTCTCGAAGCTTGCGCTTCTCCATGTCGTCACCACCCTTTCGTCGTTTTGGGTCGACCTGAATTCTGAAGACAGGGGGATCAGGACATCGAAGGGACGTTTGGGAGGCGTATAGCTGAACGCCACGCAGCCCACGAACACCTGGCCACGGGAGGGCTCGCGCAACGCGCGAAAGAATGGGTGCAGAAAGGCGAGGACCCTGGCCCGCCTCTCGTACCCGTTTGGGTGGATCAGGCTCTGCCTGATTGGGTACGGCGGCGCCTCGAGGATTAGACTTGTTGGAGGGCGACGGACGAGGCTGAAGCCCGTGAGGCCGTGAGGTCAAGCCGGGTGGGAAGCGAGCGGTCGCCCTTTCAGAAGCGCTCGCCTGCGCGCCGACGGGACGCAAGAGGCGCTCAGCCCTGTAAATTCGGCAGTTTCCGCGGACTCCGGAGCGCGACCATCGTCTGCCGGCTTCGGGCACCGAGGCGCTTGACCTCCGCGGCCTTCCCAGAGCGCGCCCAGAGCGCCGTAGAGCACGGCTCAGCACATCGGGACACTCGGACACCTGAAAAAGGACTGACGTCCTGCACCTTCTGAAGAACGGCCATCCGGCCCACGTCTTCACGACCGAGGATCGCCGAAAAAGCCGCGGCCGTGACCAATCAGATTCGCCGCGAGCGCGGGCACGGTTTTGAAGATCTGAGCGCCGCCGCCTCTCCGCTCAAACTCAGGCCTACTAGGTCAGTTCAGGTTCTCTCAGGTCGGCTAGGTCAGGTCAGACGGGCAAAGATCGGGGCAAAGATTCGGCACGCGTCCATGACGCGGTTAGGCCGGTGCTCTACAACACCCTCCGGGGCCCCGGACGTAACCGTTGAGGGCGCTACCGGAGGACATCGACCAAGCAGTTGGAGGCCGTGTCCGATGATCGCGCTGATCTGCGCTTAGCTCGTACAACGTCGTCCGTCCGTGCACCGTAACCGGGGGAACAAGAGTGACGTTTTCAGCGTGAGGGTCACTAAGGAGGCGAGATGGCGACGAGCGGAGGGCCGAGCTCAACCCGGCAGGTCGCGGATGCAGCCGGGCACCCGGGCGAGGAAGCGCGTGAGAAGGCCGAGAGTGGCAGCGGCTGGTACGCCTGGCTGGCGCGGGGAGGCTTGCTCGCGAAGGGCGCATCGTTCGGCCTCGTCGCCGCCCTCGCGATCGGAGTCGCCGCCGGGGTCGGGGGGAAGACCACGAGCCGCCAGGGCGCCCTCGAAACCCTCGCGCAGGAGCGATGGGGGAAGGTCGTCCTTGTCCTCCTTGGGCTTGGTTTCGCCGCCTATGCGGTCTGGCGGTTCGTGCAGGCCTTCGCCGAGCGCGAAGATGAGGACGGCGAGAAAGGCGCTGCGAAGAAGTGGGGCAAGCGGGCTGGCTATATCGGCCGTGGGATCATCTACGCGAGCTTGGCGTTCACAACATTCAAGCTCCTCGTTGGCGCTGGGGGCGAGCAATCGCAGAACGCCAAGGCCCACCAGACGACGGCTGCCGTGTTCGATTGGCCCGGTGGGCGCTGGATCGTCGGCCTCGCCGGTCTGGCCATCATCGGCGCCGGCCTCTGGAACGCGTACCGCGGCGTCACGAAGAAGTTCGAAAAGAAGTGGCGCCGGGGCGAGATGAGCGAGACGGAACGGAAATGGGGCGGGCGGGCCGGCGTCGCCGGGCACCTTGCGCGGGGCGTCGTCTTCACCCTGATCGGGATCTTCGTGGTCAAGGCCGCGCTCGAGTACGACCCGCAGGACGCGATCGGACTCGACGGGGCGCTGCAAAAGCTCGCCGAAGCGAGCTACGGGCCCTATCTGCTCGCCATGACCGCGGCGGGTCTCCTCGCTTACGCGCTTTTCTGCCTCGTCGACGCACGCTATCGCGACGTTTCGGTGGGCGAAGGCGGCTCGGGTGACAAGCGTCCCTCTTCCTCAAGGGCTCGGGACTCTGTGCGCCCAGGAGCAACAGGTGCTCCTCGACTCGGTCGATGACAAGCTCGCAGTCTGGGTCGCGACACATCGGCTGGCGCCCCTCAACGACGTGTTCGTTTGGCTCGGTACGGTCGACAAAGTCGGGCTCGCCTGGGTTGCCATCGCCCTCCTCATTGGCCTTGTAGGTCGCCTCGGGCTTGGGAGCACGGTGCTGCTCGCCGTCCTGACTGGGCTCGCTGTATTCGCCGCGGACAGCATCTGTTTCGGGCTCAAGGACGTCGTCGAGCGAACTCGACCATTCATCGCACACCCGCAGATTCAGCCACTGTATGTCGTTCATTCGAGCTCGTTTCCGGCCGGGCACGCGGCCACCGCGTTCGCTGGAGCGACGCTGCTGTCTTACGTGGCTCCACGGGCGGCGCCGGGCTTCTTACTACTCGCGGCGGCAATTGGCTTTTCGCGCGTCTACGTGGGCGTTCACTATCCAGGGGACGTGGCGGCAGGCGCCCTCATTGGCGTGGCGGTTGCTGTGGGCGCGGTCATCCTTCTGAAGTGGGCTTCCAAGCTTTCACCGTGGCCGGTGTTTCCGACGTCGCGGTACAAGGCCTCAACGTCGTTCCCATCCGGGTCGAGGAGGTAAGCCGCGTAGTAACCAGGAGCGTATGGAATCGGCAAGCTGCTCTTGCCTCTCATCGTCCGCCGTCAAGCCGAGGCGGAGAAGCCACGCAACTTGGAGAACCTAAAAAAGAATCTCGAAAGCAGCATCTGAAAAGAGCGGTTCTGAGTCCCACCGCCCTCGACAACGGCCAGCGCTCGCCGCGCAGGCTGCTCGCCGCGGTCGTGCGGCGGATGCTCTACGCGCTGCGCTGGTCGCGGTAGGAGCCTCATAACACCACCGGCCGCCCTTGACAGCTCCGTTGCGTTGATAAGACTGAGAGGAACGGACCCGTCGCTGCGGCACTTCGGCGGGAATGACGGGATACGGGGAGAGGGGCAGTGGCGGCGCTGTCTTGGGACAAAAGGGACTACGTCTGCGTCCTCTGCGGCGGCCGGATTGCCGAGAGCCTCGCTCGTTACGGCTCCGTTCTCTGTCACGACTGCCGCGACGAGCAGGGCATCCAGGCCACGTTCGAGTCGGTGAGAGCCAGCATCTCCTCGAGCAGCCGACGGCTCTGGCCGGGACGCCCACGACGCCCCAAGTCGCGTTAGTCGTACATCACAGGGGGTACGAGCGCTCTAGGGTGGGACTACCTGGAACGCTCCTTCGGTGCATTGAGTGCGGGCGTGAAACCGACCAGCTCGCTATGGGGTTGGCGCGCCTACGTCATAGACGAAGGGGCGGAGGAATCCCGCATTCTGATGTTCTGCCCGCGGTGCGCTGAGCGCGAGTTCGGCCCGTTCGGCTGAAGGTCGCGACCAGCTTCCACCGAGCGATGCGTAGGGCACGCGTTGAGTAATCGGTGGGGCATTTAGGAGCGGCGTCCTCCTAGCTCCTCCTCTACCCGGTCACACGCACTATGCTGACCGAACCGTCGCGGCGGTTCTTCTTTCGAGCCCACCCCTTTCGAACGCCTGAGACCGGCGAGTTCGACCGAGGCGCTTCTTCGACGGAGCACCATTCCTGCGGCTCTAAAAAGGGAGGGTCCTCGTGGCCGGCAAGACAGACGGTGGCGTTCATGCTGTCAAGGCTGAACGACACCAAGAGATGACCGCGGTGTCCTCCCCAAAGCTGTATTCGGCTGTTCTCCTCGACGTTCAGCACGTCTGGCTAGATGCCCTAGCGTCGATCGTCGAAGCGGCGGGAATTCGGGTCGTTGGCAAGGCAACCTCGGCAGACGAGGCCCTTGCCCTTATTGAAGAGACGAACCCGAGTCTGCTCGTCTCAGAGCTTCGGCTTCCCGCCGAGATTAGCGGCGCAGAGCTTGTCCGTGAGGCGATCAAGAGACGCCCCGACCTTCGCGCAGTGATCCTCTCGGGTGATGACGACACGGCCTCGATCGCCGAGGCTCTTTTCTCTGGAGCAGACGTGTTCGTCTCGAAGAGGTCGTATGCCGCCGACATAACGGTGGCAATCAAGCAGGTCTTCTACCGCTCATTTTTTCTTGCCCCCCGCGCTCGGGGAGAGAACGGGCAGCGTGAGCGAGCTGAGCGCCTGCCGAGTTTGACGCGGCGCGAGGGTGAAATCCTCGCGCTCGTTGCCGAAGGCCACTCCAATTCGAAGATGGCTCGTCTGCTGTGGCTCAGCGAGCAGACGGTGAAATTCCACCTCTCCAACATCTATCGAAAGCTTGATGTCGCCAATCGCACCGCGGCAGCGCGCTGGGCGCTCCAACAGCAACCTGCGGCCACCGAAGTGGCACGAACGCCGACGGGTTGATCAGCGGACACCAAGCTCCCGCTCGACGGCGCACAGTACAACTTGGCAGCTCACGCCGCCGCCAACCTCGTCCGCTCACGGGTCAGATTCGATTTCGACCTCGGCCAGTGGGTTCAGGCCGCGCCAAATCGAGACCGTCTCAGCGATACGAGCCTCGTCTGCGTCCGAGATCTCTACGCAGTCACGTCTGACCCTCCGCACCGTTCCGATCGCACTGTTCCGGAAAAGCCAGAGGCTCACCTGATACCCGGGTGGGCGAACCCGAATGAGCATTGACGCCAGTCCCCCAAGCTTACGCGCCGACCTCATCCCCCGCCGCCCTTCCGCAAGCGTTGGCTAAAGCGACAGGAGGCGAACGGCCAGATCCTTCGGCGCTGGTTCTCATGGCCGGCGAGCGCAAGAGCAACGCCGGCTACGCTCTCGCGGTCCGCGAAGCGGTTTCCCTTAGGTGTTTCAGGGCATAAAGCGTATGTCTCTGGCAAACGGGGACTGGCGACGGGCCGGAGCCGGGGGGCACTGGCCCGTTTTCTTCCCCTAGATGCCTGCGCAAAGGGACGGCCAGCGAGGGGTCTGAACGCTGGCCGTCGGAGGGGCATTAGGGGGAATGCCCGAAGCGGGGGACGGTATCGCATATTGCCTATCGAGGCAACCGAGTTAGCTCGTGCGCGTCAATGGGCAGGAGAGACGCCTGTGGCGATGACCCTCCGAGGAGTTTCTGCGGCCATGCGAGTTCGAATCTCTGACCGTGCCCGGTTGGACAACCTGATCGAGTTCCTCCAAGCGACCGAATGCCGCGTCCGAAAGATTGATCCTGCGACGCTCGACGTCTCGATGCCTTGTGCGCCAAGCGAAGAGCAGGCAGAGCGGGAAGTCGAGATCTACCTAAGAACATGGACGGCGATGAACCCCGGTTACACGCCGGCATCGTCGAAAGCCAGGAAGAGCCTCCGGCTTAGGGCCGCCGCCGCCCTTCCGCAAAGCTTTCCGGCTCCCGGCGTACTAATCGGCCCCGCGTACTACGGGACTCTTCTCTGATGTCCGTCGTACTGTTGGAAGATGCGCGGTGTCGCCCTGACGCTGCTCGTTCTACTCGCCGCTGGGGGCTGTAGCCGGGGCGGGAACGGGAACCCATCGCCGGATCCCACGCTCAGCAGCGGAGCAGAAACAGTAGCTCAGGCGAAGACGCTTTCCGGCAAGTCGCAAGGTGCGACTCTCACGATGGCCCGAGGGCATTCGAGAGCCAGGTTCAACGTCATCGCGCTTGATCCGCCAACACACGTCTTTGACGTCCGCATCGTCGCGCCGGAATGGGCGGACGTGCGAGTTCGGATGCGAACGGCTAATGGCCGACTCCTTCACATCCTGGAGTCGACGCGAAGCAAAGACTGGTGCAAGGTGCGCCACGGTCACTCCGTCTGTCAGTTGCCGTTCCCTGCCCTGGAGGCCCAACTCGGAGGCCGGTGGACGGTGATCGTGGTCAAGCGATCCGGTCCTCCCGCGAGCGTGAGTGTCCACGTGACCTTCAGTACTCCCTAGCCCGGCGCCGCCCGTCCGCGAGCTGTTCGACTTGCCCTATCCCGTCCTCCCACCTTCGACGTGATGTGGGGGACTGAGAGTCGAACGGGGGAAGGTGAATCCTTTGGCGATGAGCCAGATTGGGAGGATCAACTCGAAAAGGCCGCCTAGAACCAGCCAAACTTGCCCGGAGCCGTGTGTCGCGTCGGTCACCTCGAACGCGGTCAGGATGCTTCCCAGCAGCAAGATCGGGTAGCCGACTAGGCCGAGAAGCGCGATCCAGCGCGGGACCAGCCTCGATTGGGCGCGAGGCCCTGCAAAAGGGCACTTTCCCCGGATGTATGAACCCGAGCGCCGCAATCGTCGACACTCTCGTCGGCAGGTTCGCGCCTATCGCTGGCTCTTGCCAGGCGTGGGCTGTTCCCGTTCGCCGCATAGACAAAAGCAACGAAGCAGTCCTACGATTCGCCCATGAGGGCGGTCGCGGCAATCGCTGTAGTGGTTACTGCCGTATTTCTAATCGCCGTGGCTCGGCCAGCCCGTTGATCGCGACCTCCTCGCGTCCTTGCTCACTGTGGCCGTGTCTTTCGGTGTGCTGGCACTTCTAATGCCACATTTCGAGGCGCTGTGCGGCCGCCGAAGATCGCATGTGGAGCGCTCTGTTTCGTCGCCTTCGGCGTTTCGCCAAGTGATTCGCCAACCCCAACTAGGAGGGGTTGACGAAACGATTGGCGAAACGCGATGATCGTCCTACTTCAAAGGGGGTGGTCATGCGGCACGCGCGATTTTCGGCCTTCGCTGTGGCTTTGATCGCAGCAGGCGTGTTCGTCGGCTCCGGATCGGCCTCTGCACCGACCAGCGCGAGTTGCATCGGGCAGTTTTTCTCGTCCCACGCCGGTTCGGGAGCGCATGGAGTCACGGTCGGCGGATTCATCAGTCCTACCGCACGCGAGCTTGGCCGCGACTTCGGCCAGATGATCGCGGGGGCTCGGGAGTTACCTCGGGATAACTGCGGTCTTTAGGCCGCGAGCGGTATAGCCCGCGCTCTGGCAAGAGCCAAGCTGAGGCGGGCGAGCATCGTCAGGTCAGCGTGGAGCGCGTCCCGCTCGATGCCACGACCGCGAGCGGAGCAAGTCCATACTCGTTTTTGAGCCGCCCGAACTCCCGCTCCACAGCGGCGCGGCCACGGTAAAGCTCGCGGAAGCGTTTCGTGCCGCGAGGAATGAGCGTATGCGCGGGTTTGAGGGCTCGGTTCGAGCCGGCGCTGCTGTGCGCGAGCGGTAAGACTGTTGAGGTGGCCGATCCTGTTTCGTGGTTGATGATCCGGGCTGGCTGGAAGGTCGTTGCCGCCGACGGGGGCGAGGTCGGCGAGGTCGACGAGGTTGCCGGGGACGACACCGAGGACATCTTTGATGGGTTGGCGATCGCGACGAGTTCGTTCGGAAAGCCGCGCTATGTGCCGGCGGAGCAAGTCGCGGGGATCAGCGATGGTGTGGTGCGGCTGTCGCTGACCCGCGCGCAAGTGATGCAACTGGGCGAGTTTCTCGAGCCGGCGACGAGCGCGGAGATCGAGCCGGACAGCAAGGGTGGTCTTGGGGAGACCCTGGCTGCCGACGTACGCGAGGTCGAGGGGAAGGTGCTGGCGCCAACCCAACGCCATGAGCACCCGATGAATATCTGGCGCCGCATCGCGTTTTTCTTCCGGCGGCTCGCCGGCTAGATGTAGTGACTCGCGTGTTGGCTGCACCGCTGGCTCCATACGTCGATGCCATTCCGCTGCGAGGAACTTGCCTGCACGACCGTCGAGGTGTCTGTGCCTAAGCCTTCTTCTCCCGAGTCGCATCCGTCGCCAATCGCAACAAGACAGAAGGCCACCAGGACCTGTCCGTAGGCGGCTCAGCTCGTTAGCTCATCCGGCTCTGGACAAAGGCGCCCGCCCCCCCGCGGCTGAACGCTTGCGGAAGGGCGGCTGGTGGTCGCCCGTATGCTCCTGACTGGCGTCAATGCTCATTCGGGTCCGCCCACCCGGGTATCAGGTGAGCCTCTGGCTGTTCTTTCAGAACAGCGCGATTGGAACGGTGCGGAGAGTCGGGCGCGATGCTGTGCAGATCTCGGACGGAGACGAGGCTCGCATCGCTGAGGCGGTCGCGCTTTGGCACGGGCTAAACCCACTGGCCGACATAGAAATCGAGGCTGACCCGTAGCGACCTCGTTGCTGGCTTGCGGAAGGGCGGCGCTCGCTACGTCTCCTAGTTAACGCGCCTGTTCGAGTTGCTGAGGCTGGTTAGGCGGCAGGTATCGATTCAGCCAGCGAGGAAAGACGTGCTCGCTGGCGTGCATGAAAACCAGGGAACACTGCTTCGAGGCCCAGCGTGGAATCCAATGGCTGCCCGCGTCCGAAGCGAGATCGAGTAAACCGGCGCGAGAGGCGCTCATCCCTGCAAATCGGCCGTTTCCTCAGACTGGTACACCGCGGCGGGATTGTCCGGTTCGGCGATTAGAGTCGCTGTTCCATGCGAAGGCCTCTGACGGATGCTGAGCTCGCGATCATCGAGGCTCGGTACCGCGACGGCGACACCATTCCGGAGATCGCCGAGAGGATCGGTCGCTCGTGGTCGGTCGTGGGCCGACGAGTGAAGGCGCTCGGGATCTCGCGGTCGATGGGGCCGCCGCCGAAGAGCGGCCATAACATCGAGAAGGTGCCTCGCACAGACCGGGCATCGCGGGTGATCGCAGCGCCGCCTGACCGGGTCTATGCCGCGCTCGTCGATCCGGAGGCGCTCACGATGTGGCTGCCTCCAGCGGGTATGACGGGCGTGTTCGAACGATTCGACCCGCGTCCCGGCGGGTCGTATCGATTGGTGTTGACCTACGCCGACGCTTCCACTTCACGGGGCAAGGCGACTGCGGACACCGATGTCGTCGAGTCGCGGTTCGTCGACATCGTCGCCGAAGGCGTTCCGGATGGAATCGCCGCCGAAGATCACGCCGCAGGGCTGGCCTCCTCGCTGGCGAATCTCACAAGATATCTCGAGGGATAGGCCCTGCGGGAGATCCGCAACGCCGCGAGATCGTCGTGCCTGCCAACGCCCCAGCCGCGTGGAAGGATCGCAGGTTTGCGAAGTCCGCCACCAACGGTGACTCACCGGGGGCCATGCTCACCCGGTGTCGAAGCGCCTGTGATAAGCCGAGCGCCGCGACCATGGGTCACGAAGCTGAACGACCACCGGATGAGAACGAGCAGCCGATTCTGAAATCCGATCAGATACCAGAGGTGGACAACGAGCCAGGTCGCCCACGCGAGAAAGCCGCTTAGCCGGAAGCCCTTAACGTCGGCGACGGCCGCCGCTCGCCCGATCGTGGCCAGATTCCCCTTGTCGCGGTAGCGGAAGGCGCCGTGCTCGCGCCCTCGCAGGCGCGACCGGATGACCTTGGCTGCGTACCGCCCTTGCTGCATCGCCACGGGCGCGACGCCCGGCAGCACGACGGGCTCGCCATTGACATTGCGGACCCGGACCATGTCGCCGATCGCGAACACCTCCGGGTGCCCGGGAAGGGTCAAATCGGATTCAACCGTGACGCGGCCGGCTCGGTCCCGCTCCGCTCCGGTCAGTTCGGCGAGCCTGCCGGCGAGGCTTGACGCGGTGACGCCGGCAGCCCAAACGACCGCCCGGCTTGCGATCCGCTCTGGACCACTGTCTCTGCCTTCGAGCGTGACGGCGGCGGCGTCGATCCCGACCACGGTGCGCTTTTTCAGGACGGTTACGCCTAGGCGTTGCAGCGATCGCTCGGCCTTCGCCGAGAGGGAGGGTGGGAAGCTCGTGAGGACACGATCGGCAGCTTCGATAAGCAGGATGCGCGCGCGGCGGGGATCGATGGTGCGAAAGTCACGCCGGAGCGTGTCGCGCGCCAGCTCCGCGATTTGGCCAGCCATCTCGACGCCGGTGGGACCGGCGCCGACGACGACGAACGTAAGCCATGCGCCGCGTAGGTCTGTGTTCGGCTCCGCTTCCGCCGCCTCGAAGGCAGCAAGGAGGCGGCTGCGAACGGCGAGTGCACTCTCGAGCGACTTGACCTCAGCTGCCCATGTCTGCCATTCCTCGTGCCCGAAGTACGAATAGTGCGATCCGCCCGCAACGATCAGCGTGTCGTAGCCGAGCCGTTCCGGCACCGGCACGGGCGAGACGGAGCGCAGGAGCAGCTCACGCGCGTCCAAGTCGAAGCCGGAGACCTCAGCCAGCACGACGCGGACGTTGCCGTCGCGCTTAAAGATCGCGCGTAGCGGATAGGCGATCTCGCCAGGCGAGAGCGCGCCGGTCGCAACCTGGTAGGTGAGTGGCTGGAAGAGATGGAAGTTGCGGCGGTCGACGAGCGTGACCTCAACTGGCGCACGGCGGAGCTTCGCGACCGCTTGTAGGCCGCCAAATCCTCCGCCGACGACGACGACGTGGGGTTTCCGCAGCTCAGACATGCGCGCAGTGCCGACAATTCGCGATTGCATCAGCTCGGTCGTAGGCGAGCCGCGTCAGTGCGGTCGGGAAGCTTCCGAGCTGGCGCCCAGCGCAGGGCGCGTGATGAGCGGACCGGTGTAGCCGCGTTCCAGCAGCACGCGCGTTCCGATGGAGCCGCAAAGGAGACAACAGGCGTCTCTCAGCACCTCGTGTTCGTGGCTGAACTCCAGCACGAGTCGTGAGGCGTCGCGCTGCGAGACGCTGACGTGCACGAGGGTTTCGGCAGGGTGCCCTTCGACATGTGTGGCCAGCGAGAAGTCTCCTGCAAAGCCCTCCACCGGTGTTCACCTCCTTCCCGAAATAGGCGGCTCCGAAGGGTTAGACGCTGACTTGCAGCGTGCGGGCGCCCGCGAAGCCCATCCATACGCGTATGCCTGCCTCCACAATCGTGACCACGGCATTGTCGCAATGTGGGCAGCGCATGACGATTCCCGCGCCTCGAAATACGCGGAGCGCGCCCACCGCCTCAGTCCGTCCACACGCGTTACATGACACGGTCGCGGTCGTCATCTCGACCGCGAACACCTCTTGGAGGAGACCCGCGACCGCATTCCCATCGAGCATCAGTGCGTCCATCTCTCACCCTCCAGTCGGTCCGAAGCGCTCAGTTTTGACGCCTCGCGGCTCGTGGCCGAGCTGCACGAGCGCCTCGGCGACGGCCTCCACGAACGGCGTCGGGCCGCAGACGTAGACGCGTGGTAGCTCGGCCGGGCTGGGGCCGACCT
>Ga0307277_10000109_pt1 | contig 25645 bp, 28 predicted proteins | sample ER_DNA_116_FD_194473 | JGI IMG/M metagenome (GOLD analysis project Ga0307277, IMG submission 194473) | Bulk soil microbial communities from the East River watershed near Crested Butte, Colorado, United States - ER_DNA_116 | ecosystem: Environmental > Terrestrial > Soil > Floodplain | place...
TTAGTGCGGATAATGGTATCGATTTGCGCCGCGCGCTTCCAGCGGCTTTCCCCGGCGTAGGGAGGGACGCAACGCCGGGTCGGCTATGTCCGGGGCCGAGACGAGCCGCATTGCAATTCCGCAGCCGTCTCCAGCACCCATCGAGCTGTGCTATGCTCCCAGTCGGACGCACGGGAGATAGTGGCCAGTGAAGCGGCGCGAGTTCGTCAGACCGCTCGGCGGCGCAGCGCCTGGTTGGTCCTTTGCGGCACGCGGCTCCATGCCGAATTCGCTTCCCGGTCATGCCCCGATACGAGGCAAAACCGCTCGCGATTTGATTCTGCCGATCGGGCTGTCCTTGGCCCTGATCTTCCTCATCTCATTGGTGCTCGCTCAGATTGACTCGCATTTGAGAGCCCTCGACGTTTGGCACGACCCCGAGGATTTGGCGCTCGTCTACCTGCTGCCGACAATATTCATTGCGGTGTTTTTCGGCAGCACGGTCGCGGTCATGACGTCACTCGCAAGCGGGATCGCCGCCGCTTATTTTATTTATCCCCCGCAGTTCAGCCTTCTGTTCGATCACCCTCAGGATATTGCCGAGCTCGGCTTTATCCTCGCGCTGGGAATAACCGCGAGCAAGGCGGTTGCCGTCATAACCGACGACAAGCCGCTGGCGTGGCGTAGCTTCAGGGGTGAGGCTTAGGTGAGGGCCTGAGCGTGCTCATGCGGCGATTCCGCGGCATTATGCAACGGCAGCGAGCCCCTTCGAGGAGACCGTCATGCGTCCCATTGTAACTGCCTTTGTCCTCGTTGCTGTCGCGCTCGCCTGCAGCAACCCCGCCTCGGCGCAAGCGCCGGCGGACATCGTGTTGCTCAACGGCAAGATCGTCACCGTGGACGACCGGTTTACGATCGGCGAGGCGCTGGCGATCAAGGGCGAGCGCGTTCTCGCGGTCGGCAGCAACGCCGAGATCGAGAAGCACAAAGGGCCGCTCACGCGCGCGTTCGACCTCGGCGGTCGCACCGTCATCCCGGGACTGATCGACAACCACGCGCACTACATGCGCGCCGCCGAGTACTGGCATCGCGAAGTGCGGCTCGACGGCGTCACGTCGCATAAAGACGCGCTCGAGCTGATCAAGCAGAAGGCGGCCGAATCCAAGCCGGGCGAGTGGGTGGTGGTGCTGGGAGGCTGGTCGGAAGAGCAGTTCGTCGATGAACCGCGCGGCTTCAGCCGGGCCGAGCTCGATGGCATTGCGCCGGACAACCCGGTGGCGCTGCAGCTGTTCTACTTTCGCGTCTACGCCAACACCGCGGCGCTCAAGGCTATGGGCGTCGATGCGACCACTCCCGATCCGGGCGGGATCAAGATCGAAAAGGATGAGACGGGCCAGCCGACCGGCGCGCTCAACGGCGGCCCCGCGATCGGTCTGTTGCGCGACAAGCTCGTGGAGGTGGCGCGGGACAAGACGGTCGAGAACGCGCAGCTCCTCATGCACGACCTCAACACGATGGGTATCACCGCGTTCCAGGATCAAGGTGGAACCGGAATGAAGGCGAGCCACATCGACGCGTTTCGCATCGCTCACGATTCCGGGCAGATGACGGTGCGCTCGTTCTACAACTATTACGAGGAGCCGCGCTCCGCGGCGGACGTCGACAACCTGATCGCCAGGATGGGTGAGATCAAGCCGTTCCAGGGCGACGATTGGTTCGACCTGACCGGCTACGGCGAGACTTTGTACTTCCCGTTGCACGACGCGCTGCTGGCGAAGGCCGCCAATCCTTCCGCCGACGCCCTCAAGCTCTGGCAACGGCTCGGCTTGGCGCTGGCGAAAAACGGCATTCACCTCAATGTGCACGCGCAACTGCGCGGCAGCATCGAGGGCTTCCTCACGGCGATGGAGGCCATCAACAAGGAACGGCCGATCAAGGGGCTGCGCTGGACCTTCTCGCATCTCGATCAGGCGCAGCCGCAGGACCTCGAGCGCATGAAACGGCTCGACATCTACGCACAGATCCACAGCCGTCCCACCATCCAGGGCATGCTGATGTTCAGGGTGCATGGAGATCTGACCTACGACATGCCGCCGCTGCGGATGATCCAGGACAGCGGGATTCCCTGGGGCCTCGGCTCGGATGCGACGGCGGTGACGCCGTCGAGCCCGTTCACCACGCTGTGGTGGGCGGTCACCGGCAAAATGATCGGCGGCCGGCAGGTCCTGCGGCAGACCATTTCGCGCGAAGAGGCGCTGATCGCGCACACGCGCGCCAATGCCGTATTTCTGTTCCAGGAGGCAAACCTGGGATCACTCGCGCCGGGGAAGTACGCCGATCTGCTGGTTCTCGATCGCGATTACCTGACGGTGCCGGCGGACGAGATACTGGCGATCAAACCTCTGCTCACCATGGTCGGCGGCAAGACGGTCTACGACGCCATGCGCTGACCCACACGCCCGCCTCCGGACGGAGGCTCCGGCAACCACGATACCGCTCACGTCGGTCCGAACACCTGACGCCCGCCGAGGAAGGTTCGATCGACGCGGATGTCCTTGAGCCGATCGAGCTCGCAGGAAAGCGGATCCTCGGCGAGCACGACCATATCCGCCACCTTGCCGGCCTCGAGCGATCCGAATCTGTCCTCGTTAAAGGTCAAGCGATGGCCGCTTTGGATGGCGATGCGCAGCGCCTCCTCTCGCGTCAGCCGACTCTCGCCGAGGCGTCGCTGACCGTCCTCGTCCCAGCGTGCAATCGCCTCCCACGCCGTCCACAGCATGGAATAGGGGACTCCGTCGGTTGACAGCGCAACCGGTACGCCCCCATCCAGCATGCGCCGGATGGGGATGCCCTCCTCGCCGAGCCGGTCGAGGCCGTAGCGGTCGCCTGCCATCCAGAGGAAACCCGGCACCACCGTGGCGATGACTCCGAGCGCCTTCATGCGCCGGATCTGCGCGTCGCTCGCCTGATTGACGTGGATGACCACCCAACGGCGGTCCCGGATCGGCACCTCATTGTCGATCGCCTCGTAGGCGCCCAGCGCGTATTCGAGATCGCGGCTGACCACGCAATTCACGCGCAGCCCGAGCCGCGCCGCTTCGATGCCGAGCGTCACGAAGCGCGCCGGCGTCATCGCTTGGTAGAAATGTCCGGCCCACTGATCGTAGGGATAGCCGCCCGCGATGATGTCCGCGACGGTGCTGTCGGCATGGCCGCCCAGATTGATTCCTTCCACGCGCAGGATGTCGTCGCCGCGGCCTCGGCCGCCGGCAACGCCGGCATAATGATAGAAGAGATCGAGCAGCCGTTTGTCGTCGAACGCCGCGCTCGGCATGCTGATCGGAGTGTGCATGCGCAAGGGGAGCGCGCCGCGCTCGGCATTCTCGCGATAGGCGCGGATCACCGTGGGGGTGAGCCCGTGCCCTTCATAGAGCGAGGTCGTTCCCGCCGCCGCATAGGCCTGCGCGCCGAGGCGAACGCTCTCCAGGCGGTCCGCGTACTTGAAGCGGGGCAGGTCGCGGAACAGCGTGTACTCCAGGACCGGAACTAAATTCCGCTCCAAGAACACGCCGGTCGGCTCGCCGCGCGCATCCTTCATGATCTCGACGTTGTGCGGGGCGGGAGTGTCGCGCGTCACGCCCGCGCGCCTGAGCGCCAACGAGTTGGCAACCGAGGGAAACGGACGGCGGCTCCACCAGCCCCACACCGCGCGAATATAGACGGCGTGGTCGGGCGCGACCGCATCGAGGTCGTGCCGCGTTGGAAAGCGGCCGTCGGTCAATTGCTCGGGGCGACTGATGTACTCGTGCGGCGGCTCGCCCATGGGCATGAGCACGATCCACTCGCCAGCGGGCATCGTCTGCGCCGCGCGTTTGACGACGTCGACGATGGCGGCGACGGAATGAAGGCCGGCGATGGGAATGCCGCCGCGCGCCTTGAGACCTTCGCGGTCGGCGTGCGGATGCGCGTCGAAAAACCCCGGCAGCACCGAACGGCCCTTAAGATCGATGCACTGCGTCGTGGTCGCGGCTGCCTTGAGGAGCGCCGCGTCCTCGCCCACGGCCGCGATGAGCCCCGCGCGCACCGCGATGGCCTGCGCCAAACGCGAGCTCGCATCGAGCGTGATGATTTTGCCGTTGTGAAGGATCAGATCGGGCGGGAGCATGCCTCCTTAGTCTAGGGCATTTTCGGGTGCCGTGCCGCCACCGCGGTCTGCCCTTGCCTCGAGTCGCGCACAGGCGCCCCTCATGCTGAGGAGCCTCGCAGCCCCTGCGCTGCGAGGCGTCTCGAAGCATGGGGCGCCGCTCTGCGTCGCCCTCACCCTTCGAGACGGGCGCTCACGCGCCCTCCTCAGGATGAGGGGCGAGGCCCCGCTGACGGATATCCGCAGATTCGATATCCTCACCCGGGCGGCAGAGGGACCGAATGAATCTCGCTCGCTTGCAACGGCGCGCGTTCATCACGCTGCTCGGCGGCGCGGCGGCCGGTTGGCCAATTGCGGTGCGTGCGCAGCAGGCCGCCATGCCGGTGGTCGGCATTCTCGCTGTCAGTTCGGCCGAAGCCAATGCCCTTCGTATGCGTGCGTTCCGAGAGGCGCTCAGTGCGGCAGGTTACGTAGACGGCCAGAACGTCCACATCAAATATCGATGGGCAGAGGCGCATACGGGGCGACTGCCGGAGCTTGCTGCGCAACTGGCTCAGGACCAGGTCGCCGTACTTGCTGGCGGCACTGCTTCGGCGCTGGCAGCCAAAATGGCGACGGCGACAATTCCAATCGTATTCGGAATAGGGGCGGACCCGGTGCAGATTTGCTGGTCGCGAGCCTCAATCGGCCGGGCGGCAACGCGACCGGTGCGACAAGCATAAACATAGAACTAGGGCCGAAGCGGCTGGAGCTGATGCGTGAACTGTTGCCCTCGGTCAGTACTATGGCGCTCCTGGTAAACCCGACGACGCCGGCTCTTGCCGAGCCCTCCACGCGCAGTGCGCAGGCTGCCGCTCAGGCGCTGGGATTAGGGCTGCATGTGCTGCAGGCGCGCAGCGAGCACGATTTTGATCCGACATTTGCAAAGCTCGTGGAATTGGGAGTACGCGCACTGATTATCGCACCCGACCAGCTCTTCACCGCTCACAGCAAGCGGCTGGCAGAGCTAACCCTTCAGCATGCGCTGCCCGCAATCTATGAATTTCGTCAGTTCGTGGCCGCGGGCGGGCTGATCAGTTACGGCAGCAGTGAAACGGAATACTACCGTTTGGTTGGGAACTACGTGGGCAAAGTTCTCAAGGGCGAGAAGCCCGCTGATCTGCCTGTGCAGCAGGCCACGAAGGTGGAGCTACTCATCAATCTCAAGACCGCTAACACGCTTGGCATCACCGTCCCACTGCCGCTCTCCGGCCGCGCAGACGAGCTGATCGAATGAGGCGGCGCGAGTTCATCACGCTGCTCGGCGGCGCGGCGGCGCTTCTCGCCGCATCGATCCTCCCAGCCGGCACTGCAGCAGCGCAGACCTATCCCAGCCGTCCGATCACGCTCGTGGTGCCGTTCCCGCCCGGCGGCGCGACCGATGCGATCGCGCGCATCATCCAGGACAGCATGTCGCAATCGCTCGGCCAGCAGATCGTCATCGAGAACATCGGCGGCGCCGGCGGCATGATCGCCGCCGGGCGTGCCGCCCGCGCCGCGCCCGACGGCTATACCGTGCTGCTGCATCAAGTGGCGCTTGCGGCGGGCATGACGCTCTACCCCAACCCCGGCTTCGACGCCGAAAAGGATTTCGTCTGCATCGGGCTCATCAATACCGCGGCGTCGACCCTTGCGGGGCGTTCGACGCTGCCGCCCAACAACATCGCCGAGCTGGTGCGCTGGATGAAGGAGCCCGGACAGAACGCCAAGATCGCCCATGCCGGCGTCGGCTCGTTCGGGCATCTCGCCGGCGTGCTGGTCGCCGAGGAGATCGGCGCGACGGTGACGCAAGTCCCTTATCGCGGCGCCGGCCCGGCGCTCAACGACCTGTTGGCGGCCGTCGCCGATCTGAGCTCGATATCGGCGGTCGTTGCCGGTCCCCTGGTCAAGGCCGGCAAGATTAAGGGCTACGCCATCATCGGCAGAACGCGTTTCGCGGGCTTGCCTGATCTGCCGACCATGGGCGAGGTCGGCTACAAGAAGCTCGATCTCGATTTCTGGCACATGGTGCTCGCGCCCGCCGGCACGCCGGGGCCGATTGTCGAGCGGCTCAACGCGGCGCTGCGCCATGCGCTCGCCGATGCCAAGGTGCGCAAGACCTTCGAGGAAGGCGGCATGGACGTCTTTCCGCTCGAGGAGCAGACGCCACAAGCCGCGCGTGCGTTGCTCAAGCGCGAGGTCAAGCTCTGGGGTGATGTGATCCGCGCCAATAACATCGCCGCGCACTAGCGCAGCTTACGCCGCCGGCGCGGCGGCGACGCCGCTCGCCTTCTCGTTCGTCCCCGACTCCGGTACCAGCGCGGCGGCCTTGAGCCCTTCCTTGACCTTGGGCACCGTCGCCTTCACGTCGGTGATCGGCAGGCCGTGGGTCGGCGCGATGGTCTTGACGCCGAGCCGCTCGATCAGGTGGTCGAGCCGATCGCAATAGGCCTCCATATTGGCGAACTTGGTCCAGAACAACGCGAGGTCCGCGAACACCGCCGAGACGTCGGGCAGGTCGAGCGAGACCGCCTCCTCGGCGACGAGCCCGCAATGGCCGTCCTGGTGATAGTGGCTGTAGGCGAAGCCGTCGCCGGGAAACAGCACGCGCTCGCCCGTGTCGAATCCCCACCAAGTCGTGCGCAGGTCGCGGATCACCGGCTCGACCGCCATCAGGCTGCGGCCGCCGAGATCGATCGCGTCGCCCTCCTTCATCCAGCGCATGCGGTGCTCGAATTGCGGGAAGGCGAGGTGGTAATCGCTGACGTCGCCGCACAGGATCGTCTCGGGAAAGCGCGTGAGGATGCGCCCGAGCCCGCCGCAATGCGGCGTCTCCTGATGGGTGACGAACAGATATTTCAGCGGCGGCACGCCGCGGGCGAAGAGCTCCGCCAGGTGCCGCTCGATCACCGGAAAGTCCTTCGGGTGGCCGGTCTCGACCAGCACCGAAGCGCTCGCTCCGGCAACGAGGAATGCGGCGTTGTAGCCGTGATAGACCTTGCCCTTGTGGCGCTGCGCCAGGCAGTCGCCGATCCAGAACACCCCGGGCGCGATCTCGCGCGGCATTTTGTTGGTCATGCTCAGCGCTCCTCGTCGCGGTCGACGTAGCGCGACACCGCCACGCTTCTGTCCAGTCCTTTGAAAATCTCGTCGAGCATCTCGACGTGCCGCGCCACGACCTTGCGGCCGTGCAGGATGCAACCGTAGCCGGGCGCGATCGTCTCGACGTCGCATTTGTCGAACACGTCGGCGATGCCGCGCCGGATCGAGTCGGTCGGTGCCCCTTCCAGCCACCAGTAGCGCGTGTTGAGCAGGAACGATCGCAAGTCGCGCTGGGAGGTCGCGTCATCGGCGTCGGTGACGATCCAGGGTCCCTCCGCGCGGGCGCGCCAGACGTGGGTGAACATGTCGGAGGAGAACAGCGTGCGCGTTGCGCGGTCGTAGAGCCAGCGCGTGGCAATAAGGCGGATCGGCGCCTGCATGACGTCGATCGCCCGGCCTTTCTTTCCAAGCTGGATGGTATCCGCCCGGGTCACGGCGGTGACCTTCATCGATTCGAGCACGCTGCGCCCGTTCGCCTTGGCGCCGAAATCGAACCACAGCGCCGCGTCGACATTGCTGGTGTAGCAGGTCTCGACGTTGAAGTGCCCGGCGAAAGTCTCGACGTTGTTGATCGACATGAATTCGTTGAGCCGCAGCGGAAACAACGACAGCGGCAAGCCCGGCGCGATCAGCGACTCGATCTGCGCGCGGATCACCGGCTCGTCCTTGCCGAAGCCGGTGTCGATCAGCATCGCCGCGTCGCTCTGGGTGAGCAGGAAACTGTTCGCCACCGAATAGCCGCGTGCGCTCGCGGGATAGGAGCTGACGCGGCCATCGAGCGCGAACGGATTCTGCAGCGCGTAGAGCTTGCCCTTGGCGAGCGCGGCAACTCCGCCGGCAAAGCCGCTCGTCTCGCGAGCGTTGCGGGGCGCGGGCTGCGTCAAGACCGACATGGCGCAACCTTATCGGGCTTACCCGGCCAAGGGAACAGGCCTCACGCTCACGGCGCGCTGCGGAGAGCGCATGTCATCGCGTCTTCGCGCCCGCTTTCCGCTTGCGCGCGTTGCGCCGCGTGGCGGAGGTTGAAGCTCGCTTTTTCGGCGCGCGCGGCGCGTTGTCCTGTGTGGACGCGATGCCGGTCTCGGCGTGCTTGAGGGCGATGGTCGCGCGCCATTGCGAAGGATGAACTCGCCGCAGCGCCCGGAATTGCCGTTTCTCCGCTCCGCTTAACGTGGCCTCATAGGCTCGCCGCGCGCGCGTGTCATAGCGCCAAGCGAACAGCGCCAACACGGCAAACGCAATCGGAACGAAGGGAATCATGGCCGAATGGATAGCACAGATCGGGCAGGCGCGCGCGGTGTCGCGCCTCGCAGGCGCATCTGGCCTTCGTCGCGCGTTACAGCTCGAAGATGAGGCAGGTCGTGGTGCCGTGCGCGAGCACGCGGCCATTTGTGTCGCGTACGGTTCCCTCGGCGGTGCCGATGCGGCGCCCGCAGCTGATGACCTTGCCTTCGGCTTTCACCAGGCCGGTCTGCGGCGTGATCGGACGCACCATCGAAATCTTGAACTCGAGCGTCGTTTGCGCAAAGCCCTTGTCCAGCATGGTGCGGATGGCCAGTCCCATGGCGCTGTCGAGCAAGGTCGCGGCAAGACCGCCATGCACGGTGCCGGAGGGATTGAGATGCCCGGCGTGCGGCTCGACCGCGGCGACGACGCGGCCCTTCGCCACCTCGATGATGTCGTAGCCGAGCGTCTGCGCCATGCTGTTGAGCGGCAACGTGCCGTCGGCGAGCCCCTGCACGAACTCGATGCCGCTGAGCGCGCGTTGCTGCTCGTCAGCGACGACTCCGAAGCGTTTGCGAGTTGCGAGTTCGGTCATGATCGATTTGTGAGGATCGCACGCCAATAAATCCGACACACTCCATTTCTTGCCGCGGAATTCAGCCGCGCCGAGGTGCGAGACCGCGCGTAGATGGTTAACGGGCCCCGGCCGGGTGGCCAAGCGCCCCGGGCGGTGCAAGTCGAGCCCGCCTCCGTTCCGCCGCATCCGGGTGCAAGGATGGCGAATCCACGCATTTCGAAGGGGGCCGAACATGTATCGATCGTTGGGGGCTGCAGCCTTACTCGCCATTGCCATTGCCGCGCCGGTTAAGGACGCGGCCGCGCAGGACCCGGTGGGCGGCGCGATCCTCGGCGGGGCGGCCGGGGCAATCTTGGGCGGAGCAGTAGGCGGCGGGAAGGGCGCTGCGATCGGGGCGATCGTCGGCGGGGCGACCGGCGCCGCCGTCGCCGCGCAAGGCCAAGCGCGGCCGGGCGGCTACCGCTACTATCAGCGGGGTTGCTATCAGCAGCGCGCCGACGGCGCCTGGGTCGTCGTTGCGCCGGAATATTGCGGCCCCCCCGTAGCCGCTGCGCCACCGCCGGTGGCGGTGGTGCGCGACGAATTGAGCGATCGCATGTTGGGCCTGCGCATAGCGTGCGAGGACGGCGATCGTCGCGCCTGCGTGCGGCTCGGCATCATCATCGGCGAGAATCGGGAGCGCCGCGCCTCGTGGCGCCGCGAGCATCCCGAGGTCTTCTTTTACGAACGCTGAGCGCGACTGATCCGCGTTCTGCCGGCGCAGGCCGGCGCACTTTCGCAACAGACTGACGCCCGAGCGCGGCGTCCACTTGCCTGACGCTGTTCCGCTTCGGCAAGCGATTAGGTAACGGAAACAGCAAAAACGTTACCGCCTTGCGCTGATTGGCAACGCTCCGGACGCGTTTCGGGTTCCGAGCGAACAAGCTTGCCGTCCAGCGCGCGAGCGCCGCCGGTGGCGGCGGCGCCCAGTTTGGAGGCTTCAGCACTTGCTGTGATACCGACGGGTGCGGCGGCGTCGAGGCAACTCGCCACCGCGAACGGCGCCTCGTGGAGCAAGCTCTCGCTTACCTGCGCTGCGAAGGATTCGCCGGCGCGCCGGTCGTGGCAGAGCTTTCCTCCGGCACCCATTTCATCTCGCTGCGGTCGTATTTGAAGCCCTTGGCGTTCTTCAGCGCATCCTTGGTCGCGTTCATGACGAGGTACCACTTGTTGTTATTCTTGTTCGTCATCTGGACTGCATTGAAGGGCACGGCGACGTCCTTTTCGCCCGCGCCAAGGAACCCGCCGACGCCGATGATGAGCGCGGTGGCCTTGCCCTGGCCGTCGACGAGCACGTCCATGACCTCGCCGATCTTGTTGTCCTGCGGATCATAGACGTTCTGTTTGTACCAATGGGTAATGGTCTGGCCGTTGGCCGGGACGCTCGACATGATCTGAGCAGCCGAGCCGCCGCGTTGCTGTTGGGCTTGCGCGCTTGCGCATGTCGCGACAAGTGCGATGAGGATGGAAGTGTAGGCAAGTCTCGCCATCGGGCGTCTCCTTAAATGTAGGGAAGAGAAATTTCGTCCCGCACGGAAACGTGGCGCCTCGTCGGGAGTTCCATGGACTGCTGTAGGAGCGTTTTGGCGTCCTGGGTGGTTGCGGTGCATTAATGGCGTTAGGCGTGGCGTTGCGCCGCGGCCCAGGGACTCCACGCATTTTCCAAGCCGTATCGGCGCGGACGGATCCGATAGGCATGTGCAGGGCCTCGTTCTGTTAGCGAGCCGACACGGGAACTTTTTCGCAAGCTGCGGTTTTGTGTCTGCCATTGTCAAATAACGGAACGGGAGTTGCCCATGAATGGCTTGATTTATCTGATCGGCTTGATCGTCGTGATCATGGCTGTCCTTTCGCTCCTCGGCCTGCGCTAGCAGCAACAGGAGCCGATCATGACCGCCACCTATCCCGGGCCGGGCCCCGCCGAGCCCCGCCCTGCGCCCGACGTACGCGCCGCGACCCTGGCGGAGCGTTTCCTTTACTACCCCGAATGGGGCCCCATTATCGCCGGCGCGATCGCTGCGGCGGCGCTGGCGCTGGTGCTGCAAGCCTTCGCGGTCGCCATCGGCCTGTCCGCGAGCTCGACGGCGCCGACCTGGCGCGACGCCTCGTTTGCCCTCGTGCTGCTCTCCGGACTCTATATCCTGCTGGTGGCCATCGCCGCTTACGGCCTCGGCGGCTATATCGCCGGGCTCATGCGTGGGCGGCCGGCCGCGCCGGAAGATACCGACCTGCGCGACGGCATGCATGGCCTGCTGACGTGGGCGCTCGCCACCTTGTTGACCGCGGTGATCGGATTGGCGACCGCGCAGTCGCTTACCCGTCTCGCCGCTCCCTCCGGCGGTCAGGCCGGAGCGTCGAGCTCGGTCGGCGGCGAGAATCTCATCGCCTTCGATCTCGACCGCTTGTTTCGCGCCGAGCGCCGTACCAACGCCAATCTCGACTACCCGCGCGCCGAGGCCGCGCGCATCCTGCTCACCACTGCGAGCCATGGCGGCCTGCAGCCGGAGGATCGCGTCTATCTCATCCGCCTGACCGCCGCCGTCACCGGCATTCCCGAAGCCGACGCGCAGCGGCGCGTCGACGACGTCGCCGCCCGCGCCCGGGACAACATTTCCCGCGCGCGCAGGAGCGCCGTCATTCTCGCTTTCTTTGCGGGGTCGGCGGCGATTGTCGGCGCCGCCGTGGCGTGGTTCGCCGCGTGTGCCGGCGGACGCGTGCGCGACGGCGAGGAGCCGCACGGGCTGCTGCATTGGGGCCGCCCGCGCGTGTGAGATGCGGTGCGGTTTCACCGACGGAGGTCGCCGGGACGATCTACTAACGTAGCGGCGTCATGGCCGGGCTTGTCACCGCAAGTCGGGTTTGCCCGACTTGCGGGACTCAATCCGGCGGACCTCGGGCAAGCCCGAGGTCCGGTGCCATCCACGTCTTCATTTGAGGCACAAAAGACGTGGATGCCCGGCAGTGCAGACAAGTTTACGCAGTCTGCGCAAGCTTGACTGCGTGCCGGGCATGACGGACCTCTGAAGCGTTGAAATGGCGTATGGGCCGGACGGCCGCTCCCGCGGCCGCGCGCACGATGATCAACGATCTCTGGTACAAGAACGCGGTGATCTACTGCCTGTCCGTCGGAACCTACATGGATTCCAACGGCGACGGCATCGGCGACTTCACCGGCTTGATGCGCCGTCTCGATTACCTGCACGGTCTCGGCGTCACCGCCATCTGGCTGATGCCGTTCCAGGTCTCGCCCCATCGCGACGACGGCTACGACGTGTCCGACTACTACGGCGTCGATCCGCGCTACGGCACCATCGGCGACTTCGTCGAGTTCACCCACGGCGCCAAGCAGCGCGGCATCCGCGTGCTCATCGATCTCGTCGTCAACCACACCTCGAACGAGCATCCCTGGTTCAAGGCGGCGTGCAAGGACCTCAACTCGCCGTACCGCGACTGGTACGTCTGGTCGAAGAAGAAGCCGCCGCGCGCAAATCGCGGTATGGTGTTTCCTGGCGTGCAGAAGTCGACCTGGAGCTACGACCGGGAAGCGAAGGCCTGGTACTTCCACCGCTTCTACGATTTTCAGCCCGACCTCAACACCTCGCATCCGCAGGTGCAGGCGGAGATCCTCAAGATCATGGGCTTCTGGATCCAGCTCGGCGTCTCTGGCTTTCGCATGGACGCCGTGCCGTTCATCATCGGCACCAAGGGCGCGAACGTCCGCAAGCCCGAAGAGCAGTACGACATGCTGCGCATCTTCCGCGAGTTCCTGCAGTGGCGCCAGGGCGACTGCATCGTGCTCGCCGAAGCTAACGTGCTGCCCGAGAGCGACATGGAATATTTCGGCGCCGACGGCGACCGCATGCACATGATGTTCAATTTCCACGTCAACCAGCACCTGTTCTATGCGATGGCGACCGCCGATACGCGGCCGTTGATCAAAGCGATGAAGGCGACCAAGCCGCGCCCCGCCACGGCGCAATGGGGCTTGTTCCTGCGCAATCACGACGAGCTCGATCTCGGCCGGTTGACCGAGCGGCAGCGGCAGAAGGTGTTTGCAGCCTTCGCGCCGAAGCCCGAGATGCAGCTTTATGATCGCGGCATTCGCCGCCGCCTTGCTCCCATGTTCGACGGCGACCGCCGGCGGTTGGAGCTCGCCTACAGCCTGATGTTCACGCTTCCCGGCACGCCGGTGCTGCGTTATGGCGACGAGCTCGGCATGGGCGACGACCTCAGTCTTCCCGAGCGCAACTGTGCGCGCACGCCCATGCAGTGGTCGAACGAGCCGCACGGCGGTTTTACCAAGAGCGACAAGCCACGCCTGCCCGTCATCTCCGGCGGTCCGTACGGGTTCGAGCACATCAACGCCGCGATCCAGCGGCGGCATCCGGACTCGTTGCTCAACTGGACCGAGCGCATCATTCGCATGCGCAAGGAGGTCCCCGAGATCGGCTGGGGGGATTTCGCGGTCATCCCGATGCGCGATCCGGCGGTGCTCGTGATCCGCTATGATTGGCGCAACAATTCGGTGCTGTTCGTGCACAACCTCGGCGCCAAACCGCGCGAGATCGCCTTTCCCGTGGGGCTCAAGGGAGCGCAAGCCGGGCCCGGCACGCTCCTGGTCAATCTTCTGAGCGAGGATCACAGCCGGGCCGACAAGCGCGGCAAGCATCGGCTGGTCATCGAGGGCTATGGCTACCGCTGGTTTCGTGTCGGCGGACTGGATTATTTGCTGCGTCGCACCGAGACCGATCAGCCGCCGAAAGAGTAGCGGGAGCGAAGCGACGCCAGATGAGACTTGCTGTACCGGATTTCGCTTTTCCGGGCTGCTACTTAGCAGATTTCAGAACAATTCAGATCCGGCCCAAGGACCGCCCCGTCGGCCTGTGACAGCCTCAACCCTGGAGCATGCCCCCGATCAGCGCCATCGGGGCGATGGTCGGGCCGAACGGGAGGGCAATCCAGTGCAAATGCAGCAGGTGCATTACTTCCTGACGCTGTGCGAAGAGCTCAGTTTCACCCGCGCCGCCCGCCGCTGCGGCATCTCGCAACCCTCGCTGACCAGCGCCATCGGCGCGCTGGAGCGGGAGCTGGGCGGCGCGCTGTTTCAGCGCAAGCCGTCGATCGCGTTGACGGGGCTCGGGCGCATCGTGCGCCCCTACCTCGACGAAATCGTGCGCAACGCGAGTCACGTCCGCGAAATTGCACGCAGCTTGATGCCGCGTGCGGATGCTTGACCGAATCGTGTGGGAGGGCAGAAAGACCGATGGCCGTGACATAAGCGCGTGCATGGCGGACGACGCCGCGATTCACTGCTAGAAATAGTCATGGCCGGGCTTGGCACCGCAAGTCGGGTTTACCCGACTTGCGGCACTCAATAGCACAAGTCGGGTTTACCCGACTTGCGGCACTCAATAGTGCAAGTCGGGTTTACCCGGCTTGTGGCACTCAATCGTGCGCAACTCGGGCGAGTTGCCGTGCCATCCACGGCTTTCTAATATTTCCCCCAGGCGCACATGCAAACGGCAGCACAATTTGACATGGCCAAGCCGGTGATCGCGGCCGATCGCGGCGCCGAGGTCCGGTGCCCCTCGCCGGGACCCCGGTGCGCAATAATAGCTGTGGCCGTGACCGCGGCGTTGGCGAGCTGCTCGCTGCTGCTTGCGCCGGTCGTGTTGGCGCAAGGCGCCTCCGACTCGATCGGCGAGCTGCTGGAGGGCAAGGCGGCATTCGGCGATTGGCGCAGCGACGCGCCGTTGGTCCGGCGCAAGATCACCGAGCTGCCCCCGCCATATGCGACACGGTCGGCGGCGAATTCTCCCCGCGTGATCGCGAAGCCCGCCGCCGCCGCGCCAAAGGTGCCGCCGGGCTTCCAGGTCGAGCTGTTCGCCGCCAATCTGCGCGATCCGCGCGTCCTTCGCGTCGCGCCGAACGGCGATATCTTCGTCGCCGAATCCGAGCCGGGGCGGATCCGCGTGCTGCGCGCCGCCGACGGCGCGTCGCAGCCCAGCAGCAACGACGTGTTCGCTTCAGGCCTGACCGAGCCGTTCGGCATCGCCTTCTATCCGCCGGGGCCGGATCCGCAGTGGGTCTACATTGCCAACACGGGATCGGTGGTGCGCTATCCCTACCGTAGCGGCGATCTCAAGGCGCGCGGGAAACCCGAGGTGATCGTGCGCGATCTTGCCCGCGCGGGCGGCCGCTCGGTGCAGCGCGGCCACATCACCCGCGACATCGTCTTCTCCAAGGACGGCCGGCAGATGTTCGTCTCGGTCGGCTCCGCGACGAATGCCGGCGAGGGGATGGGAAAGCGCGACGCCGCGGCGATCGCGCGCTGGGAGGCGGAGCACGGCCTGGGCAGCGCCTGGGGCACCGAGACCGACCGCGCGGCCGTGCTCGTGTTCGATCCCGAGGGCGGCAATCGCCGCATCTTCGCCAGCGGGCTGCGCAACTGCGTGGGCCTCGCCGTGCATCCGCAGAGCGGCGACCTCTGGTGCTCGACCAATGAGCGCGACGATCTCGGCGACGATCTCGTGCCCGACTTCATGACGCGCGTGCGCGACGGCGCCTTCTACGGCTGGCCCTGGTACTATCTCGGCGCCAACGAAGACCCGCGCCACCGCGGCGAGCGGCCGGACCTCAAGGACAAGATCACAGTGCCTGACGTGCTGATCCAGGCGCATTCCGCCTCGATGGGGATGGTCATCTACGACGGGGACCAATTCCCCGCCGAATACGCCGGCGATGGCTTCGCCGCCCAGCACGGCTCTTGGAATCGGGCGAAGCGCACCGGCTACAAAGTGGTGCGCGTACGGCTCAAGGACGGCGAGCCGAGCGGCGAATACGAGGACTTCATGACCGGCTTCGTCGTCAATGACGCCGCGGTTTGGGCGCGCCCCGTCGGCATCGCCGTGGCGCACGACGGCGCGCTCCTCGTCAGCGAGGATGGAAACGGCACGATCTGGCGCGTCTCCTATCGCGGCGGTCCGTAGCGAGTGCGCGCGGCCGCTTTGTTTCGCACGAAAAAAGGATTATCGCCTTGAGCTCGGACGAAACAGAGAGCGAGAAATTGCGAGGGGGACACCCGCTGCAAACAGCCATCGCGCTCTGCCTCGGCAGAGCGGGATTGGTGGCGATTGCGGCACTGATATGGGCGAGCGCGGCCGTCAACGCGGCGCCGCTGCGCATTGTCGCGATCGGCGCCAGCAATACGCACGGCTGGTACGTCGGCAACCAAGGCGCATATCCCGCAAAGCTGCAGGCCCTGCTGCGAGCCAAGGGCATCGATGCTCAAGTCACCAACGCCGGAGTGCCCTTCGAAACGACTGGGATGATGCTCCGCCGCATCGATCGGGATGTGCCGAATGGTACCGACATCGTGATCTTGGAGCCGGGCGGCAACGATAAGCGTTTCCTCGTCCCGCCGGGGTGGCGCGCGGCAAACATTGCCGAGATGGAGCGCCGGCTCAAGGCCCGCTCGATCAGCGTGATTGTCTACGACGAGGTGATGCCGCTGCAATACCGTACCTTGGATCTCATCCATTTCACGGAGCAAGGTCACGCCATCATTGCTGACGCCCTGCTTCCGCGCGTCATGGAAGTCCTCAAGCACCGGCGCAGCGACGTGCCGCCACGCCGAACTGCAACCCCGCCCGCGCCGAGGTGATTGAGTGAAGCGCCGCGCGAAAGAGTCGTCATGCCGGGCTTGTCCCGGGCATCCACGTCTTACTTCGCTGATGCCGCAAAGACGTGGATGGCTGGACCAAGTCCGGCCATGACGGAGCGGGTGGGCATTCACCTACAGCGCTGCGAGCTCATTGCCCTGTTTGTCGGCGGCATGGCTGCAACGTGGCCGCTCGCGGCGCGCGCGCAGCAGGCCGGCAAGGTCTGGCGCATCGGTTTCTCACGCAGCGCTCGCGGCCCGGCCCGGCCGGTCACGATGCGTTTTCCGAGCCCACGAAATTCGATCTCGTCATCAATGGCAAAACTGCCGCGACGCTGGGATTGGCGATCCCGCGCGAACTCCTCGCGTTCGCCGACGAGGTGATCGAATGAGGCGGCGCGCCTTCATCTCGCTGCCCGGCGGCGGGAGACACAGATGAGCATCCTCACCGTCAATCTGCTGTTCAGCACGGTCGTATTTGCGATCGCGGCCCAGCTTTATCTGCTGCCGATGCTTCCCAGGCTCGAGCCGCGGTCAGTCGTGATCCCGATACTGCTGCTGCATGCGATGCGGCACCTTGGGTTGATGTTTCTCGCTTCGGGAGCAGTATTTCCGGGCCTAGCCGAGCGATTTGCGAAGCCGGCTGCGTACGGTGACCTGCTCGCCGCCATCCTGGCGCTCGTCGCCCTTTGCGCGGTTGTCCGCCGCTCGAGCCGCGCGCGGCCGCTCGTCGGCCTGTTCAACATCGTGGGGACGATCGATCTCATCAGCGCGATTTCGCTTGCCACCCTTTACAGGGCGGCGCCGTACATGGGCCCCGCCTATTGGATACCGGCGTTCTGGGTGCCGGCGCTGCTGGTGACCCACTATGTGGTCTTTGTTCTTCTGGGTAAGCGCTGGTATGGGCCAATGTGACGGTGCGAAGCGCCAAGCCCGAATGGCGCGGAGCCAAGTGTGATATCCTTTGTCCGAGACACGGACGGTGCCTGGCGCCACATCCAGATTCAGAACGATTCAGGCCTGCCCCAAGGACTTGGCCGCGCTTCCGATGCATCCTGAGGCTGCGGTAGCCTGGCACGACGGCTTCCGGAGGGGAGCCCATGCTCGACATGGGACGACGCCAGTTCATCACGCTCGTTGGCGGCGCTGCGGCCGCGTGGCCGCTCGCGGCGCGCGCGCAACAGCCCGCGATGCCGGTGATTGGTTATTTGTACGCGGGCTCGCCTGACTCGAGCGCAAATCTCTTGCGGGCGTTTCGCAAAGGATTGAACGAGGTCGGCTACTTTGAAGGTCAAAACGTCGCGATAGAATTCCGTGCGGCATATAACGAATTTGAGCGATTACCGGATTTGGCGGCCGATCTGGTTCGCCGTCGTGTTGCCGCGATTGTGACACCAGGCAGCGTGGCGGCAGCGCTAGCGGCGAAAACCGCAACCGCGACGATTCCAGTCGTCTTCGGAATTGGTACCGACCCGGTTCAAGCCGGCCTCGTTACTAGCCTCAATAGGCCAGGAGGCAATGTGACCGGCGTCAGCTACATGCAAGGTGAGCTTGCAGCAAAACAAGTTGGACTCTTACACGAGTTGCTGCCGGAGGCGACGCGGTTTGCCGTTTTAGCAAACCCAAATAATCCTCTGGTGAATGACTCCATAGTTACGGATTCGCGCGCAGCGGTCTCATCAATTGGGGGACACGTCGAAGTCCTATCCGCAAGCAGAAATAGCGAAATTGATGCCGCTTTTGCGAACCTAACGGGACAAGGGTGCCAAGCCCTTTTGGTCAGTCCGGGTCCACTATTTGGCAACCGGCGCATTCATATCGCCATGCTGGCGATGCGCTATGCGATGCCCGCAATGTACTACGATCGCGAGTTTGCAGAGATCGGTGGCCTAATTAGCTACGGAACGAGTCTTGTGGACCAGTATCGCCAAACCGGCATTTACACCGGCCGTGTTCTGCGGGGTGAGAGGCCTACTGACCTTCCGGTTCAGCGAGCCACCACGTTCGAATTAGTGATCAATGTTCAAACGGCGAAAACGCTTGGCCTGACCATCCCGCCAACTCTGCTCGCCCGCGCCGACGAGGTGATCGAATGAGGCGCCGCGCATTCATCGCGTTGCTCGGCGGCGCGGCGGCGTGGCCGCTCGCGGCGCTGGCACAACAGTCGGGGATGCCGGTGATCGGGCTGCTCGGTAGCGCTACCCCCGACTGGTATGCGGACCGCCTGCGCGCGTTCCGCGAAGGTCTGGGCGACACTGGCTATGTCGAGGGTCGCAATGTGACAATCGACATGAGTTACGGCGTGAACCAAGCGGAGGGATCTCGCCGGGCCGCGGCCTTCGTCGACAAGATTTTGAGGGGTGCCAAGCCGGGCGAGCTGCCGATCGAATTTTCCACTAAGATCGAGATGGCGATCAACCTCAAGACCGCGAAGGCGCTCGGCCTCACCGTCCCGCCAACGCTGCTCGCCCGTGCCGACGAGGTGATCGAATAATGCCCACGCCAGTCGTTCCCAATCAGTTTGCGGTCGGCAAAAATAGAATCATTCACAAGCCGACGGCAGCGACGTTTAATTTCGAAACTGGTCATACCACTTTCAAGAGCATCAATTGGGGACGTGCGGACGAGCAGGTCTCATCCGGCCTTGATTACCGCAAAGACGACATCATGCGCGTTGCGCAGCAGTTGCTGAGCAAGCTGCCAAGGTAAGGGAGCGATATGAAACGCCGCCAATTCATCACCCTGCTGGGCACCGCGGCCGCGTGGCCGCTGGCGGCGCGGGCGCAACAAGCTCTTCCCGCAATCGGGTTTTTACACGAAGGACTCCCTGCGCCATTATCGCTCACGAATGCCTTCCAGCAGGGTTTGATCGAGGCGGGGGTCAGCGCCGGCAGCAGCCTCAGAATCGAAAATCGTTGGGCAGAAGGCCAATACGATCGGCTACCGGCATTGGCGGTGGATTTGATCGAGCATCAGGTCGGGATCATCGTCGCTCTTTACCTCGTGGCCGCACAAGCAGCAAAGGCTAGAACTCAGACAGTCCCGGTTGTTTTCATAACGGGTAGCGATCCAATCCTAGCAGGCCTCGTACCGAGCCTTAGCCGACCGACGAGCAATCTCACCGGCGTCGCGTTCATGTTCACCAAATTAGGAGAAAAGAATCTGGCGACGTTGCACGAGCTTGTACCGAAGGCCAAGGTCGTCGGCGCGCTCGTGAATCCGAATAATCCCAATGCAGAGCCTCAGGGACGCGATCTGCAAGCAGCGGCGCGCACGCTTGGTCTACAACTCGTTACCCTTTCCGCCGGTAGCGATCGCGATATCGATGACATTTTTGCAACCGCAAGGGAGCGACACATCGAAGCTCTTCTCGTGACGGCCGACGGTTTATTTTTCGGCCTGCCGGACAAGCTCGCCGCGCTGGCAGCGCGCCATGCACTGCCCACGTTCTACCCGTTGAGCGACTATGCTCGAGCGGGTGGTCTGATCAGCTATGGCGCCAATCTGTCCGAGTCATGGCGCCAAGCCGGCACCTACGTCGGAAAGATTGTGAAAGGTACCAAAGTCACTGACCTTCCGATCAGCCAGCCCACTAAATTCGAGTTGGTCATCAACATGAAGGCCGCCAAAGCCCTTGGCCTCGATGTGCCGCCGTATCTGCAGCAGCTCGCCGACGAGGTGATCGAGTGAAACGCCGCCAATTCATCACCCTGCTCGGCACCGCGGCGGCGTGGCCGCTGGCGGCGCGGGCGCAGCAAGGCGAGCGCATGCGGCACGTCGGATTCTTGCATCCATACACCGAGAGCGATCCCGAAGTGCTGTCCCGGGTCGTTGCATTCCGCCAAGGTCTCGAGGCGCTCGGCTGGACCGAGAACCGCAATATCCAAATCGAGCATCGATACTCCGGTGGAGATTTGGGTCAAATCCAAGCTTACGCGACAGAACTGGTGCGTTCGGCACCGGACCTCATCGTCGGCAGCGGCACGCCGATTATTGCCGCGCTGCAACGGGCGACCGACGCCATCCCGATCGTTTTCAACGTCGTCAACGATCCGGTTGGACAGGGCTTTGTGGCGACCCTGTCGCACCCGGGCGGTAATATCACCGGCTTCACCTTCATTGACTTTCCGCTGATCGGGAAATGGCTGGAGATGCTCAAGGAGATTGCCCCCGACGTCAGACGTATGACGCTCATGTTCAATCCCGACAGCGCGCCTTTCTATCCGGTCTTCCTACGTGAATTCGGAGCGGCCCCGGCATCGCTCGCGGTCGAGCTTTCGGCATCCCCGGTGCGCAGTGAGGCGGAAATCGAGGCAGCTATCACGGCGTTCGCGCGCGAGTCCCCGGGCGCCCTGATCCCTGCACCGGATGCATTTATCAATACGCGTCGCCATTTGATCATGGCATTGGCGCAGAGGCATCGGCTTCCCGCGATCTATAGTTTTCGGCAGTTCGTCACGGAAGGCGCGCTGATGTCCTATGGACCCGACGCCGCCGATATCGTCCGGCGTTCGGCCTCCTACGTCGATCGCATTCTCAAGGGCGAGAGGGCGGCCGCCCTGCCGGTGCAGGCGCCGCTCAAGTACGATTTGGTGCTTAATCTCAAGACAGCAAACGCGCTCGGACTCACTGTGCCGCCGACGCTGCTCGCCCGCGCCGACGAGGTGATCGAATGAGGCGCCGCCAGTTCATCACGCTACTGGGCGGCGCGGCGGCGTGGCCGCTCGCGGCGCGCGCGCAGCAAACGGCGATGCCGGTGATCGGATTTCTCAATGGCGGTTCGCCCGAGCTGTTCGCGCCTTACGTCGATGCATTTCTGTCGGGCCTGAGTGAAGCAGGATTTGTCCAAGAGCGGAATTGCGCTATCGCGTATCGCTGGGCGCGGGGCCGCCATGATGAACTGCCGTCGCTGGCGGCCGAGCTGGTCAACCTCAGGGTTGCCGTAATCGCAGCCAGCGGTCGAACGGCCGTCGTGGCAGCCAAGGCGGCGACGTCGGTCATCCCTATTGTATTCGTGATCGGCGGAGATCCGGTGCGCCTGGGCCTGGTCTCCGGCTTCTATAGGCCGGAAGGCAACGCCACCGGCGTGACCATCCTAACCCTCGCGGTCGATTTGCAGCGGCTCGGGCTATTGCGCGAAGCGTTGGGAGCAACCGCCAGCATTGCCGTCCTATTCAATCCGAATTTTCCCCGTGCGGAAGGGCGCATGCGCGAGGTGCAAGAGGCCGCGCGCAAAACGGTGCAAGATCTCTACATAACGCCCGCGAGTAACGTCGAAGAGATCGACCAGGCGTTTGCCAAGTTCGACCGGCGACGAGCGGATGCGCTCCTGGTGGTCGGCGATCCGTTCCTCAATGCTCGACGCGACCAGATTGTCGCGCTTGCCGCACGCTTTGCCATTCCCGCGATTTACGATCGGCGCGATTTCGTCGCGGCGGGCGGTTTGATGAGCTACGGAACAAACTTTTCCGAGTTGTATCGCCGGCAAGGCGCGTATACCGGACTTGTGCTCAAGGGTTCCGAGCCTGCCGATCTACCGGTGCTGCAGCTCACCAAGTCCGAGCTGGTGATCAATCTCAAGACCGCAGATGCGCTCGGCGTCAAAATCTCCGAAAGTGTGCGCGCGCGCGCCGACGAGGTGATCGAGTGAAGCGGCGCGAGTTCATCACGCTCATCGGCGGCGCGGCAGCGGCGTGGCCGCGTGCCGCGCGCGCACAGCAGTCCGCTATGCCGGTGGTCGGCTTCGTGAGTGGGCGCTCGCCGGGCTCCGATGCCTATCTGGTGGAAGGCTTCCGCCGGGGCTTGCGAGAAAACGGTTTGACCGAGGGCCAAAATGTCGCCCTCGAGTTCCGCTGGGCCGACGGGCAGCTTGATCGGCTGCCGGCGATGATAGCCGAACTCATAGAGCGGAAAGTGGCGGTGCTTTTCGCCGGCGCAGCGGACGTCGCGGCCGGTGCCTTGCGAGTGGCGTCGGCAATAGTCCCCGTCGTCTTTGCTACCGGTAGCGATCCAGTTGAGACAGGCCTGGTCGCGAGCTTCAATCGACCGGGCGGTAATCTGACCGGCGTGAGTGTCATCACCAATACCCTGTGGCCGAAAAGGATCGAACTCCTGCGCGAACTCCTACCCGCAACTCCGCTGATAGCCCTTCTGGTGAACCCGACTAACCTCGGGCATCTGTCCGCTACCCGCGAGTTGAATGACGCAGTCCGCAAGCTCGGACAGGAGGTGTTGATCTTGCCGGCCAGTGTCGAAGCCGATTTCGAAACTGCTTTTGCCGCTTTGGTGGAGAAGCGCGCAAACGCGCTTATCGTGTCGGACGATGCATTGTTCACCAACCGACGCGACGTTCTTGCTGCGCTTGCTGCGCGCCACGCCGTACCCGCAATCTACGGCCGGCGCGAATTTGCCAGTGCCGGCGGCCTGATGAGTTACGGCGCAAGCATTCTGGACCAGTACTCTCAATCTGGCGGTTATGTCGGCCGCATCCTCCGGGGCGCCAAACCCGCAGATTTGCCATTTCTGCTGCCGACCAAGTTCGAGCTGACGCTCAATCTAAGAACGGCCAGTGCACTCGGCCTCGACGTTCCGGCGACGCTGCTTGCGCGCGCCGACGAGGTGATCGAATGAAGCGGCGCGAGTTCATCACGCTCATCGGCGGCGCGGCGGCGGCATGGCCGCTGGCGGGGCGCGCGCAGCAGCGCGCGATGCCGGTGATCGGGTTCCTGAGCATCAGGTCGTCGGATACGGATGCGCAGTTTCTGGTCGCATTCCGTCAGGGCCTCAGCCAAGGCGGCTTCGTCGAAGGGCGAAACGTTGCGGTCGAATATCGCTATGCGGACGGTCAACCCGATCGGCTACCTTCGCTCGTAGCCGATCTGGTCCGCCGTCATGTGGCCGTCATCGTCACGACGGGTGGCCCACAGGCGGCCCTCGCGGCCAAGGCGGCGACAACCACGATTCCGATTGCGTTCACCATCGGTGCCGACCCGATCAAAGTGGGGCTTGTTCAAAGTCTCAATCGGCCGGGCGGCAATCTGACGGGGGTGACAACGTCCTATGATGAGGCGGCCCCGAAGCGGTTGGGGCTATTGCGTGAGATTTGCCTAAGTCCGCGATCATCGGTGTTCTCGTGAATCCCAACGATCCCATCACCGCGATCGGCGAGGCCAATGAAATGCGCGAGGTAGGCCGCTCGGCCGGGCAACGCATCGAGATTCTGCAAGCGGGAGACGAACACGAAATTGACACGGCTTTTGCAAGACTGATCGAGACTCACGCCGATGCGCTTGTTGTCGCGCCCCATGCGTTATTCGCGACGCAGACGCGGCAGCTGGTCGCCCTGGCGGCCCGCCATGCAATACCGGCTTTGTATTGGCGACGCGAGTTCGCTGAGGCTGGCGGCCTCATGAGCTATGGATCAAGTCTCGCTGACGCGGTTCGCGTGGTCGGTGTTTACGTCGGTCGCATTCTCAAAGGCGAGAAGCCGGGTGATTTGCCGGTTCAGCAGCCGACCAAGTTCGAACTGGTCGTAAATGCCAAAGCCGCGAAAGCGATCGGTCTTGCGATACCCGAAGCCTTCCTGGCCCGCGCCGACGAGGTGATCGAATGAAGCGGCGCGCGTTCATCACGCTGCTCGGCGGCGCGGCAGCGTGGCCGCTTGCGGCGCGGGCGCAGCAGACTATACGGCGCGTCGGCATGCTCCTGCCTGCAGCAGCAGACGATGCGGAATTTCAAACTCGCGTCGGGGCATTTCTGGAGGGCCTGCGGCAATCGGGCTGGACCATCGGCCAAAATGTGCAGATTGACAGCCGCTGGGCCACGACCAATGCCGTCGAAATTCGCAGACACGCGGCGGAACTGGCCGCACTCGCGCCGGATGCCATCCTAACTTCCAGCAGCCCGGCCCTGGCCGCGTTGCAACAGACGACTCGTACCGCGCCGATCGTGTTTGTGAATGTCATTGATCCGGTCGGCAGCGGCTTCGTGGATAGCCTCGCCCGACCGGGCGGCAACACCACCGGCTTCTTGCTGTTCGAATACAGTCTGAGCGGGAAATGGCTGGAGTTGCTCAAGCAGATCGCGCCAAACGTGACCCGGGCGGCAGTCTTTCGAGATGCCGGCAATCCTTCCGGAAACGCCCAGTTCGGCGCCATTCAGGCCCTTGCGCCATCGCTCGGGATAGAGGTGAGCCCAATCAACATGCGCGACGCCGGCGAGATCGAGCGCGTCGTGGCGGCGTTCGCGCGCTCCGCGAACGGCGGTCTGATCGTGACGGGAAGCGCGTCAGCCACTGTTCACCGCAATCTGATCACGAGCTGGCAGCCCGCGGCAAGGTGCCTGCGGTCTACTACGCACGCTACTACGTTGTCGCCGGCGGCCTGATCTCCTATGGGCCCGATTTCACCGATCAGTTCCGTCGCGCGGCCGGCTACGTCGACCGCATTCTCAAGGGCGAGAGGCCCGCCGATCTTCCCGTGCAGGCGCCGACCAAGTACGAGCTCGTGGCCAACCTCAGGACCGCCAAAGCGCTGGGGCTAGAAATTCCGCCGTCCGTTCTCGCCCGCGCCGACGAGGTGATCGAATGAGCATGAAGCGCCGCGAGTTCATCGCGCTCATCGGCGGCGCAGCGGCGGGGTGGCCGCTCGCGGCGCACGCCCAATCGGAAGTGCCCGTAATTGGCTTTCTGAGTAGCCTGTCATCGGATTACGCAAGCCATCTTGTGGCCGCATTCCGCCAAGGCGTGACGGAGGCCGGCTTTGCGGATGGACACAGCGTCAATTATGAGTACCGCTATGCCAACGGCGACTATAGCCTGTTAACATCGATGACTGCCGAACTCGTTCGCCGACGAGTGGCAGTCATCGCGGCCGGAGCGCCGCCTGCGGCAGTGGCCGCAAAG
>Ga0307277_10000110_pt1 | contig 25625 bp, 23 predicted proteins | sample ER_DNA_116_FD_194473 | JGI IMG/M metagenome (GOLD analysis project Ga0307277, IMG submission 194473) | Bulk soil microbial communities from the East River watershed near Crested Butte, Colorado, United States - ER_DNA_116 | ecosystem: Environmental > Terrestrial > Soil > Floodplain | place...
CAGGAAGATCCAGTGCCAGTTGATCAGGTCGGTCAGGACGCCCCCGAGTAGGACGCCGATGCTGCCGCCGCCTGACGCGACGAAGCCGAAGATACCCATCGCCTTCGCGCGCTCGGCCGGCTCGGTGAACAGCGTCATCATCAGCGAAAGTGAGACCGCCGAGGCGACCGCGCCGCCGAGCCCCTGCACGGTGCGGGCTGTGACGAGCATCCACTGCGTCGTCGAGAGACCGCAAGCCAGCGAGGCCAGCGTGAAGAGAGCGATCCCGGCCAGGAACAGCCGCCGGTGGCCGAAGAGGTCGCCGAGCCGGCCGCCGAGCAGCAGGAATCCGCCGTAGGTGAGCAGGTAGCCGTTGACCACCCACGCGAGCGAGGTCTCTGAGAAGCCGAGATCCTGCCGTATCGACGGCAGTGCGACACCGACGATCGTCACGTCGAGGACGATCATCAGGCTGCCGAGGCAAAGAACGTAGAGCGCGAGCCAGCGTGTGCGGTTGTCGGCGATCGTCATTCGGTGGCTTCCTTTCCGGTGGTTCGTGATCGACTTCGAATCCTTAGACCCGGCCTCGCGCCGGAATTCATCGGTCGGCCGGGCGATGATTTCTGGCCGGCCGGACGGTCTATCTTCAGATGGCCACCTCTGCGCCGCAATCGATCGTCTGCGACCTGAGCGCGCTCGGGGACGCCGACGCGGAGACTATCGATCTGCTCGCGCGGCTCCAGCTGGCGGCGCGGCGGCAGGATCGGACGCTTCGGTTGCTCCATGCGTCGCCGGCTCTTCAGGATCTGATCGCGTTTGCCGGTCTGGGCTCGGTGTTATGCGTCGAGCCGCAGCGGGAGGCCGAAGAGCGGGAAGACCCGCTCGGTGTCGAGGAAGAACGTCAGCTCCGCGATCCGCCCGCCTGAGAGCTCGAGCACCTGCAGCGCCCAGGGCTCGTAGCCGCTTCCCGACTCGCTCGGCTTGTACTGCCCGAACGCGGGAGAGCCGTTCGCGGCGATGGTTGGGATGACGCGCGACCCGCGGCAGCCGATGCCCGGCCCGAGCCACCACTCGAAGATGTCGTCCCGGCCGCTCAGCCAGAGGTCGTACGGCGGCATCGACTGGGTCGCGTCCTCGCGGATCAGCGACGTGAGCGCGTCGATGTCGTAGGCCTCGAATGCCTTCACGTAGCGGGCGAGCAACTCGCGGTCGGTCTCGTCCAGGTCTGGGGTTGGTTCTGTGCCGACGTCGGTCGCTTCCAGCGTCGCGCGGGCGCGCTGAAGGGCGCTGTTCACGGAGGCGACGCTCGTCTCGAGCAGCTCCGCCACTTCGGCGGCCTTCCAGCGGAGGACCTCGCAGAGGATCAGCACCGCGCGCTGGCGCGGCGGCAGGTGCTGCAGCGCGGCCACGAACGCGAGGCGGATCGTCTCGTGCGCGACGGCGACCTCGGCCGGGTCGCCTTCCGGCGCCAGGGAGCTCTCCGGAATCGGCTCGATCCAGGTCACCTCCGGCAGGGCGTTGAGGTTCGACTCGACCGGCTCGCGCGAAGGCCCGAGATCCATCGGCCGGGCACGGCGCTCGCGGCCGCTGAGCATGTCGAGGCAGACGTTCGTCGCGATCCGGTAGAGCCACGAGCGAAGAGCCGCGCGGCCCTCGAAGCGGTCTAGGCCTCGCCAGGCGCGCACGAGCGTCTCCTGGACGGCGTCCTCCGCCTCGAACGGCGAGCCGAGCATGCGGTAGCAGTAGGCGGTCAGCTCCCTACGGTGCTGTTCAAGCTGCTCCTCTACGGCGCCGGGTTTGACCTTGAGCGACGAGTCCTGCATTCGCGACATCGTACGCGAGCGATGAGTTCTCGTAGGGCTCGCGGTCTAAGCGTTGACAGTCAGCCAGAGAGGAGACGAGATGGGACAGCCGGTAGTGCACTTCGAGGTGATCGGGAAGGACGGCGACAAGCTGAGGAGCTACTACTCCGAGCTCTTCGGCTGGGAGATCGACTCCAACAACCCGATGAAGTACGGGATGGTGGCGCGTGAGGACAACCTCGCGCCGGACGGCTCTGGGATCGGCGGCGGCATCGCCGGCGGGCCCGAGGGGTACGAGGGCCACGTCACCTTCTACGTCGCGGTCGACGACATCGAGCAGGCGCTCCAGAAGGCCGAGAGCCTCGGCGGCACCCGGATCATGGGCCCGGAGACGATCATGGACACGATCGAGCTCGGGCAGTTCAAGGATCCCGAGGGGCATCTGATCGGTCTCGTCAAGCCGCTGCAGATGTAGCGGGGCTATCCGACCGGGTGCCGGTGCGGAGCCGGCGGGCGGGCTGCCGGCTCCGCCAAGCTCGCGAACCGAAAAAGTTCCAGATTCGGCACGCTTCGGGCTTGACAAAAACCGGTGTCGGACACCGGTTTTGGGAGTTTCAGATTCGGCACGTTTCTGGCTTGACAAAACCCGGTGTCGGACACCGGTTTTGCGAGTCTCCGCCGGGGGTGGTCGCCTCTTTGCAGATGCGGTCACCTGGACAGGGGGTCACGCCTTGCCTCGGTGCAGGCCTGACCCCATGGGGAGATACGGAGCTAGGCGCCGAGTCGGCGCAAGAGATCGCTCATCGGCGTGAAGGTCACGCGCCGGGTACCCGCGACGAACAGGCCTGGTTGTTCGAGTTGGGCTCTCGCCGTCCCGCCTGGGCGAAACGTCGTCGTTCGGCCGTCGGCGAGTCTGTGGACCGTGACGGTAGCCCCCGAACTGGTGACGAGGAGGTCGCCCTCGAGATCGTCCAGCGTGACACCGCCGGCGACCGGTATCCGGTAGCTGAGCTCGCCAGAGCCGGTGTCGTAGATCTCGACGGCGGTCGCCGTTCGGACGGCGAGGCGGTTGCCCGACAGCGCGGCGGTACGCGCTTTGACGCCAAAGTCGCGCAGGACGGCACCCTGCTCGGTGAGCAGCCGGACTCCGGTATCCGTCCGCGCTGCGATCCGCCCAGCGTCGACCGCGAGCACCGTCAGGTCGCCGCCGACGACTTCAGCGACACGGGTGCAGCGGACGGCCGGCGTGTGCTCGGGGCAACGTCCTTGACCGCCGACCCGCCACACGCTCGCGGCGACGACATCACCTGTCCTCTTCCCCGGCGGACATTGGTACTCGGGTTCGCCACCGGACTCGCAGCGCTCGCCGAGCGTGAAGGCGAGCAACGCGCCGTCCCCGAAGACCGCTCCGGCAAACGTGCCGATACCGCCGATGTCGGCACCGCCCGAGGCGACCGAAACCGGCGTTCGGCGCGCAAGCGTCGCCGTGTCCACGTAGGTCTCGAGCGTATTTCCGCCTCCCGTGTGGATCCAGGCGGCTCGTGTCCCTGCGAGGGCGACGCCGTACGTGCCCTCTTGGCTGCCGTCTCCTCCGCTCCGTCCGCATGGCCGCTTGAGCCCTGACACCCGCGCCTGTTTTGCATCCCAGACCTCGACGCTTGCGCAGTTAGGAAGGTCGATGACCATTGCCACGCGGTTGCCGTCAGCCGCGAGCGAGGTGATTTTTCCTCCGCCGGGCGCTCCGAACGCCGAGCGGGAGACGGTCTGCGATGGTAGCGGCGCGATCGGGCGTCTGCCTAGTCGAGCGCGCGTTGCCCCGCGCGGCCGCCAGTTGGGCTCCTGGTTCTCCCGGCCGTATGGGCGCGGCACCCGCTGGGTGACCCGCCGAGACGATCTGCCGGTCGTGGCGACGACAAGGATGTCGTCGTAGACCCCGCCCGCCGGAAGACTCGCAACCGCGATCGAGCGCCCATCGGGCGACCACGCCGGCGATTGGAGGTTTTGGACGCCGCGAGGAGTGACGGCCCGGGTGCGACCGCCGGCCAGGGCGCGGATCAGAAGGCGTGGTCGTCCGGAGGAGGCAACCCATGCCAACCGCCGGCCGTCCGGCGACAAAGCCGGTGTGACGAAGGGTCCTCCCGCCGCCGGCAAGCGCCGGACGGTCCGGCCGTCGGGCCGAACGAGGTCGATGCCTCGCGACGTATTGATCATGACCTCGCCACGGCGCGTCCACCCGACCGGGCCGCCACCGTTGCGGCGGAGCGTTCTGGGCCGGCCGCCGTCACGGCCGACGAGCATGAGGTCGTACCGGTCTCCGATCGAGCGTGCGAACGCGACCCATCTGCCGTCGGGTGACCAGACGGGGCTAAGGGTTGACCCCCGGACCATGAATCGACGCGGACTGGCGATGTCCGCGATGACAAGCGGCTCGGAATTTCCGTGGCCGTTCCCGGACCCCACGTAGGCGATTCGCCGCGAGTCGGGCGACCAGGCGGGGTTCGAGCCGTACCCGGCGAGCCGTCGTTGGCGGCTCCCGTCGGCCCGCATCACCCAAAGCCCCGGCCCGCAGCAGTCGGTCGAGCGAGTGAAGACGATCCGGCGTCCATCCGGTGAGAAGCGCGGTGCCGTGTCCGAGGCGTGGTTTCGGGTGAGCTGGCCGAGGCGCGATCCGTCGGCGTGAACGGAGTAGATCTGGTATTTGCCGCTGCGATCGCTCGCGAAGACGATCGTCCCCCTGGGCGCCGCCGCGGCAGCGCCACGGGTGGGCGCTGCCGCACCGACTGCGATCCCGGCGAGCAGGAGGATCGTCGCCGCAGAAGCGACGCAAGGGTGAAGCTGCCTCGGTCTCAAAGCGTTGGGGCGTTCGAGTCCGGGAGCGTTCATCACGACTTCCCCTCAGTTGTCGGGCCGAGCGAGTACCGGTTGATCATGATTCCGGTCGCCGGCGAAGTCGAGAGCTGGTAGAGGCGGCCGTCCGGGCCGACACGGAGGTCGGTCAGGAGCCGCGCCCCCCACACACGCGGGACGAGTGAGAACCGGGCGCGTGTCCCCTGTCGACCGAGACGGAGCACGACGTACTCCGACTTCGCGGCGGCACCCGTTCCCGCCGTGACGCCGAGCGCCGCGACGAGGTCGCCGCCGACGATCTGCGGCGTCAGGAGCGTGCCGCCCAAGTCGGTCCGGCTGAGCACACGCCAGGCGCGGACGAGGCGACCGTGTGCGTCGATCAGCGCATAACGCGCCTCGTGTGGTGCCGTCTCGGCCCCCGGCGGCGTGTACGTCTCGGACAGCAGCCGGAGTCCCGCCGCCAGCGGCTGGAAGGGCCAGCGCGTGCCTCGGCGTTGCGCCGCTGCCGACAGCGGGGCGCCCGCGGGGGTCGCAACGGGCATCCAGCCCCACTCGTCGCCTGGCAAGCCCATGAAGACCAGGCAGTAGAGAGTGCCGCCCGGCCCGAGGCGGAGGGGGCTGTTGCTTCCGAGGACAAAACCGGAGTTGCCCGCGTAGTCACCGGCCAGCCGGCGCTGCCAGAGCACCTTTCCCGTCGCGCTCAGTCTGTACAGCATGAGGCGGGGCGGATCCCGCAGAAGCCGGGTGACGTAGAAGCTCCCCGCGGGTCCGAGGGCAACGTCGTTCGCGCCCGCGAAGAAGGGCAGCGGCACCGATCGCTCGACGCTGTCGGGCTGCCCCGCTCGCCAGCGAAGCATGCGCTGCTTAAGTCCGTCGTGCAGCCAGATCGTTCCGTCTCGTCCGACCAGGAACGTCTGCGGTCCGAACTGGTACTCGTTGTTGTTCTCGAAGCCGACCTGTTCCCCGCCGGCGCGGGCCACGACCGCGTCAGGCGCACGCAGGTGTCCGAAACGGTGCGTCCCGAGCCTGACAATGATCGACTTCTCGAGGATCCAGGCAGTCGCCGGCGACCGGCCCCCGCCGGCAGGAATCGTGGCCGAGCGGCCGCTCTTCGGGTCCCGTACGACCGCGTAGTAGAGGAGCTTGTGTCCCCGGATCAGCCGGTGCGGCACGAGAGCGCGAAGCGCAGTCGACGGTCGCCGGAGACTCAACGGCAGGCGTTCGAATCGCCGCTGCAAGTCATTACGGACGTAGAGCCAACCGGTCGGGGCCTTGACCCCGGGCGTGTCCACCTGGTAGCCGAGCTCGACGCGGTCGCTCGGGGCGATCAGGTGGCCGATGCCTCCGTGCACCGCCAGCGGCTTGCTTGCCGGCGCGGCTGACGAAGCGGCTGCGGCAACGAGAACGGCCACTGCCACCAGGACTGGAACGGTTGCGGGCTTCAACTTCATGACTGCTCCTCTCATCGGGTGGCTCGATGATCGGAAGTCGCGGTAAAGCGGCACCTAACCGCCGGTAAAACGGCCGCCGCAAATGCAAAAAAGGCCGCGGCTTGCTTGACACGCCCGCCTCGGCAGACCAGATTCGCGGTCGACCCCAAAGGAGGCCGCCGATGGTTGCCGTACCCGCCTATCCCGTTCGAGTCGAGGGCAGGCTCGATCCTCAGCTGAGCCGCTGGCTCTGGCTCGTCAAATGGATCCTCGCCATCCCTCACTTCATCGTGCTGCTGTTCCTGTGGATCGCTTTCGTGGTTGTCAGCGTGATCGCCTTCTTCGCGATCCTCTTCACGGGTCGCTACCCGCGCGGGCTCTTCGACTTCAACGTCGGCGTGGTGCGCTGGACCTGGCGCGTCGGCTTCTACACCTTCGACGCCAACGGCACCGACCGCTATCCGCCGTTTTCGCTCCAGCCCGAGGACTATCCCGCCTCATACGAGGTGGAGTACCCCGAGACCCTCTCGCGCGGACTCGTCCTCGTGAAGTGGTGGCTGCTCGCGCTCCCGCATTACGCCGTGGTCGGCTTCTTCGCCGGTGGCGGGTGGTTCGCCGTCGACGCGGGCGATTCCCACTGGGGCGCCTGGGGTGGCCGTTCGAGCGGGCTGATCTTCATGCTCGTTCTGTTCGGCGTGGTCGCACTTCTCTTCACCGGCCGCTACCCGCGCGGGATCTTCGACTTCGTGATCGGGATGAATCGCTGGGCGCTGCGGGTCGTCGCGTACGCGGCGCTGATGACTGACCGTTATCCGCCGTTTCGGCTCGACCAGGGCGAAACCGAAGCGGCGGCGCCGGCGGTGAGCGAGCCTGCGCCCTACGAGCCTGCGCCCTAGGATCGGGTAGTGGCCGAAAACGCGCCGCCGGTCAGAAGCAGCGGCGAGATCGAGATCGACGCACCGCCTCGGGTCGTCTGGGAGGTGTTGACGCGGTTCGAGAACTGGCCGAACTGGAACCCCGACGTGAAGTCGATGGCGTTCGCCGGCCCGCTGGCGCCGGGATCGGAGTTCCGCTGGAAGGCCGGCCCGGGGACGATCGTGTCGACGATCGAGCGGGTCGAGGCTCCGCGTTACATCTCCTGGCGCGGCCGGACGCTCACCATCGACGCATACCACGAATGGTGGCTCGAGCCCCGGGACGGCGGGACGCATGTGCGAACCGAGGAGTCGTTCTCCGGCCTGCTCGCGCGGCTCCTGCGCGGCGCGCTGCAGAAGACGCTCGACAAGTCCTTCGCGGACGGGCTCGAGCGCCTGAAGCGCGAGGCCGAGAGACGCTCGACCTAGGCCGGGGGGTTCCCGGGCACCATGCGGTGAGCGAGCCGAAGCGGCTCGCCGCCTTTCTCGATCTCCCTCATTCCGGGAAGGAAAAGCGCTCCGAGCGTGACCGCCGCGCCGACGACGGCTGCGCCGACGAGCGTCGCGCGCACCCCGACGGCTGCGGCAACCGGAGCAGTGAGCGCAAAGGAGACGGGGAGCAGGCCGATCGAGATCAACCAGTCCAAGCTCGACACCCGGCCGAGCATCGCGCTCGGGACGTGACGCTGTTTGACAGTCGCCCAGACGATCGTGCCCGCCGTCTCAAGCGCATTGAAGACCAGGCACGCGAGCATCAACTGCCAGGCGGCCGTGGCGAGTCCGTAGCCGGCGACTGCGAGCGTCGCAAGTGTCCAGGTTGCGTACATGAAGGAGATTTCTCGGCGTGGATGGCGGCGGCTTCCCATCCAGACCGCCGAACCGACAGCCCCGAGTCCCCCCGCCGCAAAGACGAAGCCGAGCGTGCCGGCCGAGGCGTGAAGGTCGTTCTTGACGACGTAGGGGAGCAGCACCTCGGTAGGCCCGAGGAACATGAGGTAGGCGACGGCAGCCGAGCCGAGCGTGCCCCAGAGCCACACGCGCTGGCGGATGAAGCGGAACCCTTCCTTGACCGCGCCCAGCGTGGACGCGTTCGTCTGATCCCGGACGGGCAAGCGAGGCCGGATCGCGGCAACTGCGACCAGAGAAGCCCCGAACGACGCGGCGTCGATGGTGAACGCGAGCCCCGCACCGGCGGAGACCAGCGTCCCTCCGAGCAGCGGGCCCGCGAGACGGAGTGCGATCGGCCGAACGAACTGGTCGAGCGAGTTTGCCGCCGGCAAGTCCTCGGCCGGCAGCAGGTCCGGCACTACTGCCTCGAACGCAGGGGTGAAGAACGCCGTGCCACTGCCGTAGATCGCGACCAGGACCACGAGCTGCCAGAACTGGAGCGAGCCGGCGATGACGAGCCCCGCCAGGACCGCGACCGCGACAGCCCGGACGCCGTCGGCCCACATCATCACGAGGCGGCGGTCGTATCGATCGCTCACGATTCCGCCGGCGAGGAGGAAGAGCACGGTCGGGACGGCCATCCCGATGCCGACGATCGACAGCGCAACGGGTGCGTTCCAGAGCGTGTAGCTCTCCCAGGCGATCGCGATCAGGAAGATGCCATCGCCCAGTAGCGAGATCGCCATTCCCGACCAGAGCACCCGGAAGTCGCGATGCCGCAGTGGCGTAAGCAGATGACCGCCGGAAGACCCGCCGGGGCGGTCTAGCGCCTCGTGACTATGCTGCATTGGACGCCGGCCTGCTGCCCGCGTCCGTCCACTCCGGGCGCCCGGAGAGAAAGTCGAACAACGCCCCGGAGTCCATCGGGCGGGCGAAGAGGAACCCTTGTCCGATCTCGCAGCCGAGGTCGTGCAGCGAGTCTTCCTGCTCGGGAAGCTCGATCCCCTCGGCGACGACCTCGAGCTCCAGGCTTGCGCCGAGCGCGATGATCGCCGAGGTCAACGCCACGTTCTCGCCCGAGCCGACGAATGAACGATCCATCTTCAGGATGTCGACCGGGAAACGGCTCAGATAGCTCAGCGAGGAGTAGCCGGTCCCGAAGTCGTCCATCGCCAGACGGATCCCGAGCGCCTTCAGGTCCATCAGCCGCTGAACGGCGAAATCGGTGTCGGCCATCATCACCGACTCCGTGATCTCGAGAACGAGTGCCGACGGATCCAAGCCGCTCTGCTCGAGGGCGCAGCGGATGTCGGCCACGATCGAATCCGACTGGAGCTGACGGACCGACAGGTTGACGCTCATCGCCAGCGGCTCGTCGCGGGGGAACTCGTTCTGGATGCGCACTGCCTCGCGGCAGGCCGTGTCCAGCACCCAGCGGCCCATCGGGATGATCAGGCCCGTCTCTTCCGCCAGCGGGATGAACTGCAACGGCGGAATCGTTCCGCGGGTCGGGTGATTCCAGCGTAGAAGCGCTTCCACCCCGAGGATCTGATGCTCGTGGAGGCGCACGACCGGCTGGTAGTGCAACTCGAGCTCGCCGGCCTCGATCGCGTGCTGTAGCTCTGAGCGCAGCTCGAGCCGCTCGACCACGCGTTCGTGCATCGTCGGTTCGAAGACTCGGTAGCTCCCCTTGCTGTCACGCTTGGCCATGTACATCGCGACGTCGGCGTTTCGGAGGAGCTCGGCCGCATCGGGCACGGCGACCTCGCGGTCGACCAGGCAGATTCCGATGCTTGCGCGCGGGAAGACCTGTTTGCTCTTGATCTCAGTCGGAATCTCCAGGGCCTGAAGGATGCGCGCGGCCGCATCGGCGGCCTCAGTCGAATCCGCCACGCCTTCGAGGAGGACGGCGAACTCGTCGCCGCCGAAGCGGGCAACGGTGTCAGTCGGGCGTACGGCGATCAGCAAGCGCCGAGCGACCTCCTGGAGTACCCCGTCGCCGGCCTCGTGGCCGAGGCTGTCGTTGACCGTCTTGAAGTCGTCCAGGTCGATGAACATGACGGCAATGTCGGGGAATCCGCGCTGCGCCCGCATCAGGGCGTGCTCGACGCGATCCGAGAAGAGCGCTCGGTTGGCGAGGCCCGTCACGGGATCGTGGAACGCCTGGTGCGCCAGCTGTTCCTCGAACGCCTTCCGCTCGCTCACGTCACGGCTGTTGAGGACGATGCCCCGAACGTGCTCGTCGTGCCGTAGATCCGTGTGCTGCACCTCGAACTTCAGGCTGGCCCCGTCAAGATGCTCGAGCGAACACTCGAAGGTGTGTCCGTCAGGCCCGCTGGATCCGTTGCCGGCGATCAACTGCTGCAGCCGAGGTCGGTCGGTCTCGCTCAAGATCCGGTCGAACCGGCTCCCTTCGACGTCGTCGACGCCGTAGCCGAGAACACGCTCGATCGAAGGGCTCTGGTAGGTCACGACGCCGTCGGTGTCGAGGACGGTGATCAAGTCGCTGGAATGGGCGACAAGCGAGCGGAACCGAGCCTCGCTCTGGCGCCGGTGCAAATCCGCGGCGAGCGAGGCGCCGTCGAGGGCGAGCGAAATCTGTGCGCCGAGCGCCTCGAGTGAGTCGACGAGCGCCGGCTGAACGCTCGTTGGTGAGCAGACGACGAGCATCGCGCGCACTTCGGAGCGGATCGAGAGCGGAACGACAAGAACTGTGTCGCCGGCGAAAAGCCTCAGCTCGGCCCGGACGAACGCGGGCACGGCGTCGTAGGAAGTGTGAAGTGACCTGACCTGGGTCTGCGACAGCCAGTCAGCGGTCGAGTCGTCGAGTTGCCAGCCGCCCTCGTCTGACGACGCGACCACCTCGGCGTCATCGTTTGTCACGAGTGCAAGTCGGACCGACTGATCGTCGCCGAGCAGGCGGCGCACGCCGGCGATTGCAGCTTCGTAGACCTGATCGTGGCCGGCCGCGGCGACGAGATCGATTCCGGCGCCCCTCAGGGCGCGCTCGCGAGAGACCACTCGCCCTTCCTGGCGGACGAGCCCGGCCATCCTGGTCACCACGAGCAGGAAGAGAACCGCTGACGCGATGATGAGCACCAGCACGTCCGGATTGCCGAGCTCCTGCGCGAATCGAATTCCCGGCGCGATGAGGCAGGCACCGCCGAGCAGCGACAGCCGCAAAGGGGTCAGCCGCGTACGCAGATCAGTCGCCGGCTCTTCGAGCGCGCGCATCGAGGGGTGCAACGCCGCCGCGCCCCAGAACAGGTAGTAGAAGATCCAGCCCGCGTCGTAGACGAGCTGGTGGTTGTAGGTGCCGTTCAGGAGGGCGAGGTTGTAGCCCGAGTCCGTCGCAAGCAGGCAGACGATGCTCCCGGCGAGCAGATAAAAGGCCGGCGCGCGCTTGCCGGCATCGACCGCCAGGCGAATCGCGGCTGCCAGCAAAAGGACATCGCCGAGGGGATAGGCGATCGAGACGCTCTTCGCCAGCCAGGAGAGCCCCGAGAGGTGGATGTTCGGCGAGATCAGGAACACCCACGACAGGAGACCGACGCCGATCGTCAAGATCGCCGCGTCGATCAAAGCCGCGGCGTCGCGCCGCGGGTTTCGGCGCCTGACCAGGAGAAGCATTCCGGCCATCAGCGCCGGGTAGACCGTCAGGTAGAGCCCGTCGCCGAGCGACGGGAAGCCGACCTCGGTGTGGAACAGCTTCGGGTAGCTGTACGTATAGAGGTCGCCGCTGAAGAAGAGAAACTGACCGATGACGAACAGCCACCATGCGGCCCGGGCCCTCGGTTTGTGGATCCGGATGCCGGCGACGATCGCGACAACCCCGAGCAGACCAAGAAAGTTGATCAGCGGGCCGTTTCCGGCCAAAGGCGGGAAGAAGAAGTAGGCGGCAGCCAGGGCGCCGGTCACGCCGAGGTACCACGCCCAGGCGTGGGTGCGCCAGTTGCCGCAGGCTTTTCGCAAGCTCACGCTGCGCGCTCCGCCCGTTTCGACGATTGGAGATCGAAGCCGTTCGCGAGCTTGCCGAGCACGTCGACGAGTTGCGCGATCTCGGCCTGCGTGTTCGCTGCCGTGATTTGGATCCGGAAGCCGACCTCGCTTCGGGGAACGAGCGGATAGGCCGCGAGCGTCACGTAGATCCCGTTCTCGAAGAGGAACCTGCCGACCGCGTCGATGTCTTCGCCGTGACCGAGTGGGACCTCGATGATTGGGAAGCCCGAGTTGTTCGGCGTGTGGGCGCCGAGACCGTCGAGACACTCGAGCACGGTCGCTGTCTTCTGCCACAGGCCGGCGCGGATCGCGTCCCCTCGCCGCGCGTTCACGTCCAGTCCCGCGAGGGTCGTCGCAAGCGATGCAATCGGAGACGGTCCGGAGTACAGGTAAGGCGGCGCCGCTGTCTTGAGCAGACGCTTCAGCTCGCTCGGGCAGGCAAGGAAGGCTGCGAGTGAGGAGTACGCCTTCGAGAGCCCCGCGATGAAGAGCACGTGGTCGTAGGACTCGCCAACGTGTTTGACGACCCCGTTCCCAAGCGACCCGTAGGGGCTGAGCTCGGTCGGGCTCCGTTCACCGATGACCCCGAAGCCGTGCGCGTCGTCGACGTAGAGCAGCGCGTCATGGGTGCGAGCGAGACGGGCCATCGCTTCGATGTCGGCTGCGTTTCCGGTCATGCTGTTGACGCCGTCGACGCAGATCAAGCGCGGCCCCTTCCCGTTCTCCTTCAGGAGCCGCTCGAGATCCTCAACGTCGTCATGGCGGAAGCGCTTGACCGTCGCGCCGTGAGCAGCCGCAAACTGGGCACCCTCGTAAATCGTCTTGTGCGCGCGCCTGTCGACGTAGATCGTCCCGTCGGCTGCGAGCACCGGGATTACCGACATGTGGATCAAGGTGATCGTCGGCAGCACAAGCACGTCCTCGGCTCCGACCAGTTGGGTCAGGCGCTCTTCGATCTGCTCGTAGAGGACGGGGCTGCCGAGCAGCCGCGACCAGCTTGGATGCGTGCCCCAGCGGTCGAGAGCCGGGGCCACGGAGTCGATGATCTCGCGGTCGAGATCGAAGCCGAGGTAGTTACAGGAGGCGAAGTCGGCGAGCCATTGGTCGCCGATGCGGATCATCCGGCCGTCGATCTCTTCGACCACCGCATCCGTCATCGGATTCGAACGCTCGAGCTCGGCGAGGTCGCGGCAAGCCGCGAGCCACCGGTCGATCCATCGCGCGGAGCCGAACTCGGTCCGGGCGCCAACGGACGCGCGAGCAGCAGTCATGACCGAAAACATCGTCTTCGAGCGGGAAAACCTTTAGAAGCAGCTACAAAGCTGTTGTCGTCCGTCGGCGACCCAAAGGAGCCTCACCAATGGCCAAGCTGATCTACTCCGCGATCGCGTCGCTCGACGGCTACGTGGCGGACGAGGACGGCAACTTCGGCTGGGCCGCGCCGGACGAGGAGGTGCACAGCTTCGTCAACGATCTCGAGCGGCCGGTCGGCACCTACCTCTACGGGCGCCGGATGTACGAGGTGATGGCTTACTGGGAGACCGCCACCGTCGCCGACCAGCCGCCTGTCGCTCAGGACTTCGCGGCGATCTGGCAGGCGGCCGACAAGATCGTGTACTCGAAGACGCTGGAAGACGTCTCCAGCGCCAGGACGCGGATCGAGCGTGACTTCGACCCTGACGCGATCCGGCAGCTGAAGGCGACAGCGGAACGTGACCTCACCGTGGGCGGCCCCGAGCTTGCCGGCCAGGCGATCAAGGCCGGGTTGGTCGACGAGTACCAGCTGTTCCTCACGCCCGTCATGGTGGGAGGTGGCAAGCGGGCGCTTCCCGACGATGTCCGTGCCGAGCTCGAGCTTCTGGACGAACGCCGTTTCGGCAACGGCACGGTTTACCTCCGCTACCGCACCCGTCCTACGACGTAGCGGGCTCGTAGGTGAGGATGACGACACTGTCGTCGCCGACCGGCCGGGACTCGACGAGACGAAACGCCTTCGTCGACGCCGTGTCGCCGAAAAGCCGCTTGCCGGCTCCGAGCACGACCGGATACACCATCAGCCGCAGTTCGTCCACGAGGTCGCGGTCGACCAGCGTCCGGACGAGCGTCGCGCTGCCGGCGACAAGGAGGTCGCCGCCAACCTGCTCTTTGAGATTCGCCACTTCCTCGGCCACGTCGCCGTCGACGCGGGTCGAGTTGTTCCACGTCAGGTCTTGAAGCGTCGACGAGACGACGTACTTCAGCATCGTGTTCATCTTGTCGGCGAAACCGACCTCGTCGGTCATCGACGGCCACGCGGCCGCGAAACCTTCGTACGTCACGCGCCCGAGAAGCAGCGCCTCGGCGTCGAGGGTCTCGTCGAGCTTGAACTTGTCGCCTTCCTCGCCGCGCTCGAACTGAAAGGCCCAGCCGCCGCGGTCGAACGCCTCGCCTCCGCCGGGATCCTCGATCACGCCGTCGAGCGTGATGAATTCGGTTACGACCAGGTTTCCCATCGTCCGCCTCCCTTTCGTCGCGTCGTGGTTCAGACTTTCCTCCGTGGCGGAACTCATCGGAGGGAAGATCGGAAGCTAGTCGAGTCGACCTTCCTGACCCTCGACGGGCTGGATAAGACGAGGTTCGGCAGCGCGGATCGTCGTGCTGACGTACGCGCCGAAGTAGCCCTTTCAGGCCATTGTTTCCGGTAGCTGAGAGGCGTACCCTTTGTAACAGGACCGACGATCTCCGCCATGTTCTGCCGTGCGGCCGGGTTGGATCGTGACGATTCGCCGGATTGAGTGTTCTACGCGCGCGTACGGGGGCCAGCAGTTGTGGGAGCACATGAGGATCGGGAACGCCAAGCCGCGTTAACCGCGGCCCTGCGCAGGGAGGTCGACGCGCGGCGACCCGAGGGGGTCGACGGTGCTCGGATGGACTTCCTCTGCGAATGCTCGGATCCGGCGTGTCGGGAGCTTGTCTCGATCTCGCTCGACGAGTGCGAGTTCGTTCGGAGGGTGCCGAATCGCCTTGTGGTCAGAGTCGGCCACACGGATCGTGAGAGCGAGCGCGTGCTGATGGAGGAGCCGGGCCGCTTTCAGGTCGTCGAGAGGTTCGAATCATCCGACGACGTCGTTGCGCACCTGGCTCCGTGGGCCCCCCAGGCCCCAAACCACACCGGGCGGGCTGCCTAGGCGTCGATCGAGGGCCGCCTCAGTAGGCTGCCGGCGTGGCCTTTCGCGTGATCCGTCCCGACGAGGTCGAGTGGGCGACGCGTCCTCACGAGCCAGACGAGCCGCCGCGCCACGTCGCCGAGTTGAGCGACCTGGCCGGCTTCGCCCACACGCGCGCGAACCTCTGGCGCTACGAGCCCGGCGCCAAGGGGCGGCGTCACAGGCACAAGAACCAGGAGGAGACGTTCGTCGTGTTGTCCGGAACGCTGTCGATGTACGTCGGCGACCCGCCAGAGCGTCAAGACGTGCCGGCGGGCGGTCTCATCCACGTCGAGCCGGGAACGCCGCTCCAGACGGTGAACCATGGCGACGAGGAGCTCGTAGTCTATGCCTACGGCACGCCGCCTGAGTCGCAGCGTGCCGAGATTCTCGATTCCGCGCTGTAGCCCGGGCGCCGCCTCGCGAACGCTGAAGCAAGCCCCTGAAACTGAGCACGAATATCCAAGCGTCGCGCCCATCTCTGGCGCCACTGTCGTAGTCCGAGACGGGTCAAACCAGAGGCGGGAGGTACTTCGATGAAGCGATTTGCTGCACTCTTCGTGAGCGTCTTGACGCTCGCGCTCGCCGGCGTCGCGACCGCTGCGGCTGACGACGGCTCCTACGGCCCATGGGAGCCGACGTATCAGGGCGCGATCACGGCGCCGGCCGGGTTCGTTTGTCCGTTCGAGGTCACCGCCGAGCCGGTTCGCGAGGACCTGAGCGTCCGCTATCACTACGACGCCGCCGGGAACATCGACGGGTACCAGGCGAAAGGTCAGCTGATCGCCCGGATCACGAACGACGAGACCGGCACGAGCGTCGTGCGGAACCTCTCCGGTCCCGGCACGGTCACGTTCAACCCCGACGGTTCCTACGACGCCGTCGCCGCCGGCGGCTTCCTTATCTTCTTCCTCGGCCAGGACAACCCGTCGCACCAGCTCCTCCTGCTCTCGGGGGCGACCGTCCTGCACGGAGCGCCGAGCGGCGAGAAGACGCTCGTGTCGCACTCGGGCACCGTCGAGAACCTCTGCGAGACCCTCGGCTGATGGCGGTCGCGACCCAGCGGCGGGTCGATCTCGCCGGCGCACTCTGCGCCGGCGGGCCGCACCCCGAGCACGCGGACGCGCTGATGCTCTTCGGCCAGTTCGTCGGCGAGTGGGACTTCGACTGGGCCGGCTACGGCGAGGGCGAGCAGACGTTGACCGACGCCGGAGAGTGGATCTTCGACTGGGTGCTCGAGGGCCGAGCGGTCCAGGACGTCTGGATCATCCCTCCACGCGAACGGCGTGGAGAGGCAGGCGTCCCGGCCGGCGAGTACGGCACGACCCTGCGGTTCTACGATCCCCGGCTCGACGCGTGGCTCGTAACGTGGCACGGTCCGATCAACCGCGCTCGTCGGACGTTCCTCGCGAGCCGATCGGGGAGCGAAATCGTGCAGGAAGGGCAGACGGAGGAGGGCTACCCGATGCGTTGGATCTTCTCCGAGATCGCGGAGCGGTCGTTCCACTGGTCGAGCGTCTTCTCGATCGACGGTGAGAAGACCTGGCAGCTTCGCGAGGAGATGGAGGTTCGTCGGAAGGCGGGCTGAGGAATGGTCGCTACCTCGCCTCCGTTGTCGAAGCCATGAGTGTCTCGGCGGCCGAAGAACCTCGCGGGCTGGCGAAGACGGTCCTCGCGGACGCGGGCGCGTTTGTGATCGAGTCAGTCGAGTGTCAGTGCGGCCCGGCTGAGTGGTCGCCACCCGAGCCTGCTGCGAGGTACGGGATCGTCTTCGTTCGCCAAGGGTGCTTCCATCGCAGGCTCAACGGGCGCGAGTCCTTCGTCGACCCGACCGTCGTCTACTTCGAGCGACCGGACGACGAGCAGCAGATCGCCCACCCGGGCGGAGGCGACTCGTGCACGGCGTTGTATCTGTCGGAGACGTTGCTGGCCTCCGTCTGGGGTGGCGAGCCCGGCCTTCCGGAGGAGCCCGTGGCGACCGAGCCGGCCACGGATCTTCAGCACCGGTTGCTGCTCACGCTGGTTGCGTCGAGCGACGATGGTGCCGTCGCGGATGCCGTCGTCGCGGCTTCGGTCGCGGTGCTCGCGCGGGCCGCGCCGAAGCGCGTCGAGGCCGGGCGGCCGGCGACCGCGCTCGCGCGACGGCGGGTCGTCGCGGAGGCCCGCGAGCTTCTGGTCGAGAACCCCGCCGCGACTGTGATCGAGCTCGCGCGACACGCCGCGGTCTCGCCGCATCACCTGAGCCGCGTCTTCAAGGCCGAGACGGGAGAGACGGTCTCGCGCTACCGCAACCGGCTCCGAGTGCGCCTCGCACTCGAGCGGATCGCCGAGGGGGAAGCGTGCCTTGCGCGGCTCGCCGCCGACCTCGGCTTTGCCGACCAGGCGCACCTGGCGCGCGTTGTCGGGAACGAGCTCGGCATGCCGCCGTCAGCGTTGCGGAAGCGGCTCGTCCGCGTGTAGCGCTTCTGCTCTAGCGCAGCGCGACCTGGGGCTGCGCGTAGCCGATACCCCGCAGCGCCTCTCCCATCTCGTCGAGCGTAGCCGGATCGTCGATCGTCGCGGGAGTCGTGTACTCGACGCCGTCCGCGATCCTGCGCATCGTCCCGCGGAGGATCTTCCCGGACCGGGTCTTTGGAAGTCGGTCGACGACAACCGCAGCCTTGAACGAGGCGACGGGACCGATCCGCTCGCGCACGAGCTGCACAACCTCGCCGACGATCTCCTCGTCAGCGCGGTCGACCCCGGCCTTCAAGACGAGGAACCCGACGGGCAGCTGGCCCTTCAGCTCGTCGGCGACGCCGATCACCGCGGTCTCGGCCACGTTTGGATGTGTCGCGAGCACTTCTTCGATCGCGCCGGTCGACAGGCGGTGCCCCGCCACATTGATGATGTCGTCGGTCCGGGACATGACGAAGAGGTAGCCGTTCTCGTCGATGTAGCCGGCATCGGCCGTTTGGTAGTACCCAGGGAAAACCGAGAGGTAGACCTCGCGGAAGCGATCGTCGGCGTTCCACAGTGTCGGGGAGGCGCCGGGCGGCATCGGCAGCTTCACCACAAGCGCGCCGATCTCTCCACTCGGAAGCTCCTGCCCGTCACCACCGAGTACGCGGACGTCCCAGCCCGGAACGGCGCGCGTCGGCGAGCCCGGCACGACCGGCAAGTGTTCGATGCCCAGGCAGTTCGCGGCGATGGGCCACCCCGTCTCCGTCTGCCACCAATGGTCGATCACTGGCACGCCCAGCTTCTCCTGCGCCCACACGAGCGTCTCGGGGTCGCAGCGCTCGCCGGCCAGGAAGAGCGTGCGGAAGCCCGAGAGGTCGGAGCGGCCGATGTAATCGCCGTCAGGGTCTTGCTGGCGGATGGCCCGGAAGGCCGTGGGCGCCGTGAACATGGTCGAGACCCGGTGCTCGGAGATGACGCGCCAGAAGGCGCCGGCATCGGGGGTGCCGACCGGCTTTCCCTCGTACAGGACGGTCGTGCAGCCGTGGAAGAGCGGCGCGTAGACGATGTAGGAGTGGCCGACGACCCAACCGACGTCGGAAGCCGCCCAGTAGACCTCGCCAGGCTCGACGCCATAGATGTTCTTCATCGTCCATGCGAGGGCGACCGCGTGGCTGCCGTTGTCGCGGACGATGCCCTTCGGTTGGCCCGTCGTCCCCGAGGTGTAGAGGATGTAGAGCGGATCGGTGGCTTCGACTGCGACGGGCGCTGCCGGCTGGGCTCGCGCGACGGCGTCGGTCCAGTCGAGATCCCGCGCGGGATCAAGCTCGGCCTCGAGCATCGGTCGCTGCAGAATGATGGAGCGCTCGGGCTTCGCGTCGACCATCGCGATCGCCGCGTCGAGCAGCGGCTTGTAGGCGACGAGGGTCGTTGGCTCGACGCCGCAGGAGGCGGAGACGACGACCTTCGGTTTGGCATCCTCGATCCGGCTCGCGAGCTCGTGCGCCGCAAAGCCGCCGAACACGACGGAGTGGATCGCGCCGATGCGGGCGCACGCGAGCATCGCGATCACCGCCTCCGGCACCATCGGCATGTAGACGATGACGCGATCGCCGCGGCCGACGCCTTCCGCCGCGAGCGCACCCGCGAAGCGCGCCACCTCGTCGCGTAGCTCGCGGTACGTGAACGTCGCCGAAGTCCCGGTCACGGGCGAGTCGTAGATCAGCGCCGGCTGATCCGCGCGGCCGCCCTCGACGTGGCGGTCGAGAGCGTTGTGGCAGCTGTTCAGACGGCCGCCGGAGAACCAGCGGTAGAAGGGCGCGCGGGAATCGTCGAGCACTCGTTCCCAGGGCTCCTCCCAGTCGATGGCCGCAGCAGCCTCTGCCCAGAATCCCTCCGGATCCTCCAGCGATCGCCGGTAGATCTCGTCGAAGCGGCCCACCTGACGAAGGTATCTCGTTTCGGCGGGGGCGCCTAGGGGCGGCTGAAGCGAAAGGACGGAGGACTAGCCGCGCGGAGGGTGGCCGAATCACTCCGGCCGGCCACCCTCCGTCGGCGTGCAACTACGCCGGCAGCGGCTCGACGATCGAGAGCGCCTTTCCGTTCGGGTCGGGGAGCCTGAACATGGGCGGCACGGGGGGCCCCCAGCGCGCGATCTCAGGGTCGACGTCGACGCCGGCGTCCTTCAGGGCGGCGTGATCGGCCTCGATGTCGTCGGTCGAGATGATGATCCCGCTGCCGCCGGATGTGGGGCCGACCTCCATCGGCGGCGTGATCGCGATCGCGGTCGCAGCTCCGCGAGGGGTGACTTCGATCCACCGCATCTGGCCGTCGGCGAAGGTCTCGTCCGCACGCTTCTCGAAGCCGAGCGTCTCGACGTAGAACTCGAGCGAGCGATCCTGGTCGGCGGCCGGAATGGCCACGCGGCCGACCTCGGTGATGTGGAGCTTGCTGGATATGTCGTCGCCCTTCGGTGGTGGTGTCGTGAGCTCAGACCGGCGGTTGCGGCGAAAATCATCGGTGTCAGAGAGACTTGCGGCGTGCCACCGCTAACGGTCTCCTCGCAACGGTTCGGGGCGCTCGCAGAGCGGGTCGCTGCAGCCGCCACAGCGTTTTTGGCGGCACTCGACGAGAGGCCAACCGTTCCACCGACCTCAGGAACGCGGACGACCTTCGCGTTCGACGACGACCTTCCCGAACAAGGTGTCGGGGAGGCGGTGTTGGACGATCTCGTGGCGATCGCCGAGCATGCTCGCGCCAACACAGGTCGGCTCTTCCCGTACGTCGTCGGCTCCGGGGAGGCGATCGCAGCCCTCGGCGACCTCTATGCGTCCGTGCTCAACCAGAACGTCACCGCCTGGCGTTCGGCGCCCAGCGCCGTCACCGTCGAGCGGACGGTCGTACGCTGGCTCGCCGAGGCGATCGGGTGCAAGGGATTCAGTGGCAGCCTCTGCGGCGGCGGCTCGATCGCGAACCTGATGGCGCTCGCGATGGCGCGGGAGGCCCGCGCGCCCGCAAACGATGCCGGCGCCCAGGCGTGTGTGGTCTACGCGTCGGCCGAGGTGCACATGTCGATCCCGAAGGCGCTGGCGCTGCTCGGGATTGGTAGGTCGAACCTCCGGCTGATCCCGGTCGACGATGATTTCCGCATCGATCTCGAGGCGCTCGAGGCCGCTATCGCCGCCGACCGCAACGCCGGCAAACGCGGGATCGCGATTGTCGGGTCCGCGGGCACGATCACGACCGGCGCGATCGATCCGGTCCAGCTGCTGGCCGAGATCGCCCGGGCCAACGATCTCTGGCTCCACGTCGACGGTGCGTACGGCGCTTTGGCGGCGCTCGCGGAGCCCGCGAGACTCGAGGGCCTCGCGCTTGCCGATTCGATCTCGCTCGACCCGCACAAATGGCTGTACCAACCGATCGATTGCAGCCTGTTGCTCTATCGAGACGCAGAGCTCGCGCGGAAGACCTTCCCGTACAGCGGCGACTACGCCAGGACCATGAGCGACGACCCGATCGAGGGCTTCGCCTTCTTCGAAGAATCGATCGAGCTCTCGCGACGCTTCCGGGCGCTCAAGCTCTGGTTGTCACTGCGCTTTCACGGACTGGAAGCATTCCGCAAGGCAATCGCCGAAAACCTGAGGCAGGCGCAAATGCTCGCTCAGTTGATCGAAGCCGAGCCGTCGCTCGAGCGGCTGGCGCCCGTCGAGCTGAGCGCGGTCTGCTTCCGGTGGACTGGCGCCGAGGCGGAAACGCTGGATCGCCGAAACGCGGAGATCCTGCGGCGCGTGACCGAGCGCGGCCGGGTCGCGATCTCGAATGCGAGCATTCGCGGCGCCTTCTGCCTCCGCACCTGCATCGTCAATCATCGGACGAACGACGAGGATGTCGCGGCGGTCGTTGCCGAGGTTCTGGCTGCTGCCGAGGAAACGATCTCCCCTCAGGCCGCTCGGTCGGGCTAGGCTCCTGCGCGTGGGCTTCCGTGTGATCCGTCCCGAGGAGCTCGAGTGGGCCGAGCGTGAGGCCGAGGGCGACGGCGTGGCGCGCCATGTCGCCCGGTTGAGCGACGTGCTCGGGTTCGCGCACACGCGCGGGAGCATGTGGCGCTACCCGCCCGGCGCGAAGGGGCGTCGCCATCGGGACACGATCCAGGAGGAGACGTTCGTCGTCCTGTCCGGGACGCTGACGATGTATCTCGGCGACCCGCCGGAGCGAGTCGAGGTCCCGACCGGCGGAGTCGTCCACGTCGAGTCGGGCACTGTGCTGCAGTCGGCTAACCACGGCGACGAAGAGGTGCTCATGTACGCGTACGGCGCCCCGCCGGAGGCGGGCGGCGCCGAGTTTCTCGATTCGGCGGTCTAGCGGGGCTTCCGCGCGGGCGGGTTCCTCCGGGTTCTTCTCCGGCTTAGACTCGACGTGTGGCCTCATGTCCCGTCTGCGGCAAGAAGCTCCCGGGCGAATTTCCGTTTTGCCCCTTTTGCGGCGCTGACCTAGCTGTCGCGCCCGCAGCCGCGCGCGAGCAACGGAAGGTTGTCACCGTCCTCTTCTGCGACGTGACCGGCTCGACAGAGCTGGGCGAGAAGCTCGATCCCGAGGCGTTGCGGGCTCTGCTCGCGCGGTACTTCGAGCGGATGAAGCGAATCGTCGAGGGGCACGGAGGGTCGGTCGAGAAGTTCATCGGCGACGCTGTCATGGCTGTCTTCGGCGTCCCGGTGCTGCACGAGGACGATGCCCTCAGGGCCGTCCGCGCGGCAGTGGAGATGCGTGATGCGTTTCCCGATCTTGGCTTTCAGGGTCGGATCGGCGTTACCACGGGAGAGGTCGTCACCGGCACCGAAGAGCGGCTTGCAACCGGCGACGCCCTCAATGTCGCGGCCCGCCTGCAGCAGGCAGCCCAGCCCGGCGAGATCCTGATCGGAGAGGAGACCCTCCGCCTGACGCGCGACGCGGTCGACGTCGAGGCGGTCGAGCCCCTTTCGCTGAAGGGCAAGGCCGAGCCCGTTGCCGCGTACCGGCTCCGCTCGGTCCACGGCGACGAGGCTGTCGTCCGCCAACTGGATACGCCGATGGTGGGGCGAGACACGGAGCTCCGGCGCCTTCGTGCCGCCTACGAGCAAGCGACGCTCGACCGCTCCTGCCAGCTGTTCACGGTCCTCGGGCCTGCCGGCGTCGGCAAGTCCCGCCTCGCCTCCGAGTTCCTGACCTCCCTCGAAGACGCGCTGATCGTTCGCGGACGCTGCCTGCCCTACGGCGAGGGCATCACCTATTGGCCGGTCGTCGAGGTCGTCAAGCAGCTCCCCCCGACCACGAATGGCGCGAAAGGCACCGAGGTGATCGCCGGCCTGGTCGGCGAGACCGACATCGTCACCTCGAGTCCCGAGATCGCTTGGGCCTTTCGCAACCTGCTCGAGGCGGTGGCGTCGGAGCGACCCCTCGTCTGCGTCTTCGACGACGTCCATTGGGGCGAGGAGACGTTCCTCGACCTCGTTGAGCACGTCGCCGACCTCTCACGAGACGCCCCGATTCTGCTGCTCTGCATGGCGAGGCCGGAGCTCCTCGATCGCCGCGCGGGCTGGGCCGGGGGCAAGGTCAACGCGACCAGCGTCTTGCTCGAGCCACTTGCGCCGGAAGAGGCCGACCTGATGATCGACAGCCTCGCGCACCTGGATCCCGACCTCCGCGAGCGGATCCGCGAGGCGGCGGAGGGCAACCCGCTGTTCGTAGAGGAGATGGTCTCGCTGGTCAAGGAGTCGGGTGACGGAAACGTCACCGTCCCACCGACGATCCAGGCTCTGCTCGCCGCGCGACTCGATCAGCTCGACCCCTCCGACCGCGGCGTGCTGGAGCGGGGAGCGGTCGAAGGCCGCGTCTTCCACCGTGGGGCGGTTCAGGCGCTCTCTCCGGGCGAAGCCGCGATGATGGACCGGCTCACGTCGCTCGTTCGGAAGGAGCTCGTCCGGCCCGACAAGCCGCAGTTCGCCGGGGAGGATGCGTTTCGATTCCGGCACATCCTGATCCGGGACGCAGCCTACGACGCCCTGCCCAAGGCGACGCGCGCGGAGCTCCACGAGCGGTTTGCCGAGTGGCTGGAGGCGCACGGGGCCGACCTCGTCGAGCTGGACGAGATCCTGGGCTACCACCTCGAGCAGGCGCATCTTTACCGCGTCCAGCTCGGAACCGACGATGAGCGCGGGACCGAGCTTGCAAGGCGAGCGGCGACGCACATCGCGGCGGCGGCTCGGCGCTCGCTCGTGCGAGGCGACACTCCCGCGGCGATCGGGCTGTTCGAGCGCGCGGCGGCCCTGCTCCCGGACGACGATCCCACCCGGCTGCGGATGCTTGTTTCGCTCGGCTACGCCTTGACCGACACGGGTGACTGGGAGGAAGCGGGCGTCCTCCTCGGAAATGCCGTCAGCATCGCGGAGACTGCGGGCGAGCGCCTGGCGGGCGCCGACGCCGCGGTTGCGCTCACGTTCGTCACGCTCCATACGAATTCCGAGACGCTCCACGTCGATGCGCGGACCGACCTCGCGTCGTGGATCCGCGTCTTCGAAGAGCACGGCGACCAAGCAGCGCTGGCGCGGGCGCTGAGTCTCCTCGGGATGCTTCGCTTCTGGGCCGGAGAGATGGCGCCTGCGATCGGGGAGCTCGAACTGGCGGCCCGGCATGCGCGTGAGGCCGGCGACCGTATTCAAGAGCTGGTCGTTCTGGCTTTCAGCGTGATGGGCCTGCTCTATGGTCCGGAGCCGGTGCCATCCGCCGTCGACAAGATCGCGGAGATCCACGCGCGGGCACTCGGAGGCGGCAGGCTCGAGGTTTCGGTTCTGAGGGCGAAGGCTTATCTCGAGGCGATGCGAGGGCGCTTCGCCGAGGCCCGAGCGCTGATCGGAGAGGCTGAGACGATCGCGCAGGAACTCGGCCTCCAGACACTCCTTGCCGCCGGTGTTCTTCGCTCGGCCGGCGAGATCGAGCTGCTCGCCGGCGATCCCGCTGCTGCTGAGCGTCTCCTTGGCCGCGGGGGCGAGATCCTCGAGCGCGAGCGTGATTGGGGTCATTTCACGAGCCTCGCGGGACTGCACGCGGAGTCGCTCATCGCGCAGGGCCGTGCGGAAGAAGCCTTGGAGAGGATCGAGACCGCAGAGCGCCGCTTGCTCGAGGACGACAGCGACGCTCAGATCATCCTGCTGCGGGCGCGATCGCAACTCGCTGCGAAGCGGGGGGCGCTTGAAGAGGCCGAGGCTTTCGCTCACCGGGCGAACGAGCGCGCGGAGCGGACTGACGACCTGAGTCTGCGCGGCGGCGTGCTCACCGACCTTGCCGCGCTCTACGAGCTCTCAGGCCGGCCCGAGGAGGCCAAGGCCGCGCTGGAGCGCGCGCTCGCGCTTTACGAGCAGAAAGGCAACGTCGTGATGGCGGAGCGGGTGCGGAATCGCCTGAAGAAGGGCGGCGCCGAGGCTCTCGGAACAGGTGTCTAGCGCGGCCGTGAGGCGTGTTGACGGGTCGGCTCACCGGCTAAGCGAGTCCGCGCACGGCCCATGCGTAGGCCGTGAGGGCGAACGGCGGCTCAGGCAGCAGGCGGCGGCAGCGCTCGCGCAGCTCGGCCAGCTGCTCGTCGTCGAGCGACTGCACGTGCGCACCGGCCGGGCCGACGCCGAGCGTATACGGCTGCCACCACTCCTCGAACGTCTTGTACTCGACTGTCGAGGACAGCTCCGACTGCTCCACGTCGTGCAGGCCGGCTTCGGTGAACAGCTCCGCGAGGTGGCTGTCGCGTGCGCCGGGGAGGTTCGACTCATCCGTGGTGTGGGGGTTGAGTTCGCGAGCGGCCTGCCAGAACGGCGAGATCGGCGCCCGCCCGCCGGCGAGGTCCCAGACGCAAGCCGCGACGACGCCGCCCTGGTGCGTCACGCGCGCCATCTCCGCGAGCCCGGCCACCGGATCGGCCATGAAGTGGACGACGAGCTGCGCGAGCGCTGCGTCGAAGGAGTCGTTGTCGAAGGGCAGGTCCTCCGCGGGGGCGAGCCGCACGTCCACACCGGGGTGTCGCTCGCGCGCCGCTTCGACGAACGGCTCCGAGGGATCGGCGGCCCCCCACCGCGTCCGGGCCAAGCCGCCGGACCAGCTCGGTCGTCAGCGCACCCG
>Ga0307277_10000111_pt1 | contig 25226 bp, 21 predicted proteins | sample ER_DNA_116_FD_194473 | JGI IMG/M metagenome (GOLD analysis project Ga0307277, IMG submission 194473) | Bulk soil microbial communities from the East River watershed near Crested Butte, Colorado, United States - ER_DNA_116 | ecosystem: Environmental > Terrestrial > Soil > Floodplain | place...
GACCAGCCTTGCTGCGGTCGAGTGCGGCCTCTGGCTTGGTGCTCGCGACCCGGAGGCTCGGCAGCATCACTGGCGAGGGCACTAGACTCCGCGCCGACGGGAAGAGGCCCGTCACAGACCGCCGGGGGGACGATGAACTTCGACATCAAGACGGAGCAGCTGGGAGACGATGCCTATGTGATCTCGCTTGCAGGCGAGGTCGATCTTTACACCGCGCCCGAGTTCAAGCAGCAACTCCTCGAAGTGATCGGCCAGGGCGGGAAGCAGGTGATCGTCGACTTCAGCGACACGACGTTCATCGACTCGACCACCCTCGGCGTGCTCGTCGGTGGCGTCAAGCGGTTGCGCACGAACGAGGGGCAGCTCTCCCTGGTCTGCAGCGACCGGAACATCACCAAGATCTTCGAGATCACGGGGCTCGACCGCGTGTTCACGATCTACCCGACCCGCGATGAGGCCGTCTCCAAGGTGAAATCGGCCGACAAGCCTCCCGCCTAAGCTGTTGGTACGCCGGCTCTCAGCCGCCGTCGGGGGGTTGGCTGTCGCACTTCTGCTGTCGGCGTGCGGAACCGGTGGGCCCGTCAACAATGCGGCCGCCGACAAGGAGAACGGACGCAAGCTGTTCACGGAGAAGTGTGCGGGGTGCCATGCGCTCACCGCTGCCGGGTCGCAAGGGACGATCGGCCCGAACCTCGACTACGCGTTCGCGCAGGCCCGGTCCGAGGGCTACAAGGAGTCCGCGATCCTGGACATCGTCCACGACCAGATCAAGTTCGCGGGCCAGTACCCGGTGAGGGCGAACAACTCTGACTATCTCAAGGCGAATATGCCGACGAACCTCGTCACCGGGCAGGACGCGATCGACGTCTCTGCCTTCGTCGCCGCCAACGCAGGCCTGCAGGGCTTCGCCGAGGCGCAGGCTGTGAGCGGGACGAACGGAAAGCAGATCTTCATCACGAAGTGCGGCGGCTGTCACACGCTGAAGGACGCGGGAACGACCGGAACTCAGGGGCCGAACCTCGACCTGCTCAAGCCACCCTTCGCGCGCATCAAGAGCCAGGTGATCAAGGGAGGCGGAATCATGCCCGCCTTCAAGGGTGTCCTCACCGACGCCCAGATCAACGCAGTCGCAAGGTACGTCGCCGATCACGCCGGCAAGTAAGTGGCCGTCGACCTCGACGTCTTCAGGGAGCTCGGCCAGGGCAGGTTGCCCGGCCTGATTGGAATCGAGGTCGAGGAAATCGAGGCGGGTCACGTACGCATGCGGCTTCCCTTACGGGACGAGCTGCTGGCGCCGAACGGCTACCTGCACGCGGGCACCGTCGTCACGCTGGCCGACTCCTCATGCGGGTACGGCTGTATCGCGTCCCTTCCCGAAGGCGCTACCGGTTTCACGACGATCGAGCTGAAGACGAACTTTCTCGGAACTGCGGTCGAAGGGACACTCGCGTGCGAGTCGCGTTTGGTGCACGGCGGCCGCACGACCCAGGTCTGGGACGCGACCGTGACGAACGAGGCCGGCAAGAAGCTGGCGCTCTTCCGCTGCACGCAGCTGCTGCTGTACGGCTAGCGCGTCAGCGCGTGATGGTTACCCGCTGGAGCAGTGATTCGGTCTCGGCCAGCGCCGGCTCATACCCCATCGCGGAGAAGAGTTCCCGGGCTTCCTCGAGAGGCTGCTCTGCTTCCGGCTGCGCCAACGCGTGCAGGCACCGCCCCTGGCCGAGGGCGGCGTAGGCCCGTTCGGGAACATTTCCGAACTCCTGCCAGCCTGCCGCGGCGGCCGCGTAGAGGGTTGCGGCGCCGTCGCGGTCCCCCGCTTGCTCGGTGAGCTGGGCGCGTGCCGCGCGGAGGGCGTGCTCGTCGAGCGGATACCGAGGTTGGAACCCGTCCGTCAGCCGCTTCGCAAGCTTCGCATCCCCGGCCGCAAATGCCGTGCGCAGCATCACGGGGAGTTGTCTCGCGTAGTAGGACGTCTCGCGTGTGCCGGGCGACTGTTCGAGCTCGCCGAGCAGCGCAGAGGTCGTCTCCGGTCGGTCCGCGGCGAGTGCAGCGGCGGCGGCAGGTGCAAGCGCGAGGACGACCATGTCCGCGGCATCGCTCTTTCGCGACGTCTCGACCAGCCAGTCTGCGGCGGCAGCAGACGTGTCGTGCTGTCCCCGGGCGACGCGTGCCGCGAGCTCGACCGAGCGCAACTCGATGAGAGGATGTCTATTGCCACTGAGCTCGAGCGCACCGGCGAGTCGAGCCGCTCGTGCCAGCGCCTCGTCGAGACGACCGAGTTCTGCCAGTAGACCTGGGCAGTTCGATTCGAGTGTCGACGCCGGTTCCGCCAGACCTCGCTCGTCGCAGAACGCGATAGCCTTCTCGAAGGCTGCCAGCGATAGAGCCGGTCCTTGGAGCGGATACCGTGCCAGCGCCAGGTTGTTCTGCAGGATCGCGGCGTCGCGGCCCGCTCCGCGTTCGACAAGCAAGGCCAATGCCTGTTCCATTTCCCGCAGGCCATCAGCGTCGCCGAGGTAGAACCGGGAGAACCCGCGATATCCGAGTGCACGTGCCGGGTCGGGGAGGCCCAGCATCTCGTTGAGGCTCGACGCGAGATCTGCTGCTTCGATCGCCTGCGGATACGCGCCGGCGATGCATTGTGCATTTGCGAGCTGCTCGTACGCAGCCACCAGTGCCGCCCCGGGTGCCTGCTGTTCGAGCACAGCTACTGCTTCGGCTGCGAGAGCCACGTATCTGCCGTCGACCAGTCGTAAGGAGATGCGAGAGCCGAGCTGGAGCGCCCTTGCGGCGGCTTCGATTTCACCGCGCGCCCGCAAAAATATCAGTGCCTCCTCAATAGCCTCGGCAGCTTCGCGTGGACGACCTGCCTGGAAGGCGGCGTCCGCCCACCGGACGAGAAGTTCTGGCCGGTCGTCGTCGTCCGGGGATGTGAGCTCGAGCGCCCGGGCCAGTCGTGCCTCGGCCTGTGCGGTGTCGAGCCCGAGTGCGCGCTCTCCCGCCAAAGCGAGGAAGCGTCGGGCCGACGGGGCGAGCTCTTCGACCTGGCCGGCGTCGCCGGCTGCTTCGGCAAGCTCGAGTGCCTGCAGGTAGTGATGGGCCAGCACCTCCGCTAGGTCCTCGATCCGTTCGCCCGCCCGCCGTTCGATCCACGCGGCTGCGGCGCGATGTCGGCGTGTTCGCTCGACCCGCGGGATCTGGCTGTAGGCGACGTCGCGCACGAGCAGGTGCCAGAAGGAGTATTCGGTCTCGCCCTCGATCGAGCTCGTCCGGGTCGGGCGGACAAGCTCCTTGCGTGTAAGGTCGTGCAGGGCCATCTCGAGCTCGCCGGCGTCGCGGTCGCCGATCTCGGCTAGGGCTCCCAGCCAAAACACCTTGCCGAGGACGGCAGCGTCCTGGAGGAGGCTTTTGCGCTCAGGCGCGAGCGTGTCCAGACGGGCGGCGATCAGTGCCTGCACGCTCTCGGGCAGCTCTGACTCTTCGAGGCGCTCTCCACCTGGGTCGAGGGCGCGGTCTGCGAGCAGGCGCGCGAATTCCTCTGCGTAGAGCGGATTACCGCCCGCTCGCTCGAGGATGGCTTGTTGAAGCTCGGCGCTGAGGAAATGGCTGGTGATCAGATGTGCGACAAGCTGTGCTGTCTCTTGATCCGAGAGCGGTGACAGGTTGATCGTGTGGGCATTGCGCTGCCCAGCACCCCAACCGGGACGCCGCTCGTAGAGCTCTGGGCGCGCGGTACAGAGGACGAGCAGCGGCACCCCCTGCGACCACTCGGCGAGGTACTCGAGAAATGCGAGCAGCGCTTCGTCAGCCCAGTGCAGGTCGTCGAAGACGAGCACGCTTGGCCGCGTTGCGGCGAGGCTCTCGAGAAACCGACGCCAGGCCGTGAACAGCTCCTGCCGCTCGGCAGGCGAAGCGGCCTCGACGCCGACCAGCGGCGCGAGTCGCTGCAGCAGCCACTGGCGCTCCGGTTCTTCCGGCGAGACCGCCGTTTCGAGCTTCGCTGCGGCAACGTCGGCGGAGTCGGACTCGAGAATGCCCGCCTCCCCCTTGACGATCTCCCCCAGCGCCCAGAACGTGATCCCCTCGCCGTAGGGCAGGCAGCGGCCCTGCCGCCACGTGATCAACTCCTGCTTCGCGTCGATGTAGGCGAAGAGCTCGGCGGCGAGCCTGCTCTTGCCCACGCCTGGCTCGCCCACGATCGTGACGAGCTGCACGGAGCGCTGCTGCGCCGCGCGCTCGAATGTCCCGATCAGAAGCGGCTTCTCGAGCTCGCGGCCGACGAACGGCGTCCGGTACCCGCGGGTTCGGTCCCTCCCGAACCGGTCACGGATCGCGTTCGCCTGCCAGAGCAAGAGCGGCTCGCCCTTCCCCTTTACCGAGACGGGCGCGAGGGGCTCGTACTCGAACACATGACTCGTCGTCCGGTAGGTCTGCTCACTGACCGCGACGCCGTTGACGGGCGCGACGGTCTGAATGCGGGCGGCAGTGTTCACGACGTCGCCGGTGACGAGCCCCTCACCCCGCTCGGCGCGAGCGCCGACCGCGACGACCGCCTCGCCGGTGTTGATGCCTATCCGGACCTGGAGACCGAGCCCCGGATCGGCCTCGTTGAGCTCGGTGATCGCTTCGAGGATGCGCAGCCCCGCCCGAACGGCGCGTTCGGCGTCGTCCTCGTGGGCCACCGGGGCGCCGCAGACCGCCATCACTGCGTCGCCTACGAACTTTTCGACCGTGCCGCCGTAACGCTCGATCTCCGCCCGCAACCTCGCGTGATACGGACGGATGCGCGCCCGGACGTCTTCCGGATCCTGCTGTTCGGAGGCTGCGGTGAATCCCACTAGGTCACAGAAGAGGACGGAGACGATCTTTCGCTCCTCGACCACCGGTGTCGGTTGCTCGGTCAGCGGAGCCGTGCAATAGCCGCAGAACGCAAACCCTTCCGGGTTCTCCTTGCCGCAACTCGGACAAACGGTCACGCTGTCGAATCAGTTTAGGACAACAGATTCGAGAGACAAGAGCTCTCGGGCTGTCAGTTTGCGAGCGTGAGGCCTAGTGCTTTGTTGGGCCCGGATTGTCGCGGACGTCTTCGTGCTCGGTCTCGAGGTCGACCACGACGTGCGTGATCGGAACCGCGAAGCGCTCGCGGGCGTTCTCGACGATGCCGCGCTCGAGCCAGTTCGAGCGGCCCTCTGGATGCGTGGAGATGATGATCTCGTCTGCACCGAACGTCCGGAGAGCGTCCTCCATCGCCTGTAGCGGATCGCCGTCGCCGACCTCGCCGCGAGCCTGCACGCCCGCCTCCGCCAGTTGGGCGAGGCTCCGGTCAAGGCGCTCCTGCGCTGCGGCGCGAGCTCCGTCTTCGTCGGAGACCCAGTGGCGGATCGGCGAGTTGAGCGCCGGCGTCACGACGAGCACCTCCTCGCGGACGTCGAGACTCTTCTCGAGAATCGTGGAACGCAGCGTGTGGCCACCGACGGTCTCGTTCGCGATCACCAGGATCCGCCGTTCGCCCGCGGCGTGCGGGCGCGGCGCCGTCCGCTCCGGCCGTTCGTCCCTACGGGCGTGGAACCACCACCCGACTACCGCTGCAGTCAGGGCGATGAACACTCCGAGGCCGACCCACTTTCCGCCAGCGACGGAGGCGATCACGATCGCCCCGAAGTAGACGATCGACGCGATCAGGAACCTGAACGCCTCGGCCTCGCTGCGGAGCGGATTGATCACGTCAGATGAGGTAGACGGTCGAGTACACGACAATCCACATTACGTCCACGAAGTGCCAGTAGATCCCTCCGATCTCGACGCCGTGGTGGTGCTCCGCCGAGAAGTGGCCGCGGAAGGCGCGGATCGTCATGAACAGCAGGATCGAGAGGCCGACGAAGACGTGGGCGCCGTGCAGTCCGGTCAGGCAGTAGAAGATCGTCCCGAACGCGCCGTCGTGCGGGGCGAAGCCGACGCGTGAGTACTCGCGCGCCTGCGTCAAGAGGAAGACGAGGCCCATCAGGAATGTCAGGAGCAGGCCGGCCTGAAGGCCGGCTCGATTGCCGCGCTTGATCGATTGCAGCGCCCAGTGCATCGTGAAGCTGGAGGTGATGAGGATCGCGGTGTTGACGCCGGCGACGAACACCGGGAGCTCGAAAGGCGGCTGCGGCCACTCGATGCCGTGCACGACCCGGACGAAGAAGTAGGCCGTGAAGAACGCGCCGAACAGCATGATCTCGGACGCGATGAAGAGCAGCATGCCGAGCACAGACGAGTTGATGCGCGAGCTCTGGTTCGCGATCGGCGGGCCGTGATGCGCTTCGGCGTGGGCGGACACTAGGTGTGCGCGCCTTCCTCGACCTGATCCGGCTGGAAGACGATGTGCTCGACCGGCAGCTTGGTCTCGTCGTGCAGGCGCTGCACGAGGTTCTTTCCCAGCCACGGAGACCGGGACGGTGCGAAGGTCGACACGATGATCTCGTCGACCCGCTCCTCGGCAATGGCGTCCAGTGCAGCCGAGAACGGGTCCGGATGGGCGACCTGGCCGTGGGCGTCGATCCCTTCGCCGCGCAGTTCGGCCAGAGCTCGTCTGAGCCGCCGCTCCGCCTCCGGATGTTCTGCCTGCGTCGGATCGCTCTGAGGCGAAATGATCAAAAAGCTCGCGCTGCCGCGTGCGGCCCGCTCGCGAATCCGGTCCAGCAACGCGTGGCCCACGACCGTTTCATTCGCGAGAACGAGGACGTTCTTGGCACCTGTCTCCGCCGCCATGTCGACGACGACGTGCTCGACGGGAACACTGCCTGCGCTTTCGCGGATGCGGTCCACGACGTTCTTGCGCAACCAGCTCGACTTTTGCTGCGGGTGCGTTGCGAGGATGATCTCGTCCACCGGCGGCTCGAGCTGGGCGAGCGCGTCGCGCACGGCCGTCACGGGATCGGTCTCCACGACGAGCCCGTGCGCGGAGATGCCCTCGTCTCGGAGCATCGAGAGCGTGCGGTCGAGCCGTCTGCCCGCTGCTGCTCGACGCGTGTCCTGGTAGACGACGTACCCGCGCTGCGGCTGGCTGACCGGTGCGATCACCGTCACCTGGAAATCGGCCGAGGTCTTGCGCCGCTCGACCTCTTCGATCAGCTTCCGCCCGGTAACGGTTTCGTTGGCGACGACGAGCAGATGCATCAGTGGCTCCTTATCTCTTCCTCGGTCGGTGCGCGATCGCCGTTCAAGACGGCGTGGCGTGCACCCGGAACGCCGTACTCGTACGGATTCCCCACCACTTGCGGGATCTCGTCGAAGTTGAAGATCGGCGGCGGCGACGAGACCTGCCACTCGAGCGTGAGCGCACGCCAGGGATTCGCCTCGGCGGGTGCGCCGCGGCGCATGCTGATGACCATGTTGTAGAGGAAGACGATCGTCGACGCGCCGAGGAAGAAGGATGCCACCGAGATGAACAGGTTCCAGTTGCCGAACTGCGGGTCGTAGTCCGAGACGCGCCGGGGCATGCCCTGAGTCCCGATCAGATGCATGGGGAAGAACGTCAGGTTGAAGCCGATGAACGTGAGCCAGAAGTGCAGCTTCCCTAGCTTCTCGTTGTACTGACGACCGGTCATCTTCGGGAACCAGTAGTAGATGCCGGCGAAGATCGTGAAGAGCGAGCCGCCGAAGAGGACGTAGTGGATGTGGGCGACCACGAAGTAGGTGTCACTCGTGTGGATGTCGATCGGAACGGCGCCGAGGTAGATCCCGGAGAGGCCGCCGATCACGAACATCGAGACAAACCCGACCGCCCACAGCATCGGCGTCGCGAAATTCAGCTTCCCTTCCCAGATCGTCGCCAGCCAGGAGAACACCTTGATTCCGGTCGGCACGGCGATCATCAGCGTCGTGATCATCATTGGCACGCGCAGCCAGGGCGCCATGCCGGACACGAACATGTGGTGCGCCCACACCGAGAAGCCGAGCACGAGGATGGCCATCAGCGACAGGGCCATCAGCCGGTACCCGAAGATCGGTTTCCGGCTTAAGGCCGAGATCACCTCCGAGGCGATCCCGAAACCGGGCAGCATCATGATGTAGACGGCCGGGTGCGAGTAGAACCAGAAGATGTGCTGGTATCCGAGTGGGTAGCCGCCGGCACCGATGTCGAAGAAGTGCGTGTGCATGACACGGTCGAACATGACGAAGAACTGCGAGCCGGCGATGAACGGCGTTGCGATCACGACGAGCAGCGACGTGGTGAAGTTCGCCCACACGAGCAGCGGCATGCGCCAGAAGGTCATTCCTGGCGCGCGCATGGTGATGATCGTGACCAGGAAGTTGAGCGCCGTCATGATCGAGCTCGCGCCTGCCCACTGGACGCCCATGTTGAAGAAGATCGTTCCCATCGGCTGATGGACGGACAGCGGGGCGTAACCCGTCCAGCCGGCCGCGAATGCGCCGCCGGGGACGAGGAAGCTCGACAGCATCATGATCCCGGCGATCGGCAGCAGCCAGAACGACAACGCGTTCAGACGTGGGAACGCCATGTCGGGCGCGCCGAGCATGAGCGGCACGACGAAGTTTGCGAGCCCGGCGAACGCCGGGATCACGAACAGGAAGATCATCAGCGACGCATGCACGGAGAAGAGGCCGTTGTACGTCTGGTTGTCGAAGAACTGCATGCCCGGCTTGGCCAGCTCGGCGCGCACGAGCATCGCGAGGAGGCCGCCGGCGAGGAAGAAGAAGATCGTCGTCGCCAGATACTGCATTCCGATCACCTTGTGATCGGTGTTGACGCGGAAGTAATCGCGCCAGCTGTACGCGCCGTGCCTTGAGTGGTCCTCCGGTTCGGTCGGTGCGCCGATGCAGTAGCGCACCCAGTAGTCGAACGCGCCGATGCCGGCGAGGAAGCCGATCGGCGCCGCTGTCAGTGCGCCGATGAGAACGATGATCTCGCCGAACCAGATCGGGTGCCAGCCGCCCCACCAGCGGCAGAGCACCACGATCGCGCTGCCGAGGCCGAAGAAGAGCGGCACCATCCACGCGGCGCGGAGCAGCCCGGGGTAGAGGAGGCGGCGCCAGCCCCGCGGTGGTGGTGGCGGCCCGTGGTGCGTGGCCTGGCCCTCGTGGTGCTCGGCGATGCTGCTCATTTCGACTTCTTCTTTGCCCACTGCTCGAACGCCGCCGGCTGCATGACGACGACGCGCGAGCGCATCAGTGCATGCCCGAGGCCGCAGAGCTCCGTGCAGATGAGCGAATAGGTGCCGACCTTGTTGGGCGTGATGTGCAGTGTCGGGTGGAGCCCGGGCACGAGGTCCTGCTTCTGTCTGAACTCGGGCACCCAGAACGAGTGGAGCACGTCCTTCGCATGCATGGTGAGCACGACGGAGCGGTCGACCGGGAGACGTAGAACGGCCGAGGTCTTGTTGCCGTAGCCCGGGTAGTCGAAGCTCCAGAAGAACTGCTGTGCGTAGACGTTGATGCGCAGCGGATTTGCGCCTGCGGCGTCGTCCTTGGCGAGCACGATCGCGCTCACGATCGCGATCGCCGTCACGAGCATCGTCGGTACCGCCGTCCAGAGGATCTCGAGCCCGGTGTGACCGTGGATCGGCGGCCCGTCGGAGTCATCGTCCGGTTTGACCCGGAACTTCCAGACGGAGTACACGGTGACGGCGGCGACGATGGAGAAGACGAAGATGCAAATTCCCGTCACGAACCAGAAGACGAAGTCGATCCGGCCGGCCTCGCGTGACGCCGAGTTCGGCAGCCAGTCGGGTATGAGCGCAACGGCAGACGCGACGGCGCCGGCCAGGACGCCGATCACAATCAGCTGGACGATCGAGCCCCTACGCACGGACGTCGCGAATCTACTTGAGACGGCCCCGGTGCTGCAGCGGTTTCCGGCGTGGGTGGAGCGGGAACCTAGTTGCTGAAATCACCAAGGAGGCTAAATGGGACTCGGAGTTGGAATCTTCCTGATCGCCGTCGGCGCGATTCTCGCGTTTGCGGTCAATGCCACATCAGGGGCGGTCGACGTCCACACCGTGGGGTGGATCCTGATGGGGGTCGGGCTGGCGAGCGTCTTGCTCGCGCTGATGTTCTGGCAGTCCTGGGGCGGTCCTGGGTACTGGACACGTCGCCGTACCTACGTGGACGAAGGTCCGCCGGCCGGACCTCCGGTCTAGGGAGACGCTTGCTTGACGAGACGGCCTCCGGGCCGTCTCGTTGCATCTGCGGCTAGCGCTCCTGCTCGTCGTCGGCCGGCTGCGCGGAGGTCGGGCCGCCCCCGAACATCCCCTTGAGCCAGCGCCGGAGCTTGCGTGAGGCGAAGGTCTCGTCGACCTCGCCGTGCGCCTCCGTTTCGGCGTCGTCCCCCTCGTCCTCGGGAGTTTCTGCCCAGACCACTGCGCCCATCGAACAACCCTCTCACGGTCGGACCGAGATTTCTAGGCAGTCGCGACCGGAAGCTCGGCGAAGAAGGTCGAGCCGCCGCTGCCGCTCGACTCGACCCAGATGCGGCCGCCCATCCGTTCGAGCAGCTCGCGGCTGATGTAGAGCCCGAGCCCGGTGCCGCCGACGCCACGGGTCAGGTTGGGATCCAGGCGGTAGAACTTCTCGAAGATGCGGCGGTGCTCCGCGGGCGGAACACCGAGCCCCTCGTCGCGTACGGCGTAGCGCAGTTGCGATCCGGCGACCGCGACCTCGACGATGACCTTGCCGCCGTCCGGTGAGTACTTCACCGCATTGTCGACGAGGTTCGTCAGGACCTGGCGCGCCTTGTCCGGGTCGGCGGCGACCAGAGGCGCCTTCTTCGGTGCCTTGATCGCGAGCTGGATGTTGGGCGGGATGTAGTGACGGGCGGTATCGACGACACTGCGCGCGATCTCGACGCCGTCGCATTTCTCGATCGTCGTCTGCATCGTTCCCGACTCGAGCCGGCTCGCCCAGAGGATGTCGTTCACGATCCGGGCCAGCCGGTCGGACTCGCTCGCGATCACCTCCAGCAGACCGCTGCGCTGCGGCTCGCCGAGCGGGACGTCCTCACGCCGGAGTGTCAGCGCGGCCCCGTAGATCGCGGCGAGCGGCGTCCGCAGCTCGTGTGAAACGGTGGAGACGAAGTCCGACTTCAGCTTTTCAACTGCGCGCTCTGCTGTGAGGTCGCGAAACGCGAAGACCGTCCCGCCCTCGAAGGCGACGCCCGTTATCGACAACCACAGCTCCCGGCCGTTGATCTCGAGCGGCTGGGTCTGCGGACGCGGTTCGCCTCGTGCCACTAGGTCCGCGATCGGCTCCCACGGGGAGAAGACCTCCATCGTGCTCTTGCCGACGGTGTCTGCCGCGGCGAGGCCCGTGATTTCCTCGGCGGCCGGGTTCCAGAGCCGGATGATCCCGGTCTCATCGACGAGCAGGACGCCGTCGGCCACGTGCTCGACGACGATCGCTGCACGTGCGCGTTCTTCGGCCGCCCGATACAGGCGCGCGTTGTCGACTGCGACAGCTGCGCGTCGGCCGAGGTGTTTCGCGAACTCGAGGTCGTCCTCTCCGTAGAGACGAGCGGGATCGGAGGAGACGAGCATCAGCCCGCCGAAGGTGCGCCCGGCGGCGGTGAGCGGGACGACCATCGCGGACGCCATTCCGAGCTCGTGCAGGATCTCGTAATGGGCCGAGTCCTTCGTCGACGAGGCGAGGAGGTCGTCGGAGATGGTTCTGTAGAGCACCGCCTCGCCCGTGCGCACGGCGCGTCCCGTTCCTTCGGCTTCCTCCAGGTCGGGTGGATAGAGGTCGCGCGACTTTTCAGCCCACTCGGTCTTCGCGGGATCGGAGTGCACGACAGCGAGGCGCCTGAAGTGTCCATCGTCATCGAGGATGTCGACCGCATACCAGTCGGCGAACTGCGGTACGAGGAGGGAGGCGAGGCTTGCGAGCGTCGACTCGTAGTCGAGCGTCGAGGCCAGCGTCTGGCTTACTTCCGCAAGCACGGCCAGGCGCCCTCGTGCATGCTCCACCGCCGCGCGTGCCTGCTCCCGTTCGGAGACGTCCGTGACCACGACACCGACGCCGATCTTGTGGTCGTCGACGTCGAGAACCGGGTAGTAGCTGACGAGCCAGTTGTGTATGTCGTCCGGGCTCGCCGGCAACGCTCGCTCGATGTGGAGATCGAGGATGGGCTCCCCGGTCTCGAGCACCTGGCGGTGAAGCGGCTCGATCTCCGAAGCGAGCTCCTCTCCGAGGATGTCTCGGAGCGTGCGGCCGAAGTGCTCCTCGACGGGGACTCCGTTCAACGCCGCGAGTGCGTCGTTCACACGCACATAACGGAAGTTCGTGTCCATGAACGCCAGGCCGACGGGTGCGGCGGCGAACACGGCGTCGACGACCGCGAGGGATTGCTGCGCGTGCTGGCGGGAGACTTCTGCTACGCGGAAAAGTCGGGCGTTGTCGACGGAGATCGCTGCACGCCGCGCCAGGTCCTGGGCGGTCGCGAGATCGGACTCTTCGTAGCGTCTGCCGCTCTCGGCGGAGACGAAGGTGATCGCGCCGAGCACGCGGTCGCGGGCGACAAGCGGTACGCACATCGACGACTTCAGCCCGAGCTCTTCGAGGATGTCAAGGAGCTCCGGCGTGTCCGCCGTCGCTTCGCGCAGCAACTCGGAGGGAATCTCCGTGAAGAGCTCCGGCTGTTGCGTCCGGATGACGTTAGGAACGCCGTATTGCGCATTCGGGTCGGGCGGATACCGCTCCGCCAGATCGTGAGCCCAGCGCACTTTCTCCGGATCGACGTGGGCGACTGTGAGCCGTTCGATCGACCCGTCCTCGGCGACCACGTCGATCGCGCACCAGTCTGCGAAGTGCGGGACAGCGAGGGTTGCGAGGTTTGCGAGCGTGGTCTCGTAGTCGAGCGACGACGCGAGGAGCGCGCTGGCCTGCGCAACGAAGCGTTGGTCGTCGGCTAGTCGGCGTTGCGCCTGGTAGAGCTCGGCGGTGCCGATGGCGGCCGCGGCGAGGTTGGCGAGAAGTGATGCGACGCTCTTCTCCGCCTCGCTGAAAGTCCGAGGCGCTCGGTAGTAGAGGACGAGGGTTCCGACGACCCGTTGGCCGTAGCGCAGGGGCAGCGCCATCATCGAGCGCGTGCCCTCCGCGGCGTGGGCGCTGCGGTGCTCGGCCGTCAGCCACTCGGTCTCCCGGAGGTCTTCGGCGACGATCGGCGCGTCGAGAGACACGGTCGCGGTATTGCCGCGGATCGCGGCCATGGCTGACGCGACGTACTCATCGGAAAGGCCCGCACGCGCGCCGACGCTCCAGATCTCGGTGACCTCGTCGTACTGCCAGACCGAGTACGCGTCGGCGGCGAGCGTCCGCCCGGCGAGCGCCAGCACCTGCGGGAGGACTTCCTCGATCTCGAGCGAGCCGAGGAGCGTCGCGGATGCCTCGAGCAGGAGTCGCAGGCGCCCGAGATCCTCGGCGTCCGGCCGCTCGGCGTCATCCAGAAATCCTGTTTCGACGTGAGTCGCCAAGAGAACCCCCCGGGGTTGGGCGAACCCCCTGACTGTACCTCCGCCCACGGTCATTTTCCTCATGGGAGCCGGTCGAGTTGCTCGCCTTGCAGCGGCGTTCGTCCTATCGTCTTGGGGTGATGGGATCGGTAGTGGCCGGCGAGATCGATCGCACGCAGGTTCGGTTGGCGGAGTTGGTGGCCGCGCTCTCCCTCGGCATAGACCTCGGTTTCGGGCAGCCGATGGAGCACGTGTTACGCCAATGCCTGATCGCGCTGCGGTTGGCCGAGGGAATCGGGCTCGACGAAGAGCAGCGCGCGGTTGTCTACTACACCGCCTTGCTCATCAATGTCGGCTGCCACTCCGATGCTCACGAGCAGGCCAAGTGGTTCGGCGACGACATTGCTCTGAAGGCGATCAAGTACGACCATGAACCCAGGAGTCTGCGAATGGCCGCCTCGGGAATACGCTTCCTCGGTTCCGGGCACCCACCGCTTCACCGATTTCGGCTCGGGCTCGAGTTCGCGCTCTCCGGGCACCGCGAGGTCGACGGGATGATCGCGCACCACGCCGCGATCGCTCGAACCATGGCGGAGCAGCTCTCCCTGTCGGACGAGGTTGTCGCGGCCGTCGGCGCTGCGTACGAGCGCTGGGACGGACGCGGCTGGCCGGGCGAGCTCGAGGGCACGGGAGTCCCGCTCCCTTCCCGCGTTGCACACGTCGCCGAGTTCATCGAGGTCGCGAACCGCATGGGAGGAGTAGACGCTGCGAAGCAACTTGCACGTGAGCGGCGCGGCGGGGACTTCGATCCGGCGCTTTCCGATCTGGTGGAGGCCGAGGGCGACCTGATCCTGTCGGGTCTCGAGACCGTCGGAGTCTGGGATGCCGTCATCGACGCCGAGCCGGCGCTCGCCGTGGTGCTGACAGGTGAGCCCTTCGACGCCGCACTACAGGCGATCGCCGACTTTGTCGATCTGAAGTCGCCCTACTTCCTGGGTCATGGTCGCGCGGTTTCCGAGCTCGCCGCGGACGCAGGTTCGCGGTTGGGGCTGTCCGACGCGGCCGTGCAACTACTGCGGCGAGCCGGTCTCGTGCACGGGCTCGGGCGGCTCGGAGTCTCCAACGCGATCCTGGACAAGCGCGGACCTCTTGGCGCCGGCGAGTGGGAGCGCGTCCGTCTTCAGCCGTATCTGACCGATCGCATGTTGCGGCAGTCCGAGGCCCTCGGGTCTGTGGCCCGGATCGCCGTGCAGCATCGGGAGCGCCTCGACGGGTCCGGTTACCCGCGGGGTCTCTCCGGCGTTGGGATCTCCCGCGAAGCGCGCGTCCTCGCCGCCGCGGACGCCTACCAGTCGATGCGCGAGCCCCGTCCACACCGGCCTGAGCGTTCTGCCGAGGCGGCGGCTGTCGAACTGCGGGCCGACGTAAGGGCGGGCCTCCACGATGGCGACGCGGTCGAGGCCGTGCTCGGTGCCGCCGGACACCGAGTCCCGCGGCGCCGCGAAGGCCCAGCGGGTTTGACGCCGCGCGAAGTCGATGTCCTCAGGCTGCTCGCGCGGGGGCTCTCCAACAAGGAGATCGCAGAGCGGCTCGTGATCTCTCCGAAGACGGTCGCCAATCACGCCGAACACATCTACGCGAAGATCGACGCGTCGAGTCGTGCTGCCGCCGGCCTGTTCGCGATGCAGCAAGGGCTGCTGCCCGAGGAAGAGTTCCCCGTGGGCGTCCCTGCCTGAGCCGTTCAGCCGGCCTGCATTGCCTGCATGTTCTTCATCATCACGGCCTCGGTCTTGCGCAGCTCCTCGGCGGGGCTGAACATCACGAACTCGGTGCCGGCCTCCTGCAGCGCCGGGACGTGGCCTGGCGGCGTATAGAAGGCGTCACCGGCCTCGAAGACCTCCTCGCGGTCGGCGTAGCGAAAGATCACCTTGCCGCTGACGACGTAGCCCCAGTGCGGGCACTGGCAGCGGTCGTCGGGAAGCCCCTTCATCAGGGGCGTCCCGTCGATGTCCTCGTGGAACGACGTGAAATTCACCGTGTAGCCGTCGAGCTGGTCGGACCGATCCGTGACCGGTCCGAACTCCCCGCCCTGCGTTGCGCTTTCCCTCGAAACCTTCGGCATCTCGTTTGCCTCCTTCGACTGGTTGTGACGGAGGCTAGAAGCGGAAAGGTCTCGCGTCATGAGGCGTTTGACCCATCTTTGGGGCTCACGCGCACGCTTGAGCCGGCAAGAGCACCACCAGCCGCGAACCGACCCGATCGGTGTCAGTCCGGGTACTCGTCCTTCCGCCACGTGCGGGGCTCGGCGGGTTGGGTTTTCGGCGTTCGCTCGAGCAGGAAGCTGAAATACGGCGCGACGAACGGGTCGGGCGCCATCACCGTGTAGGTGTGGTAGACGGTCCCGTTCTCGCGCGCGAAGGCGATCCAGCTCGGGCCCTCGCGCAACCCGTCCTTGAGCTCGGCCCCGATCTGGCCTGACCACTCCTGGAGCCAGTCGGGCGGGTCGTCGATCATCCCCTTCACCTCGGGGATCTGCTGCGCCTGCTGTTCGGTCAGCGCAAGGCCGAAGTCGAAGGCGAAGTCGGTGTTGTAGGTCGAGACGTAAGGGAACTGCCAACCCATCCGCCGCTTGTAGGCGGTCAGCTGCTCGATCGGCGCCCGCGAGAAGCAGAGCAGCGTCACGTCGCGGTGGTTCAGGTGGACAAGCGAGCCGTCGAGCCCGTCGCCCAGGTTGCTGCAGCCGGGGCAGGCGCCGCGCGTGTAGTCGGGGCCGAACATGATGTTGTAGGCGAGCAGCTGTGAGCGCCCGTCGAAGAGCTCGGCGAGGGTCTTCTTGCCGTCCTCGGTGTCGAACTCGTACTCCTTCTCAACTGGCACCCACGGGAGATCGACACGCTTGCTCTTGATCTCCTCGTTTCGCTCCGCCTGCTGGGCCTCGAGCTTGGCGAGCTCGTTCCGGGCCGCCTGCCATTCCTCGCGGGTTCCAATCTTGTGTTCAGACATCTCAGCTCCTTTCGTTGGACTCGAGCGCTCTCCCGCGAGCCGAATCCATCGTCGGATCGGACGCTACCGGGATCACGAGATGAGACCCGCGGCGACCCGAAAACTCATCGCAACTGTTCTCGAACCACAGCTTGGGCTCCGAGCTGAACCGATTCAGAGAGCGGGAATCCGCATAGGGACTCGGGGTTCACGAATGGGCGGAACCAGACATTGCGCAAACCATCCCTCATCGACGCCCGCTGCGTTGACGCTCGAGTGACGGTCGCGAGCAGAGCGCGTAGGGAGATGATCTTCGAGGGCGCAGTAGAACTGGCGGACATCGCTTCTAGAGTTACCGGCGTGGTGCGTGCCAGCTCGTCGGCTGTGCTAGTCCTCGCTGCTGCCTTCGCGACGGAGTGCGGTGGTCACGGTCGGGCCTCGGGGACGATTGTCTTCGAGAGCGGGTTCAGCGGCCGGGAGGCGCTCTACGGCGTTCGCCCAGATGGGACGGAAACGACCAAGCTCCTATTGAATCTCCCCCCAGACGGCGGGGACGTCGCCTGGAAGCGCGACGGCACGAAGGCGTTCGTGACGTACGACGAAGGCAGCGGCAAGACCGTTGCGTTCGTCTTCGAGTCGGCGAGTCATACGGGGCGGCCGATCCGGCTCCCCGGGCTCTACTGGATCAGCGACATGCCCTGGTCTCCGGACGGCACACGCCTGGTGCTCGGAACAAGCCAGGGCGATGTCGTCTTCGAGGTGAAGACCGGCGCGCGGCACCTGATAGATGCCACGAACGCCGATCAGCTCTTGACCTGGTCGGGTGATGGCAAGCAGCTCCTCTTCACAAGCGACCACAACGTCTATGCCGCTCCTGCCGACGGCGCGCCAGAGAGGAACGTCGTGGCACTTACCCATCCGGGCCTGGTCGGGCTCTTCGGGCTGCAGTCGTCGTCGGACGGAAAATGGATCTCGTTCATCGCAAACGGGACAACGCGGGCCGTAGGGTTGTACGCCGCTCGCTCGAACGGCACCGACCTCCGCCTAATCGCTCGTGATGCCGAATCGTCTGCGTGGTCGCCAACCGACGACAGCCTCGCCTTCGTCGGCGAGAACGGAGTCGCGTTGGTCGACGTTGAAAACGGACGCCGACGCCAGCTGACCAGCGATCGTCTCGACGACCCGACAAACGAACCGCCCGCCTGGTCACCCGACGGTAAGTGGATCCTCTATAGGCGTAACGACCTCGGCTACGGCGCTCCGCCGAGGTACCACGTGCAGCTCTGGGCGATGAAGGCCGACGGGACCGACAAACATCCGCTTACCAACGCGTTCCCCGTCGATTCGGGCGACGAGCAGGCGGTTTGGGTTAAGGCAACCGTGGAGGGGAGGCCAGCGCCGAGGCTTCCCCTTGTCTCGTTGCCCACAGCTCGCGCGATGACCACGGGCCTGCCGATCGTCGCCCTGGCGTCGGAGGGCGACCAGGCCGCAGTTGCCCAGGGATTCGGAGGCCCGCCCGCCCCGCGCGGTCCGTAGGGACCGATCGTCGTCTGGAATCGGGTCCGAGGCACCCGTGTGTTGGTCCCCGTGCACGGATGCGGTAGCGCCTTTGACGTGCTTCTCGCGGCGGGTAGCGTCGGCTACCGGTGCGACAACGCGGGGAACGGCTACACGGTCGACGACTCCCTGCGACTCGGCACAACCGAGGTCGTGCGCACCCACGGAGAGGAATTCACGGGTTCGTTTCTCGGCGGGCTCGTTGCGGATGGCGGCACGCTCGCATTCGACGTCCCGTCTGCGGGCAACAAGATTCGTGGCGAATTCCTGATACATCAGACCCGGGTCTGGAAGGCGACCGGGTCACGGAAGGCGATCGTCCGAACGTTTCGCGGTGAGGCGACCGTCGCCTCTCTCAATCCGGGCCGGATTGCCGTCCTGCGCGGCGGTAAGGCGGTCAGCGTCCTTGCTTCCGCCGGCGGTATTCAGACCTTCGGATTCGGCGGACAACGAGTCCTCGGCGCCGCACTTGCTGGACCGCGTCTCGTTGTCCTCCAGGCCGCGCGGCTCACGATCCTGGATCTCAGGAGCGGCCGCCGCGCGGCGTCTTGGCCGGTGCGGCGCGGGTTCGGACCGGCTCCGGAGCTCCAGGGCGCGCAAGGCAACCTCGCGGCCTATGTCGTCGGCGCGAGCATTCACGTCCTTCGGCTCCACGACGGCCGAGAGATCGTCGTCGACACCCCGAATGCGACAGAACCGGTCTTCGCGCGATTCGTCCTGAGCGGACTCTTCTACTCCTTCAACGTGGCTTACGAGAGGCGGCCCGGGCGCCTCGTCTTCGTGGCGCGATCGCAGCTCGAGCGCGCACTCGATTCGAGAGCCGCAGCGCGCTGACCTCCCAGACCATTGCCGCGCTGCCGGCCGATGTTCTGACCGTCGGCTACGAACAGCGTCGGGTCCGGCAGGTCGCGGTAGTCAAGGTGGATGTACGTCCGCGCGGTGAAGCCCGGACGTGATGGCCGAGCCACAACTGGCGTTCGCGTGTTTCCCTCCTGTTGCCCCCGCGTCGCAAGCCGCGCCGCTGCGCCGATCACGTCGGCACTCAGGACTGTAAATGACACAACAACAGACCGAGTCCGAAAGATCCGCGCGAGCAGGGCTTTCGTGATGGGCCGTGCAGGGATCGAACCTGCGACCTTGGGATTAAGAGTCCCCTGCTCTACCAGCTGAGCTAACGGCCCGGAAAGGCAGCGAAGTGTAGCGCCCAAGTCAGAGCGTTCTCGTCGACGCGGCCGATCGCAGAACGCCTCGAAGTCATCATGGCGCGGCCGCAGGCCGAGCCGGAGTGCGAGGCGCTGAGTAGCCTTGTCCCGGCATGGGGGCAAACATCGCCATCGTGGGTGCCGGGTATGTCGGGATGCCACTCGCCCGAGTCTTCGCCGACGCCGGGAAAACGGTCGTGCTCGTCGACGTGGACCAGGAGGTCGTCGATGGGATCAACCGGGGCGAGAGTCACATCGGCGACGTACCTTCCGAGGTCCTGAAAGCGCTCGTCGACGCCGGTCGAGTCTCGGCGACCAGCGACTACGACGCCATGAAGGACGTCGATGCGATCCTGATCGCGCTTCCGACTCCGCTGTCAGCACATCGCGAGCCGGACCTCACGATCGTGGAGAGCGCTGTCGCCGAGATCGCCCCTCGGCTTCGCAAGGGACAGGTCGTGGTGCTCGAGTCGACGACGTATCCGGGCACCACACGCGAGTCCTTGCAGCCGATCCTCGAACGCAGCGGCCTGAAGGCCGGAGAGGACTTTCATCTTGCGTTCTCGCCGGAGCGCGTCGATCCGGGACGCACCGACTGGACGACGAAGAACACGCCCAAGCTCGTCGGCGGGCTCACGCCAGCCTGCACCGAGCAGGCGGTGGAGCTCTACCGCGCTGCCGTCGACACGGTCGTGCCGCTCTCGTCGCCGGAGGCGGCGGAGATGACGAAGTTGCTGGAGAACATCTTCCGCGCAGTCAACATCGCTCTGGTCAACGAGCTCGCCCAGTTGTGCGAGCGGATGGAGGTGGACGTCTGGGAGGTCGTCGAGGCGGCTGAGACGAAGCCCTTCGGCTTCATGAGCTTCAAGCCGGGACCCGGCCTCGGTGGGCACTGCATCCCGATCGACCCCTTCTATCTCACCTGGAAGGCCCGCGAGTACGACTTCTACACCGAGTTCATCGACCTCGCCGGCAAGGTGAACTCAAACATGCCGTTCTTCTGCCGCTCGCTGATCTCGCAAGCGCTCAACCATGGTGCCGAGAAGTCACTCAAGGGCTCACGGATCCTGATCCTTGGCGTCTCGTACAAGGCAGACATCGACGACGTGCGCGAGTCACCCGCGAAGAAGATCGTCGAGCTCCTGCACAAGGGCGGGGCCGAGGTCTCGTACCACGACCCTCACGTCGAGGAGTTCGACGGGATGCGCTCGGTCGACTACAACCCCGAGAGCTACGACTGCGTCGTGATCGTCACCGCGCACAGCTCCATCGACTACGCCGACTTGGTCGAGCGCGCGCAGGTCGTGGTCGACTTCAGGAACGCAACCGGTAGGAACGGCACCGGCAACGGCAAAGTGTGGAAGCTGTGACTCGGATAGCCCAGGTCGGTCTCGGCCAGTGGGGCAAGAACCTCATGCGGAACTTCGATCAGCTCGCGGAGCTCATCTGGCTCTGCGATGTCGACGACGAGCGGCGAGCCCAGGCCGCTCAGTTGTATCCCTCCGCCCTGGTGACGTCGAGCTTCGATGACGTACTCGGGGACGAGTCGGTTGAGGCAGTCGTCGTCGCTACACCTGTGCCGACGCACTACGAGCTTGCGCGCCGCGCACTCGAGGCGGGCAAGCATGTGTTTGTGGAGAAGCCACCGGCGATGCGTGGCGCGGAGATGGAGGACCTGTGTGAGCTGGCCGAGGAGCGTGGCCGCGTGTTGATGCCCGGGCACTTGCTGCTCTACCACCCAGGCGTTCAGAAGCTGAAGGAGATCGTCGATTCCGGAGAGCTCGGCGAGGTGCTCTACGTCTACGGCAACCGCCAGAACCTCGGAACATTCAGGACGAACGAGAACGCGCTCTGGTCGCTCGGGGTGCATGACCTCTCCGTCCTGCTCTACCTCATCGACGAAGAGCCGAGCGAGGTCCGGGCGCACGGCAATGCTTTCCTGAGCCGCGGGGTCGAGGATGTGGTCTTCTGCTATCTGCGCTTTCCATCCGGGAAGATGGCGCACATGCATCTGTCGTGGCTGGATCCACACAAGATCCGGCGAATCACCGTCGTCGGCAACGAGAGGATGGCGGTGTTCGACGACATGGAGCGCGAACGAAAGATCACGGTCTACGACAACTGGCGAACTCGCACGGGCGACATCTACAGCCCAACTGTCGACGCGACAGAGCCGCTGCAGCGTGAATGCGAGCACTTCTTGCGGTTGGTCGCCGGGGAGGGCGCGCCGCATAAGGCCGCGCGCGACGCGATTCCTGTCGTCCGCGCCCTCGATCAGCTGCAGGCCGCACTCGAAACAGTCCCAGCTTGAGCGTGAGCTCGAACGCCAAGGTCGCCAAGACCGCGATTGTCTATCCGGGGACCGTGCTCGGCGACGGCTGCAGAGTCCTGGACTACGCGGTCGTCGGCAAGCAACCGACGCTGGGGCCACGCTCCACCGCGAAGCAGGAGGATCTACCGCCGCTCGAGCTCGGGCCCGGGACGATCGTGTCCACGGGAGCGATCGTCTTCGCCGGCTCGCGCATCGGGGCGCGGGTCATCGTCGGCGACCAGGCGTGCGTCCGTGAACGTTGCGAGATCGGCGATGACGTGGTGATCGGGCGCGGCACGCTCGTCGAGAACGACACGACGGTTGGCACGCTGACGAAGATCCAGGCTGACGCCTACATCACTGCCTACTCGATGCTCGAGGACCACGTGTTCATCGCTCCGCGCGTGATTACGACCAACGACAATTTCATGGGGCGGACCGAGAAGCGGCATTCGCTGCGCAAGGGCCCGACGATCAGGCGCGGGGCGCGGGTCGGCGCGGGAGCCGTGCTGTGTCCGGGGGTGGAGATCGGCGAGGAGGCGTTCGTCGGTGCGGGCGCCGTCGTCGTGAAGGACGTTCCGCCGCGCGTCGTCGTCGTGGGAAACCCAGCGCGTGCTCTGCGCGACGTGTCGCCCGACGAGCTCAGCGACGTGTGATCGTCAGCTCGTACGGGCCAAACCCTCGTGCGGTCAGCTTGACCTCCGCGTAGTACCAGCCGCTCTTCGGCGCCTTGTAACCGATTCCGTGGGTCGGGCCCGGTCCGATCGACTGGGCAGCACGGAGATGTTGGTTGCGCAGCTCGTTCACGCGTGTCGTTCCCGGCTTCCAGAGCAGCAGGTTCGCGGTGGAGCCTTCGGGCCCGTTGAGTGTGAGCTTCACCTTCTGGTTCCTTCGCAGATAGAGGCGGTAGACGTCGATCTGGTCGTCCCAGAAGTCGATCGTCGCCTTGACCGACGTGACCCTCGTACCAATTCGAGCGGCAAAGCCGCCTGCGTCGTCGTTCGGCTCGAGCCGGTCGGGGGGCGGCAGAACGCCCTCGAGAGCGCCGACAGCCTTCGCGACATCGAGCCGTCCCCAGCCGCTGAACGCGTCGCGGGTGAGAGGGCATTGCTTGCAGCCGTTCGATGCGTTCACGTCCGTCGCCGTGCGTTCGAGGATGTTGATGACCTGGTCGGGCTGCAATGTCGGGTTCAACGCGAACAGGACGGCCGCCGCCGCGGTGACTTGGGGCGCGGCGAAGGACGTACCGGCCGCGTGGCGGAACTCATCCGGTCCGCAGTCGGAGTACCCCTGGTTCTGGCAGAGGGGGCGCGATGACGTCAGCGCGCGAGGCAAGGTGGAATAGATCTCCTGCCCCGGCGCCGAGATGTCGTTGTAGATCCGGTCGCGATTGGAGAACTGGGGAACGTTCCCGGTGGGGCTCAGCGCGCTCACTCCGAGCACATGCGGGAGCGCCGCCGGATAGCTGGCGAACGGCCATGGCGCCTGCGGTGCGTCATCGGAGTTCCCGACCGCCGCGACGAGCACGGCGCCGCGGCTGACCGCATAGTTGATCGCGCTCGCCTCGACACGCGAGAACGTGTCGCGCTTGGGATTGAACGGATCGCGCAGGCCACCGATCGACAGGTTGATGACGCGCGCACCGGCATCGACCGCCCAACGGATCGCCTCGGCTTCGTCGCGCACGTCGATCGATTGATCGGAGTGCGCGATCTTGGCAACGATCAACTGTGCGGGAAAAGCCATGCCGGCGATGCCCTCGTTGTTGTCGATGGCTGCCGCGATCATTCCTGCGACGAAGGTGCCGTGGCCCTCCTCATCTGTGTCCGCCCTTCCCCCGACCCAGCTCCTGGCCAGCCAGATCCGGGAGCGGAACTCCGGGTGACCGCCGTCGATGCCCGAGTCGATGATCGCCACGCGCACCGGGTTCACGACCGGAAGGTCCGGCGAGAAGGCGTCGAAGGCGTGGTCCTGAGCGAGGTAGTACTGCTTCGGGGCGAGCGGGTCGCTCGGGACGAACCCGGCGCGAAACGGCATGGCAGCGGCGGCCGGCGCCAGGGCAAGCGCCAGCGCCGCGAGAGCGAGTGTCTTCACGAGGTGGTGACCTGGAGCACCGGTGAGAAGCCGACCACGAAACCGTGGCCGGAGCTCACGCGGACACGGTAGACGCCGGTCGTGAGCTGAAGCTTCGCGAGGAAGTCTCCGTTTGCCGCGACGGTCGCCTCGCCGACCGTGGGCCAGGCTGCTCCCTGCTGCTTCTGGATCAGGACCGTCGTTCCGGCGAGCGTTGCCGGACGAACGTACCCGCTGAGCTGGTCGGGTCTTCGCGCTGGATAGAAGCGCGCGAGCGGCGCAACGGGAACGCGCACGGATTCCGCGGTCACCTTGCCGCTCGAGAGGCGGTAGCGCGTCGTGACCGTTGGCTTCACCAGCGCCGTGACACCGCCGTCTTTATCGGCTTCCACCGTCACAACCGGCGTCCAGCTGTCTCCATCCAGCCGTTGCAGCACCGTCTCAGTCAGACCGCGGGCCACGCCCGTCAGCTTGCCTCGCCCGCCGTAGACGATGGGTTGCGGCGGCGCGGTCAGCGACAGAACGCCGACGCTGAACCAGGTCGAGCGAAGCCCGAGCCGTCGGCGGAGGTCCGCCCCTTGCAGGGCGAGCGTGCTCTTCGTACCCACGACGTTGAGCACCTTGATCCGGCCGGACGAGTTCAACTCGGGTTGCAGATCCACGACGCGTACCTTCATCTTCAGCACCTTCGCGAGCTTCGCGCCCGTAAAGACAAGGGGCCCCCAGTCGTGGTGTGGTGAGATCGAGTCGTACGGGTCCGCGACCGAGACGAGGTACGGCACGGGCTCTCCAAACACGTCTTCGGCCGAGGCGGTGCGTCCGCCGGACGTCGAGAAGAAGAATGTCTTTGCGACCGCGCCCTCGTACAACACGACTTGGCCGGCGGTCGCATTGACCGCGGCGTTCGTCGACGGCTTCTCGTGTTCGATCCCGAGGTACACCTGGCTACGCGTATCCGGGTAGAGATCGAATGCACCTGTCCGGCGTGTCGCCAGCGCGTACGAGCGTGCGACGACCGCCTGGGCTTTCAGCGCCTCCGGAAGCCAGGTGAACGGCATCTCGGACGGAACGACACCGTAGAGGTACTGCTCCAGCCCGACCATGTTGATCGCGCGCAGCTTGCCGGCGGTGACGTCGATCTGGATCGAGCCGCGATAGCGGTGCTTGAGTCCGAGTGCGGCAGCACCCGGCTGGAACAGCAGGGGCCCCGGCAATGCACGGGCCGTCGTCTGCCCGTCCACCGCAAGCTTGAGCGCGGGTTTCAGCGTGTAATTCCCCGCAGTGGCGGTGTGCACCACGCCCGTTCCGTCGCGCACTTTGAAATCCGCTGTCGATCCGATGTCGAGTGAACTGGCGCCGCTCGTCAGGAGGACCCGCACACGCGAGACCGGCGCAGCGCCGAGCTCCGTTCCGGCGAAGTAATGGAGCACGATCTTCTCGTAACCGACCCCTTTCTGGGCGTAGCCGTATGCGCCGTACTGGCTCAGGCCGACGCCGTGGCCCCAGCCGTGGCCGGTGACCATAAATGTCGCCGCTCCGGCCGGAACGGGTTGTGCGAGCGCGGACGTCCGTCCATGCGCCGCCGAGCCGGCGACGAGCACGAGGAGGGAGACGAGTAGGAGGGTTCGGCGCATCGTGCTGACCCCGGCAAGG
>Ga0307277_10000112_pt1 | contig 25206 bp, 16 predicted proteins | sample ER_DNA_116_FD_194473 | JGI IMG/M metagenome (GOLD analysis project Ga0307277, IMG submission 194473) | Bulk soil microbial communities from the East River watershed near Crested Butte, Colorado, United States - ER_DNA_116 | ecosystem: Environmental > Terrestrial > Soil > Floodplain | place...
GGAAAGATTGTGCTCGCGCATATTGACGCGATGGCCGACCAGCGTCGGCATCGCGAGCAGAAAGGGAAGCCGATACCAAACGCGGAATTGATTGGTCAGCCTGGCGAAACGTCCGAGCAACCGCTCGCGCAGCGGAATAGCCACGTTTCCCCTCCCTTTCGATATTCGCGCTACATCATGACCTCGTGCCCGCTGTGCTCCCCAGCCTCGGAACGGAACGCCGCTTGCGCGGTTCTGGAATTTTTATATTGCAACTAACGACTCTCGGTTGCAATAGGCGACTCGCGTTACGCGCCGATGACGCATCAGAATATCGTGAGATCGCGGAACGAGCGCCGCGCAAGCGCGAGAGGAAACGCCGCCCGCGTCAACGCACTTCGAACACGAGTTTGCCTCGGAAGTGGCGCGACTCGCTCAGCCGGTGCGCGTCAGCAGCATCGGGCAGGCGATAAAGCTTGATCTGCGGCACGCGTATGGCGCCCGCCTCAAACAATTCGACGATGCGCTCGAGCGGCCGGCGGGCGCGCTTGACCGGCGGCCTGAGCGAGGCGACATCGTCGCGCGGGGACTTCGGCGCCTGTGCCCCCGATGCGATGAAGGCCGCGCGTCCGCCCGGCTTGAGCACCGCGAACGAGCGCTGCGCCACGTCGCCGCCGACGGTGTCGAAGACGGCGTCGCAATTGCGCGCGGCTTGCGTGAAATCCACCGCATTGTAGTCGATGACTTCATCGGCGCCGAGCCCGCGCACGTAATCGCGGTTCGCCGCACTTGCGGTCGTGATCACGTGCGCGCCGATATGCTTGGCGAGCTGAATGGCGAAGCCGGCAACCCCGCCTGCCCCGCCCTGGATGAGAATCGTCTCGCCGGGCCTGAGCTTCAACGTGTCTTCGACGGCGCTGAGCGCGGTGAGGCCGGTGAGCGCGAGGGCGGCGGCGTTGACGTGCGAGAGGCGCTCCGGCTTCCTCGCGACGATCGCAGCCTTGACCGCGATCTTCTCCGCATACGCCCCCTCTTGGCCCGCCTCGTGAACTCCGAACACCGCCTCGCCAAGCTTGAGATCCGCAACGCCGGCGCCGACGGTAGCGACCACGCCAGAAAAATCCCGTCCCAGGATCAATGGGAACTTCGTCGGTTCGTATTGACCGGTGCGCACCTTCCAATCCGCGGCATTGACGCTGGCGGCGTGGACGTCGATGACCACCTCGCCGGGCGCGGCAACGGGATCCGGCAAATCGCCGTATCCCAGCACGTCCGGCCCGCCATATCGTTCAATGAAAGCAGCCTTCATGTTTTGCCCCTGTGATCCATGCGCCCGCCAAAGGCTCCATTTCCACCTACTCGATCGCGGTCCCGCGGTCCACGCCGATTGAGGATGTTCGCCTCCATGTTAGGATGGGCGAGAAACGCGAGGCGCGATATGGGCTGGGTTACCCGCATTGAAATTGGGCGGCAAAGCTTCCGGCGGCTTCGCCCATGGCCGCGGTCGCACATGCACCGCAACTCGAGACGATGGCTGATACGCGCTCTTTTTGTCGCCACGGGGCTGGTCGGCCTCAACGCCCCCGCCGCCCATGCCAACGTCCTCATCGCGATCGACAAGAGCACGCAGCAGATGACCGTGTCGGTCGATAGCGTGCCGCGCTACCGCTGGGTGGTTTCCACCGGCCGCGCCGGCTACGGCACCCCAAGCGGCACCTATCGACCGCAGCGAATGGAAAGAACGTGGTTCTCGAAGGAGTACTACAACTCGCCCATGCCGCACTCGATTTTCTTCCACGGCGGCTATGCGATCCACGGCAGCTACGAGATCCATCGCCTCGGCGGCCCCGCCTCGCACGGCTGCATCAGGCTGCATCCCGCGAACGCCGCCACGCTGTTCGCACTGGTCAGGCAGAGGGGGATGGGCGATACGGTCATCGTCGTGTCGGGCGGCCACCGCTCCTGGTAAGCGCCCGCGACGGCTGGATCAGGAGCGGCCGCGCTGGCCTCTCCGGACTCCCCGGCCTCCTGCGGCAATAGTTCCATTATACTGCCGCGGTTGCGCGGGTTACGCTCTCTGGGATCGCATCAGGCGGAAGCGGCGGCGGACATAGGGTAGGAGGACGCGTATGACTCTCAGGAGCATCGGCATCATCATCGCAGCCTTTGGGATTGCTGCGGCTTCTCCGGCGCAAGCCGAGGATCTGCTCGTGACGCAATACAAGAATGATCCCTCCGGCGCCCCATACGGGATCGCGCTGGAGAAGGGTTTCTTCAAAGCTCATGGGCTCGACGTCACCGGCATCATCTCCGGGGCGGGCGGCGGCAGCTCGGTGCGCAACGCCATTGCGAGCGATCTCGGCTACGGCGACGTCACCGCCGCTCCGGTGATCGCCGCCGCCGAACAGGGGCAGGACGTCAAGATAGTCGGCATGACGTCACGCTCGCTCGCCGACCTGGTGCTTATCGTCATGCCCGATTCGCCGCTCAAAAGCCCCGCCGATCTCAAGGGCAAGAAGTTCGGTATCAGCAACCCGAAATCCCTCGGCGAAATGATGGGCGTGCTGGTGATGGAACAGGCCGGGCTCAAGCAGGGCGACGTGCAGATGACGGCGCTCGGGAGCCTCAGCGGGGCGCTGACCGCGCTGGAGAACGGCGTGGTCGACGTCACATCGATCCCCATTGTCCTGTTCCGGACCCGCGGCGGCGAGAGCAAGTACCGCGTGCTCGTCAGTCCGAAGGACTTGCCGCTCATTCCCTCGCAGCTCGGCATGGCGACCAGTAAGGCGATGAAGGAATGGCCGGACAAGCTGCGCGCGATCCAGGCGGCACGACGCGAAGGCACCAAGTTCATCTACGACCACCCCGACGAAGCAATCGAAATCCTCAGCAAGGTTTACGCACCGCTGCCGCCGAGCGAGGTCGGCATCATGGTGAAGCAACTCGTGGAGGCGAAATTCTGGAGCGAGGGCCGCATCGAGATGCCACTGCTCGCGCAGACCGTGCACGCGATGAAAGGCGTCGGCATGCTGCAGAAGGACGTCGACCTGAAGAAGGTCGTCGACAGCTCGTTCCTGCCGCCCGATCTGCAAAAATGACCACCGCGGCGGCGGATGCGGACATCCACGCTGCGCTTTCCGGTGTGACGCGGGTCTATCCCGCAACCGCCGCTACGCCGCCGGTCCATGCGCTTGGACCGATCGATCTCGAACTCAAGCGCGGCGAGTTCTTCGCCGTCGTTGGCCCCTCCGGCTGCGGCAAGTCCACCCTGCTCGAGGTGCTCGCCGGCCTGCAGCAGCCGTCGGCCGGGACGGTGACGTTCGAAGGCCGTGCCGTCGCGGGCAAGGTGCCGGATGGGATCGGCGTCGTGTTTCAGGAAGACGCCAGCTTTCCGTGGATGACGGTCTGGGACAATGCCGCGTTCGGCCTGCGCCGCAACGGCGTGGCCGCCGCGGAGATCCGCCGCCGCGTCGACGACGCGCTGGCGTTCATGGGATTGATGGAGTTCGCGCGCGCCTATCCCGCGCAGCTTTCCGGCGGCATGCGCCAGCGAGTTTGCATCTCCCGCACGCTGGTGCTCCAGCCGCGCCTGATCCTACTCGACGAGCCGTTCGGCGCACTCGATGCGCAGACGAGGTTATTGATGGGCGACGAGGTGCTACGCCTGTGGCGGCGCACGGGGGCGACCATTCTCCTGATCACCCATGCGCTCGACGAAGCGGCGATGCTCTCCGACCGGATCGGCGCCATGTCGGCGCGGCCGGGCCGCTTCCTCGACGTCGTCGTGACCGGCTGGCCGCGCGAGCGCGACAGCAAGATCGTCAGCGAGCCGCAGTCCGGCGAGATCACCGGCCGGCTGTGGGACAACTTGCGCGGCGAGTCCATGAAATCGCTCGGTCATCCCGGGATGGCCGCAGGATGACCCGGGTCGGCTGGATCAGACTTGCGGTCCTCGCGATCGCGATAGGGCTGCTCGAGTTGTGCTGCCGCGTCGGCCTGGTCGACCAGCGGGTCGTGATCCCGCCCTCGGAGATGGCCGTGGCTCTCGTGCGTCTGCTGATCTCCGGCGACGCCAACGAGCAGATCGTGCGCACGTTCGGCATCGTAATCGTCGCGGCGTTGATCTCGGTGGTAGCGGGATTTGCGCTTGGCACCGTCATTCACGCGCTGCCGCGCGTGCGGCAGTCGCTCGATCCATTCTTCGCAACCTATTACGCCGTCCCGATCTTCATCTTCTATCCGGTCATGATCGTGATCTTCGGCCTTTCCGCGATACCGATCGTGCTGATGGGCGTGGCGACCGCCATCGTGGCGATGATCATCGCGACGTTGAACGGGCTCGACCGCGTGCCGCGCGTGCTCGCCAAGGTGGCGCGGGTGCACCGCATGGGCACGATCGCCACGGCGCTGCGCCTGAAATTGCCGGCGGCGGCGCCGCATCTCTTCACCGGCGTCAAGCTCGCGGTCAGCTACGCTTTCATCGGCGTCATCGCCAGCGAGTTCATCCTTGCGCCGGCCGGGCTGGGCCGGGTCATTTCCGACGCCTATACCGACTTCAACAATCGCCAGATGTACGCGTTGATGCTGCTGCTGATCATCGTCGCGACCGTAGTCAATATGCTTCTGTACGTTGTCGATCAGCGCTGGGCGGAGCGGCGCGGGATTGCAAAGCCATGATCGCAACAAGACGCGCCGCCGACACCGCGATCATCCTCATCGTCCTGCTGCTGGCATGGCAGGCGCTGCATCAGCTCGTCGGCGCAACCGCGCTTCCTGCTCCAGTCCCAACGCTCGCTTACCTCGCCAAGTTCGTGCCGAGCGAGCGTTTTGCCGAAAACGCATGGGCCACCCTCGTGTGCTTCTTCTACGCGCTGCTCTTGTCGTACGGGATTGGGCTTGCGATCGGGGTGTGGATGGGAATTCATCGCCTGTCGGGAGCGGTCGGCGAGCCGATCCTCATCTCGCTCTACACGTTGCCGAAGGTCACGCTTTATCCGGTGGTGCTGCTGATCTTCGGGCTGAGCCTATCGGGGCGGGTGACGTTCGGCGCCATGCACGGCGTGCTGCCGGTTGCGCTTCTGACCATGAGCGCGATCCGCAATATTCCACCGGTCTACCTGAAATCGGCGCGAACGTTGCACTTGTCGGGGTGGCAGACGATCCTGACCGTGCTTTTCCCGGCAACGCTTCCCGAGATCATCGCCGGACTGCGCATCGGCTTCACCTTGACGCTGCTCGGCGTGCTTCTGGCGGAGATGTTCGCCGCCAAGCAGGGGCTGGGATCTCTGATCATCAATGCCATGCAACTGATGCAGGCCGAGGAGATGCTATCCGTCGCGGTGGTGTTGTTTGCGTTTGCGGCGCTCGCCAATGCACTGCTGCTGTGGATCGAGCACCGACTGCATCGAAGAGTCTAGAGCGCGCCGAGGGTCGATGGCACGCGATCGATCATTCACGGCGTGACTTAGCGCGGTTTAGCCGGTATCGAAACCTCCGGCCCCTCCAAGTTCTCCTTCGATTCAGCGCGAGAACGAAGGGCCATTCTGAGACTGGTCGGATGACGAAGGTGTACGCATGCCGGACGTGCCGTGGTGGAAGTCTGCCGTCATTTACGAAATCTATCCGCGCTCGTTCCAGGATACGGATGCAGATGGCGTCGGCGATTTGCGCGGCATCATCGCGCGCCTGCCTTACCTGATCGACCTCGGGGTCGATGCGATCTGGATCTGCCCGATCTTTCCCTCGCCCATGGCCGATTTCGGCTACGACGTCGCCAGCTACATCGACATCGATCCCCTGTTCGGGACGTTGCACGACTTCGATGTGCTGCTCACCGAGGCGCATCGCGCCGGCGTGAAGGTGTTGCTCGATCTCGTTCCTAACCATACCTCCGACCGCCATCCGTGGTTTGCGGAGAGCCGCAGTTCCCGCGACAACGCCAAACGCGACTGGTATCTCTGGCGCGATGGCGGACCCGGCGGCGCTGAGCCCAACAATTGGCTATCAGAATTCGGCGGCAGCGCCTGGGAATTCGATCCCCGCACCAGTCAGTTCTATTACCACGCCTTTCTCAAGCAGCAGCCGGATCTGAACTGGCGCAACCCGAAGGTGCGGCAGGCGATCTATGATGCGATGCGGTTCTGGCTGCGGCGCGGGGTCGACGGGTTCCGCATCGACGTCCTGTGGCACCTGATCAAGGACGACCAGTTCCGGGACAATCCGGCCAATCCGCTCTTCGTCGCGGGGCGACCGCCGCACCACGCGCTGCTTCCCCTCTACACTACCGACCGCCCGGAAATGGCCCAGCTGATCGCGGAGATGCGCGACGTGGTCGACGAATTCGGCGAGCGTCTCCTTATCGGTGAGATCTATCTGCCGGTCGAACGGCTCGTGACGTATTACGGGCGCGACCTGCGCGGCGTCCATCTGCCGTTCAATTTCTCCTTGCTCGGCGCGCCATGGCATGCCGGCACGATCGGCAAATTGATCCAGGAATACGAGGCGGCGCTGCCCGAGCGCGGGTGGCCCAATTGGGTGCTGGGCAATCACGATCGGCCTCGCATCGCCGGCCGCGTTGGACGCAAGCAGGCGCGGATCGCCGCCATGCTCCTGCTCACCTTGCGCGGAACGCCCACGATCTATTTCGGCGACGAGATCGGCATGGCGCAAGTATCGATACCGCCGGACCGCGTCCAGGATCCGTTCCAAAAGAACCTGCCGGGTATCGAGGTGGGCCGCGACGGCAGCCGCACCCCCATGCAATGGGACGACAGCCGCTATGCCGGCTTCTCCGAGGTCGAGCCTTGGCTGCCGCTGGCCGACGATTTTCGAGAGTACAACACGGTGAAGCAGCGCAGCGATCCGGCCTCGATCTATCACCTCTATCGCCAGCTCATCGCATTGCGGCGATCGCGGAGCGCCCTCCTCCACGGCAGCTACCGCCTGGTCCATGCGGATGGCGACTTGTTGCTGTTCTTTCGCGAGCAGGATCCAGAGCGCTTGTTGGTTGCGCTCAACTTCGGAATGGGCCCCGCCATTGCGAAATTTCCCGACGAGCTTGCCGGAACGCTCCTGCTGTCGTCGCATCTCGATCGCCAAGGCGAGGACCTCCGCGGCGGCATAAAGCTGCGGCCGGAGGAAGGAGCGGTGATCGAGATCGCCGGGAAAGCGTCGCAGCAATAAAAACCGAGTCGAGCCCGGTGGCTGATCGAGGATTCCGCTGCTGGTTAGGCCGCGGAGCGACGGGCCAATACGACCAGCTCGTAGTTCCAAAAGTCTGATTTCAAGCGGGAAATCGGCGATTGCCCGAATCACTCCCGTTGCGTAGATAGCGTTCCGGCGGAGGGAGGGAACCGACCCTTGGTGGTCGGCACGACGTCCGCGAGGCCGTTCGGCCGACAAGACCCCGGACGGCCTCTTTCTTTTGTCCCCTGCCAGCCGGTCATTTGGCGGCGGCGCTGACCCGGACTTTCGTTCGCTCGCCCCTGACCGCCGTATGCTGTGCGTGCAAGACGGCGATCGGCAGGACCTCGAACAAATCCGCGGCGGGAAGCCTCGGGCCGGTCATCGCCTTGCCGGCCGGCAGCACGGTGCGGATCGCGGAGAAGCCTTCGGCCAATACCGATGCATTCCAGGCTTGACTGGGCGGCCATCGCCGCCCCTCTTGCGTCGCGCGGCCAAAGAACCGTCCGGTCACGACGATGACGGCGTCTCGCTCGCGTACCCGTGCGAACGCGACGATCTCGCGTCGGTTCGGACCGGCCACCTCGAGCGGACGATAGGCGCCGTTGGTGAAGAGGTCCGCAAGCTCGGACCGCAGCGCGAGAAGCGAGCGCGTCAGCGCGAGCTTGATCCGGCCGTCCGGCCATGCGCCGGCGAGCGCGGGCCAATCCGGCGCCTGGCCGATCGATGCCAGCGTGGACGCTCGCGCCGCGAAGTCGACGGATCGCCGGTTGTCGGGATCGACCAGCGACAGATCCCAGAATTCGGTGCCCTGATAGAAATCCGGCACGCCCGGCATGGTCGCCTTCAGCGCCAATTGTGCAAGGCTGTTGAGCGCCCCCATCAAAGCCACGCGGCGCGCGAACGCATCGAAACCGTCGATGAACCTTGCCGAGCGTTCGCGATCGAGAACGCGATCGACAAATTCGGTAAGGCCGTTTTCGTACCGCTCGTTGGGCGCGAGCCAGCTCGTCTCTTGCTTTCCCTCGCGCGCGGCTTTGACGACGAAGCCCTTGATCCGCTCGACGAACCCCGCGTCGACGCCGGGGAGCGGCCAGGCGCCGAGCAGCGCCTGATAGAGCATATATTCGTGCGCCGCCGTGGGTATCCGTGATTGCCCCGACGCGACGATCAGATCGGCATTGAGCTCCCGCCATTGATGCACGTTTCCTGTCCACTCGTCGGCGAGCTCGGAAAGCGTGAGCAGCCGCGCGCGCGCGTCTTCGCCGCGTTTGGTATCGTGGGTCGCGGTCGCCGTCAGGCCATGCGGCCAATGCGCGGCGCGCTCCTGCATGCGGCCGTGGAAATTCGCGACCGACAGCGCGCCGGCAGCCGGATTGCCGCCAACCTCGTTGAGAGCGAGCAGCCGGTGAAAGCGATAAAAAGCGGTATCCTCCACCGACTTTGCCATCGTCGGACCGGTGAATTGCTGCACCTTAAACGCGAAGCGGCGGTCGCGAGCGATGCTATGGCCCACGCGACCCGGAGCGACGAGATCGAGGGTCAGCGCGTCACGCAGGAAATCGAAGATGTCGACGTCCGGGCCGAACCAGTCGGCGCGCGCCTTGGCGAGCGCGTCCTCGATGATCGTGCGGTCCTCGCGGCTCGGCCCCGACGCAGTGATGTAGGTCCGGTAGATCGGAAAATGCAAGATGAACAGCCCGAACGCTGCACGCAGGCGCTCTGCGGTGTAGTCGCGCGTGCTGTAGTGGCCGGCGGCGATGCGCGCGAGCAGGCGTCTCAGCACCGTGAATTCGCTGTTGAGAATGTTTGCAATCACCCGCCGCTTGGCATCGATGAGAATGGCATCGAAGCCGGGCTCCTCGCCCCTCACGTCGCGCCAAGTCCTCTCGAGCACGGCAAGTCCGCGGTTGTCGAGCAGGAGGCGCGAGATGATGTTGAGCCATTCGTATCCCGTGGTGCCAGCGACGCCGGCAAAGCGCGGCAGGCGCTCCCCATCGCTCAGGATCTTTTCCGCCACCACGTAGAACGATCCGCTCTTTGACCGTCGTTCGACCTCGATGAGCCGGTGCAGACGGCGGAAATACTGATGCGGGTCACGCAGTCCATCGATGTGATCAAGGCGCAGTCCATGCAGGCGGCCTTCGGCGATGAGGCGGCGGACGAGCGCATGAATCGCGTCGAAGGTGCCGCGGTCTTCGACGCATAGCCCGGCCAGCGTGTTGATGTCGAAGAAGCGCCGATAATTGATCTCGCTGCCGGCAAGCCGCCAATGCGCCAGGCGATAGTTCTGGCGCTCGAGCAGGTAGTGGAGCGCGGCGGCGGCGTCCGCTCGCCCGCAACCGGCGCGATAGGCGCGCAGGCCGCGTTCGATCACGTCCTTGCCGCCGACGATCGAAGCGAGCTCCGCCTTGAAGGCCGGCGCCGTGGAACGCGGGGGATTGTGCGGACCGCGATAGCGCTCGGCCCATTCCAAGAGCTTGCGGCCCGCGGGTTCCTCGCCCGTACCTGCCTCCGCCACGGCCTTTTGCACAATCTCGCCGTATCGGTTCGGAGCGATGGGCAGCCGATGCTCGAAATACCAGGCGGAGAAGCTGCCCTCGGCGGCGTCGTAGCGAAGCTCGATCTCGCCGCGCTCCAGCGCCTCGCCGTAAGGGCTTCCGAGCACCGGAATGAGCACGCCCCCGCGCGGATGGGCCGGCAGCGTTTCCCAATCGATGTCGAATGAGGCAGCGCAGGGAGATTTCGGTCCCCACTCCAGGACATCGAGCCACCACGGATTATCCGCGTAATGAACGCCCATGTGGTTGGGCACGAAATCGAGAATGAGCCCGATATCCGCGTGATCGAGCGCAGCGGACAGCCGCCGAAACGCCTCCTCGCCGCCGAGTTCGGGGTTGAGCGAATTGTGGTCGACCACGTCATAGCCGTGCGGGCTGCCCGAGCGCGCCTTGAGGAAGGGTGACGCGTAGAGATGGCTGATGCCGAGGGCCTTGAGGTAAGGCACCAGCGCGGCCGCTTGGTCGAACCCGAACTGCGGCGTGAGTTGGAGCCGGTAGGTTGCGAGCGGAATGGCAGGCGGCATCATCCGGCTCCCATGCTCCAAAACACGGACCAAGCGGGCAACAGTTGTGCCGGCTCTCCGCCCCAGATCGGCCGCAGCGGCCGAAAGTTGGGGGGCCGGTTCGCCTCGCCGTCGGAGAGGTTGGCGAGCAGCCTCAGCGTATCACCGTCGCCGAGCGACCAATCGGCGATCAGGACAGAAGCCTCCAATTCCGTCGCGGCGAAGCTTGCGTGGGCAAGTCGCGGCACGATCTCTCGCCGCCGAATCGCGAGCAGATCGCGCACCAGTGCGAGCCGCTTGCGGCCGCTCGGGGACGCGGGAGCGCCCCAATCGAGCATGGCCATGCGGGACGTTGCTTCCTCGAGCGGGTCCGGAATCGCGTGCGCGAACTCGGCGTAGGCGGCCTTGAATTCCTCGCGCCGCCCTTTGCGCACCGCGTCCGCGAGCGCCCCCTGGAAATCGCAAAAGAAGGGAAACGGCTGGGTTGATCCCCATTCCTCGCCCATGAACAGGAGCGGCGGCATCGGGGCAAGCAGCGTGACCGCAAGCGCCGCCGTCATCGCAGCCTCGCTTGCGTGCGCCGAGAGGCGATCACCTAACGGACGGTTGCCGATCTGGTCGTGGTTCTGCAGAAAATTGACGAAAGCGAGCGGCGACAAGCTGCCCGACGCTTCTCCGCGAGTACGATCGTGCCGATGCGGTGAGGCCTCGCCCTGATAAGCAAATCCCGAGCCCAACACGCGCGCGAGATGCCGGCGCGGATCCGGGCCGTAATCCTCATAGTAGCCGCCCGCCTCACCCGTCAGCAGCCGATGCCACGCGTGGTGATAGTCGTCGTTCCATTGCGCGCGGAATTTTCCGTGCGGCGGATTGCTCAAAGGATCGAGCAAGCTCGCGCGGTTGTCGTCATTCTCCAGCACGAGGTGGATCAACCGTCCGGTGGCGGCGGCGAAATCCCCGACCGCTCGACTGAGGTCATGCAGCACCGACGGCTGCCCCGTTTCCAAGAGCATGTGGACCGCGTCGAGCCGAAGGCCGTCGAAACGATAGCGCTTGAGCCAATGCAGCGCATTTTCGATCGCAAAGGCGCGGACCTGCGGGACGCGATAGTCGATGGCGTGCCCCCACGGCGTGTGTGCGCTGGCGAAGAATGCCGGCGCATATCGATGCAGATGGTTACCTTCCGGGCCGAAATGGTTGTAGACCACATCGAGAAAGACCATGAGCCCGCGGGCATGCGCCTCGTCGATCAGCATGCGCAGATCGTCAGGCCGCCCATAAGCGCTGTCAGGAGCATAGAGCAGGACGCCGTCATAGCCCCAGTTTCGCCGGCCGGCGAAGTCGGCGATCGGCATCAGTTCGATCGCGGTCAGTCCGGCCTCACGCAGGTGATCCAGCTTGTCGATGGCCCCGCGGAACGTCCCGCCGGGCGTGAACGTGCCGACGTGAAGCTCCAAGATCGCCGCATGCTCCCAGGGCCGCCCTCGCCATTCGTTTGTCCGCCACTCGAATCGATCGTGATCGACGACCTCGCTCGGCCCGAACACATCCTGCGGCTGGAAGTGCGAGGCCGGATCTGGAACCTCCAGTTCTCCGTCGATGCGGTACTTATAGAGCGTGCCGGCGCCCGCATGCGGTATCATAACTTCGTACCAGCCTTCCGGCCGTGCCTGCATGGGATAGACGCGATCCAGCATCACCTCGACGCGTTTGGCGGCCGGAGCCCAGAGGCGGAAGGTGGCTCCGCCTCGCTCGACCTCGGCGCCGAAGCGCGCGCTGGCGGTCATGGGGAGCCCGAAAACACCAGAATGGACCGCGGCGGCGCGTGCGCCTTCGAGCCGGCTGGAAGCACCCCGCCGAGCCGCGGCTGCCGCGCAGTTTGCAGGCACGGGGTCCAGCGGCTGTATACGGCAAGCGTAGGAAGCATGAACTCGATGGTCTGTGGCGCGGCGTTGAGCACGATGTAGAGCGGCGCGTCCGTTTGCTGGACCGGCCCGAGGACATAGGACAGGAAGCGTCCTTCCGGAAAATTCCAGTCCTGCTCCGTCATCTCTGTCGCGTGCGGCGTCAACCACAACACGCCGAAGGAGCCATCGGGGCGTCGGCCTTCGACCCAACGCCGGGCGCGCAACTGGGAAAATCTGCGGCGCAGTTGCGTGAGCTCGCTCACCAGCGAGGTCATGTCGTCTTCGGCGTTGCCGAGCGCGGACCAATCCACCCATCCGATCGGATTGTCCTGACAGTAGGCATTGTTGTTGCCGCCCTGGCTATTGCCGATTTCGTCTCCAGCGAGCATCAAGGGCACGCCCTGCGCTAACATTAGGCTGGCAAGCTGATTGCGCCGCGTTTGCCGCCTCAGCTCGAGGATTTTGGCATCGTCGGTCGGTCCTTCGACGCCGAAATTCGTACTGTCGTTCTCATCGGAGCCGTCGCGATTGTCCTCGCCGTTTGCCTCGTTGTGCTTGCGCTCGTAGCTGACCAGATCCGCGAGGGTGAACCCATCATGAACGGTGACGTAGTTGACGCTCGAGCGAGGTGCACGGCTGTCGTGATCAAACAGGTCGGCGGAGCCGGTCATGCGGCGCCCGAGCTCGCCGATGAGATTGCCTTCGCCGGACCAATAACTGCGCAGCGTGCGGCGGAAGCGGTCGTTCCATTCCGACCAGCCCGAGGGAAAGCCGCCGACACGATAGCCGCCGAGGCCGAGATCCCATGGTTCGGCGATCAGTTTGACCCGCGCCAGAATCGGGTCCTGGCGCACGGCCGCGAAGAAGCCCGCGCCACCATCAAATCCGTTGGGACCACGCCCGAGCGTGCTGGCGAGATCGAAGCGAAATCCGTCGACATGACAAACTTGCACCCAGTAACGCAACGAATCCATGACCATCTGCAGCACGCGCGGATGGGTGAGATTGAGCGCGTTGCCGCAGCCCGTGAAGTCGGCGTAATAGCGGGGCTGATCCGGGAGCAGCCAATAATACGAGGGGTTGTCGATACCGCGGAAGCTCAGAGTCGGACCGAGGTGATTGCCTTCGGCGGTATGGTTGTAGACAACGTCGAGGATGACCTCGATGCCGGCGTCATGCAGTCGCGACACGGTCGATCGAAAGGCGTCGAGCGGCGCGTCGACGGCGTAACGCGCCTCGGGAGCAAAGAAGCCCACGGTATTGTAGCCCCAATAGTTGCTCAGGCTGCGCTCGATCAAGTGCCGGTCGTCGATAAACGCGTGGATCGGCAGCAATTCGATGGTGGTGACGCCAAGCCGCTTGAGATGATCGATGATGGCGGGAGCAGCCAAGCCGCGATACGTGCCGCGCCATGCAGGCGGCACATCCTCGCGCAGCTGCGTCAGGCCCTTGACGTGGGCTTCATAGATGATCGTGTCTTGCCACGGAATCGAGGGCCTGCGTTCCTCGCCCCAGGTGAAGGCTTCGTCGATCACCATGCTCTTGGGCATGCCGCGCGCATTGTCGCGCCGGTCGAACGAGAGATCGGCCCGGGCGCTGCCGGCGCGATAGCCGAAATGGGCGTCGCTCCAAACGAGACGGCCGGCGAGCTGCTTCGCATAGGGATCGATGAGGAGCTTGTGCGAATTGAAGCGCAGGCCGCGCTCCGGGTGATAGGGCCCGTGAACGCGGTAGCCGTAGAGCTGGCCGGGAACAACATCGGCGAGGTAGCCGTGCCAGACATCCTCGGTACGCTCGGGCAACGCGATGCGCTCGATCTCCCGCCGGCCATAGCTGTCGAACAGGCAAAGTTCGACCTTCTCCGCGTTCGCCGAAAACAACGCGAAATTCGTTCCGCGTCCGTCCCAGGTAGCCCCCAACGGATGCGGCGCACCGGCCGAAATCCGCATGCTACCGCTCCGGAGCGAGAAAAATTGCAGCAAGGGGCGGAACAACAAGGCTGACCTCGGGGATAGTGCCTTCGTCCAACGTCCTGACCGCACCCGCGTTCCCGATATTGCCGCCGCCGTACAACGCGGAATCGGTGTTGAGGATTTCGCGCCACATGCCTGAGAACGGAACCCTGATGCGGTAGTCGCGGTAAATCTCGGGGGTGAAGTTCACCACCACCAGGCAGCGCTCCTGCGTTTGGCGTCCCTTGCGCAGCCATGCGAACACGCCGCGGTCGGCATCATGCATGACCAGCCATTCGAACCCGGCTTCCTCGCAATCGAGTTCATGCAGGGCCGGGATCGTGCGGTAAAGTCGATTGAGATCGCGGACCAATGCTTGGACGCCGGCGTGAGCGGGCTGCTCGAGAAGATGCCAATCGAGCGAATAGTCATGGCGCCACTCGTTTTCTTGGCCGAACTCGTTGCCCATGAACAGGAGCTTCTTGCCGGGATGCCCGAACATGAACCCGTAATAGGCGCGCACGTTGGCAAAGCGCTGCCACTCGTCGCCAGGCATGCGACCCAGAATCGACCGCTTGCCGTGCACGACCTCATCATGCGAGAGCGGCAGGATGAAGTTCTCGAAAAACGCGTAGTGCAAGCCGAACAGAATTTGCCCGTGATGATGCTTGCGGTAGATCGGGTCCTTGCTGATGTATTCGAGCGTATCGTGCATCCAGCCCATGTTCCACTTATAGCCGAATCCGAGGCCGCCCCAGTCCACCGGCCGCGAGACCATGGGCCAATCGGTCGATTCCTCCGCTGCGGTCGTCGCATTGGGAAATCGTGAGAACAGCTCAGAATTGAATCGGCGCAGCAGACTAATGGCGTCGATGTTTTCGCGCCCGCCGTATTTGTTGGGGATCCAGCCACCTTCCGGCCGGCTGTAATCAAGGTACAGCATGGAGGCCACGGCATCGACACGCAGGCCATCGACGCTGTAGCGATCGAGCCAGAACAGCCCACTGCCCAGCAGGAAGTTTGCGACCTCGGTGCGCCCGTAATTGTAGACCAGCGTATCCCAGTCAAGGTGGCGCCCCTGCTTGGGATTTTCATGCTCATAGAGCGCGGTGCCGTCGAAGCGAGCGAGGCCGTGCGGATCGTCGGGGAAGTGTCCCGGGACCCAATCCAGAATGACGGCGAGTCCCTTGCGGTGGCATTCCTCGATCAAGGCGGCGAAATCGGCCGGAGTGCCGAAGCGACTGGTCGGCGCAAAAAGTCCGGTCGGCTGATAGCCCCAGGATCCGTCGAAGGGATGCTCGCTGACCGGCAGGAATTCGACGTGGGTGAAGCCCATATCGTGTGCGTAAGCCGGCAATTGCTCTGCCAGCTCGCGATAATTGAGCCAACGCCCGCTGTGTCGCGGATGCCGCCGCCACGATCCGAGATGCACTTCGTAGATCGATATCGGCGCGCTCAACGCGTTGACCCCGGGAGGAGAGCGCTGCGGGCGCGGTATCGTATTCTGGTCGACGATGATCGAAGCGGTCTGCGGGCGCAACTCGGCGGCGAATGCCAAGGGGTCGGATTTCAACGGCAGCAGGCGGCCGTCGGGTCCGACAATCTCGTATTTGTATCTGGTCCCGGGCCTGGCTTCGGGGACGAAGATTTCCCAGAAGCCATTGCCGCGCACGCGCATGGCATGGCGCCGGCCGTCCCAAAAATTGAAGTCGCCGACCACGCTGACCCGCTTGGCCGCGGGTGCGAAGACCGCAAACGCGACGCCTTCCACCCCCTCGAGCACCATGGGGTGAGCGCCGAGCTTCTCATAGAGATGCATGTGCGTGCCTTCCCCCAGCAGGAAGAGATCGAAATCGGACAGGATCGGGGGGAAGCGGTAAGGGTCTTCGATTTCCACTTGGCGGTCGCCGTAGCGCGCGCGAAGGCGGTAGTGCCGCAGTCCGTTGCCCAGGCGGCCCTCGAACAGGCCGGCATCGTGGATGCGATCGAGGTCGTGCTCATGGCCCTCGTCATCGATGACCGCGACTTCCTCGGCATCAGGAAGAAAGACCCGAACCACGGATGCGCCGTTTTCGAGGTGCGGGCCGAGGTAGCGGAATGGATCGGAATGACGACCTTCGATGATGGCATAGGCTTCCGGCGTGAGCGATCTCATTGCGCGGCGCCCTCCGAACGCGAAAGGATGCGCCAGGTGCCAGCCAGCGGCACCCGCAGCCAATCCGGGCGATGCGCGAGCTCGTATTCGATTTCGTAGAACGCCTTCTCCAATAAAAAGAAATCGAGAAGACTGTCGGCGGCCTCGAGCGACTGCGGCCACAGCCTGGCGTCGGTCAAGGCCGACCGATATGCCGCTATGAACGCGGCGGCGGAGTGATCGCGCCAACCTTCGAGCGCGCGGACGAGTTTGCCGTGCTCGTCGGGCGCCGACTTGAGCGCGCGTTCGAGCGCGGCCGTCGCGGAATAGTCGATCGACCGGATGAGGCCGGCCACATCGCGGGCGGCGGGAGCCTTGCGCCGGCGATCCTCGATGCTGCGGCGCGGCTCGCCCTCGAAATCGATGATCGCCACGTCATCCTTGACGATCAGCATCTGCCCGAGATGAAAGTCGCCGTGATGGCGGATCTTCATTGCTGCCACGTCTTCCGGAAGCAGTTCGCGCAAGCGCGTGGACAGCGCCTCTCGGTACGCCAAAAGCGCGTCGACCAGCTGCCGATCATCCTCCGAAAATTCCGATCGACGGCGCGCCAGATCTTCGAACGTGCGGCGCGCGCGCCGCAGCAGCTCTTCCGTCCAGGACCGCACGTCCTCGGTAGCGATGGGTTCCGGGGCGAAGTCAACGAGGTCATCCCGGCTGGCAAGCGCGAGCTGCAACTCGGCCACGCGACGCCCGACTTGCTCCATTCGCCGCAGATAGGCGGCCTGCTCGTCGCTGTGTCCGGCCGCTTCGGCCGTAAGCAGGCGCTGCTCCTCGACGAAACGGTCGAGATAGGCGCTCGTCACCGTCCAGGCGTCGCCCTGGTTTTGCACGAAGCCATGCACGACCGCGAGCGCGCTGCGAACGCCATCCTGCTCGATCTCCACGCTTCCGAGCAACGGCGGGATGTGCGGGAACGAAACCGTCTCCGTCAGGAACCGGCCGACCTCGATTTCCGGGTTGAGACCTGGCTCGAGACGGCGAAAGAGCTTGATCACGTAGTCTGCCCCGACCAGGACCGTCGTGTTGGATTGCTCGGTGTCCACGGCGTGCACGTCCTGCACAGCGAGCGTCCTTTCGTCCGGAAATCTCCCCGTCGGGGAAAACTCGAGGCGTCGATGGTCAGCCTCAATGCTCCGCGCAACGCGCAAGTTTTCCAGGAGGAGCGTGGCAAAACGCGCATCCGCCATGGCGTCGAGCAGGCTGCCCTCGCGCGGCCCGCGTCGCACGGCCGCCAACGCGTTTGGATTTTCTTGCTCGGGATCGAAGCGCGTCCATTTGATGGTCAGCGGCAGCAGGTAATTGGCGGTTTCGCGCCTGCCTTTGGCCTCGAGCAGCACCATACCGAGCTCGGCATCCGCAGCACCGAGCGGTAGGGCGCCGAGGATATGGGTCGTCGGCCAACTGCCGCGCTCGGCGTACCAGCGCCGGCTGGCAAGGAACGCCGGGAGAACGTCGCGCTCGAGCACCGATTTGGAGCGCCCGTCCAGCAACGACCTCCACCCGTCGGTGACGACGAGCGTCTCGAATTCCGCCCAGGTCCGCGGCACCTCGACGGATGCGTCCGGCTCGCGCAGCAGGAGCCAGAAGAAACCATATGGTCCGAGCGTCACAAGGTAGGGATTGTCGCCGATCGGCGGAAAGTTGGTTCGCCCGAGCAGCTCGAACGGCACGCGGCCGCGCCAGGGGGCAAGGTCGATCTCGGCGGCTTGCGCCGAGCGCGACAGGTTGGCGACGCAGAGCACGACTTCACTCTCGTACTGGCGTACATAGACGAGGACCGAGCGGTTTGCCGGCCGGATGAAGCTGAGCGAGCCACGGCCGAACACTTTGCTCGATTTGCGCACCGAGATTAGGCGTTTGGTCCAGCTCAGCAGCGATGCCAGGCTGCGCGACTGCGCCTCGACGTTGACCGCCTCGTAACCGTAGACCGGGTCCATGATCATCGGCAGGTAGAGGCGCGCCGGGTCGCAGCGAGAGAACCCGCCGTTGCGATCCGGTGTCCACTGCATCGGCGTGCGTACGCCGTTGCGATCGCCGAGATAGATGTTGTCTCCCATCCCGATCTCGTCGCCGTAATAGATGATCGGCGTGCCAGGGAATGACATCAGAAGCGAGTTCATAAGCTCGATTTTGCGCCGATCATTGTCCATCAACGATGCTAGGCGCCGTCTGATCCCGAGGTTGATGCGCGCGCGAGGATCGGTCGCATACGTCGACCAGAGGTAATCGCGCTCGACGTCCGTGACCATCTCGAGCGTGAGCTCGTCGTGGTTGCGCAGGAACAGCGCCCATTGGCAATTGACGGGAATATCCGGCGTCTGGCGGAGAATATCGGTGATGGGAAAGCGGTCTTCCTGGGCAATCGCCATGTAGATGCGCGGCATCAACGGAAAATGGTAGGCCATGTGGCACTCGTCGCCGTCGCCGAAATAGGCGCTGACGTCTTCCGGCCACTGATTGGCTTCGGCAAGCAGGACCCTGCCGCGGGAGTGGGAATCCAACGCGGATCTGATTTTCTTGATGATGGCGTGGGTCTCGGGGAGATTCTCGTTATTGGTCCCCTCGCGTTCGCACAGATAGGGAATAGCGTCCAAACGGAAGCCATCGACGCCGAGCTCGACCCAGCGGCGCATGACCTGGATCATCGCGGCGAGCACGCGCGGATTGTCGTAATTGAGGTCCGGTTGATGCGAAAAGAAGCGGTGCCAGTAATACGCCCCTGCGACGGGATCCCAGGCCCAATTCGATTTTTCGGTGTCATTGAAGATGATGCGAGTTCCCGCATAGGTTTGATCGGTATCGCTCCACACATACCAATTGCGCGCATCCGATCCCGGTTTGTTTCGCCGCGCGCGCAGGAACCACGGATTTTGGTCCGAGGTGTGATTGATGACGAGCTCGGTGAGCACGCGCAGTTTTCGCCGCTTGGCCTCCTGCATGAAGCGCCGGAAATCGGCCATGGTGCCGAAATCGGGATTGATGGTGCGGTAGTCCGAAATGTCGTAGCCGTCGTCGCGGCCCGGCGAGGGATAGAACGGCAGCAGCCAGAGCGCCGTGACGCCGAGATCCTCGAGATAATCGAGCTTTCCCGTCAGTCCCGCGAAATCGCCGATGCCGTCATTGTTGCTGTCGGCAAACGCCTTGACGTGAAGCTGGTAGATGATCGCATCCTTGAACCATAACTCGTCGCTTTCGAGCTTCGGCTCCGCCTTGATGTCAGCCACCACGTCCACGGCAGACCTTCAGGTGTAGCAGCGGAACAACAGCGCAGGATCCTGCTGCTGGTCGATGCGCAGGCGCACCCCGCCCCACTCGAGCACGTGGCGCTCGCCGGTGACAAGATTCTCGATGAGCTTGACGCGCCGGCGCCCCGTCGATGGACCGATCTCGATGTCGCCGAAATGAAACCAGAATTCCCGCGGCCCCTCCCCTGTCAACGCCACGGCAACGGCCACCGCATTGTCGCGAGCCGCCGATTCCTTGACGAACCCGATCACCTCCGCGTCGTCGATTTGGGCAAAGCGCAAGTTGCTGGTTTGCAGCAGAGCGGCGTTCGCCCTGCGCATGCGGTTGAGGCCAGCGATATAGGCCTTGATATTGCCGGGGCTATTCCAATCCCGCATTTTCAGCTCGTATTTCTCGGAGTTGAGGTATTCCTCTCTGCCCGGTATCGGCTCGTGCTCAAGCACCTCGAACCCATTATAGACCCCGTAATTGCCGGACAGCGTGGCGGCGAGCGCCACCCGCGCCTGGAAGATCCACGGCTCGCCGGTCTGAAGATGAAACGGCAGTATGTCGGGCGTATTGACGAAAAAATTCGGCCGAAAATATTCGCGTTCGGGATAGCGGGTGATCTCGCTCGCATAGGCCTGCAGCTCATCCTTGCTCGTGCGCCAGGTGAAGTAGGTATAGGACTGGTTGAAGCCGAGCTTGGCCAGCGCCTTCATGACTTTGGGTCGGGTAAAGGCCTCGGATAGAAAGATAACATCGGGGTCGACGGACTGGACTTCGAGAATAAGCCACTCCCAGAACGGAAACGGCTTGGTGTGCGGATTGTCGACGCGAAAGATGCGCACCCCCTGCGCGACCCAGAACAGCACCACATCGCGCAGCGCTTTCCAAAGCCGCTCGTTGTCGGGCCCGTAGAGGTCCGGATTGACGATGTCTTCATATTTTTTCGGCGGGTTTTCCGCGTATTGGATCGAGCCGTCGGGCCGGCGCCTAAACCATTCTGGATGTTGCGCAAGCCAGGGGTGGTCGGGCGAGCACTGGACCGCAAAGTCGAGCGCGACCTCCATCCCGAGGTCGGCGCAGGCCCGCACCAGACGCCGGAAGTCGTCAAGCGTGCCGAGTTCGGGATGAACCGCGTCATGCCCGCCCTCGGCAGAGCCGATGGCATAGGGACTGCCGGGGTCGCCGGGTTGGCAACGCAGCGAGTTGTTGCGGCCCTTACGGTTCACGCGTCCGATCGGATGGATGGGGGGGAGATAAAGCACATCGAACCCCAGCGCGGCGATATCAGGCAAGCGATTGATGCAATCGTCGAAAGTGCCGTGCTTGCCTAGAACCGACGACTGGCTCCGCGGCATCATTTCGTACCAGGCACCGGCCCGCGCGATCGGGCGGTCGGTGAGCAAGGGAAAACTGGCGCTGCGGGTGAGATCGGACTGCTGACCCTTGCTGGCAGCGGCCGCGAGCTCTGCGGACAAGAGCAGCTCCGGATTTTCGATGAGGCCCGCGGTGCTCGAGGCCTGCCGAACGAGGCGCGCCTGGTCGGGTAGTTTGGGCCTCAGGTGCGCCAAGAGGTTGCGGCCTTCCGCGAGTTCGAGGCTGACGTCCATCCCGGCATCGCGCTTGGCCAGGAAATCGCGCCGCCAAGTGGCAAATACATCGGTCCACGCCTCGACGGCGTAGACGTACCGGCCAGACTTGTGCGGAGTAAAGCTCGCCCTCCAGCGGTCGTTATCTTGCAGGGCCATGGGCACGCGGAACCATTTCTCGGCTCCTTCGCGCCGCCACAACAGCTCGGCCGCGAGTACGGCATGGCCATCGCGAAAAATATCGGCCCAGACCTCTACTTCCTCGCCTACGGTTCGCTTGACCGCAAAACGGCCGCCATCGACGAGGGGATAAATGTCCTCGATGTAGATGCGATGTCTGGAAAGGTCGCCGACGGACCGAATGCTGGCATTCGCTGTCACGGTTCGATCGTGGTTTGCTGGCGCCCGGACGGCAAAAGCCGCATTGATGGAACCGATAGCCGTCGGCTTTGGTTCCGACGCGGGTTGAGGTCGCACCAAAAAGCATGAAATCGTGTGACGCAAACGCGCGAGTGTCAACGGAACAAACCCGGATCGTGCCCGTTGTCGACCGCTCAGGGTTGTGGGGAGTCTCTCTTCCTCGCGCGCGACTCGGCGCGTCTCGGTATAGCTAGCGCATGGACGGCATTTTCGAACGCGCAGCTCGCTGGGGTGTGCAGACCGAATACCGCGACGGATTGGGAAACCTGCGCAGCGTCGAGCCGGAGGTGCTTGCTCGCATCCTTGCGGCATTGGCTGCCGGCGGCGACGGGGCGCAGCGCATTCTGCCGCGGACCATTATGGTGCGTAGCGACGCCGATCAGGTCCTGCGCTTGGCCGGCTCCGAGGGGGAGCCGCTGCACTGGGAAATCCTGTCGGAGCGAAAATTTGCCGCAGGGGAGGCTACATCCGCACAGCTAACGCTGCCCGCTCTGGACGATGGCATCTTCCGGTTGCGTGTCACGGTCGCGCGCCGGGAGGGTGATCGGAGCGAGGACGCCTGCCTCATCGTTTGTCGTCATCGGGCGTATCAGGGCAGGCAAACGGGGCCGGCGCGGATGTGGGCGCTCGCGGTGCAGCTTTACGGCGTCAGGTCGCGGCGGAATTGGGGACATGGCGACTTTACCGATCTCTCCGCGCTGCTCGATCTCGCCGCCGACCTCGGCGCTGCGGGCGTGGGGCTAAACCCGCTGCACGCTCTGTTCGACGACCGTCCCTCGGACGCCAGTCCCTACGCGCCGAACAGCCGTCTGTTCTTCAATCCGCTCTACATCGACATGGACGCGGTGCCGGAATTTCCCGGCCTGCAAGCCGCCGGCTTGGAAGAAGAGGTCGAGCGCCTGCGCCGGCAGGACATTGTCGATTACGAGGGCGTCGCAAAGACGAAGCTGCGGGGGCTCGAACTCGCATACCACGCGTTTCGCCGTCAAGGCACTGCAGAACGGCATCGTGCCTTCGATCGTTTTCGCAAGACCGGTGGATCAACGCTTGCCCGCTTTGGGTGCTTCGAGTGGCTGCGCCGGAAATACGGCCATCCATGGTGGGAATGGCCGAGCGACTGGCGAAGGGGCGAAGATGAAAAGCTTGCGGCGCTTCGTCAGACCGAGGCGGAATCCATCGGGCTGTTCGAATTCGTGCAATGGTTGGCCCACGATCAGCTCGATCGCTGTCGCGCCAAGGCCCAAGCGCGCGGCCTGCCGCTCGGGCTCTACCTCGACATCGCCGTCGGCGTTTGCAGCGACGGCTTCGATGCCTGGTGCGACCAGGACGCTGTCTTGGCAGGCATGGCGGTTGGCGCACCGCCGGACGCCCTCAACACGGCGGGGCAGAACTGGGGGTTGGCCGGGTTCAATCCGGCCGGGCTCGAAGAGCGGCGGTTCGAACCCTTTCGCCGCATGCTGCGCGCATCCATGCGTTACGCGGGAGCGATTCGGCTCGATCACGTCTTGGGTTTGAACCGTCTCTACCTCATCCCCCACGGCGTGCGGGCGAGCCAGGGGACCTATGTTCGCTTTCCCTTCGAGGCGATGTTGGCGGTGGCCGCGCTCGCCAGCAGGGAACACAAGTGCATCGCGGTGGGCGAGGATCTCGGCACAGTTCCTGAGAATTTCCGCGAAACCCTCGCGGATTGGGGCTTCTGGACCTATCAGGTCATGCTGTTCGAGCGTTCGGGCAGTGGCGCTTTCTTCCCGCCCGAAAACTATCGCGAGAATGCGCTGGTCTCATTCGGAACCCATGACGTCGCAACCTTCGCCGGGTGGCGGGATCAGCATGATTTGGCCGTCAAACAGGCGCTCGGTCTTGATGCTGGCGAAACCGGCGAGCAGCGGCATGGCGCGCTCGAGGCCTTGCGCCAAGCGTTGCACCAACACGGCCTACAAACCGAGGATTTTACAGCGGTGGCGCGATACCTCGCGGATACTCCGTCGCGATTGCTGGTCATATCCATGGAGGACGTGCTCGGACTGAGGGACCAGGTCAACCTCCCCGGAACGACCAACGAACATCCGAACTGGCGCCGGCGCTTGCCCGTGACTTTGGAAGATTTGAAAACGCAGCCCGCTCTCGCGTCGGTCTTGGATGTCATGCGCTCGGCAGGTCGGGGGTTTTCCGCCTAGGACGAGGCACTTGGCTCCGCCGGTAAGCCCTCCGCCCCCCGTCCAATCGGAGCGCGTACATAATGTCGCCGCGGTTGTGCATATAACGAGGTGCAGTTGACGCGTGATGGGAGGACATAATGGGCGGCAAGTACTCCGCGGAATGGTGGGAAAAAATCACAGATATCTCCCGCGAAACACGGCACGACCCGTCGCATCTCGTAGACGATCTCATACAGGCAACCGCGAACGGCAAGCGCTCCCGTGGCCGCAAGTCTGAGAAGCCCCGGGCGGAATTCGCCAGCCTCGAACCTGATTTTTCTTGACTGCACGCCGAGCGAGGGCGCCTGCGCAATGGCGCCGTCCGCGCGATCGCGGACCGGCAACGCGCATCTCCCGCGCCAGGCTTGAGCCAAACTGGGTCGCATACCCGACGGACGGCAGCCCCTGGCTGCGCCCGGAAATTTTCGCCGGCCCGCGACACGTACCGACATTTGCCACGATTGGGGGCTGCAATGCGGCGCATCCGAGCAACGGGGGTTGGCTCATGGGAAGCGTCGATTTGTGGCGAAGGAAGGCGGAGGCCTGCTTGGAGAAGGCGCACGCGATCAGCGATCGGCAGCGTGCCCGGCTTCTTCTCGTGAAGGCCCACAATTACCTCAAAGACGCCGAGGAGACGGAGGCGCGGCAATTGAGCGCCCGGCGCGCGGCGGAAACGCAATTGGCGGTCTAACATCGCGTGGGATTGGGCAGTCACCAGCCAAGCTCGCCTCAGCCTTGATCACCCATCCGTCACCGCTCATCTGATGCGCTCTTTCGCTCTCGCGAAACCGCCCATCTATTCCCTGAACAGCCCTCCCGCCTGGCGATCCCAACTGGCAGTGGGAGACTTTGGCCATTCATCACCTTCCGCTTGAACATGGCGGCGCGCGCCTCACGGCGCGCGGGCGGTCTGTCTTTGACTCTCTGACGACGGCGGCTGGCCCATGGCCGCGATAATTTTTGCCAGGACGCGGGCTCGGCGGATCGGCGAGCGAGCACGTTTCAGGCTCGTCGAGAAGCGTTCCAGTGCGCCTTGCTCGAACGCCGTGACCACGCTCTCATGCACATAGCTCTTGCGGCAGATCGTCGGCGTATTCGCGAGCTCATCGGCGGCTGCACTCACCGCCGCGCGAACTTGCTTGCGGCGCTGACGCTCACGCGGCGCCCGCGTCACGTGCGCCAGCGTTTCGAGCACGCTCGCCGATGCGAGAAGCATGCGAAAGTCCTTGAGCGAGATGCTGGTGCCTGCCATTTCGCGCAAGCATGTATTCACCTCGTGCGCGGTGACCGCGCGCACCTCGCCGTTTTCCAGTTGGTGCTGGAACAGCCGCCGGCCGGGCAACCGCAAAAGTGGCCTGATGGCTCTGGCAAGTCGCCCTGCGGCGACTTCCTTGGTGATGATCTTTCCCCCTTTCGACCGAAATTTGAGGGTGATCACCTTGCCGCGCACGATGACATTCGATTTGAGCAGGGTGACGGCGCCGCGC
>Ga0307277_10000113_pt1 | contig 25125 bp, 23 predicted proteins | sample ER_DNA_116_FD_194473 | JGI IMG/M metagenome (GOLD analysis project Ga0307277, IMG submission 194473) | Bulk soil microbial communities from the East River watershed near Crested Butte, Colorado, United States - ER_DNA_116 | ecosystem: Environmental > Terrestrial > Soil > Floodplain | place...
TCTCCACGGCCCGCTCGGTCAGGAAGAGCTCCTTCGCGATCGCGGCGTTGTTCTGGCCCTGCGCCATGTGCGACAGCACCTCCCGCTCGCGCTCGGTGAGCTCGCCGAGCGGCGAATGGGCCATCCGGTCCTTCGCGGCGACCAGCGCCTCGACGACCTTGGGATCGAGGACCGAGCCGCCCTTGGAGACCTCGTTGAGCGCGCGGGTCACCTCGTGGACGTCGGCGACCCGCTCCTTCAGGAGGTACCCGAGGCCCGCCGCGCCGTCCTTCAACAGGTCGTAGGCGTACTCCTCGTCGGCGAACTGCGAGAGCACGACCACGCCGATGTCGGCATGTTCGGCCCGGATCTGCTTCGCGGCACGGATGCCTTCGTCGGTCCCCGACGGAGGCATCCGGATGTCGGTCAGGACCGCGTCCGGTGCGAGCTCCTCCACGGCCGCGAGGAGCTCGTCGAAGGAGGCGGCGGTCCCGACGATGTCCACGTCGCCGGCGTCGGTCAGCAGCGCGACCGTCCCCTCTCGAACCAGGTAGTTATCCTCGGCGAAGACCACGCGCAACACGCGCGCATCGTACACGGGGGGTTGGCGGCGGCATGACGATCCGGGTGGTGCTCGGCGAGGACAACGTGCTCGTCCGCGAGGGTGTCCGCGCGCTGCTCGATTCCTACGAGGACATCGAGGTCGTAGGGGTGGCTCAGGACGCACCCACGCTGATGGCGGCGGCGGCCGAACACGTCCCCGACGTCGTCGTCACGGATATCAAGATGCCGCCGTCGTTCCAGCTCGAGGGGATCGACTGCGCCCACGCGATCCGCCATGACCACCCCGACACGGGCGTCGTCGTGCTCTCCGCCCACGACGACGAGGAGTACGCGATCGCGCTCCTGGGCGGCGGGCACAGCGGCCTCGCGTACCTGCTCAAGGATCGCATCGCGCAGGGCGACGAGCTGGTCCGCGCGATCCACGAGGTCCACGCCGGCGGCAGCGCCGTCGATCCGGTGATCGCCGAGCGGCTGACCGGAAGCAAGCACGCCGACGAAGAGGACCGCGCCGTCCTGGACATGATGAGCAAGGGGCTCGGGTACGCCGACATGGCTCGCGAGCTGGGCACCACGCAGGAGGCCGTCGATCGACGCGTCACCGAGCTCTTCGGGCGGATGGCCGGCGACGGTGCGGGCGCGGGCCTTCTGGGCGAGTTCAAACGGCTCCATGCGGCCGTGGTCGAGCAGGCGGCGCAACGAACGACGCTCGCGTCGTTCGTGCCGCAGCAGCTCGCCGACCGTCTGGCCGCCCATCCCGAGACGGCGATCGAGCCGCAGGAGCTCGTCGTCTCGGTCCTGTTCAGCGACATCCGCGGGTTCTCCACGCTCGCCGAGCGGCTGTCGGCCCGCGACGTCGCGACGATCGTGGGGCGCCACCTCGAGGCGATGGCCGAGGTCGTGCTTTCGCACGGCGGCACGATCGACAAGTTCCAGGGCGACGCGGTGATGGCGATCTTCGGCGCGCCGGACCCAGTCGACGATCATGCCGAGCGCGCGCTCCGCTGTGCGCTCGGCATGCAGCAGCGCCAGACGGAGCTGAACGCGGTTGGCTGGGGAACGGACGTGCAGACGCTCGGCCTCGGGATCGGCGTGAACACCGGATCGGTGATCGCCGGAACCGTGGGCGGCGGCGGCCGTCTGGAGTACACCGTGGTGGGGGACGCCGTGAACGTTGCCCAGCGCCTGCAATCCGAGGCCGAGGCCGGGGAGATCGTCGCTGCGGCTTCGACCGTCGCGGCCGCCCCCGATGTCGAGGCAACCTCGATCGGGCCCCGCATGGTGAAGGGCCGCGAGGAGCCCGTCGAGGTGTTCCGTGTCGTCATCGGCTGATCGCACCGATACCCGCCCCGCCCGGTGGCCGTGGCTCGTGCTCGCGATCTTCTTCACGATCGCCATGCTCGGTTCCGCGTTCGTCGTCGCGAACCACGAACCGATCTCCGAACAGGTGCCGTACATCGTCGCGTTCTCGATGTTCGGCGTCGTCGGCTCGGTGATCGTCAGTCGCGACCGCAGGAACACGATCGGCCTGATGCTCCTGTACGCGTCGCTCTTCACCGCCGCCAGTTTCCTCGCAGGAGAGCTGTTCACGTGGCTCGTGGTGCGTGGTCACACCGGACCGTTCGTCGTCTTCCTGGGGCTCATGAACAACTTCGGGTGGCTCCTTGGGATCCTTCCCGTGATCTTCATCCTCCCCCTCGTGTTCCCCGACGGCCACCTGCCGTCGCCCCGATGGCGGCCCCTGCTGTGGGGGACCATCACGTTCCTCGCTCTGGTCGGCGTGACGTTGATCTTCGGGCAGCCGACGCTGACGGGATCGAACGAGAACGTCGGGGTCGCCAACCCATTCTTCGTTCACAGGGTGCTACTCGACTCGGTGATCGGCCTGCTGTTCCCGGTGGTGTTTCTCGCCTCCGTCGGCTCGCTCTTCCTGCGCTTCCGCCGATCGGCGGGGATCGAGCGCCAGCAGATCAAGTGGGTCACGTTCGGACTCGCGTTCGCGTTCGTGATGATCATCGTCGGCGACTTCGTTCTTTCGGGGTCCGGGGTCCTCGCCGCCGTGGTCGCCGGGGCGGGGTTCCTGGCCTTCCCGGTGTCGATCGGCGTCGCCGTGCTCCGCTTCCGTCTCTACGACCTGGACGTCGTCGTCCGTAAGACCGTCGTTGCCGGGGTGCTGGCGGTGTTCGTCGGGGTCGTCTACGCGGCCTTCGTGGCAGCGGGGAGCCTGTTGGTGGGGAGCAACGACACCACGATCGCGGTGGTCGCCGCGGTCGTGCTTGCGGTGGCGTTCCAGCCCGTCCGCATCCGCGCGCGCCGGTTCGCCGACCGGCTCGTCTACGGCAAGCGTGCGAACCCGTACGAGGTCCTCACGGAGTTCTCCTCGCGGGTGGGTGGCGCGTATGCGACCGAGGACGTGGTTCCGCGCATGGCGCAGATCCTCGGCGAAGGCGCCGGAGCGAAGGTGGCGCGGGTGTGGCTCCGCGTCGGTCGGGAGCTCCGCCCGAGCGCATCCTGGCCATCCGACGCGACGGCGCAGTCGAATGTCGCGATCGACGGCGATGCGGTGCCGACGATCCACGGCGCCTACGCCGCCGCGGTCCTCGACCGAGGCGACCTGCTCGGCGCGCTGTCCGTCGAGATGCCGGCGAGCGATCCGATGACGCCGGACAAAGAGCGGCTGGTCGCCGATCTCGCCTCGCAGGCCGGACTCGTGCTTCGGAACGTCGCCCTGGTCGAGGAGCTCCGGGAATCGCGCCGCCGGCTCGTCGCGGCACAGGACCATGAGCGTCGGAAGCTCGAACGGAACATCCACGACGGCGCACAGCAGCAGCTCGTCGCGCTCGCCGTCAAGGCGCGCCTCGCCCGGCAGTTCGTGGCGCGCGATCCCGCCAAGACGGAGGAGATGCTCGGTCAGATCGAGGCCGAGACGCAGACGGCGCTGGACGATCTGCGCGACCTGGCGCGCGGGATCTACCCGCCGTTGCTCGCCGACAAGGGGCTGGGGTCCGCGCTGGATGCGCAAGCGAGGAAGGCGCCGTTCCCCGTTCGGGTGGACGCCGACGGCGTCGGCCGGTTGCCGCAGGACGTCGAGGCCGCCGTGTACTTCTCGTGTCTCGAAGCCCTCCAGAACGTCGCGAAGTACGCACAGGCGTCGAACGCGACGATCGAGCTTCGCCTCGAAGCATCGACGTTCTCCTTCGCCGTGTCGGACGACGGCTGCGGCTTCGATACGAACACCGTGTCCGGGAGCGGGCTCCAGGGCGTTACCGACCGTCTCGCCGCGATCGGGGGAACGTTCGAGGTCGAGAGCGCACCGGGGGCTGGCACGACGGTCTCGGGACGCGTTCCGATCCGATCGCAGGGCCCCGCCGAAGCTGGGGACGTCGGCGGGTCCATGATCGAAAGCCGACAGGTGCCGGTCTGACCGAGCGTTGACGACCGGAGGGGAGTGGGAGCTGACGGTGGACGTGACACGGCGGGAGGACCTCTCCGCGTCGCGCCCTACGTGGTTCAGCGTCGCTGCGGTCGTCTTCGCGCTGATCTTCGGGGTCGCGCTCTTCGGGTGGATCGGTCTGTTCTTCGGTTGGTCCTCGGGAGGGAAGGACCAGATCCACCGGGTTCATGACATCGGGAGCTCCGGAGTGGCGACGGGGATCTTCGTGGCCTCTCCACTCCTGATCCTGGCGTCGCGACGCAACGACATCGCGCTGCTGCAGATGCTGAGTGTCGCCGCGCTCGCGACCGTGTTCGGGAGCCTCCTGGCCCTCGACTGGGGATTCCTCGTCTACGCCGTGATCCTGGCGATCCCGATCGTGGTCCTGCTCGCGATCTCGAAGGGCTGGCGTCGGTTCCTCGCCCGAGGCGTCGGCATCGCGCCCGACCTCCTGATCGCCGCGATCGCGAGCGCCCCGTTCTGGGGGGCGTTCGCGCTGAAGATGGCCAGTCTCCAGCGGGCGGGTCCCGCCAACGACCCGCACGTCGTGTTGCACCACTGGACCGGCATGGCGATCATGGGCATCGGCGTGGTCATGATGGGCGCGCTGGCGTCTGCGCAGACGCAGGGGTGGCGCATCGTTGCCTGGCTCACCGGCTCCGGTTCGATCGTCTACGGCGTCGCATCGGTCGTGTTCGCGACGTATCCAGGCAGCACGGTCCCGTACCCGGGTTCCGAGGGTGCGCTCTGGGGGACGCTTGCCATCGTGTGGGGGATCGCGTTCATCGCGCTCGCGGAACGTCGAGCGAGGGCAACGTGACAGGGGCTCGGTCGACGCCGAAGCCGACAGGCATCCGCCGCGTGGAGCGATGGCTCGTGGGACTCGCGATGGCCGTCGTCGCATTCATCCTGGAGCGGCTCGTCATGCGTTCGGTGAAGAGGAGCGGCGACGCGAAGGGCCAGCCTCCGCCGACCACGGTCACCTCGAAAGGCGGCGAGGTCGATCTGGAGTGAGCCGGCTCAGCTCTTCGGCTTGCGCAGGAGGTCGACGACCAGTCCCAGCGTCAGGAGGAAGGCGCTGATGCCGAACGCGACGGGCACCCATCCGGCCACCCTCTCGGACACGGCCGTTAGCGCGGTCCCCAGGATCGCCGCGCCCGCCGTGAGCGCGAGCGCCAACCGGCGTCCGGCTCGGCGGATCGTCTGCTCCAGCGTGGTCGCGCGGAAGTTGACCTCCAGCTTCTGTCCCGGCCGGGCTCCGATCAACCGCTCGATCGCCTCCACGACGCGCATGAACCGAACCCTGAGTCGTTGGGTCTGGTAGAAGAGCGCCTTGGGGTCGGTCTTGGCCCCCATCCCCTTGAGGACGCTCCGCATCAGGAAGCGGCCCGCCACGTCGAAGGGATCGACCTCGGGGTCCAGCTGTGCCGCGGCCAGCTGCATCTGCGCCAACGCCTTCGCGGTCAACGTCAACGAAGCAGGGAGCGGAACCCCGTGCCGGAGCGAGATCTCGGTCATCTCCTGGAGCACCGGTCCGAGTTGGATGTCCTTGAGCGACGCGCCCCGGTACTTGCCCATCAGGACGCCGATCTCCTCCTGGAAGGCCTCCACATCGAGGTCGCTGCGATCGATCGCTCCCGACAGCATCAGCGAGACATCGGTCAGGAACCCGACGTCCTCCTGCCAGAACGCCATCAGCAGGAGCATCATCGACTCCCGCATGTCGGGTCCGACCTCGCCCGCCATCCCGAGGTCCAGGAAGTAGAGCCGGTCCTCCTCAGGCTGCCACATCAGGTTGCCGGGGTGCGGGTCGGCGTGGAAGAACCCGTCGACCATCACCTGCTTGTAGAACGACTCGAGGAGCTGGACGGCGACCTCGTGGCGGATCGGGCCCTCGGGCGCGAGCGACAGCGGTCCGCCCTGCACGTCGCGCATCACGAGCAGCCGTGACGTGGAGTAGTCGGCGAACAGGACGGGGACGGCGAGCCGCGAGAACGGTTCGATCACCCCGCGGAGCCGCTCCATGTTCCGTGCTTCCTGCCGGAAGTCCAGTTCCCGGTGCAGGGATGTCGACAGGTGTTCGAACACGGCGGGCATGTCGATCACCTGCCGGAGGTGCTGGCGGCTCCCGACCTTCTCGGCGAACACCTCGAGGAGCGCGAGGTCCTGTTCGATCTGCTCCTTAGCGTCGGGGCGCTGCACCTTGACCACGACGGGGGCGTCGTTCGCGAGCCGCGCGCGGTGGACCTGCGCGATCGTCCCGGCCGCGAGCGGGGCCGGGTCGATGTGCTCGAAGACGTCCTCCCATGGCACGCCCAGCTCCTGCTCCATCACCTTGACGACCTGCTCCTCGCTGAGCGGTGGGACGTTGTCCTGGAGCTGCGCGAGCTCGTCGATGAACTCCGGCGGGATCAGGTCGGGACGGGTCGACAGGATCTGTCCCAGCTTGCAGAACGTCGGGCCGAGCTCCTCGAGCGCCTGGCGCATCCGCTTCGCCTGTCGCTCCCTGCCGACGGCGCCTTCCTCGTCCGGCCGGCCGAAGAGCTCCTTCAGCCCGTGCTTGGCGAAGACCGTCGTGATCGTGGCTCCCCGCGCCATGAGGTGCGGCTGCGTCTGGGTCTCGACAGCGCTCGAACGGATCGTGGTGAGGCTCCGTGGGTCGCGCACGGCGCTCGCCACGCCGTCGGTCGTGTTCACGATGATCACGGTGCATCGCGCGTTGTGGCTGATCCGGTTGGGGACGTTCCCCAGGAGGAACTCCTTGCGGCCCGCCATGCCGGCGTTCCCGACGACGAGGACATCGATGTCGGCTGCCTCCGACGCATGGACGATCGCCATGGCGGGGTCGTCGTCGATCACCACGTGGGCGCGGCCGCGGCCGCCGGCGATCCGCTCGGCCTCCTGCTGCAGCTCCTCGGCGGCCGCGGCCGCCCGGGTCCGCTCGGCCGCCCCGAACTCGGTGTCGTTCGGGCTCGTAGGGATCACGACCTGGACGAGGTGCAGCTCTGCTCCGTACGCCTCCGCGAACGCAGCCGCCCATCCGACCGCCTTCGACGCCGTCTGCGACCGGTCCGTCCCGACCATGACTCGGCTGACGGCGCCGTTCCCGAGCTCGATCTCCATGGGCGAATGATGCCGAATCCCACGACCCTCTGACCAGGGTGGCCGGCGCGCGTTTCCTCCGTGGTGCCTGCACCCCGTCGGATAAACTCCCTCGCACCCGCCGGAGTAGCTCAGGGGTAGAGCAACCGCCTCGTAAGTGGTAGGTCGGGGGTTCGAATCCCCCCTCCGGCTCTCCTTCGGAACCTGGACGGACGGTTGCCGGGTGGGGTCCGGGTTGCGAGAATCCCGCCCGATGGTGACGGTGCGGAGGATCGTCGGGGTGCTCGCGGGTTCGGTCATCGCCGTCCTCGTCACCGGCGGCGGCGCGATCGCGCAGACCTCGATCGATCCGACCATCACGCCGGTTCGGAACACGGGAGGATGGATCTTCTGGCTCGGCTGGTTGAGCGGGATCCTCGCTCTGCTGCTGCTCATCTTCGTGGTGGCCGCCTACATGCGGTACGCGCCGAGGTTCGCGAAGGATGAAGAGAGCGCTCGCGTCGTTCACGCCGATCGCGTGCTTCCGGGCAAGGAGCCGCGCCGTCGGATCGTGGATCTGACGCAGGCGGCGCCGATCGTGGTGCAGCCGCCTCCGGTTCCCGCTGCGGTGGCCGCACCCGCGATGGCGGCACCTGTCGCCGCGCCAGCTCCCGCCGCGGCTCCGGCAGCCGTCCCCGCGGCAGCTGCGGCTCCGGCATCCGCCCCGGCTGCCGCCCCCGATGCTTCACCGGCCCCTGCGACGGAGGAACCCGCCGCCGCCGCAGCCGAACCCGCCGTCGCCGCAGCCGAACCCGCCGCCGCCGCAGCCGAACCCGCCGCCGCGCCTGCAGCTCCTGCGCCCGCGCCGGCCGCTGACGAGCATCGTCCGGAGGTGTCGCTCGACCAGGAGACCTTCGACAAGACGCTCGAGGAGCTCCTGGCCCAAGGGACCGACCGGCGCATCGCCGAAGGCAAGGCTCGGCGTGCCGCCATGATCGCCGCCCGCAAGAAGGCTGCGGGCGAGGGCTAGGCGCCCCCTTCGTGGATCCTGCCGCAGACGTCGACTGGTCGATGGGTTCCCACGCGGCCCGTCTCGCGGACTGGGACGTCGCGCTGCAGATCGGCAAACGCGTCGCGGGACCCGGGCCGATCGTTCCGCCGGAAGATCGCGCCCGCATGCGCGAGGACCTCGCCGCGCACGTCCTGCGAGCGGAGGAGCTCGTGGCGGGGTTCACCGGTCTGAGCGTCACCGGGTTCCGTTCGCGTGCGTGGGTGATGGGAAGAGGCGACTGGATCCGGCAGAACGTCGCCGGTCTCCAGCGTTTGATGGAGCCGCTCGCCGAGCGGTTGTTGGAGAAACGCCCCACCCGGCCGACGATCGCGCGCAAGGCCGTCGGTGCGCAAGCGGGCGCGATCCTCGGCTACGTCTCGCGCCGGGTCCTTGGGCAGTTCGACGTGTTCCTGCCACCGGACGACGAAGGGTTGATCTACTTCGTCGGTCCCAACCTGATCGAGGTCGAGCGTCGGTACGGCTTGGTCCCGAGCGACTTCCGCCTCTGGGTCGCGATCCACGAGGTCACCCACCGGGTGCAGTTCTCGGCGGCGCCATGGCTCCGGGCGTTCCTCGGCGGGATGGTGGACGAATATCTCGAGACCGTGTCGTTGGACCCCCACCAGCTGATGGATCAACTTCGTCGCGCGGCCGAGGAGGTGCGAACGGGGAGCGGGCCGGGCGGGATCCTTCGACTGCTGACGCCGGAGCAGCGCGCGATCTTCGAACGGACCCAGGCGATGATGTCGCTCCTGGAAGGGCACGCCTCCTTCGTGATGAACGAGGTGGGGAAGGAACACATCGCGACCCTGCCCCGACTCAGGAACGCCCTCCAGGCGAGACGGCACGTCCGCGGCGTCGAGCAGCGATTCCAACGTGCGATCGGGTTCGATCAGAAAGTGGCGCAGTACGACACGGGCGAGCGATTCGTGCGCGACGTGATCGAACGGGTGGGCATGAGCGGCTTCAACCTGGTGTGGGAGTCGCGCGAGCATCTCCCGCAGCCGGGCGAGGTGGCCGATCCGGATCGCTGGATCGCTCGCGTCACGGGGTGAGCCGATGGCGGCGCGGAGACCGCCCGCCGTCGCGAGGGTTCTCGAACGAGTCACGAAGACCGCGCGCGGGTACGACATGTTCGCGACCGGCGACCACGTGCTCGTCTGGGTGAGCGGCGGCCCCGATTCGGTGTGTCTCCTCGAGTCGTTGATCCGGTTGCGCCGACTCTTCCGGCTCCGGCTGGAGGTTTTCCACATGGATCATCGGCTGCGCCCTGACTCGGGGACGGACGCGACGTACGTTCGCCGTCTTGCCGGCCGGCACGGGTTGCCCTTCCACGTGGCGACCGCCGTCGATGAGCCGGGCCGGTCGGATTCGGTGGAGATGTGGGCCCGGTTCGAGCGAGCACGAGAGGCGGGACGCGTGGCGCGGGCGATCGGCGCAACGCGGATGGCCGACGGGCACACGCTCGACGACCAAGCGGAGACGATCCTGATGGGCCTCGTCCTGGGCTGGGGGTTGGATGGGATGGGAGGGATCGCTCCGGTGAACGGCACGCTCGTTCGACCGCTGATCGACGTCACGCGGAAGGAGGTCGACGGGTTCTGTCGAGCGCTGCGCTTGCGCCCACGACACGATCCGACGAACAGGGATACGAACCTGCTGCGCAACGCCCTTCGGTTGGAGGCGATCCCCGCGATCGAACGGTCCACGGGCCGCGACGTGAAGCGGACGTTCGCTCGTACCGCGGATCACCTGCGACGAGACGCGACCGCGTTGTTCGCGCACGCGGACGAGCACGCGCAGACGCTCGTCGAGTTGCGCGACCGCGGATTCGCGCTCCGTGCCCGGCCGCTGCTCGACCTGCCGCCGGCGCTTTCGTCCAGGGTCGTGCGACGCGGCTTCCAGCGCGCGGACCTCGGTTGGGACCATGAGGCGATCGACGCGGTCCTCGATCTGGCGGCCGGATCCCCCGGTCGGGCGCGTGACCTTTTGCTCGGGATCAAAGCCCGGCGTACCCGCACGCATGTCGAGGTCGAGGGGTAGACTCGCGGCTCCCGTGGAGACCTACGCCGACGACATCGAGAACGTCCTGATCAAGGCGGACGAGATCGAGGCCAAGCTCGTCGAGATGGGCGAGCAGATCACGCGGGACTACGAGGGTCGCCGCCTCCTGCTCGTCGGCGTCCTCAAGGGGGCCTTCGTGGTGATGGCCGATCTCTCGCGGCACATCCGGCTCCCGCTCGAGTTCGACTTCATGGCCGTGTCGTCATACGGCGCGGCGACCAAGACCTCAGGCGTCGTCCGGATCCTCAAGGACCTCGACCACGATCTGAAGGATCGAGACGTGTTGGTCGTCGAGGACATCGTCGACTCCGGTCTCACGCTCAAGTACCTGCTCAAGAACCTGGCCGGGCGCAAACCCGCGACACTGGAGGTCGCAGCCCTCCTGCGCAAGGAGGGGATCCAGCAGGTGCCGTTGGACATCCGGTACTGCGGGTTCGACATCCCGAACGAGTTCGTCGTCGGCTACGGGCTCGACTTCTCCGAGAAGTACCGGAACCTTCCCTACATCGGGACGCTCAAGCCCTCGGCGTACGGCGGCTGACCGGGAACCAGCGGAGACTCTGGCGCGTCCCAGGGACATGCGCAGGATCCTCGCGACGGCTCTCCTGTTCGCGCTCATCGCGTGCGGCCGATCGTCGAGCCCCGCGAACCTGTCCGGGATCTTCGGGACCGTCACCGCGGGTCCGACGTGTCCGGTCGAGCGAGCGGGCTCCCCGTGTCCGCCGGCGTCGTGGGTTGGGACCGTGCGGGCGACCGACGACGCCGGTCATCCGAACGAGACGCGGACCGACGACAACGGCGATTACACGCTGACGCTGCAGCCGGGCAGCTATGAGGTCGTCGCCGTCACGGACGGCGAGTTGCCGACGAGCCGATCGGTCACGATCGACGTGCAGCCCGGTCATCCGATCCGCGTGGATCTGACGGTGGACACCGGCATCCGCTGAGCAGACCTACACTCGCCGTGTGAGCGCCGGCGCAAGCGGGTTGCCGTTCGATGCCTACGCCGTGTTGGGCGTGAGCCCTTCCGCGACGTCGGACGAGATCCATCACGCGTACCGGATGCTCGCTCGGCGGTTCCACCCCGACGCCGACCGGACCGATCCTGGCGCGGCGGGCCGGTTCGCCGAGATCACCGCGGCCTACGACATCCTGGTCGACGTCGATCGCCGCCGCTCGTACGACCTCCGGCGTGCGGCGGTCGCCGGGCCCCGAGCCGCGCGCGTCGCCCCCGGCCCGACCGGGAACACCGCCGTGCGCGGGCCTGCGGCACGGCCACCGGTACGAAGGAACACGCCCCTGATCGCACCCGAGCCTCGGCACGAGGACACGCACGACGAGTTCGGTCTCCTCGTCTTCCTCGCGAAGGTCGTCATCGGGGTCGTGATCGTGATCGTCCTTGCCGCATTGCTCCTTGCGTTCCGTCCGCCTCCGCCGTGTCGCGCGGACACGCCCGTCAACGCTCCGTGCACGCCGACGGCGACCCCGCCTTGATGCCGTGGGGCGGAGGGCATGTAGCATCCGGGCATGACCAGCGAGCGCTTCGATCATGCGAAGATCGAGCAGGGCGTGCGGCTGCTCCTCGACGGAATGGGGGAGGACCCTGAGCGCGCGGGGCTGCGCGAAACGCCCTCGCGGGTCGCTCGGATGTACCAGGAGATCTTCGCGGGGATCGACGTGGATGCCGCTCAGGTGGTGACCGTCGTCGAGGGAGCCGACTTCGACGAGATGATCATGGTCCGGGACATCCCGCTGTACTCGATCTGCGAGCATCACCTCCTTCCCTTCGTCGGCAAGGCGCACGTGGCGTACATCCCGAACAAGTCCCAGCAGATCACGGGGTTGTCGAAGGTCGCACGCGTCGTCGACGTCCTGGCGAAGAAGCCGCAGGTGCAGGAACGGCTGACGACCGAGATCGCAGAGGCGATCGAGCGGGCGCTCTCGCCGCGGGGGGTCTTCGTCGTGATCGAGGCGGAGCATCTCTGCATGACGATGCGGGGCGTCAAGAAGCCGGGGTCGCTCACCGTGACTTCCGCGGTCCGCGGACTGTTCCGCACCGACGCACGGACCCGCCAGGAGGCGATGGATCACATCCGGATGCGCTGAGCCGGCGTCAGCCGGACGCGGCAGCCCGTGCGCGCTCTTGCCAGGGAGGCGCCGCGAGATCCTCGAAGGTCTGCGAGGCCTCCCGCAGATCGTCCACGGCGCCCGGCGCTCCGGTGCCGAGCCGCTCCACCCGCTCCAGCAGCACTACCGCTCGCTCGAACGGCATCCCGAGCTCGCCGTAGATCTGGGCGGCCGAGCGGAAGCGCCGCTCGGCGTCCTCGATCCGCCCGTCGGTCGCGTCGAGGTGCCCGCGCATGCGCTCACGCGTCGCCCGCGTAGAGGGTGCAAGCAAGCCCGGCGGGATCGCCTCGACGAGGGCGAGGAGCTCGGTCAGGGTCTCGGCATCGCCGAGCTCGAGCGCGGCCTCGCATGCCACGCGGAAACCGTCCCTCACGGCGCCGTGTCGAAGGCTCAAGGCGTTCCGCGAGTCGAACGCGAAGCGACCGCGCTCGAGCGCCGCCTCCAGCTGATGCCGGGCGAGCAGACGGTCTGCGTCGCCCGCCGCGGCGCCGGCGAGGAGTTGGACATCCGTCTCGGAACGTGACCACATCGCCGCGTACCGATCCGCGTCTTCGAGCCGGCCTCTGCGGGCCGAGATCAGCATCGCGGCCCATGCCAGGCCGTCACGCCCGGACACGACCGCGGGGTCGTCTTCCGGAGCCGGCGATGCTTCGATCATCGCGAGCATCTCGTCCCACCGCCCGCCGGCGAGGAGCCGGAAGCCGACGTGTTGCTGCAGGAACCACCAGGACGATCGGGAGCCCACCCGTTCGGCCAGCTTCCCGCCTTCCTCCTGATACGTGGCTGCGTCGTCCCACCGTTCGAGCTCCATCATGTGATTGGAAAGGTTCGAATAAGCTCGGAGCGCGGAGTGCGGGACGTCGCCCTCTCGCGCGAGCTCCAGGCTGCGCGTCAGCAGCGCGAGCGACTCCTCCGGCCGGTCCCGCGAGCTGAGGACGAGCGCCTTCGTGTTGAGCGCCTCGGAGAGGACGTCCGGGAGCCACATCGCCTCCGCGGTGCGCAGCGCCACCTCCAACCGATCCCATGCATCGTCGAGCCGACCGAGGAAGAACAGGATCCTGCCCATCTGCGCGGCGAGCGTTGCGAGATCGCGATCCTGCTCATCTTCGCTGAGCGAACCGAGAGCTTGCTCCATGCGCACGGCGCCCTCGTCCGGTCTCCCCAGGAGCCAGAGCGCCTCGCCCATCCGCGCCGAGAGGCGGGCGGCGTCGTGATGCAGCCCCTGCTCGGAGAACAGTGTGTGTGAACGCTCGAACGCGCTCAGCGCGTCGGCGGGATCACCGTCGTCCCGGTGCGTTATCCCGATCTGCTCCAGCAAGCCGGCCTCCTCGGACGGTTCCTCGGCGAGCTCTGCGGCACGCTGGTAATAGCCGCGGGCCTGACGGGCCGCGGCAAGGGCGCGCGCACGATCCCCCGCTCGCGCGAGCGCCACGCGCGCGTTCGCTCGAAGGGTCTGCGCGTCTTCCGCGTCGGGATCGGCTCGGTAGGCCTCGAGGTAGTGCGAGGCGATCACCTCGACGATCTCGTCGTCGTCGCCCGCCCACGAGTCCTCGAGCAGTCGCGCGATCGCGAGGTGCTTCGCCTTGCGGTCGCGCCGCGACAACGTCTCGTACGCGACGCGTTGCATCAGGGACTGGAGGAACCCGAACTGCCCGCGTTCGGGCGAACGCTCGTCCGATTGGATCGCGAGGAACTCCCGACGGACGAGTCCCTCCAACGATCCGCGCACCGCGGTCTCGTCGCGGCCGGTCAGCGTCGCGAGGGTGTCCGGCGGGAAGGTCTTGCCGAGGACGGAGGCGTCTTGCAACAACGCCCGGTCCTCGGGCGCGAGGCCGTCCAAGCGTGCCTGGATCAATGTATGGAGCGTCTCGGGCACGTCGAGGTTCTCGATGGGACCCGTAGGCTCGAAACGGTTCCCGTCACGGCGCAGCAGCCCTCGATCGAGGAGCATCCTGACGGTCTCGACGGCATAGAGCGGGATCCCCTCGGAGCGATCGCGGATCTCGAGCCCGACGGGCTCGGGGAGGCCCGGCACCATCCCGCGCAGGAGCGACTCCATCGTCGCGTCGTCGAGGGGTTCGAGGAAGAGCGACGTGACGCCACGCCGCCCCGTTCCCCAGCCGGTCCTGCGATCCACGATCTCTGGCCGCGCCAGACCGAGGACGAAGATCGGCTGATCGTGGCTCCAGTCCAGGAGATGGTCGATGAAATCGAGGAGCTCGGGATCCGCCCACTGGAGGTCTTCGAAGACGAGCACGACCGGTCCGCGCTGCGCGATGCGTTCGACGAATCGTCGCCAGGCCGCGAACAGGTCGTCGCGTGACGAGGTGACCCGATCCTCGAGGCCGAGGAGCTGGGCCAGCCGCCCCTCGATCCAGCGCCGCTCCTCCATGTCGCCGACGAATCGCGCGACCGTGTCGGAGAGTTTCTCCGCGGCTGACGCCGGTACCTCCTCCTCCGCGATCCCTGCGCGTCCGCGGACCATCTCGGCGAGTGCCCAGTACGTGACGCCCTCGCCGTAGGCGATGCAGCGTCCTCGGTGCCAGTAGACGTCGTCCGCGAGACCGTCGACGTACTTGAAGAACTCCCACCCGAGGCGGGACTTCCCGATCCCCGCCACACCAGTCACGGCCATCAAGTGGGTCCGCCGTTGATCCGCGCTGGCGTGGAACAGCTCCTTGACCAGGCGGAGCTCCCGCTCGCGTCCGACGAACGGCGATTCCAATCCCGTCGACCGCAGCTGCCCTCCGCGGAGCGCGACGACGCGCAGAGCATGATGGAGGTTGAGCGGCTCCGACTTGCCTTTGACCTCGTGGGGTCCCGCCGCCTCGTACTCGACCGCGGCATCGGTGGCGTGCCGGGTCGCTTCGGTCACGAAGACACCCCCCGGCGGGGCGGCCGACTGCACGCGGGACGCGGTGTTCACGATGTCGCCCGCGACCATGCCCTGTCCCTCGGCGTCCAGCGTTACCGCGGTTTCGCCCGTCGCCACGCCGGCCCGAGCGGCGAGTCCGTCGACGCCTGCGTCAGCCCCGAGGGCGGGGATCGCAGCGACGAGTTCGAGCGCGGATCGCACGGCGCGCTCGGCGTCGTCCTCACGGGTGATCGGCGTTCCCCAGACCGCCATCACGGCGTCGCCGATGAACTTCTCGATCGTTCCCCCGTAGCGTCCCACCACCGTACGGGCGATGTCGAAGTAGCTCGAGAGAAGCTCGCGAACGTCTTCCGCGTCGCGCGATTCCGAGGCGGCGGTGAAGCCGACGAGGTCCATGAAGAGCACGGACACCAGCCGGCGCTCGGCGACCGGGGCCGCCCGCTCCTCCGGTGGGGCACCGGGCGTGAGCGGGGTCCCGCATTCGCCACAGAAGCGGTCAGTGGGATCGTTCGCCGCGCCGCATGCGGGACATGTCGTCGAGAGGGCCGCGCCGCAGCTCGCGCAGAACTTGCGCCCGGGCTTGTTCTCGGTGCCGCAGTTCGTGCAGGTCATCCTGCCTCCCGTGGACGGCCGAGCGTACCGCCTACACGGTTCACCCGCTCCGGGACCCTGTACGGGTGTGGTGCAGGATGCAGCCGTGAGCATCGAGCCGCGCGACGCGGTCGAGCGTGTGTGGAGGGAACAGGGCGCCAAGCTGTGGCGGTCGCTGGTCGCCTTCACCGCCGACCCGGACATCGCAACCGACGCGATGGCCGAAGCGTTCGCCCAGGCGCTCGGCCGGGGCGGAGCCGTGCGCGATCACGATAGATGGATCTGGCGGGCGTCGTTCCGGATCGCAGCGGGGGAACTGAAGGCGCGGAGCCGTCGCTCGGATGCTCTGCCGGAGCGCAGCTACGAGATGCCGGAGCCCGCCGCGGACCTCATCAGAGCCCTCGCGATCCTGAGCCGGAACCAGCGTGCCGCGCTCGCCCTCCGTGACTACGCCGATCTTCCGACCAAGGACGTCGCCCGCATCCTGGGCTGCAGCCAGGCGACGGTTCGGGTGCATCTCGCGCAAGCACGGAAACGGCTGCGCCCACTGTTGGAGGCAAGCGATGACTGACATCCAAGACCGCTTCCATGACCTCGACGGACTCGATGTTCCCGACGTGTACGCGCGAGCACGAGCGATCGGACCGAAGGAACCGGAAGAGCCGGGCCCCTCAGCTGCCCGCCGAGCGGGCGTGATCCTGCTGGCTTCCCTCGTCGCGGCGGCGGGGTTCGGTCTCCTGCTCCGAGCGCGAGACTTGGACGACGGAGCTCCGGCGACGAGCACGCCGACTGCCACCCCGACGGGGTCCGTGGCGCCCGCCCCGCAGGGCCTCATCGCCTTCGCAGCTCAGTCGGGTGGGTCGACGACCGGGCTGGTGATCGCGGTCATGCAGCCGAACGGGACCGGATTCCGGCAGCTGACGGGTCTGCCCGGGGATCGTGATCCGGATCCCGATATCGCTCGATACGCCTTTGCGAGTGACGACAGCCCGTCGTTCTCGCCCGACGGTCGGACGATCGCGTTCGTCCGTCGATACACCGAAGGCGTGAACTCCCTCTGCACGATCAACGTCGACGGAACGAACTTCCGGGTCGTCAAGCGCGATGCGCAGATGGGCGAGATCGCGTGGTCGCCCGACGGTCGCACGATCGCCTTCTACTCCGAGCAGGACGGCGGTATCCATCTGATCGACGCCAACGGGACGAACGAACGAGCGCTGTGGCCGCGCACGGGCGGGCCGAACCAGGACGCCCCTTCGTGGTCGCCCGACAGCTCGCTCGTCTACTACGCGAGCGGGGGTATCTGGGCGGCCCGGGCGGACGGAAGCGGCTCACGTCGTGTGGCCGATCCTCCGCGGCCCGTCGGTTGGGTGGCCCTCTGTCCGGAGGGCTCCCCGATCGCGTTCGCAGAACAAGGATCGACGGGCGGAGACGGTGCGGTCTGGCTGGTGGACCCCGATGGATCGAACCTTCGGCGAGTCACACCTGCCGGGAGCGGTAACTGGTACGCCGTGTCGTGGGCACCAAGTGGTCTGCGGTTGTTGCTCGTGCACGTGGACGGGACCGCGGCGCTGATCGACCCCGACGGGACCCACCTCGAGCCGGTCCCCATGCCCGCGGGGGTCACGGTCGCGGGACCGATCGCTTGGTGGGCAACGGTCCCCTAGATCGGTCGTTCGGGTCGCCGGCGCCTTCTCGCTCACACCCTTCTACGATGACCGTATGGATCAACGCGTCTGGAGGTGCCGTGACCACACGCTGAGCCTCGGCGAACGAACGTTGGTGATGGGCATCGTGAACGTCACGCCGGACTCGTTCAGCGACGGCGCGATGTTCGCGAGCGTCGACGACGCGGTTGCTCACGGCGCACGGCTCGTCGACGAGGGCGCGGACCTCGTGGACGTGGGCGGGGAGTCGACCCGGCCCGGCTCGGATCCCATCGAGGCCGACGAGGAGCTCCTTCGGGTCGTCCCGGTGATCGAGGGGCTCGTGAAAGCCCGTCCCGGCACGGCCCTGAGCGTCGACACGCGGAAGCCGGAGGTGGCGAGTGCGGCGCTCGACGCCGGCGCCAGCGTCGTCAACGACATCGCGGGCGGTCGGAACGTCGCGCTCCTCGAGACCGTCTCGCGTACCGGAGCCGGGGTCGTGCTGATGCACATGCTCGGCGAGCCGAAGACGATGCAGGACGACCCGCGCTACGACGATGTCGTCGCGGAGGTGCACGAGTTCCTCCGCGAGCGCATCGAGGCGGCCGTGTTCGCTGGCGTCCCGGAGGAGCGCGTCTGCATCGACCCGGGGATCGGGTTCGGCAAGACGGTGGACCACAACCTGGCGCTACTGCGCGCGGTGCCGGCGCTCCGGATGCTGGGCGCCGCGGTCATGGTCGGCGCATCCAGGAAGGGCTTCATCGGCACCCTTACCGGCGTCGACGACCCGGCGGCACGGCTCGAGGGCTCGCTCGCGGTGGCGGTCCTCGCGGCTGCGCACGGGGCGGATCTCGTCCGCGTGCACGACGTTGCAGCGACCGTCCGGGCTCTCAAGGTTGCCGACGCGGTCGTCCGGGAGCCGGCGCCGTGAACGAGCTGCCGTTCGAGGTCACGGGCGAAGGGGAGCCCGTCGTCGTCGTGCCCGGGTTCCCGTTCGGTGGGCACGCCTTCCGGGAGCTCGTCCCACTGCTCGCGACCCGGTTCCGCGTCCTGGTGGCGGACCTCAGCGGCTTCGAGGAGCGCGGATCGAGGGCGCAGGCGGCCGCGATCCGCGGCCGCCTGCACGACCTGGGGATCGAGCGAGCCGCGTTGGTCGCGCACGGGACCAGCGGACGCGTTGCCCAGGCCCTGGCGTTCGAGGGGGGTATGGACGCGGACGCGATCGTGCTGCTCGGATCCGTCGGTCCCACCGAAGGCCCGGCCCTTCCCGAGACGGCGGAGGACGCCCTCGCTCGGGCGCACGTCGAGCCCCTCGCCGATGCGGACGCCGATGCGTACCTCGAGGGGTGGCGGCGCGACCCCGGCGCGTACGCGCGGGCTCGCGCTGTCCTCGAGGTCGGTGACGAGGTCACCGGCCTCGAGGCAACGATGGCCGCGTGGGAACAACCTGTCTTCATGCTCCACGGCGACGACGATCGGATCGTCGAACCGGGGATCGCCGAGCGCCTCAGCGCGGCGATCCCCGCCTCGACCCTCGGATTCGTCCCCGAGTCAGGCCATCTGCTCCTCGACGACGCATTCGACACGATCGGCGTGATGATCCTCGAGTACCTGCGCGCCCGCTACCTTCGTGCGCCGCACGACCACGGCGGGATCACCACGCTCCAGCTGGAACGCCGTCCGGGATGGGTGGACCTCACGGCGGCGGAGGCGGACGATGCCAACGGGTCGGCCGCGGCCGACCCCTCGGAGCAGGAGGTGGGACCGAACGCATGAGCTCGCGGGTGTTCCTCTCCGGCATCGAGGTGGAAGGTCGTCACGGCGCACGGCCCGGGGAGAAGGACACAGCCCAGCCCTTCGTCGTGGACCTCGATCTGGAGATCAACGTCGGCGACGATCGGATCGACGCGACCGCCGACTATCGCGCGGTCACCGACGTCGTCCGGAGCGTGGTGCAGGAGGGCTCGTTCGATCTGATCGAGTCGATGGCCGAAGCCATCGCGCGCGAGTGTCTGACGTTCGATCGTGTCCTCCGCGCAACGGTGATCGTCCACAAGCCGAACGCGGCGTCGCGCCTCGGGATCCAGGGCGTCGCGGCGGCGGTGACGCTTCCGGAACGCTGATCGCGATGCACGCGGTGACGCTGGGCCTCGGCGCCAACCTCGGCGACCGTCTGCGATCGCTCCAAGCGGCCGTCGATCTGCTCGCGGATGGTGGCGTTCGCACGGTGGCCTCGTCCAGGGTCTGGGAGACCGAGCCGATCGGGGGCCCACTCGACCAGCCCCCGTACCTGAATGCCGTGATCCGGACGGAGACCGAAGCCGATCCGAACGAAGTGCTCGCGATCTGCAACCACGTGGAGGCCGAGCTCGGTCGCACGCGCGATGTCCGTTGGGGCCCGCGGACGATGGACATCGACATCCTGCTGTTCGATGACCTCGTCGTGGACGAGCCGGCGCTCACGATCCCGCATCCGCGGATGACCGCGCGCTCGTTCGTGGTGTTGCCCCTTTTGGAGCTCGATCCCGATCCCGTGCTCGCGGATGGGACCCGGATCCTCGACCTCACCGTGGATGGCGACGGCGCGCGGCCGTACGCCCCGCCGTTGGTCCTCACATGAGCGGCAAGATCTGCCTCCGCTGCGACTGGTCCGGAGAGACACGATCGAAGGCCTGCCCGGCATGTGGGACGGATCTGTTCGGGTCGGAGCCGCGGGAGAAGGCTCGCCGTGTCACTCGGCAGCCGGGCCCGCGCCCTGGGTCGGCCAGCGCTCATGCTTCGCCGGAAGAGGTGCCGTCGGCGCGACCGAGCGCCCAGCGCACGCGAGCTCGATCGCGTGGGTGGATCACATCAGGCCTCGTCGGCGCCATCGCGGCCGGCGCGTTCGTCTTCATCACCGCGCACACGCCGGGCGGCACGACGGCGGCGCCGAACGGTCCGGTGTCCGGTTTGGACGGCACCCTGATCTACGCCGCGCGGGATGGGAACGGGTGGGCGCTGTGGACGTTGGATCTGCGGACGGGTCGGGTCGCTCCCGGGCCCCAGGTCGAGCGGCCCACCAGCCTGGTCGACGCCTCGAGCGTGAGTCCCGGTTGGGTCGGTGTGACGAGCCAAGGGCGTGGGCAGGTCGCCAGCATCCTGCACTTCCTCACGCCGGAGGGCCGTCCGATCCGGGTCGCTGCCGGCCACCTCGTCACATGGTCATCCGGCGGCCAGGACGTGACCTCGCTCCGGCTCGGGGACCGGACGCACGGCTGTCTCCGGCACGTCGTGATCGCCAACCATCTGGTGTCGTTCGGCACCTCCGACGTTCGGTACGACGGGCCGATGTGCGGGCTCCCGATCACGATCGCGCGGAACGGCACGTTCATCTACGTCGTGGCCGTGCGAGGATCGACCGCGTCGATCGTGTTCGTCGGTGGCGGCTACACGGAGCGATTCATCGACGACCACGCGCTGGTGAGTCTGTCTACGCGAGGGGATTTCCTCGTCACCCCGGTTCCGCGACCCAGCGCGGGGCAGACCGGAGAGCCACGGGGCGTGCAGCTCTACTACCGGTCCCCATCGCGGACCGGCTCGGTCCCGTTCGGACGACGGCGTCAGCCGCTCCTGGTCGAGCGATTCTTGACGTGGTCCCTGGACGCGGGAGATGCGTACGTGCTGGGCCGCTATCGCGGCATCCGCGGTGTCTACCGCATCACGATGGCCCCCGGGGTCGGTCTGCGGGTTCCCGAGCTCGTCGACCGGACCGAAGCGGTCACCGTCGAGGCGACCGCCACCGCCGACGGCAGCCTGATCTTGCTGCAGGGCGGTCAGCTCTCCTCCGCCCGAGCGGGCGTGGTCTCTCCCCTCACGTTGCCGCCGGGGGCACCTCGTCCCGACGGACCGTTGCTGTGGACGGCCTCGTCGTCCGGTGCCACGGGGTCGACGTCGTGAGGATCGCCGTGATCGGAGCCGGGCGCGTGGGAACGGCCTTCGCCGTCTTGCTCGCGCGCGCCGGAAACGAGATCGCCGCCGTCGCCGGTCGCGGAGCGACGGCGGAGCGCGCAGCCGTATGGCTCCCGGGGGTTCGCATCCTTCCGCCCGCTGAGGCCGCCGCGCTCGGCGACCTCCTGCTGCTGGGGGCCCCCGACAACGTGTTGGAGTCGCTCGTTGCCGAGCTTGCCGCCGCGGAGGCGGTGGCCGCCGGCACCTGGGTGACGCACGTGTCGGGCTCGACGGGGCTCGACGTCCTTTCGCCGCTCCGCGAACGAGGGGCGCGTCGCCTGGCGACGCATCCGCTGCAGACCTTCCCGGACGTCGATGGAGCCGTCCGCGCCTTGCCGGGGTGTCGGATCGCGATCACGGCCGACGACGACGAGGGCTTCGTGTTGGGTGAGCGGCTCGCGACGGAGCTTGGCGCTATCCCGTTCCGGCTCAACGACGATCTCCGCCCGCTGTATCACGCCGCCGCGGTCTTCGCCTCGAACTACCTCGTGGCGACGACGGCCGTCGCCGAGCGCTTGTTCGCCGCATCGGGCGTGCCCGATCCCGCCGAAGCGATGCATCCGCTGCAGACGGCCACGCTCGACAACGTCGCGAGGTTGGGGACCGGAGCAGCCCTCACGGGTCCCGCCGTCCGCGGCGACACGGCCACGGTCACGAGGAACCTCGAGGCGCTCGCCGAACATGCTCCGGACACGATCGCCGCCTATGTCGCGATGTGCCGAGTGGCCCTCGATCTGGCGGTGGGCGCCGGGCGGCTGTCCGAGGCCGGCCGGGCAGCCGTCGTGGCGGTTCTTGATCGGTGGGACGATCATCGGTGAGCCGGCCGTGGAGGTGATCCGGACCGCCGCGGATCTTCGGGCGACTACCGACGGCTGGCGGGCGGCCGGGGCCTCGGTCGGTCTGGTGCCCACGATGGGCGCCCTTCACGCCGGGCATCGTTCGCTCATCCACCGCGCCCGGTCGGAACAGGACCGCGTGGTCGTGTCCATCTTCGTGAACCCGCTGCAGTTCGGGCCGGGCGAGGATCTCGACACGTATCCCCGCGACGAAGCGGCGGACCTCACCGCGTCGGAGCGCGAGGGGGTCGACCTCGTGTGGGCGCCCCCGGTCGAGGAGGTCTACCCGCCGGGGGTGGACCTTCCCGCTCCGGACCCGGGTCCCGTCGGTCGGACCTTCGAAGGCGTGGCTCGGCCCGGCCACTTCGAAGGGGTCCTGAAGGTGGTGCACCGTTTGTTCGACCTGACCGGCCCGAGCGCCGCCTACTTCGGGGAGAAGGACGCCCAGCAACTCTTCCTCGTCCGTCGGATGGCCGCAGCGGAGCCCGCGTTGGGGGTCACGATCGTGGCCTGCCCCACCGTGCGCGAGGCGAGCGGGCTCGCGCTGTCCTCCCGGAACGCGCGCCTCACGCCGGAGGAGCGCCAGGAGGCGAGCTGTCTCTTCCTCGCGCTCACGGAGGCCGCGGAGCACGCCCGCGCGGGCGAAGGCGACCCGCAGGTCCTGGTGGCGTTGATGGCCCGCGAGATCGGCGGGACCTCGCTCGCCCGGCTCGACTACGCGGCGGTGGTCGAGGAGGCGACCTTCACGCGGGCCGCCACGAGCGACGCTCCGTCGCGCGCGATCGTGGCGGCCCGCTTCCCCGGCGCCCGCCTGATCGACAATCTGCTGCTCCCGGCGCCCATCGGGTGAGCCGCCCCGGGTTGTCGGCGCCCCGGGTCTCCGCGACGATGGCCCTCGACCCGGCCCCGGATCGATCCTGAGGCCGGTCCTCAGGTCGTGAACGGAGGGCAACGCCGTGCTCCTCGCAGCCGATGTCGGCAACACCGAGATCGTCCTCGGGGTATTCGAGGGCGAGTCGCTTCGTCAGACGTGGCGGCTCTCCACCCGGGCCGAGCAGACCTCCGACGAGCTGGCGCTGCAGCTGGCGGGGCTGCTCGAGCACCGCGACCTCGATCTCCGCCGGGATATCACCGGCATGTGCGTGGCGAGCGTCGTCCCGGACCTCACCACGGCGTTCCGTGAGATGGCGGCCGCGTATCTCACGTTCGCCCCGCTGATCGTGGGGCCGGGGATCAAGACGGGCGTCTCCGTGGCCACGGATAACCCGAAGGAGGTTGGCGCGGACCGGGTGATGAACGCGCTCGCCGCCTTCTCCCGCTACGGCGGCCCCGCCGTCGTCGTCGACTTCGGGACCAGCACGAACTTCGACGTCGTGTCCGCGGACGGGGAGTTCGTGGGCGGCGTGATCGGGCCCGGGATCCAGGTCGCCGCGGCGAGCCTCGTGTCGAGGACGGCCCGACTCCCGCGCGTCGAGCTGGTGGCCCCCCCTTCGGTGATCGGCAAGAACACGGTCGAGTGCATCCAGTCGGCGCTGATCTTCGGGACGGCGGACATGGTCGACGGGATCGTTTCGCGCATCACGGACGAGCTGGGAGCGCAGCCGACCACGGTCGCGACCGGTGGCCTGGCGCCGATCGTGATCCCGCACTGCCGGTCGATCGAGCATCACGAGCCGTGGCTGACCCTCGAGGGTCTCCGGCTCGTACACGCGCGGAACGCGGATCCGGCCGATGCCTGAGCCGACCGATCCGCCGGGGTCAGGCTCGGAGGAGGAAGCGCCGACCGGCCGCGAGGCCGAGGTGCTGGTCGCTCGGCGCGCATCGCTCGATCGCCTGGGGCGGGAACGGGCCTTCGCGATCAGCCTCCGATCGGTGCTCGGCGTCGACGAGCCGACGTCGACCCGCGCCGTCCGCGAGGCCCACCCCGATCTTGCGCCCGACACGACGACCGCGGAGCGGTTCGTCGTCGCCGGGCGCGTGATCCTCAAGCGCGATCTCGGCAAGATCAAGTTCCTCACGATCCGCGATCGCGAGGGCGACCTCCAGGTCGTCTTCGCGAAGGCGAGCCTGCCGGAGGATCGGTTCGCCGAGCTCGACGAGGTCGACCTCGGCGACATCATCGGTGCCGAGGGGTACCTCGGCACGACGCGAGCAGGCGAGCTGAGCATCTTCGCGGAACGTTGGGCGATGCTGACGAAGGCGCTCCGGCCGCTGCCGGAGAAATGGCACGGCCTGCAGGACCCCGATCTTCAGCAGCGACGCCGGTACCTCCACCTGATCTCCGACGACGCGCCTCGGCGGTACGTGTGGGCTCGGGCCGCGGCGCTCAAGACGATGCGACGGGTGCTGGACGACCGAGGGTTCGTGGAGTTCGAAGGGCCGATCCTGCAGGCGGTCGCCGGGGGCGCCAACGCACGCCCGTTCACGACCCATCATCGGGCACTCGACATCGATCTGAAGCTCCGGATCTCGCTGGAGCTCTACCTGAAGCGGATGCTCGTCGGCGGCCTCGAGCGGGTCTACGAGCTCGGCAGGAACTTCCGGAACGAGGGCATCGATCGCGAACACAACCCCGAGTTCTCGATGCTCGAGGCGTACCAGGCGTACGGCGACTACCACACGATGATGGAGCTCTCCGAGACGCTCGTCGTCGAGTGCTGCCGCGCGGTGAACGTCGTGATGGGGCGTGATCCGGACGATCTCGTGATCCCGAGTCGTGGACGCGAGCTCGACCTCTCGCCGCCGTTCGAACGGGTGACGGTCCTGGGATCCGTTTCGCAGGCGACGGGTGAAGATCTCACCCTGGAGCGGCCGGACCTTCCCGCGATCGCCGAACGACACGGCGTCGAGGTGGACGACGCGTGGGGTCCCGGCAAGGTGGTCCAAGAGCTGTT
>Ga0307277_10000114_pt1 | contig 25063 bp, 25 predicted proteins | sample ER_DNA_116_FD_194473 | JGI IMG/M metagenome (GOLD analysis project Ga0307277, IMG submission 194473) | Bulk soil microbial communities from the East River watershed near Crested Butte, Colorado, United States - ER_DNA_116 | ecosystem: Environmental > Terrestrial > Soil > Floodplain | place...
GAATCCCGGGATGGTCACGTCGGTCGAAGGCTCGGTCCCGGATCCCTCGGACTTCGACGACCCTGACGAGCGCGAGGCCGCCGAGCGCGCCCTCGTCTACATGGCACTGGAGCCGGGCACCGCCATTCAGGACATCCGGCTCGACCGCGTGTTCATCGGCTCGTGCACGAACGCGCGCATCGAGGACCTCCGCACCGCGGCCGCGGTCGTGGGCGGCAAGCAGGTGCACGACGACGTGCGCGCGATGGTCGTTCCCGGCTCGGCGACCGTGAAGGCGCAGGCAGAGGCCGAAGGGCTGGACAAGATCTTCGAGGCCGCCGGCTTCGAATGGCGCCGCGCGGGCTGCTCCATGTGCCTGGGCATGAACCCGGACATCCTCTCACCGGGCGAGCGCTGCGCCTCGACGTCCAACCGGAATTTCGAAGGCCGCCAGGGGCGCGGGGGCCGGACCCATCTCGTCAGCCCGGCGATGGCGGCGGCCGCAGCGCTCGAGGGTCGCTTCGTCGACATCCGCGAGCTCGCGCTCGCCCCGGCGGCATGAGGCCTTTCCGCAGCGTCACCGGGCGCGCCGCCGTGCTCGACAGAGCTGACGTCGACACCGACCAGATCATCCCGAAGCAGTTCCTGAAGCGGATCGAGCGCACCGGCTTCGGCGAATTCCTCTTCTACGACTGGGCGAAGGACCCCGAGTTCGAGCTCAACCGCCCGGAGGCGCAGGACGCGAAGATCCTCCTCACCGGGCGGAACTTCGGCTGCGGGTCCTCGCGCGAGCATGCGCCGTGGGCGCTGCAGGATTGGGGCTTCGAAGTGATCGTCGCTCCTTCCTTCGGCGACATCTTCCGCACGAACTGCACCAAGATCGGGCTCGTCCCGGTCGTCCTCCCGCAAGAGCAGGTGAAGGCCCTCATGGCCGGCCCGGACGAGCTCACCATCGATCTCGAGCAGCAGACCGTGGGGCCGTTCCGGTTCGAGTTCGACCCCTTCGAGCGCGAGTGCCTGCTGCAGGGACTCGACGACATCGCCCGGGCACTCCAGCACGAGGACGAGATCGCGGCCTTCGAGGCGGCCCATCCGCCTCGCTTCGCTACGACAGCGCTCTGAGAACGACGTCGCCGAACTCGACGGTTGTCGCCATTCCGCCCAGGTCCGGGGTCGGCGAGCCCGCGAGTGCGGTTTCGACCGCGGATTCGACGGCACGGGCTTCGTCGAGCAGGCCCAGACCGTGCTCGAGCATGAGTGCCGTCGAACGCAGCATCGCCGCGGGGTTCGCCACCCCCAGGCCGGCAATGTCCGGGGCCGAGCCGTGCACGGGCTCGAAGATCCCCGGCCCGTCGTCCGAAAGGCTGGCCGACGGCGCGAGCCCGAGCCCACCGGTCATGGCGGCGGCAAGGTCGCTGAGGATATCCCCGAACATGTTCTCGGTCACGAGCACGTCGAAGCGCTCCGGGGCCGAGGCGAGTTGCATCGCCGCGTTGTCGACGAGCATGTGCTCGACCTCGACGCCGTCGTAACCCGCCGCGACCTCGTCGACGACCCGCCGCCACATCCGCGAGGTCTCGAGCACGTTCGCCTTGTCGACCGAAAGAAGCCTCCGGCGACGGCTTTCGGCCAGCTGCAGCGCCCGGCGCGCGATCCGCTCCACCTGGCTCGGGTGGTACTCCATTGTGTCGAAGACGGTCCCGTCCTCACGCTCGCCGCGCGCCCCGAAGTAGAGGCCGCCGACGAGCTCGCGCACGATCACGAGATCGACGGTCTCACTGCGCGCAGGTCGCAGGTTCGCGTACACGTCCAGCTCCGCCCGCAGGCGCAGCATCCCCTGCTCGGGCCGCACTTCGGCGGCGTCGAACTCGGGATCGCCGATCGGCGCCTTGAGGACCGCCTCGGCGCTCCTGCAGGCTGCGAGCGTCTCTTCGGGAAGCGAGTCGCCCGTCTCCCGGATCGCCTGCGCCCCGAAGGGACGGTCTTCGAGCTCGAGTTCGGGCGCGACGACCGAAAGGACACGCTTCGCCTCGCGCATCACCTCCGGACCCACCCCGTCCCCCGGCAGGCAGACGACCGTCACGTAAGCACGCCGAGCCGCTCCAGAACCGCGTCTGCGTCCGCTTCGATGCCGATGGGCTCGAAGAGTCCGGCCACCGGGCCCGGAGTCTTGAGGCCGTCCCCCGTGACAACGAGGACGACTCGGTCCTCGCGGCCGAGCTCTCCCCTCTCGACGGCTTCACGGAGGGCGCCCAGGGAGACGCCGGCCGCGGTCTCGCCGAAGACTCCGGTGTGCGCGGCGAGCGTCGCCATGTTGAGGCCGATCTCCTGCTCCCCGACCGCGTAGACCGCGCCCTCGGTGGAACGGGCGGTGGCGACGGCTTTGTCCCCGTCCGCCGGGTTGCCGATCGCGAGGGAACGAGCGACGGTGCGAGGACGGACCGGCACCACCTTCTCGTCGGCAGCAAACGCGGCCGCCACGGGCGAGCACCCTTGCGCCTGTGCTCCGAACATGCGTGGGATCGAGGCATCGACGAGACCGACGCGCCTGAGCTGGTCGAAGCCCTCGGCGATTTTCGAATAGAGCGAGCCGGAGGCGATCGGAGCCACGACGGCATCGGGCGCATCCCAGCCCAGCTGCTCCGCGATCTCGAACGCAACCGTCTTCGACCCTTCCGCGTAGTAGGAGCGCAGGCCGACGTTGACGAAGGCCCACGGGAGCTCGAAGGAGAGCTCGACCGTCAGCCGGCTGCAATCGTCGTAGCTGCCCTGGACCGCGTAGATCGTCGCGCCGAAGACGGCCGTGGCCACGAGCTTCTCCGGCTCGAGGTCGGCGGGGCAGAAGACCGCCGACTCCATTCCCTCGGCCGACGCCCGCGCCGCCACGGCGTTGGCGAGATTCCCGGTCGACGAGCAGGCGAGCGTCTCGAGCCCGAGCCCGCGGGCCTTCTGCGCGGCGACGGCCACGACGCGGTCCTTGAAGGAGTGCGTCGGGTTGGCGGTGTCGAGCTTGAGCCAGAGCTCCCGTAGGCCGAGCTCATCGGCGAGTCTCGCCGCCGGAACGAGTGGGGTGAAGCCGGGCGCGAGTCGCGCCTCTTGGGGCGCCTCGACCGGAAGGAGCGCTGCGTAGCGCCAGATCGACGTCGGGCCGGCCGCGATCGTCTCGCGGGTGACGGCTCGAGCGAGCGCGTCCCAGTCGTAGACGGGGTCGAGCGGGCCGAAACAGGCAGGGCAGCTGCCGACGTCCTCGAGCGGATACTCGCTCGCGCAGCTACGGCAACGGAGGGATTGGGCGGGCAATGCGGTCTCCTTTCGCTTACATCCTCCCGAGCCTCGGGGCTCGGCCGGGCTTGGCACCTTGCTCCGACGGAGTAGGTTGCCGAGGCTTCACAGGGCCGGATCCCTCAGCCTCTCTTGATGCGAGCGGGGCCGCTGCCCGTCGCTCATTTCGGAGTATAGGTCGCGACTCCCGGGCCGGTCACTGCCCCTTCCGAGGCAGACGACACGAGCGCCGCGTACTTGGCGAACACGCCCGTCGTGTAGCGCGGAGGCGGCGCTTTCCAGTTCGCCAGGCGACTCGCGAGCTCGTCCTCCGAGAGCTCGACGGAGAGCGTGCGCCCTTCGACGTCGAGGACGACGATGTCGCCCTCCTCGAGCGCGGCCAGCGGACCGCCGCGCGCCGCTTCCGGCGAAACGTGGCCGACCATCAGCCCGTGAGTCGCGCCGGAGAAGCGCCCGTCCGTGACGAGCGCGATCTCCTCGCCGAGGCCCTCCCCCACGATCGCCCCGGTCACGTGCAGCATCTCGCGCATTCCCGGGCCGCCCGCCGGGCCCTCGTAGCGGATGACGACGACGTCTCCCGGCACGACGCGCTTGTCCCTGACGGCCGCGAAGCAATCCTCTTCCGAGTCGAAGACGCGCGCGGGCCCGCGGTGATGGAGTCGCTCGTGCCCCGCGAGCTTCACGACGCAACCCTCGGGCGCGAGATTCCCACGGAGAATCGCGAGGCCCCCGATCGGCTTCAGCGGAGCTTCGATCGGGACGACGACCTCCTGCCCCGGCCGCTCCTCGGCCGCCGCGGCGATCTCACCGAGCGACCGCCCGTCGACGTTGGGCGCGCCGGAATGCACCAGCTCACGCTTCAGGAGCTCGCGGGCGACCAATGCCACGCCCCCCGCCTCGTACATGTCGGTCGCGACGAAGCGTCCACCGGGCTTCAGGCTCGCCACGATCGGCGTGCGGGCGGCGATGTCGTCGAAGTCGTCCAGCTCGAGGGGGATCTCCAGCTCGCGGGCGATCGCGAGCAGGTGGAGGACGCCGTTCGTCGAGCCGCCCGTCGCCACGATCGCCGCAGCAGCGTTCTCGAGCGCCTCGCGCGTGATGATCTGCGAGGGCCGCACGTCGCGCCGGAGGAGATCCATGACGAGCCGGCCGGCCTCCTCGGCGGCCTCGCCTTTGGACGGGTGCAAGGCGGGGATCCCGTTCAGCCCGGCGGGGCTGATGCCGAGGAAGTCGAGCGCCGTCGACATCGTGTTCGCTGTGAACTGCCCGCCGCACGCGCCGGCGCCCGGACAAGCCACGCCCTCGAGCTCGTGCAGGTCGGCGTCGGTCATCTTCCCGACCGCGTGCGCTCCGACGGCCTCGAAGACGTCCTGAATGGTGACGTCACGGCCCCGGAACCTTCCCGGTGCAATCGAACCGTTGTAGAGAACGAGGCCCGGAAGGTCGAGCCGGGCGAGCGCCATGACCGCGGCCGGGATGGTCTTGTCGCAGCCGACCAGGCAAACGAGGCCGTCCAGGAGATGCCCACGGGCGACCAGCTCGATCGAGTCGGCGATCACCTCGCGCGAGACCAGTGAAGCGCGCATGCCCTCCGTCCCCATGGAGACGCCGTCCGAGACGGAGATCGTGTTGAACTCCATCGGCGTGCCGCCCGCCGCCTGCACGCCCCGCTTCACGTGCTGGGCGAGCTCGCGCTGGTTGAGGTTGCAGGGCATCGTCTCGATCCAGGTCGTGGCGACCCCGATCAGCGGGCGGGCGAGATCCTCGTCGCTGAAGCCGACTCCTTTGAGCATCGCCCGCGCCGGCGCCCTCTCGGGGCCGTCGGTCAGCGCCGCGCTCTTGCGCTTGTCGGGATCGCTCATGCCGCGCAGGCTCCTTGGGTCGAGACGGTGAATCGAATCACAGTCGCATCGGTGTGCGCGGCCGCGAGTGCGGCCTCGCACGAGTCCGCCGCCTCCTCGCGGGCCCAGACGATCACTGTCGGCCCGGAGCCCGAGAGCGTCGCGCCGAGAGCGCCATCCGGGAGGCCCTCGCGCACGGCCTCGAGAAGCGGCGCCTTGGCGGCCCGGTAGGGCTCGTGGATGCGGTCGTGCAGCGCCGCGCCGAAGAGCTCGGCCGAGCCCTGGGCGACCGCAGCGCCGAGGAGCGCCGCCCGGCCGACGCTGAAGGCCGCATCCGCATGCGGCACCGACTCGGGCAAGGAGTTCCTGGCGGCTGCGGTCGACACGGTGGACTCGGGAACGATGCCGATGGGAACCGCGGGGAGCCGATCGGACACCTGCACGATCCGGTCCTCCCAGGTCAGAGTCACGCCGCCGGCCAGAGCAGCCGCGAGATTGTCCGGATGGCCCTCCAGCTCGATGCCTTCCGCCAGCAGGCGCTCCGGATCGGGATCGATCCCCGCCATCCGCGCCCCCGCCACCAGCCCCAGGGCGATCACTGCAGCGCTCGACCCGAGGCCGCGCGCCCGCGGGATGCGGTCCGTGAACCGAAACCGCTTGCCCTCCGGCGAGGCGAGACGAGCGAACGCGCGCACGCCGAGGTGCGAGACATCAGGTTCCTCCTCTCCGTCCTCGACCTCGAGCTCGTTCCAGAGGTCGAGCGCGGCCGCCGCGCAGTCGAAGCCCGGACCGATGTTCGCGGTCGTGGCCGGAGCGCGAACGTGGATCGTCACTGGACGGCGTCCGGATCCTTGAGCCCGTGGCCGGTGAGGACGCAGACCACCTGCGCGCCGCGCGGCGGATTCGCGAGGACGGCCGCGAGCCCCGCGGCCGAGGCAGGCTCGCAGAAGACTCCCTCTTCGAGGGCCAGGAGCCGCCACGCCTCGAGGATGGCCTTGTCCTGGAGGGCGACGACCTCTCCTCCCGAGTCTTCGACCGCCGCCTCCGCCTCCGCCGCGTGCGCGGGCTCGGAGATGCGGATCGCCGAAGCAACCGTCGTGCTGCGCTCGACGGCCTCTCCCGCCAGAAGGCGCGGGGTGCCCGCACCCTCCTCCGCGAAGCCGAGCGCGTAAGCGCACAGGTTGCCGCCGCCGCCGTAGGGAAGCGCGACCACGTCCGGAACCCCTCCGAGCTCCTCCACGATCTCGAACGCGGCGGTCTTCTGACCCTGGAGGCGCAGCGGATTGAGGGAGTTGACGAGCACGTGCGTCCCGCCCGCCTGCAGCTCGCGGGCCTCCTGCAGCGCCTCGTCGAAATCCGGGCGGGCCGAGAGCTTCGCTCCCACGATCTGCGCCTGGGCGACCTTGCCGCGAGCGACCGCCCCCTCCGGATGCAGGATCAGGGCCTGCAGGCCGGCCCGAGCCGCGTACGCAGCCGCCGATGCGGCGGTATTGCCCGTCGAAGCGCACACGATCGAGCGGGCGCCGTCGGCCAGAGCCTTCGAGACGACGACCGTCATCCCCCGGTCCTTGAAGCTCCCGGTCGGATTGGCCCCCTCCCACTTGAGCCAGATCTCGCTCCCGGTCCGGCCCGAGAGCCGCGGCGCCCTGAGCAGCGGCGTGGAGCCCTCCCCGAGCGACACGATCTCCGTCCCCGGGGCGAGGGGCAGACGGTCGCGGTAACGCTCGGCCAACGGGACGGTCACGCCCCGGGACCCTAACGCCCGGGTCACGCCCAGCCGAGGCCCGGCACGCCGCGATCGGAGATGACGGGCAGAGCCGAGGGCGCAGCGCGGGACTCTTCCAGCCCGCCGATCTCCTCCAGCGCAGCGTCGACGTCTCCTGCCGGAGCCTCGTGCGTGACGATGTGGAGCGTCGCCGAGCCGTTGTCCTGATGCTGGACGAGGCGGCCGATCGAGACCCCGTGCGTCGCGAGGCGGAGCGCCACGTGGGCGAGGACGCCGGCCCGGTCCTCGACGTCGATGCGGAGATAGAAGGGCGAGCGCAGCTTGCCGGAGTCGAGGCGTTCGAGCTGACGCCAGCAGGCGTCGTTCTGGAGGAAGCCGGTGCCCGTCGTGCCGATCACGCTGACCATGTCCGCGACGACAGCCGAGGCTGTCTCGATCCCGCCGGCGCCGGGCCCCTCGAGCGTGATCTCGCGGATCGCGTCCCCCTGGAGCATGACCGCGTTGAACGGCCCCTCGACCGCGGCCAGCGGGTGGTGACTGTCGACGAGGGCCGGATGCACGCGCACGTCCAGCTTCCCCTCGACGAGGCTGGCGGCGCCGACGAGCCGGATCGCCATGCCCATCTCGCGCGCGGCGGCCACGTGCAGCGGCGTGATCTCTTCGATGCCCTCGTATTCCACGTCTGCGAGCGTCACGCGCGAGCCGAACGCGACAGTGGCGAGGATCGCCATCTTGGCGGCTGCGTCCGCGCCGGAGACGTCTTCGGTCGGGTCGGCCTCGGCGAAGCCGCGGCGTTGGGCCTCGGCGAGCGCCTCGCCGTAGTCCGAGCCTTTCTCCATCTCCGTGAGGATGAAGTTGGTCGTCCCGTTGACGATTCCGAGGATCCTGTGCACGGTCGTGACGACGAGCGCCTCGCGCAGCACCTTGATCACCGGGATGGCGGCGCAGACGCTCGCCTCGAAGCGGAGCTGGACACCGCCCTGGGAGGCGGCGCCGAAGAGATCCGCGCCGCGCCTGGCGACGAGCTGCTTGTTGGCCGAGACGACAGGCTTGCCCGCTCCGAGCAGCTCGAGCACATAGTCGCCGGTGGGCTCGAGCCCGCCCATCACCTCGGCGACGACCGCGATCGACGGATCGTCGCGGATGTCGGCGAAGTCCGTGGTCAGGACTCCGGGAGCGGCCGGAAACGCTCGCTTCTTGTCGGGGTCGCGGACGAGGGCGCGCACCATCCGCAGGCGGTGGCCCGTCGCGCGCTCGATGTCGTCGGCGCTCTCCTGGAGCATCCGGTTGACGGCCGAGCCAACCGTGCCGTAGCCGAGCAGCGCTACAGGAACATCAACGGACGCCATGAGCTTCCGGCGCCTCCGTCTGCATGAGGGCGCGGAGCTCGCGGCCAACGTCCTCGAGCAGCTGATCCGCAGCCGCCCGGCGAAGCTCCTCCAGCTTCTTCTCGCCCGAGTCCATCTCGGCGATCCACTCGCGCGCGAACGTGCCGTCCTGGATCTCGCCCAGGACCTTGCGCATCGACTCGCGGACGTGCTCGTCGACGATTCGCTGTCCACGCGTGTAGTCGCCGAACTCGGCCGTGTCGGAGATCGAGAACCGCATGTGCGAAAGGCCGCCCTCCCACATGAGGTCGACGATCAGCTTCAGCTCGTGCAGGCACTCGTAGTAGGCGATCGCGGGCTGATAGCCGGCCTGAACGAGCGTCTCGAAGCCGGCGCGGACGAGCTCGGTGACGCCGCCGCAGAGCACACTCTGTTCGCCGAAGAGGTCGGTCTCCGTCTCCTCGGAGAAGGTGGTCTCGATCATGCCGGCGCGACCCGCTCCCAGCGCGGCGCCGTAGGCCAGCGCGAGCTCGAGGCCGCGGCCGCTGGCGTCTTGAGCGACCGCAACGAGCGCAGGCGTCCCCAGGCCCTGCTCGTAGAGCCGACGGACGACGTGGCCGGGTCCTTTGGGTGCGACCATGATCACGTCGTGCCCGCTCGCCGGCTCGATCCGGCCGTAGTGGACGTTGAAACCGTGCGCGAAGAGGACGGCGGCGTCCGGCTCCAGGTTCGGCGCCACCTCCGTCTCGAAGACCTTGGGCTGCACCTGATCGGGCATGAGGAAGGCCACGATCTGCGCGCCCTGAACCGCTTCCGCGACCGTGCCCACCGACAGGCCCGCCGCTTCGGCGGTGGCCCAGGACGGGCTTCCAGGGCGGAGGCCGACATGCACCTCGACTCCCGAGTCCCGCAGGTTGAGCGCATGCGCGTGCCCCTGGCTGCCGTAGCCGAGGATCGCGACCTTGCCGGTGAGAAGCTCCGTGTTGCCTTCGCGGTGAACGGTTGCCATCAGGTTCCTTTCCTAGTGGAGAACGCGTTGAGTTCTGGAGGCACGGCCGGCAGAGGCCCGGCCCAGGCCGATTCGGCCCGTACGGGCGAGCTCCTTGAGGCCGTGCGGGCGGAGGAGCTCCTCGAAGGAGGAGATTTCCTCCGGATGCCCGACGATCTCGAAGACGATCGAGTCGGGCCCGAGATCGGCTACCCGGGCCCGGAAGACCTCGCCGAGGGCCATCAGCTCGCCGCGTCGGGCCGGCGGAGCGTTCACTTTCACGAGCGCCAGCTCGCGCTCCACCGCCTCACCGGCTTCGAGCGTGCTCACGCGCAGAACGTTGACGAGCTTGTGCATCTGCTTCTCGAGCTGCTCCAGCGACTCCCGCGAGCAGTCGACGCGCAGGGTGATCCGCGACACGTCCGGGCGCTCGGTCGGGCCGACGGCGAGACTCTCGATGTTGTACCCGCGGCGGGCGAACATGTTCGAGACTCGTGCGAGCGCGCCGGGCTTGTTCTCGACGAGGAGCGAGACAGTGTGCATCAGGCCTCGACGGACTCTTCGAGATCGGTGAACTCGATCACGTCGGTCGCGGCCGCGCCCGCCGGGATCATCGGGAAGCACTTCTCCTCGGGATCGCAGCGCGCATCGACAACGGCCGTGCGGCCGCAGTTCAGCGCTTCGTCGAGCACGCTTTCGAGCTCGTCCTCGGTGGAGAGCGTGAAGCCCGCGCACCCGTAGGCCTCCGCCAGCTGCGCGTAGTCCGGCACCTGGTGGGTCAGATGCGTCTCGGAGAAGCGGCTGTCGTAGAACATCTCCTGCCACTGGCGCACCATGCCGAGCCAGCCGTTGTTGACGATCACGACGGTGATCGGCAGGCCTTCGAGCGCCGACGTGGCCAGCTCCTGGGCGGTCATCTGGAAGCAGCCGTCCCCGTCGATGCAGACGACGCTCGCATCGGGCCGCGCTGCCTTGGCGCCGATCGCGGCCGGAACGCCGTAGCCCATTGTCCCTAGGCCGCCCGAGGTGATGAACGTGCGCGGGCGGTCGCAGACGAGGTACTGCATCGCCCACATCTGATGCTGGCCGACTCCCGTCGTCCAGACGACGTCGTCCCGTTCGGCGGTCAGGTCGCGGAGCGTCTCGATCACGGCCTGCGGCTTGAGGAACTCGCCGTCGCGGTCGTAGCGGTACGGGAAGGCCGCACGCCATTCCTCCACCTGACGGCGCCAGGCGAGCGGGCCCACGTACCCGGGCTCGATCAGCTCGAGCAACTCTCGGGCGAGCTGACCGATCGCCTCGGCGAGCGGCCCGACGACCGGGATGTCGGCGCGCCGCAGCTTGCCGATCTCCGCGGGGTCGATGTCGAAGTGGATCACCTTCGCACCCGGGGCGAACGCGGTCAGCTTCCCTGTCACCCGGTCATCGAAGCGGCTCCCGACCGCGATGATCAGGTCGGCCTTGTTCAGCGCCCAGTTCGCCCACTTGGAGCCATGCATGCCAGGCGCTCCCAGGGCGAGCGGGTGCGAGTCGGGGAAGGCGCCCTTGGCCATCAGCGTCGTGACCACCGGGATGCCGCCCGTCTCGGCCAGCTCGAGGAGCTCGTCGCAGGCGTTGGCGTTGATCGTCCCGCCGCCGACGTAGAGGATCGGCCGCTGGGCCTGCTTGATCGCCTTCGCCGCCTCCACGATCTGGAGTGGATGGACGCTCTGAGGCGGCCGCCAGCCCGGGAGGTCGACCGAGTCGGGGTAGCGGAAGTCGAACTCGGTCTCCTGAACGTCCTTGGCCACGTCGACAAGCACCGGCCCTGGACGGCCGGAGCGGGCGACGTGGAAGGCCGCCTTGATCACGTGCGGCAGCTCCTCGACGTCCTGCACGAGCCACGAGTGCTTGACGATCGGCAGCGTGATGCCGGTCGCGTCGGTCTCCTGGAAGGCGTCCGTGCCGATCAGCGAGGAACGAACCTGGCCGGTGACGCAGACGAGCGGCGTCGAGTCCATCCACGCATCGGCGATGGGAGTGACGAGATTGGTGACCCCTGGGCCCGAGGTCGCGATCGCCACGCCGACCCGCCCGGATGCCCGGGCGTACCCCTCGGCCATGTGGCCGGCGCCCTGTTCGTGACGGCAGAGGACGTGTCGTACCGCCGAGCCACGGGCGAAGGCGTCGTAGGTCGGAAGGATCGCGCCGCCGGGAATCCCGAAGGCGACGTCGACGCCCTCCTCTTCGAGGGAGCGGAGAATCGCGTCGGAGCCAAGCATCCTCACGCTGCCACCCCCGCGAACTCCGTGTCGGTGCGGGCTCCCGGCAGCGCCGCGAGGAGGACGTCCATGAACTCGCGCGTCGTGGCTCCCACTCCCGAGGAGACGAGGTCCGGAGTGCGGATGCCGGTGCCGAGCGTCTCGGCCACAGCGTTTTCGAGCGTGCGCGCCGCGGTGCGCTCGCCCAGCCCTTCGAGCATGAGCGCGGCCGCCAGGACCATCCCACTGGGGTTGGCGACTCCCTGGCCGGCGATCTCCTCGGCCGAGCCGTGCGTGGGGCCGAAGATCCCGGCGGAATGCTCGGAGAGCCGGCCCGAGGCGACCATGCGGGTCGTCCCGTGCGCGTACGCGGCCGTGTACGACAGCGCCTCCGCGAAGGACTGCTCGCTGACGATCACGTCGAAGGCGCCCGGAGCGCGGAAGAGCGTGGGCACGACGGCATCGAAGCTCATGTTGTCGACGATCACGCCGGGGCAGGACTCAGCGGTGCGCTCGACGAGCGCGCGCCAGCCGCCGGTTGCTCCCACGGAGGTCACGCGTGCCTGGCGGTTGCACGCGAGCGCGAAGGCTTGCTCGACCGCGAGGCCCTCTGCGTCTTCGGCGAGCGGGCTCACCACCGTCACGCGGCTTCCATTGAGCCGGACGCGCGTCATCCGCCAGGTGAGGTCGAGCTCTGCCTTGACTCCTTCGAGAGCAGGCTCGGTGGTCGTCGCGACCAGCACGGCGTCCGCGTGACGGCACGCCTCGCGGGTCGCCTGCGGCAGCGCGTGCCCGAAGCGCCGGACGGCGTCGCCCCCGAACGCGACGTGCTGTTCGTCGATGGAGAAGCCGTGCAGCTGCGAGACGTCCGCGAGCGCGCGGCTCGCCTCGGCCATCACCTCCGGCCCGATCCCGTCCCCGGAGAGACAGGCGACGGTGTAGCGCTTCTTTCTCACGCGTACACCACCTCTTCGAACACGTCCGAGAGAGTCACTGTCTTTCCTGAATCGGCAAGCTGCTTGAAGCGCCTGAATGCCTCCGCGAGCGCCTCGTCGGTCAGCTTGATCCCCGCTTCCGCGCAGGCACGCGCAAACGCGTGGCGTCCGGAGTGCTTTCCGAGCGGCAGAGTCATCGTCAGGCCGAGCGAGCCCGGATCCATGATTTGGTACGTCTCGGCGTCCTTCAGCATCCCGTCCTGGTGGATCCCGGCTTCGTGCGCGAAGGCATTCGCGCCCACGATCGCCTTGTTGCGCTGGACGTCGTAGCCGGTCAAGCGCTCGACGAGGCGCGAGGCGGCGCCGATCTCCCGCGTGACCACGCCGCTTTTCATCCCGAAGCTTGCCTGACGGACCTCGAGGGCCATCACGATCTCCTCGAGGGCGGCATTCCCGGCCCGCTCGCCGATCCCGTTGACGGTGCACTCGGCCTGCGTGGCGCCGGCCTGCAATCCCGCGAGGGTGTTGGCGACGGCGAGCCCGAGGTCGTTGTGGCAGTGCACGGAGAGCGTCGCGCTCCCGAGCTCGGGGCACAGACGGCGCACGTCGAGGATGAACTGCGCGTACTCCGACGGCATGCAATAGCCGACGGTGTCGGGAAGGTTGATCGTGGTCGCGCCGGCCCGGACGGCCTCGCAGCAGACGCGGGCGACGAAACGCGGGTCCGAGCGGGTGGCGTCCTCGCAGGAAAACTCCACCTGGTCGACGCTGGCCCGGGCATAGCCGACGGCCCAGCGGGCCTGCTCGACGACCTCGTCGGGCTCCAGGCGCAGCTTTTTCTCCATGTGCACAGGGCTGGTCGCGATGAACACGTGGATTCGCGAGCGGCTGGCGCCCGCAAGGGCTTCGGCTGCGGCGTCGATGTCTTCTTTGCGGGTGCGGCAGAGCGAGGCGACGGTCGGTCGTTCGACGGCTTCCGCGACCGCCTTGACGCCTTCGAAGTCTCCGGGCGACGAGACAGCGAAGCCCGCCTCGATCACGTCGACTCCGAGCCGCTCGAGCTGCTCCGCGATCTCGGCTTTCTCCTCAGGGCGCAGGGCGATGCCCGGGGATTGCTCCCCGTCGCGCAGCGTCGTGTCGAAGATCGTGATGCGGCGTGTCACTGACTCATCCTCCTTCGCCTCCCTAAGCGGAGACGTACCTGTGGTGTGGTCGGGTCGGCGTGTGCGCCCTAGCGGCGCGTAGTCGCGTACTCCCCCTTAGCGGGGGAGAATGCCGAGGAGGATCACGATGAGGCCGCGCGTCGCCACGTCGGGAAAGTCGACTGTGGGAACGGATGTGAACTCGGGCCTCATGGAGGTTTCGTCAAGTGTGTTGATGCTCCGAGGCTCTGTCAAGCCTCTAGCGGGGCATATCGGCAGGTCCAGACCTTTACTCGAGGTCCTGCTGGACCATTCGCGGGGAATCGTGGATGCAAATGATGTCCAGCCGCTCGGTGCCGACGTTCTTGAACTTGTGCGGCGTCTCGGGCGTGACGACGATGATGTCGCCGGGCCCGGCCTCGAGCTCGTCCCCGTTCGCGGTGAACCGCGCGTGGCCGCTCCGTACGATCCACGTCTCCGAGTAGGGATGCCTGTGCAGGTCGGGCCCCGCGCCGGGCTCGTTGTAGACGAGGAAGAAGGAAACGCCTGAGGCGTATGCCTCGCCTTCGAACGTGATCGTGCCTCCGGGGCTCGGCTGCAGCTCACCGGATCTGATTACTCGATACACAGGGCGACAGAACTCCTTTCGGGATGGGGCCTCGTCGCCGGGACTCGATGGGTGGTGCGTCGCCAGGACGCAGGGCGCGGCCCGTATCGAAACAGATACGGGCGCGACCGAGGACGCCGCGTCGCGCCTGCCCAGCGTGGTCCGGCGGCTCAGGTCTCCATTCTGAAAGGGGTTCTTAAATGCCGAATCCGGCGGGTCCGAAGACCTACCGGATTCGACTCGCGCAACTTATTCGATCCACCGACGGCGTGTCAAGTGAGTCCGTCGGTTTTTTTCAGCTGAGCGGTTCAGACCTCCTCGCACGCCGCCGGGTGAGGAAGCTCCCGAGCCCGACGCCGCCGAGCGCGACCAGCGCCAGGAGCCACGTCGACAGCGATCCCGGGCTCACCAGGGCGGACGCCTGATCGAAGGTGCCGCACGGCTCGTTGTTGCCGTCGCCGCCCTGGTCTCCACCCGAGCCGGACGCTCCAAGGTCGCCTCCGGCCTGCTCGCCGAGAACGCCGCCGGCTCCGTTGTCTCCGTTATCGTCGTTGCCGGAGCCATCGTCGCCGCCGTCGTTGTCGCCACCGCCCGCAGATCCCTCGCAGGCTCCGAGCTGCAGGCCGGCGCTCGGCGTCCCGTCGAGAGCGACGTTCAGGCAGCCGAGGTCGAGGCCGCCACCCGTCGCGCCGTCCTCGACGCCCGCGCCTCCGCCTCCACCGACCGTCGTGCCGCCGTCGCAGTTGCCGAGGCTCGCCGAGGCCCCCAGGTCTCCGCTGGACGCCGAGGCATCGATACACCCGACGATCGCGGTCACGCTGTCGTCTCCGTTCTGGGCGCCTGCCCGGGCGGCGCTACCCGTCCCGTGGCCTGCCGACGCTGCCGCCTGCGTGTGGCCGTTCTCCTGGGCCACGTCGATCGGGGCGACCGTGTCCGACCCGTCGCCGACCGTCTGGCCGGCTGTGTCGACGATCAGCGCCTGCGGCTGCGCTGCGCCGGCGAAGAAGAGGGCGGCGAGTATCAGGAAGGCCGCCAACAGAATCGTCCTTGTGGTTTTCACTCCTGCCTCCTTGCTCAGGGGACGGCCCCGTGGGGTCGCCGGTGGGCGCAGGACGCGGTCCCGTTCTTTCTGGTGCGCTTACAAGGAAGCCGGGGAGGCGATTTTCTGGCAGCTGTCGATTTCGATGGAACAATCACGGGCCGAGCCCCGTCAGAGCTGACGTGACGAAACCGCTCCTCGGCGACGTAGGTACCTCGTGAACGCCCTCGCGCAAGCCTGGCCGCGACGAGCTGCGGTTCGGCGCCCCTTCGCGGAGGTGGCTCGGGATCACCTCGACGACGTCTACCGCTACCTCGTCTTCCTGACGGCCGATCCACTGCTCGCTGAGGACCTCGCTGCCGAGACGTTCGAGAAGGCATTTCGCAGCTGGAAGCGCTTCGATCCGCGGCGGGGCGGCGAGCGAACGTGGCTTTGCCAGGTCGCGCGCTCGCGGGCACTCGACCACTTCCGCTCGGAAGCCAGGCGGCGGAAGCGGGAGACGCAGATTGCGACCGACCCTCTACCGACGGTCGAGCCGATCGCGGAAGGGCTCTCGACCGAGCTCGACCTGGCACTGCGCGCGCTCACGGCAGCGGAACGCGAGGTGGTCGTCCTGAGAATCGTGCTGGAGCTGAGCGCGGCGGAGGCTGCCCGCGTGCTCGGAATCGGCCGCAGCGCCTGCTCGATGCGCCTGGCGCGAGCGCTGCAGAAGCTCGAAGAGAGGATGGAGTCCTATGCAGTCGTCTGACCTGATGCCGGGCCGACTCGAGGAGCTGATCGGAGGCGCCCTGGCCGAGACCGAGAGCGAGGCGCGCATTCAGGGGCTGGCTCGCGAGCTGCGCTCGTCGAGCTTGCCGCCAAGCGCTGCGCTGCGCTCCAAAGTCGAGAGCCTCGCGACCGCCCCACGCCGACCCCGCTTCGGGCGCCACGTACGGCTGGTCGTGGTGGTGGCGGCCGTGGGCGCGTTTGTCGCAGCCGTGGCGACCGTCGACACCACGTCGAACGGTGGAGGCATCGCGGGCAACACCGTGCGCGCGGGAGGCCGCGCGACAGGCGAGTCCTTCACGTCGCGAGGAGTTCCACCGGCAATCAGCAAGGACCTCTCTGCCGGTCGCGTGCGCTCATCCGATCCCTCATTGCAGGTCTTCGGCCCGAGCGGCCGCGCCCAGGACGTGGACATGTGGATCACTTTGCGCGTCAAGGACGCCGATCAGCTTTCCGAGTCCTCGCAGGAGGCGATGAAGATCACGCGGGAGCTCGGAGGAGTCGTCGGGTCGTCCAACGTGGCGACCGAAGGGACACGCGGTAAGGCCGAGCTCAGGCTCAAAATCCCAACGGGCCGTGTCGACGACGCGCTTTTCCGGCTCTCGGATCTCGGCACGGTCACGGGCCAGCGCGTCGCGACCGTCGATCTGCAGGCGCCGCTCGATCGAGCCCTCGCGCGAGTCGAGCATCTGCAGAGCGCGATCAGGATCGCCAAGGCCCGGCTGGCCAGCGGACTGCTCAGCAGCCAGGCGGAGCTCCAGGTGCGCATCCGGCTCGAGCACCTCCGGAGTCAGCTCAGGGCCGTCACGCGCACTCGAGCGGCTCTCGCGCGGGAGGCGTCGATGGCCGAACTGACCCTGACGCTCGGAACTCCGACGGGAGCAGTGCCGGAGACGAGCGAAGGCGGCATCACCGGCGCCGCCCACAAGGCGGTCGACGTCCTGCGCGGCGCCGGGTCAGTAGTTGTCTTCCTGGGGCTCGTCCTCAGCCCGCTGCTCGTCATCCTCCTCGTCGTCTGGATCGCCCTGCGCGCCCGCGGCCGGAGGATCGAACGCGAGCTGCTCGACGAATCGCGCCCCGGAGCCGCGTCCCCTCAGCGGCGGTAGCGCTCAGTCGGGCAGCAGCGGCACCGTCGGCCCGTGATGGCGGCCCAGGAGCACCGCGCGAGTGATGGCATCGGAGCCGAAGCGCTGCCTGACCTCGTCGAGCGCTGCGTCGAGGGCGGCGCCCCGGCGCCGCTCGAAGGGCAGGGTGAGCTGCACAGCGTCGCCGTTCTCGAGGTTGGCGATCGAGATCCCGACGAGCGTCAGCCCTTCGCGGTCGATCAGCGCTTCGGCGTTTGCGAGCAGCGCTCTCGCGCTACCCAGGAGCGCTTCGGTCTCGTCGGTCCCCCAGGGGAGCGTGTGCGACCGGGTCGCCCGTGAGAAGTCGTCGAAGCGGAGGCGCAGCACGACGGTGCGGCCGATCCGGCCAGCAACCCGCATCCGGCGGGCGACTCGCTCGACGAGCGCGATCACCGTGGCGTCGACGTCCTCAGGCGACGTCGGCGAGCGCCCAAGCGCGCGTTGCGATCCGATCGAGCGGCGCCGGCGCCGGGGCTGCACCGGCCGCGGGTCGCGGTTGTGCGCCAGGGCGTGAAGCTGCCTCCCGGCCGCCCTCCCGGCCATGGCGACGAGCGCATCCTCGGGTAGCTCCGACACCTCACCGACCGTTGTGATGCCGCGAGCGCGGAGCCTCCCCGCCGTGACGGGCCCGACTCCCCAGAGCCGCTCGACCTCGAGCGGATGGAGGAAGGCGAGCTCCCGGTCGGGCGGCACGACGAGGAGACCGTCCGGCTTGGCCACTCCGCTTGCCACCTTGGCAAGGAACTTCGTCCGTGCGACTCCGACCGTGATCGGGAGCCCGACCCGGTCACGCACCTCGCGGCGCAGACGGATGGCGATTTCGACCGGCGTTCCCGCGAGCCGGCCCATGCCGCGAACATCGAGGAAGGCCTCGTCGATCGACAGCCCTTCGACGAGCGGTGTCGTGTCCTCGAAGACTCGGTACATGGCCTTGCTCGCTTCGGAGTAGGCAGCCATGCGTGGCAGGACGACGATCGCCTGCGGACAGAGCCGCCGCGCACTTCTCCCGCTCATCGCAGTGCGGACCCCGTGGGCCTTGGCCTCGTAGCTGGCCGCGAGCACGACGCCCCCGCCCACGATCACGGGACGGCCGCGGAGCCGCGGATCGTCCCGCTGCTCGACGGACGCGAAGAACGCGTCGGCGTCCGCATGCAGGATCGTCGCTTCTCGCGACACGAACATATGTTCGCATCGCTGACGCCTCCCGTCTAGATCAGATCACGCGGCGATCGGGTTCAGCTCGGGAACGAGCTCCCGGGCGACCAGCCGTCGGTCGAGATCCTCTTCGGTCACCGTGTGGACTCTCTGGACGACCCACTCGCGACCAAAGTGGGAACGGCTCCGGCCGAGAAAGGACGAAACGGCTGAGGACGCCAGGAAGCCCTCATGCGCCGGGTCCGCAGGGCTCAACCCAGGCTCCGGACGCCGCTGCGCTAAGCCAGGAGGGTTTACCGACCGATAGCACGTGGAGAATGGGATCACCTTTGAGGGTCGCCGTCATCGATGTGGGTTCCAACACGGTGCGCTTGCTCGTCTCCGAGCTGCACAAGAGCCGGCTGACGCCCATCCGGGAGGCGAAGAGCCTCCTGCTCCTGGGTCGGGAGATCGAACGGCAGGGGACCCTCTCCCGGGAGAAGCTCGCCGAGACCCGCCGCTGTGCGCGTAGCCTCGCCACCATGGCCCGGGAGGCAGGAGCAAGCCGAATCGAAGTCGTCGTGACGGCGCCCGGCCGGCAGAGCGACAACGCGGGCGAGCTCGTGCGCGTGCTCGGAGAGGCCACGGCTGCCCCGGTGCGAGTGCTCTCCGCCGACGAAGAGGGACGGCTGGCGTGGGACGGAGCAGTCTCGGCAAGCCCGGAGCTCGCGCCGACCATCGCCGTCTGCGACGTCGGGGGAGGTTCGACCGAGTTGCTCGTCGGAACGCCGGAGCGGGGGCCCGCGTGGGCTCGCTCCCTCGACATCGGGTGCCTCCGGCTCACCGAGAGATTCATCGACGATGACCCGCCGGGGAAAGACGCCCTGCGGATCCTGGGCGCCGACGTGGCCGACGCCTTCGGGTCGGTGACGATCCCACTGCCGCAAACGGCCATGGCCACGGGCGGAACCGCCCGAGCGCTGAGGAAGCTCGTCGGCCCGCGGCTGGGAGAGGACGAGCTTGCCACAGCGACTCGCCGGCTGTTGAAACGATCGGCGCGGGAGATCGCACATGCCTTCGGGATCGATCGAGAGCGAGCCCGCACGCTGCCCGCGGGCGCCGTGATCCTGGCCGAGGTTCAGCACATGCTGCATACGCCGCTCGTCGTCTCGAGCGCCGGCCTGCGCGAAGGCGTGGCTCTCTCGCTGCTGGCCGAGTCGGCCGCGGCCTAACTCGCTCTAGGCCGCAGGAGGCAGGTACTCGACCCGTGTCAGCTCGTCTCCGTCGAAACGAATAACCCAAGTCGAGCCCTTGACGCTCTCCTCGCCCAGCACCTCTTGGATCACGTCTCCATGCGTGCAGAGAACGGCGACCTCGTCCGGAAGGCTCGACACGAGACGGAGAACGTCGTCCGTCTCCGAGCCTTCAGCGAGCTCCTCCCTCCCCTCGACCTCCTGCTCGAGCGCTCTCGCCAGCGGATCGACGGTCTGGACGCAACGAAGCGCGCCGCTCGAGAGGATGGCCGTCGGCTTGTAGCTTCGGAGGAGGCCGACGAGACCCTCTGCCTGGGCACGGCCGCGCTCGTCGAGAGGCCGCAGACGGTCGTCGCCCTGCCACTCCTTCGCCTTGCCGGCCCTCGCGTGCCGGACGAGCAGGATCGTCACCCTCGCTTCCCCCCGCCGCGGATCACTTCCAGGTGCGGCGTCCCTGTTTCTCGAGCTTCTTCCACGCGGCCGGAAACGCCGCCCTCGCTTGGAGCCGGCGCTGTGCCTGCGCCTCGACGAGCCGTCCCGCCGCGAACGCGACGCGGCTTCCCCGCACGGAGGCGAGCGCTTCCTGAATCCGCCTGCTCGCCACGACGGCGTCTTGATGCTCCCCGAGGACGTCCTGCAGCTCCTTGGCCTGCTCGATGAAGCGGGTCGCCGGCTTGCCGACGGTGGCCTCGGCGAGCTCAGCGGTATAGCGCGCCCGCTTGGCGAGGACGCGCACCCGGTGCAGCTGCGCGTCGGTGGGATCGTCGTCGAGCTTCGCGACACCCGCTTTCAGGCGTTTGAACTGGAGAGCCCCGAGCTTCTCGAGCGGCTTGTCCTTCTCCCCCGCGGGCGGCTCCGCCCCCAGGCGACCGAGGCGGTCGAGCAGGGCGAAATAGCGCTCGCTCTCCAGAGCTTCCAGGAGCCGGGCACGCGCGAGCTCCCTTTCCGCGGAGAGCGACTGCACGATGCGTTTGGCAGCAAACCGGTCTTCCTCGGGCAGAGTGGCCAAGCGCTCCTCGAGGCCCGCGAGCAGCACGTCCAGGTCCCGTACGGGGCCGAGCAGGTCGCCGAGCCATTCGAGCTCCGCTCGAATCGGTTCGGTCGCCGACCGGTCGAGCAGCGGCCGCGCCGCGCGCAGGACCGCCCGGGAGCGGCGCACCGCGACCCTCAATTGATGGACGTCCTCCGGCTCACCGCCGATCCGGACTCCGGGGTCGTGCGAGAGGATCTCCCGCCGCCGCTGTTCGAGCATCGCGGCGACGTGCAGGAGCGGCGCGTCCTTCGGCTTCGCAGCGGACGGGGGAGTGGAAGCGATTCCAAGCGCCCTGAAGAGCTTGGGCCGCCCATCACTCACGAGCGCCCCTTTTTGCCGGAGCATCTTCCCGATCCGGTCGAGCAAGGCCGGATCGCCGTCCAGGAGCTCGACCTCGATCTCGCGGAAGGTGGACTCGACGCGCCCGTTGTCCATCACGGAGACCGAGTCGATGACGATCTCGGCTTCGTCGCGCCCGTTCTCCCGCACCCGTACGCCGGCTCGACGCGTCTTCAGCTTCGCGGCTTGCTCGAGCCGCTCTCCCCTGACGAGAGCCAGGAGTGCGTCTGCCAGAGCGCGAGGCGGCTTGCCCGACGCGCCCGGAAGCTCGAGCTCGCGACGAAATCCCTGCGCCGGGAGCTTCAGCTGCCAGAGGTTCTTGCCGTTCTCGAGGCGGCGACGCAACGTTACGCCGGCGCGTGCCAGCGCCCGCTCAGGCGTGTCGTAATAGGTAGTCGTGAAGGAGCGATCCTCGATCGGCTCGCCCAAGCCCTTGACCGACTCGAACCCTTCTGGCGCCGTCAGCTTGAGCTCGTGCTCATTCGTCGTTCGCACGGGTGGCGATGCTATCTCCATAGCTCTGTGCATCGCTGATAACGAAAACTTTTCCAGATCTTCCCCACTTCGGGCGGGATCCGGAGTCGCAACGGGACCGACCCGCCCGAGGGGCGGGTCGGCGGGCGAACGGGATGAGGAGGCCGAAATCCTTGGCGTCCACACGTCCCAGGAACAGCGTCGCACGCGCGGATTCACGCGTGGGCAACGGACTGGTGAAGAACCGGCGACGAGGCCGCGAAGGCGGCGCGGATCGCTAGGGGATCGAGCGGTAGAGCCGGAGGAACGCGGTGCGGAATCCCCGCTTAGGCCAGAAGCGCGAGGCCAGGAGGTTCGTCACGCGCCAGTCGGTGACCATCGCCGTGTAGCCCCGCTCGGCCGCGGCCGCGAACGTCGCGTCGGTCAACGCCCGCCCTACTCCCGCGCCGCGGGCCTCGGGGAGCGTGGAGGCAAAGGCCAGGTACGACGCTCGCTCGGACTGCATGAGCCCCTGGTAGTGGATCGAGCTCGCGGCCGGCGCGAACGACCAGCAGGCCACCGGGCGGTCGTCGCGGAGGCCGATCAGCACCGTCTCGTCGTCGTTGCCCGCGAGCGTCGAGTGCCATTCCGCGCGCATCTCGTCCTCGCCCGGAAGCGAGATCCCGGAGAAGACGGGCGAGCTTCGCTGATGGGTCGGCAGTGCGAGCTCGACGGCCAGCAGCGCCTCGACGTCCCCCTCGCGCGGCTCCCGGATCTCGAAACCGTCCGGGACCCGAGGCTCCACGGAAGTGATCTCCTGCATGGCGTGCGCCTGCTGCTGGCCGAAGCCGAGGCGAAACCAGGCGTCCAGGAGCGCCGCGTCGGTCGCCGGAACGAGCACGTAGTGGCGCGACCCTCCCGCTTCCACCCAGCCCGCGGCTGCGACGGCGTAGAGATCACGCACGTCCTCCGCCTCTACCACGGCCTGTCCTGCCGCCTCGACCCAAACGTTGTCGCCCCAGATGCCGGCATCGCGCGGCGCCCCGAGCAGGTATCCGACCAAACGGCCCTCACGGAGGCCGGCCGCGCCGGATGCCCCCTCCCGGCTCCACGCTGCGGCCACCTCCTGAGCGGCCTCTGCTGGATCCTCATACCGCGCCGGCAGAAGAGGCTCGGATCGTCGGTGATCCGCGTGCCGGGCCGCGAGGAGCCCGCCCGCCTCATCCAGGTGCTCATTCGAGAAGGGGACGATCTCGAGCCGCGGCATCCCGACAGACTCGCAGACTCGGCGAGCGCCTCGACCTCATCCGGCTAGTCACGGGTGGGGCGGGACCGCCCCCCGCCGCACGCGACGTCGTTCTAGTGGCCGAAAGCGTAGTCCTTTCCGTTCGGCTCCGAGGAGCGGAGGAGAGCGCACCGACCGATGGGGCTAGAGGTAGCCCTTGCGGGTCAGCCACTGCAGCGACACGTAACCCCAGATGGGCGGCAGGTAGAACGTGCACAGGCGCTGCGTGGTAGCGATCGCAAACGCCGCTGATTCATCGACTCCCATGGCGATGAGGCCCGCGGAGAGGCTCGCCTCGGCCGCTCCGATCCCCCCTGGAACCGGCACGAGGCCCGAGAGGACAGAGGCAGCGGTGTTCACGAAGATGAGTCAAACGACTAGTGGTCATCGACGCGGATGCCCGAACTACCGGCCGGTCGCAGCGCCGAGATCCAGTCGGGGCGAAGGAAACGACCTCCGGAACGGCTGCGAACATGCGGCGCCCTCGTGCCCGTCTCACTTTCGCACTTGCTCGACGAGCTCGAGCAGTCCGTCCGGCACAAGTCTTGCTGAGCGCCTGAACTCGGTCAGGGGACGCCAACGAGCTACGTACGACGTGCCGTCCGGCTCCGTGACCGTCAGCTCTTCAGCTTCGAACACGTCCTGGCCTTGCAAGTCGACGTGGTAGATCAAATAGAGCTCGTGCCGTTTTATGCCCGCCCACTCGAATATGTCTTCGATCACGCCGAGAAAACGAATGCGCCTAGGGATGGCGCCGATTTCCTCCCCGAGCTCGCGCGCGATCGCCTGTTCTCCGGTCTCGCCGAACTCGATCCCGCCCGCTAACGGTACCGCGACGATTTCACCCGTGCTCGGATCGTAGTCTTCCCACACGAGGATTCGGTCAGCCTCGCAAATCACCGCGGCCGCGATCGGCCGGATCGTTCGAATCAATCCCCGTGACACTCGTCGCCCGGCTGGAACAGGCGGTTGCTCGGACACGTCAAGGCGAGCGTAGCCTGCCCGGTGCCCGAATCGCGAGAAGGCTCGCTCTGATCGCAATGCGTTAGCCTCGTGGCCGAGTGCGTTTTTTGCACGTCCAGCTCGACGCTGAGGAGGCACGAGGGGGCGCCCTCAGGCGCTTCTATGCCGACGAACTGGGCTTCCCGTACGTTCGCGGAGGAGCGACAAATCCAGTCTTCGAGGTCGGGACAACGGCCATCGAGTTTAGGCCTGTCGCCCTTGGACAGCCGTTCTATCACTTCGCTTTGCGCGTGCCGCGCAATCGCTTCGCGGCTGCTCGTGTGTGGCTCGCAGCGCGCACCGACCTACTTCCCGACGAGGAGTCAGGCGAGACGACGTTCCGGTTCGATAACTGGAACGCAGATGCTTGTTACGCCCAGGACCCCTGCGGGAACATCGTCGAGCTGATCGCACACCAGGAGCTTCCTGAGGAAAGCCCTGAGAGTCCCGCGTTCAGCGCCGATGAGCTTCTCGGCCTCTGCGAGCTTGGTCTAGTCGGTGCCGACACGCGCAAGATGGCCAGCGCGCTTGTGACCCTCGGGATTCCCCTTTGGGACGGGACCGTGGACGAGCCGGGACGGCTCGCTTTCATGGGCGACCGCGAGGGAGTTCTGATCCTGTCGCCCGAGGGGCGCGGCTGGATGCCAACCGGACGTGCCGCGGAACGGCACGGGGTCGAGGCGCTTGTATCCGGCGAGCGCGACGCCGTTGCCACACTCCCAGGAACACCTCATCGAATCACCGTTTCATCTGCAATAGATTCAGGCCTTCCGTAAATTAGTCAGCCCGCAATAGCGGGGTACGGAGCCGGAACGGAACCGGTCTCGTCGACTCTTCGAGGATCAACGGTTGTTGTGAGCGGCTCACGGTCGATGAAGACCAGGTGCGCGCAATCGCCGTGGTAGAGGGACGGGGACCGCAGGCAGTTGCCGTCACCTTCGACTCACCCTAGGCCGCCGCCGCCTTCCGCAAGCTCCCTGAGATGAAGCAGCGTGACGTCGCGGCGTTCAGCTTCGCCAGGGTGTCCTACGTGGCCCAACGGCTCCCTTCGCCCTCTGCCTGCTTGGCGCAGAAGACCTCGACACGGATGCCGTCCGGGTCGAAGACGAAGAGGGCGTAATAGCCCTCGAGATTCTTGTCTTCCTCGGGGGGCTAGTGGATGCGGGCGCCTAGGAGCTGTGCGCGCTCGAACGCCGCGTCGACCTCGTCACGGGTGTCGACTTCGAAGGCCAGGTGCTCGACGCCCACGTCGTAATAGCGGTGCTCGCCACCGTCCGCTGGGCGTAGCCCGATGTTCTGCTCGCCGAAAAGGAGGTAGACGACCTCCTCCGTCCCGCGGTAGCTCTGAATACGGATGTCCTCCTTGAGGCCGAGCGGTCCAAGCAACTCGAGATAGAAGGCGAGTGAGCGCTCGACATCGCTTACGCAGAGATCGACGTGCTGGATGCCCCGCGCCGCACCTCGAGAGTATGTACTTCACGCTCGTGAAACGCGCCGTAAGCGATCCACACCGACAGGGACGCCGTGACGTGCTCCGGTGTCGAAAGCGTTCCGCATCCGAGATCGGA
>Ga0307277_10000115_pt1 | contig 25039 bp, 21 predicted proteins | sample ER_DNA_116_FD_194473 | JGI IMG/M metagenome (GOLD analysis project Ga0307277, IMG submission 194473) | Bulk soil microbial communities from the East River watershed near Crested Butte, Colorado, United States - ER_DNA_116 | ecosystem: Environmental > Terrestrial > Soil > Floodplain | place...
CCCCTTGCTCCAGGTGACGAAGCGCTGCGCGAACGGCTGCCGAGTGGAGACCGACCATGAGAAAGGCGCCGTCGGCCACCTCGCCGGCAAGTTCAATCATGCGCGGCCCAGCCGCCAGCAGATAGACCGGCGTGGGGGTCGCAGTTCGGTTCCTCAGGCGGGTCGGCGTCGGGCCGAACTCGACGCTCTCCCCGGCGAGCAGCTTTCGAATATCGCGGATCGCTTCACGCATCACGGCCACCGGCGCGCGCGGCTTTCCTATGCTCCGCGTCGAAATGAAACCGGGAGCGACGGTGAGGCAGGTTCGCCCCGGCGCAATTTCATCCAGGCTATGGGCGAGCGAGGCGAGAACCAGCGGATGCCGAACCAGTGGGCTTGAGGTGGCCGGGAAGAGACGCAGGCGCTGCGTCGCCCGGCACGCCAGCGCGAGCGCCAGGTAAGCGTCCCGGCCGCTTGAAGGGTGGTCATGGATGCCGACGCCGTCGAAGCCTGCCGCCTCGCAGCGGACGATGAACTCGGCGACGTCAGGCAACGGTCGCCCAACCGGGACTCGGAGGTCGACGCGGATCCGCGGCATCTGACGGAGGCTCCTTCGTTCGAGCCCGACGATACGGGGGCTCCTGGGGAATGAGAACAGGGCAAAGCCCTTTTTGCCGTCAACTCGGGCGCTCCGATTCCCGTGTCGGAATCGCAACAGTCGTTATCTTTCTTCCAAAAAACCCGGATCTGCACACGCATTGGGCAACATTTAAACGTTGGCTGACCTTTTCGCCTTGCTCCGGCCCCTACTCGCATTTTAGCTGGAGCCCATCTGCAGCGGGCGCGATTTGGGGAAAAGTTTCGTTCGGGCGAACAGCAGAAGCGCCGGGATTGCGTGAGAAAGAGGGGCACCAAAATGAGAAAGATCATCTTATCTGCACTCGCCGCCGTCGCGTTGGCGACGCCGGCGTTGGCGGCCGACAAGAAGGTGGCGGCGGCCGCGCCGCCGGAGCCATACAATCCATGGGACGTCGCCTTCGGCGGCGGCGTCACGTCGGACTACATCTTCCGCGGCATCACACAATCGAACCACAAGCCGTCGGTCAGTGCGTATTTCGAACCGCGCTACAACGTCACCAAGGACCTGCAGTACTATGTCGGCGTTTCCGGCGAGAGCATCTCGTTCCCGAACCGCGCGGCCGCCGAAGTCGACATCTACGGCGGCGTCCGCCCGACCTTCGGTCCGCTCGCGCTCGATTTCGGCGCTTGGTACTACTGGTATCCTGGCGGGGAATGCTTCAACGGCAGCGTCGCGCCGGTGTTCGGCTTCGACTGTCTGGCGAACGGCTACCTGCCGATCAACGGCAACGTCATCAAAAAGGATCTGAGCTTCGTCGAGGGCTACGCTAAGGGCACCTACACGGTGAACGACCAGGTCCAATACAGCGGCGCCGTGTTCTACTCGCCGTCCGTGCTCAATTCCGGCGCGCCCGGCACCTACATCTCGGGCGGGGCGAAGTTCACCGCGCCGAGCAGCGCGATGCCGGCGGGATGGGGAATGTTCCTGTCCGGCGAAGTCGGCCACTGGTACCTCGGCTCGAGCGATAACTTCTACTGCACCCAGGTCGGCGCTGCCGCCTGTACGCTGCCATATCCGAGCGGCATTCCCTATCACGGCTACACCACTTGGAACGTCGGCGTCGCCATCACCAAGAGCGTGTTCACCCTGGATTTCCGCTACTACGACACCAACTACAACAAGGGTGATTGCAACGCCTTCACCAGCGACCACACGGCCCGGTTCAGCGGTGACGTCACCGGGATCAATCCGGGTGGGTTCGGCTCGACCTGGTGCAGCGCGAGCTTCGTCGTGACCGGCAAGTTCGACCTCACCGCTATCGCGAATCTGAAATAGGTGACATCGGCCTATGTTCGGGCGGCGGCCCTCGGACCGCCGCCCGACGTGTTTGTGGTCAATCAGCACGCTGTTGCAGGGATATTGGACATCGGGCGACGCCATCGATTGCATTAGGCCGCCGCGATTGAGTCCGAGCCCAGAGCGCGGGTGTCCGTGGTTACGCCTAGGGACCTGCGGAACGCAGCCGCTGGAGTTCCAGCCGCATCGCCAAAGCATGATTCACGTGCTGGCGCGCTAGCCGCTCCGCTTCCGCGGATTTGCGATCGCGGACGGCCGTGATGATTTGGAGATGTTCCCGGTGAGCCAATTCGATGCTGCCGGGGAGAACGAAGGTCGAATGACGTAACAAGCCCAAAGCGTCGACCACCGTTGTGATGGATTGCAGCAGATACCGGTTGTGCGCCGCGGCATAGAGCGTCTGATGCAACTCGCCGTTGAGAATCACGAGCTTTTCCGGATTCTTCCTAGCACGCGCCTCGGATGCCGCGATCTGGAACAAACGCTGTATCTCGGCTTCGCTCGCATGTTGGGCGGCGAGTGCAGCCGCTGTGCCTTCCAGCGCCGCCCGCACGGCATAGAGTTGCACGAGCTGTTGCGCATCGAGATCGGCGACCATCACGCCATTCCATGGGCCGTTGGTCAGCAGGCCCTCGGAGACGATGCGGTGAAACGCCTCGCGCACCGGTGTGCGGCTGATGTTTAGCCACTTGGCCACATCGGCCTCGCGCAGGTGTTCGCCGGACCTGAATTTGCCGGACCGAATGGCCTCCCGCATGGTGCGATAGGCAAAATCGCCAAGCGATTCTCCGCGCCGCTGATGCGTCGCTGCGCGCCCCACGGCGTATAAGCTGCGCTGATCGCGAGCGGCCGGGCCGGATTTAGGTTTGACCTCGCGGCTTTTGCCTTCCGCGTACTTTCCCGGGACGGCCTTGCGGATTGGCGATTTCATCGCACGACGCCAGCGAGCGGATTTTAGTTGCGGGGCGCCCAGGGCACCATGACGCGCTCAACGAGCACGATGCCGTAGTAGAGTACGATGCTCATGATGGTCAACAAGACAAGCGCACCAAATGCGAGCGGAGTGCGCGACTGCGAGGTTGACACCAGAATGAGGTAGCCAAGTCCACTCTCGGAACCGACGAATTCACCGATCACCGCGCCGATCACCGCGAACGTGATGGCGATCTTGAGGCCCACGAAGATGTGCGGCATGGCAGTCGGGAAGCGGATCTTCACAAACGTCTGCAGCGAGCTTGCTGACAACGAGCGGATGAGATCCATGAGCGGGGCGGGTACGGCGGCGAGACCGGTCGCAGTCGCAACGATGATCGGGAAGAAGCAGACCAGGAACACCACGACGATCTTCGGCAGCGTGCCAAAGCCGATCCATAGCGCGAGCAGCGGCGCAATGGCGACCTTCGGCATCGACTGCAGTGCCAGCAAAATAGGATAGATCGTATTCTGAAGGAGCGGCGAATAGACGACAGCAACGGCGAGCGGAACGCTGATCGCGACGGAAAGCGCAAAACCCATGAGCGTCTCGTAGAGGGTAACCATGGAGTGCCCGACCAGTTCGGAACGCCATTCCACCATGGATTCGACGATCAATGTGGGGGACGGCAGCAGCCAGGCCGGGACTTGGAACTGGCGTACCAGAACTTCCCATAGGATCGTGAGTGCCACCAGCGTCAGCGTGGCGCCCAGCACCGCCTTGAGCGTGGAATCGGAGGGCTCAAGCGCTTCGTCCTCCGGATAGAGCTCGGCAGCATTCCGTTCGGCGGTCATGACCGGCTTGCTCCTGTGCCGTGATAGATCACTTCGCGGATCTGGTCTGAATACGACTTGAATGTTTGCGTGAACTCCATCTCGATGGTTCGCGGGCGTGAAAGTGCAATATCGACGATCCGAGCAATACGGCCGGGCCGCGGCGTCATAGCCACGACGCGGTCAGCGAGCAAAATGGCCTCGGAGATGTTGTGCGTCACGAAGATGACGGTTTTCTTGTCCGTGTCCCAGATGCGCATCAACTCGAAGCCGAGCTCTTCACGCGTCATCGCATCGAGGGCAGCGAAAGGCTCATCCATGAGCAGAACCGAGGGATTGTGGATCAGCGCACGGCAGAGCGAAACTCGCTGTTGCATGCCGCCGGAGAGCTCGCGTGGAAAGCGCCGCTCGAAACCGGCAAGACCGACGAGATTGATAAGTTCCATAGCGCGACTGCGCGATTTAACCTTGTCGAGTCCGAGAATTTCCGTCGGCAACAAGACGTTGTCGAGCACGGTGCGCCATTCCAGAAGCACGGCTTCCTGAAACACAATACCCACGTCGCGGGTGGGGTGCAGGAGCGGGGCTCCGTCAAATAACAGTGTGCCGCGCGACGGCCTGATGAGCGAGCCGATCAGCTTGAGCAATGTCGATTTTCCGCACCCGGACGGGCCGACCAACGTGACGAATTCGTTTTGTTTGATCGAGAGACTGACCTCCTTGAGGGCCGTCACGGGCCCGTGATTCGAGGTGTAGGTCTTATGCAGACCCTCGATATGGATTTTGCTCAACGGGATTGCCGCCTGGCGGTCATGGAGCGTCAGTTCGCGACAAAGCCTGGCGCGTAGATGTCCTCCGGTGCAACCGCGGACTTCAGCGTATATGCGCCGCCGACGATCTCGACTGCTTTCTTCACCCGGGCCGCATCCAGGACTCCCAGGGGCTGTCCTGTGAGGGAACCGACGATCTTCGTCTCCGCCGCAGCAACATCTGCGTCGACCTCGCGGTGATGCTTGTTCATGATTGCGCCGGCCTGCTGCGGATCGGCAATGGCGTCCTTAAGGCCTTGCATTGTCGCGGTGACAAATCGCCGAACAAGATCCGGGTTCGATTTAATGAGACCGTCGCTGGCAATGATGCCGTTGCCGTAGAGGTCTAGGCCGACGTCTGCGTAAGCGAGCGCGAGCACCTGCTTGGGCGCGGCGGCTTTGGCCAGAAGCGGCTCGCCCACGGTGAACTGACCGATGCCGTCGGCGCGACCAGTCGTCAACATTCCCGGCAGCGTATCCGCCGCCGCAACAAGCCAGGTCACCTTGCTTGTATCGATATCGGCGGCTTTCGCGTAGGCGTCGAACAGCTTCGGAACCGCGCTGAAGGCCGTGTCGGCAACCTTCTTTCCTTCGAGATCTTTCGGTTTTGCAATTCCCGACTCTTTGAGCACGTAGATCGCGTGCGGCGGCTTGGCGTAAACGATGGCAACGAGCTTGACCGGTATCTGGTCGTTGCCGCGGCCTAGAATGACCGCTGCGGTATCGGCGAATCCGATCTGCGCCGTGCCGGCGGCAACCTGCTTCACCGCATCCGCCGATCCCTGTCCGCGCACGATCTGAACATCGAGGTTCTGCCGGGCGTAGTAGCCCTTTTCGAGGGCGACAAAATAGTACGCGTGCCGGCCGTTGTAGCCGAAATCGGTCACGAAGGTTATTTTATCCGCGGCTCGAGCATCCCGCTGACTAAGGATGCACGCGCAGATCGCTGCAATCATAACCGAAACGCGAATCGCCCAGCTAAAACGCATCAGTTTTCTCCCGTTCGGTTCGGCCGCAGTATCGTTCGCCGTCGCAAATTACGTGCCGCCGAGCCTATGCGCTCGAACAACTTTGCAGCGCGGCACAGCTATTGAACCGGGCCAAATTTAGTATACAAAATTCGGAGCCTTGACAAGGCGCGCCCGATTTTACGGAGCATCTGGGCGAACGCGAGACGCAAGATGTCGCACGAACCGACTGACGACTTCGCGCCGGGCCGCGAGCGCGTGGCTGACGCCGCTGCTGTGGTGCCGGTCATCGACATCGCGCCGTTTGTATTTGGCGATCCGGCCGCGCGGCGCTCGGTCGTCGCCGCGGTGAGGCACGCCTGCGAGCATATCGGTTTTTTCGTGATCACCGGCCATGGCGTGCCGGACGAGAAGATCAGGGCGGTTTTCGCCCATAGTCGTGCTTTCTTCGCGCGTCCCCTGGACGAAAAGATGCGCATCAAGCGGCCGGGGCCCGGCATCAGCCGCGGCTATAACAGTGTGGCCGGACAGAGCCTCGGCCTCACTATGGGGCGCAGGGCGCCGCCTGATCTGATGGAGAGCTTGGGATTCGGACCGCTAAAAACCGACGACGATCCCTACTGGACCGAGGGTTTTGGGTCCGTTCACGCCCATCCGAACCTGTGGCCTGAGGACGGCCCCGAACTCCGTCGCGCGGTTAGCGAATATTGGCACGGCATGGAAGCGCTGTCGGCTTGGCTTATGCGCATCTTCGCGCTGGCGCTCGATCTTGACGAGGAGTTCTTCGTTCGGCGCAGCAAACGTCACGTCACCAATATGCGCATCAACTACTATCCTGCTCAGGAGCGACCTCCCGAAGAGGGGCAACTGCGTGCCGGCGCCCACTCCGACTATGGCGCGTTCACAATCCTCAAAGGCGAAAACGCCCCCGGCGGACTTCAGGTCCTTTGCCGGGGCGGCGAGTGGGCCGATGTGCCGTTGATCGAGGAGGGCTTCATCATCAACATCGGGGATCTTCTGATGCGTTGGACCAACGACAAGTGGGTCTCGACCATTCATCGGGTGGTCAATCCGCCCGAGGAGGTCCGGCGCCGCGTGGACCGCATGTCGGTCGCCTATTTCTTCGTCCCTGATCATGACGTCGAGGTCCGCTGCCTCGACAGCTGCATCGACCCGAGCAATCCAGCACGTTACCCGCCGACGACGGCCGGCGCCCATTGGCGCGGCAAGATTCTCGCCGCCCGGCAGATCAGCCAAAAAGTCGGCTAGGTCGACTGTGACAGTCCGTGGAGGTGAAATGCTCCCAACGCAGATGAAGGCGGTCATTTTCGAGCAGTATGGCGAGGCCGACGTTCTCCGATACACCGACTTCCGCGTGCCAAAGCTCGAACGCGGCGAGGCGCTGGTCAAAGTCCACGCCGTGAGCCTCAACGGCTATGACCTGATGGCGCGCGCGGGACGTTACAAGCCGAACAAGGGAAAGTTCCCGCATATCCTTGGTGGAGACTTCGGCGGCGAACTCGTTGCGCTCGGCCCGGAGACGCTGTGCGAGCTTGCGATGGGCACGCGCGTGACGAGCTGGTGGATACTTCCGTGCGGGCGCTGCGAGCAGTGCATGGCGGGCCATCACAACCGGTGTGCAAGCGACTATCGCTATCTCGGCGCACACGAACACGGCGCTTATGCGCAGTATGTCAAGTTGCCCGCCGATCACTTGATCCCGCTGCCCGACAGCGTGACGTTTGAGCAAGCAGCGGCGTTTCCCAACGCCTTCGGAACGGCGTGGCATATGCTGGTCGATCGCGCCGACCTGCGCGCCGGCGAGACGGTGCTGGTGAATTCCGCGAGTTCCGGCGTGAGCATGGCGGCCATCCAGATTTGCAAGCTGGCGGGCGCCTACGTGTACACCACGTCGAGCGCCGATTGGAAACTCGAGCGGGCGAAGGAGCTCGGCGCCGACGAAGTCATCAACTACAACAACGTCGACTTCGTCGACGAAATTCTCAATCGGACCAAGAAACGCGGCGTCGACCTTGTCGTGGAGCATGTCGGCGGGGATTTCCTGGAAAAATCGATCCGCTGCCTCACGCGCGGCGGCCGGGTGGTCACCGTCGGCGGTACGAAGTCCTACGATTGTAAAGTCCCGGTGAACTACATCTTCCACAAGGAGCTGCAAATCATCGGTTCAAACAGCGCCACCAAACATGATCTCGAAGTGATGATGCCGCTCTTAGGCAGCGGGAAGTTGAAGACCGTGATCGATCGGGTGTTTCCGTTGCAGGAAGCGGTGGCCGCCCATCGCTATCTCGAATCGGCGAAGCAATTCGGCAAGGTGGTCTTGCGTGTCGACCATTGATGTGGGCGCGCGAGAGCCGCGCTCGATGCCGACGCAACCCTCGGTCGACATTGCCACGCTCATTGCCGCCGCCCGCGCGCAGCGCCGGAGCATGTTGACCGAGCCCGAAGCAAAGGCGTTCCTGCGGGCGCAAGGCATTTGCGTGCCACCAGGTCGCGTCGTCCGCAGCGCCGATGAGGCACCCGCGGCGGTCGATGTGATCGGCGCTCCTGTTGTCGTGAAGGCGGTCGCGCATGAATTATCGCATAAGACCGACGCCGGCGCGGTGATGTTCCCAATCGATTCTGCCGCCGCCGCTCAAGCGGCGTGCCGGACGATTACCGCACGCGTTGCAGCCTATCGGCCGGACATCATGCTTGAAGGGTTCCTGGTCGAAGCCTATCGGCCGGCGCAGCCGGAATGGATCCTGGCGCTGCGCAACGATCCGCATTTTGGTCCCGTGGTTATGTTCGGCCTGGGCGGCATCTACGTCGAAACACTACGGCAGGTCTCATTCCGGCTCGCACCGCTGCGTAGCGAGGATATCGAGGCGCTGCTGAGCGAACGGCCCGCCATGCGACTGCTTTCTGGCGCGCGCGGAGCCGCACCGAGCAACCGGCGCGCGGTCGTCGATGTGCTACGCCGCCTCTCCGAGCTTTCGATGCAGCCCTCAATCATGCGGGAAATATCCGAGATCGAGATCAATCCTCTCGCGGTGACCGAAACCGGCGCGCTGGCGCTCGATGCGCTGATCGTTCTTCGTTCCTAGGAGCATGTGATGCGGAACATCACTCCGCTAGTCGCGCCCCGCTCGATCGCCGTGATCGGCGCCTCGACCAACCCGACCAAATCGGGGGGTGTCCTGTTCGACAACCTGGTCAAGGGCAATTTCCAAGGTCCGCTTTACCCGATCAATCGCAGCGCAACGCAGATTATGGGCAAGACCGCCTATCCGACGCTCGCCGATGTACCGGAAAAGGTCGACCTCGTTTACATCGTGTTGCCGCAGCAGCATGTGGAGAATGCAGTGGAGCAGTGCATCGCTGCCGGGGCGCGGGCCGCCTGCATCATCACCGCCGGTTTCTCGGAAGCCGGTCCGAAAGGCCGCGGCGATGAAGAGCGCCTGCGCGAAATCGCCCGCGCATCCGGATTGCTGCTTGCCGGCCCCAACACGATCGGGATGGTGAATGCCGAGGTCGGCATGATGGGGAGCTTCGTCAATTTTCCCCGCTGGAAGGATGGTGGCGTCTCGTTCTTCACTCAGACCGGCATCTTCACCGGGGCCGTTATGCTGCACGTCATGAGCGGCGCGACCCAGCGCCTGCCCGTGGGCAAGAGCATCGACGTCGGCAATAAGATCGACGTCGATGAGCTCGATTTCCTGCATTTCGCGGCCGACGACCCGGCAACCAAGGTTATCGGTCTTTATATCGAAAGCATTCGCAATCCGCGTGCGTTCCTCGATAAAGCGCGAGAGGTGCGCAAATCGAAGCCGATCGTCGTGCTCAAGCCCGGTCGCACCAAAGACGGCGCAAGGGCGTCTGCCTCGCACACGGGCTCGCTCGCGTCGGATGACGACATTCTCGACGGTGCGCTGAGGCAATATGGCATCGCGCGCGCTGAGGATGAAGACGACTTCCTCAACGCGCTGCGCGCGCTGGTCATGCTACCCAAGCCGCGCGGCAAACGCGTGGGCATTGGTACCACGAGCGGTGCGCTCGGCGTGATCTCCACCGACCTGCTCGTCGAGAGCGGCCTGAAACTCGCCACCTTCGAGCCCGCGACGCTCGCCGCCATGCACACGATCCTTCCCGACTGGCTTGAACCGGCCAATCCGTTCGACTTCTGGATCGGTATTGACATCACGGGGCCGCGCGAAGCGCACGAAGCCGGACTCACGGCTCTGTTTGCCGATCCGAATGTGGATCTGGTGCTATGCACCTTGCTCGCGCCAGGCAACGCCGATTTCCCGGAATTCGGCGAGCTGCTGCGGCGCCTGCGCCGCGCCTATGACAAACCCGTCGCGCTCGTGATCTACGGTGGAGAGGCGCAGCGGCGCTGGACCGCGGATCTCGAAGGGGCCGACGTGCCGATCTTCCACACGACGCGGGCGGGTGTGCGCGCATTGTCGCTCATGGTAGACGCGACAATGTAATCTAGCCGCCGTCTCAGCGGCGCATCAGCGCCAGCACCGTCCGCGCATAGATCTTCGCGCAATCGACGACGTCCTGCTCGTTCGCGTAATCGTCGACGCCGGCTGACAGGGTCGGCTGGGGACCATAGCAGACCGCAGGGACGCCGAGCTCGCGCCAGCGTCGTGCGTCGCTTCCCGGCAAGCGTACCACGAAAGGTGGTGCGATCCCGCGCACCCGGGTCGCCGCGGTCGCCAGTTCGACCACCAACGGGTTCTCGAGCGCAGTCCAATTGGCGTCCCAGGACTTGACTACGGCGATGCTGATGGCATCGCCGTCCGTCCGCTCGCGGATCATCCTCTCACATGCCTGCGCGCTGATGCCGGGTGGAAGCCGGATATCGAGCTGCGCCCGCGCCCGTGGCGCCACTTGGCTGCGAACCGTGCCAGCCGCCAGCGTCCCTGCATTCAATGAGAGCCGAAGCCCGAGATTTCCCTCGCCACCGCTCACCCCCGTAAGCTCGCGCGGCAAGGTCGCATACATCTCGTTCATCGCATCGATGCGCGCCAAGAAGGCGGCGAGCTTCATTACCGCGGTGTCCCCGCGCAGCGCCCGCGACGCGTGTCCGCCGCCAGAGCGGGCCTCCGCATCGAGCCAGAGCAGACCTTTCTCAGCGACGGCGAAGTGCATGAATCCCGGACCTTCGCCACTGATCAGGAAGTCGCCGGCAACATCCGGCCGCTCCCGTAGCAGGAACACAGCGCCGCGCTCTCCGAACATGACCTCATCGGAGACCGCGGTGAGGGTCAAACGACCCTTCCACGCATTGCTGTGCCGTTTGAGAATGGCCGTCGCTAGGCACATCGCCGCCAGCGCACCCTTCATGTTGCCCATTCCGAGTCCATAGAGACGGCCATCGCGGCGCGAGAGCCGCGTGATCGGGACGGTCCACGCCGCCTCGTCGCCGGCTTCCATGGTGTCCATATGCGCATTGAAGACGACGTGACGTCCCCCGGCGCCGGCCTCGACGCAGCCAACAATGTTGGGAGCCTCATCGTCGGCCGTCACCATCTCGGTCGCGATGCCGTAACCCGACAGATAGGAGCGCACCACTTCGGCTACCTCGACCGTACGGCCGGGCGGATTAACACTCGCCGCCGCAACCAGCTGACCGCACAGCTCGATCAGCTCCTCGCGCGCCGCATCTATCTCGCGACAAACAGCATCGGCGAGGCTGCTATTCATCATGTGCCCCGCCGAGCAACCACCTCATCGGGTCGACGGCCGACGATCGTGCGGTAGACCTCGGGATCCGTGGCTCCTTCGGTGCCGAACACGAGGACGCGACTGTCGCGCTGCAGATCGAGACGTGTCCGCGCATCGGCGTCGGTGCTTGCCATCAGCAAGCCGGCCAGTCCCGCCACCGCCGATTCACCCGCCACGACGGGATCGTCGCCGAAGCGGCCATCAGCCAACAGCCGCATGCAATCGACTGCCGCTTCGTCATCGATGGTCATGAATGCGTCGGCGCCCGTCGCGAGAATACGCCAGGCTAGCGGTGAGACCTCGCCGCAGGCCAGGCCTGCCATGATGGTGTCGAGCGCGCCCTCTGCCGGTGTCGGACGGCCTGCGACACCGCTGCGGTAAAAGCAGTCTGCTTTTTCCGGTTCGACGATCACGAAAAAGGGGCGTGCAGAGCCATACCGCTCCCAAAGATATGCGCACACACTTGCCGCCAACCCTCCGACGCCTCCCTGGACGAAGACGTGGGATGGCGGGGCTGATGTCTGCCGCAGTGCCTCCTCAACCATGAGGCTATAGCCCTGCATCACGTCACGCGGGACGTCGGTGTAACCCTCATAAGCCGTGTCGGAAACCACCATCCAGCCCTCCGCCGCTGCATCCGCAGCGGCGCGTCGAACGCCGTCGTCATAAGTCCCGGCGAAGCGCCTGATCTCCGCGCCATAGGCGGCGATCGCCTGGCAGCGACCCGCGCTGACGGTTTCTGGGATATAAATCACGCACCGGCAACCAAAGGTGCGCGCTCCCCATGCGACGGAGCGACCGTGATTGCCGTCGGTTGCGCACGTCACCGTAATGCGCGACGTGACATCGGCGTAACGACCCGATGTGAGGTCGAGCGATGACGCGGTGACGTTTTTCTGCTCCTGAATACTCTTTCGCAGCAGCTTGAATACGGCGTAGGCACCCCCCAGCGCCTTGAAGCTCCCGAGGCCGAAACGTTCGGCTTCGTCCTTGTAGAGAATCGCCTCAATCCCGGCCCGCGCCGCCAGCTTCGGCAGGGGATGCAGTGGCGTCGGTTTGTAGCCGGGCCACGCCATGATCTCGCGTTTGGCGCAGGCCAACGCTGCGAGACTCAGGATCGCTGCGCGCTCGTCAGCGGCATAAGGCGCATTACGCGTGGCGCGCGGATTCGCGAATGCCCGGGATCCTGTTGAGCTCAGCATGGCGCGAGCAGGCAGTTCGAAATCGCGGAGGTGTCGCTACAGCACGGCAAGAGACGCGTTCCGCAAGTCCGTGATCAGCATGGAGGACGGTGCGTGAGTGATGCACAGTGGCGGGGTCGCATTCTTCACGGCCAATTGCGGAGTAAGTCCGCAAGCCCAGAATACCGGCAGTTCGTCCTCGTCGACCTCCGGGTCACCGACATTAAGGTAGCGCCGGCTCAAGTCCACGCCGATGCTCTGGGGATCGCCCAGGTGGACCGGGGCACCATGAACATTCGGAAACCTCGACGTGATTTGCACGGCGCGGATGGCATCGGCCGGCGTGAAGGCCCTCATGGTCACCACCAGCGGGCCCTTGAACGGCCCTGCCGGGACGGTGTCCACATTGGTCACGTACACCGCCGCGACATTGTTGCGTTCGCGGAATTTCAGCCGCACGCCTGCCTCCTGCAGTGCCTCCTCGAACGAGAACGAGCAGCCGAGCGCGAATGTCACGAGGTCATCACGCCAATGCGGGCGGATGTCGGTCACTTCCTCGACAAATGCACCGTCGCGGAAGATGTGATAGCGCGGCACATCGGTGCGGATGTCGAGATCGTCGGCGAGCGTCGGCAGGCGGGGGTTGCCGATGTCGGAGCAGGCGATCAATGGACAAGGCCTTGGGTTGCGCTGACAATAAAGCAGAAAGTCCCCGGCCCACTTGACCGGAAGAATGCAGATGTTGGCCTGGACGAAACCCGGCGCGATGCCGGCTGTGTACCCGGTATACGCGCCGTTGCGGACCTGTTGCCGGGCTGCGCGCGGATCCGACGCGTCCCAGGATTCGCTCCAGAGGTCATTGGCTTGCCGCGCTGCATCTGACATGAAATCGACCAGTGATTGCGAAATCGCTCTTGTTGCACGCTTATGATGTCTTCCCGTGATGGCTCGGCTGGGACAGGAATTCTTGTATACCAAATCTGACCCGCGCTTGTATACTCACGTCGACCGGGAGGCAGAGAGGTTGCACATGCATGGTTTCCCCAATCGTGCGCTCGCTTGCATCATAGCCGCAGTTTTCGCCCTGCCGTTGATCCCTCAACCCGCAAAGGCGTTGGACAATGTCACGCTCATCACCGACTTCGGTTATAATGGCCGTCACGCCTATTTTTTCGTTGCAATCGAGAAAGGCTATTACAAGGACGCCGAACTCGATGTGAAGGTCGTCCGCGGTCAAGGATCAGTCGACGCCATCCGGCAGGTCGGCGCGAATAATGCGATCGTGGGCTTTGCCGACGCGGGCTCGCTTGTGCTGGCGCGCGGGAACGATCAAATTCCGGCCAAGCTCGTTGCGATCGTGTATGCCAAGCCGCCGCAGGCGGTGTTCTGCCGCGAGGACTCTGGGATCAAGCGGCCCAGCGATCTTGAGGGAGCCTCGATTGCAAATCCGGCAGGCGGAGCGACGGTCGACATGTTTCCGGTCTACGCCAAGGCAGCCGGGTTTGACGCGAGCAAGGTGAAGTGGGTCATTGCGGGCAGCGACTCGCTGCCGGGATTGCTCGCTAGCAATCGGGTGCCATGTGTCGGTCAATTCACGGTCGGTGAGCCTCTTTTGCGCATGCAAGCGGCTCCAGCCAAGCTCGTCCGTTTCGCGTTTGCCGATGCGGGTGTGAGCTTCTACGGCAACGGCATCATTGCGACCGACAGTACCATCGCGAGCAGGCCCGACCTTCTACGGCGGTTTGTCGCTGCCACCATTCGTGGCATGAAGGACGCGTTCGCCAGGCCCGACGAGGCGGGCCGGATAATGAACAAATATCACCCGGCGATCGATGCCACAGTAGCCGAAGGGGAAACCAAAGCCGTCGCCGAACTGGCGCAAATCAAGGGGCACGACCTCGGCCGCATCGATCCCGTCCGCATCCAAGAAACGATCGACGTCGTCAACAGCGTCTTTAAGCTCAAGGCGCCGGTGGCGGTGAACGATATCTATGCGCCAGGACTCCTCGCGAACTGACATGATTGTGCGCCTCGACGGCGGCAGGAGGTTGCGTGAGCGTTGCACGCATAGCGGTGCCTGATCTCGTCTCGAATTCGTATTTTCCGGCGATTGCTGCAATCGAGCTCGGCTTTTTCGCGCGGGAAGGGCTCGACGTCGCACATGAGCTGATCTTCCCAAATTACAAGGCCTATGAGGCGCTGCGCGACGGCAAGATCGATTTTGTCGCAGGTCCCGCGCACGTCGCCTTTCGCGCGTTTCCCGAAGGGGAGGGCGCCAAATTGCTCGCTGCGCTAGCCCAGGGAATGTACTGGCTTCTGGTTATGCGGGCCGATCTTGCCGCAACTCCCGGCGATGTTAACGCGGTGAAGGGCCGCACGATCGGGGCGGCGCCGCTGGTGGACCAGGGACTGAAACTGCTCTTGATCGATGCGGGGCTCGATCTCGATCGCGACGGCGTGCGCATCGTCGGCGTTCCCGGCGCAAGCGACCCCGGCGTATCGTTTGGAGTAGCGGCGGCGAAAGCGCTCGCGGACGGCAAGCTAGATGGATTTTGGGCGAATGCCATGGGGGCGGAGAACGCAGTCCGCGCGGGCGTCGGCAAAGTGATCCTTGACGTGCGGCGCGGATTGGGCCCGCCGGCGGCTTTCCACTACACCCTGCCAGCCCTAGTGACGAGCGATGACGTGGTCCGGCGCGATCCGGACATGGCGGCGGCCGCCGTGCGCGCCGTGGTGAAGGCGCAGCGGGCCTTAAAAGACGATGTCGGCCTCGCCACAAAAGTGGGGCAGGCGTTGTTTCCACCATCCGAGGCCGCGCTGATCGCGCACGTGGTCGCGCGCGATTTGCCTTATTATGACCCGACCATCTCGGACGCGGCTGTCGCCGGCCTCAACCGCTTTGCTCTGGCAAGCGGATTGCTGCAGAGAGCTGTGCCTTACGACCGAGTCGTTGCGATGGAGTTTCGCCACCTCTGGATCAACTAACGGGTGAGCGCGGCGGCTCCGTCACCGAATAATTTCGTTCTCCGAGTTAGATCCTCATCGGCTCGCGTCACTCCGCCGCCGACTGGTAGCTTTCCATCGGTGGGCACGAACAGACTAGGTGGCGGTCGCCGTAGAGATTATCTACCCGATTCACCGGAGACCAATACTTGTCGCGCAACAGCCGCTTCACCGGAAAACAGGCGACCGCGCGCGCATAAGGACGATCCCAGGTTTCATCGACGAGATCGGCAATGGTGTGCGGCGCGTTCTTGAGCACGTTGTTTTCGGGATCCATCGCTTTTTGCTCGACGGCCGCGATCTCCGATCGAATTGAAATCATGGCATCGCAGAAGCGGTCGAGTTCCGCTTTCGATTCAGATTCCGTTGGTTCGATCATCAGAGTCCCGGCAACCGGGAAGCTCATGGTCGGCGCGTGAAAGCCGTAGTCGATGAGCCGCTTCGCGAGGTCTTCCACGGTAACTTGGGCAGTATCCTTGAACGGCCGCGTATCGATGATGCATTCATGCGCAACTCGCCCACGCGGTCCCTTGTAAAGCAGCGCGTAATGGCCTTCGAGCCGCCGGGCGATGTAGTTGGCGTTCAAGATGGCGGCTTGCGTCGCGGCGAGCAGGCCATTGCCACCCATCATCGCGATGTAGGCCCATGGAATCGGCAGGATGCCCGCCGAGCTGAATGGCGCGGCGCTGATTGCGCCGACTTGCGCGGGCCCCCTCGGCATTTCCGGATGACTGGGAAGAAAGGGCGCAAGATGCCTTTTGACCCCGATTGGGCCCATGCCGGGACCGCCGCCGCCGTGGGGAATGCAAAAAGTTTTGTGCAGATTCACATGGCCGACATCAGCGCCATAGCTCGCCGGCCGGGCCAAACCGACTTGCGCGTTGAGGTTCGCCCCGTCGAGGTATACCTGTCCGCCATAGGCGTGAACGATCCTGGAAATCTCCGAAATTCCCGATTCGAATACCCCGTGCGTGGACGGATAGGTGACCATGATCGCGGCGAGGCGGCTTGAATATTGCTCCGCCTTCTTCTGTAAATCGATAAGGTCGACATTGCCGTGGCCGTCGCAACTCACGACGACGACGTCCATTCCGGCCATTTGCGCGGAGGCGGGATTGGTACCGTGGGCCGATGCCGGGATCAGGCAGACGGTACGCTGCGACTCCCCGCGGCTGGCATGGTAAGCGCGGATAGCGAGCAGCCCGGCATATTCGCCCTGTGCGCCGGAATTCGGTTGCAGCGAGATCGCCTCATAACCCGTGATCTCGCACAGTTTCGCGCAAAGGTCCGCCATTAGCTCGGCGTAGCCCTCGGCTTGCTCCGCAGGCGCGAAGGGATGAATATTTGCGAATTCCGGCCAGGTGATCGGTATCATTTCGGCCGTTGCGTTGAGCTTCATCGTGCAAGAACCGAGCGGAATCATGCTGCGATCGAGGGCAAGGTCGCGATCGGAAAGCCGGCGCATATAGCGCAGCATTTCCGTTTCCGAGCGGTAGAGATGAAAGACCGGGTGGGTCAGGAAGTCGCTGCGACGGAGAAGTTGCGCAGGAATCGCGCTATCCGTTTGCGTGTTCAATTGTTCGAAAGAGGGGACGGCAACCGGGTTGGTTCGCGATCCGAACGCCCGCCATACTGCCTCGACGACCGCCGGCGTGGTTGTCTCATCGCAACTGATACCGAGGCGGGCCTGCGCGCCGACGCCGATCTTGCGCAAATTGAGTCCATTCTCGGCGGCGTTGTTGAAGATTTCGCGTTGACGCGCGCCCACTTCAATCGTGATGGTGTCGAAGAACGCGACTTGCTGTACGCGCCAGCCAAGCGCCGCCAGCCCCTTGGCCAATGTTCCAGCGGTGCGATGCACCTGGCGCGCGATATGCCTGAGACCGTCGGGGCCGTGATAGACGCCGTACATCGCCGCGATCACCGCTGGGAGAACTTGCGCGGTGCAGATGTTGGAGGTCGCCTTCTCGCGACGGATGTGCTGTTCGCGCGTCTGCAGAGCGAGCCGGTAGGCCGGTTGACCGCGGGAATCGACCGACACCCCGACGATGCGACCGGGAAGGGCGCGTTTATGGGCCTCCTTCGTTGCGATAAAGGCGGCGTGCGGACCCCCATAGCCCATCGGCATGCCAAAGCGCTGAGTCGATCCGATCGCGATGTCCGCTCCCAATTCGCCGGGCGCAGTGAGCAGAGCGAGCGCAAGCGGATCGGCAGCCATAACAGCCAACGCGCCAGCCGCGTGCAACGCCGAAATAATGCCACGGAAATCCCGGATCTCCCCTGAGCTCCCAGGGTATTGCAGCAGCGCGCCGAAAACTGCAGCCGGCTCGAGATCTGTCAACGGATCGCCGACCTTGATGCTCCAACCCAGCGGCTCGGCGCGTGTGCGCACCACTGCAATCGTCTGTGGATGACATTCGGCGTCGACGAAGAACGCGTTGGCGCGCGATTTCGCCACGCGCCGTGCCATCGCCATGGCTTCCGCCGCCGCGGTCGCCTCGTCGAGCAACGATGCATTTGCTATTTCGAGCATGCAGAGCTCGGAGATCATGGTCTGGAAGTTCAACAGAGCTTCCAGCCGCCCTTGGCTGATCTCCGGCTGGTAGGGCGTGTAGGCTGTGTACCAGGCGGGGTTTTCAAGGATGTTGCGCTGAATCACCGGCGGCAGGATCGTTCCATAGTAGCCTTGACCAATCAGTGACGTGAAAACCTTATTCTTGGCAGCGAGGAGGCGCAGCTTCCGCAACGCTTCGGCTTCCGAAATTCCGGGCGGGAGCGCGAGCGGGTCTGGTTGTCGAATCGCATCGGGCACCGTCTGTGCGATGAGCTCACCGATGTCGGATACTCCGATGGTTGAGAGCATTTGGCTCATCTCTCCGGGCGACGGTCCGATATGACGGCGGGAAAAATCGCTCGGATCGAAGTCGGCGGCGCAGCTCCTGGGAAACATCACTTTCACCTCTTCGGATCGCAGCTTCGGCTTGATCGCGGCGGTATCCTTCACGCAACCATCGCCCGGTACGCTTTCTCGTCGAGCAGCCGCTCGAGTTGGGACGGATCGGAAATCTTGATTTTAAAGAACCAGCCCTTGCCCATCGGATCGCGGTTCACGAGTGCCGGTTCATCGACAATAGCTTGATTGATCTCGGTGACTTCGCCGCTCACCGGGGCATAAACGTCCGAGGCGGCCTTCACGGACTCGACCACTGCTGCTGCTGCTCCTTTTTCCGGTGTCGCTCCGGGTGCCGGCAGTTCAACGAATACGAGATCGCCGAGCTGCTCCTGGGCATAATCGGTGATCCCAACTGTGGCGATATCACCTTCGATACGAAGCCATTCGTGGTCTTCCGTGAATTTCAACATCGGATTGGCCTCCGCGGTTCAGCTGCGTTTGTAGCGATGCGCAACGAAAGGCAGGTCACAAATTCGCAACGCAATGCGCTTGCCGCGCACTTCGGCGAAAATCCGCTGACCGGCCGCTACATGATTTTTGTCGACGTAGCCCATCGCGATCGGCGCCTGCGCAGTCGGCGAAAAGCCGCCGGACGTGGCCAGGCCGATGGTGTTCGCCGAAATCTCATCCGCGTAGAGGTTGGCGCCGCCCCGCACAGGCGTGCGACCCCCGACCTTCAGTCCGACACGGCGGCGCGGCGCGCCCTGGGATAACTGCCGCAGAATGACTTCTGCGCCGAGAAATCCGCCCGCACGCGACCCGCCGACGCGACGGACTCTTGGAATCGTCCATTCAAGTGAGGCCATGACCGGGGTCGTCGTTGAATCAAGATCCGACCCATAGAGGCAAAGGCCGGCTTCGAGCCGCAAGCTGTCGCGCGCGCCCAGCCCGATGGGCATCACCGAACTGTCTTCGCATAGCGCACGTGCCAGGGCTTCCACCCGATCGGCCGCAACGCTGATTTCGAATCCATCTTCGCCGGTATAACCGGAGCGCGAAATCTCGCAGTCCGCGCCGAGGATCGGCACGGTGCGCACCTCCATGAAACCGATCGCGGCAACGGCTGGTGCCAGGCGGGCAAGCGCTGCTTGCGCCAGCGGACCTTGCAATGCAATCAGCGCGCGGTCCGGCAGAGGATCGATCCTGCAGGCTTCTTCGAGATGTTGACGTAGATGCGCCAAATCGGCTGCCTTGCAGGCGGCATTGACGACGAGAAGCAGGTGATGGCCGCGGTTGGCGACCATTAGGTCGTCCAGAATTCCACCGGCCTCATTCGTCAATAGCGCATAGCGCTGCCGCCCTTGAGCAAGGCCGATAAGGTCAATCGGCAGCAGCCTTTCGAGCGCATGAGCGGCGTCTTCCAGCTGCCCGGATATCGGGCGCACTGCGATCTGCCCCATGTGCGAGACGTCGAATAGGCCGGCCGCAGCACGGGTGTGCAGGTGCTCGGTCAGGATCCCGGTCGGATACTGCACCGGCATTTCATAACCGGCGAAGGCGACCAGCCGCGCGCCGCGCTCGACATGAAACTTATGGAGTGGCGTGCGCAGCAGCGGAATGGATTGGTGCGCTTCGCTCATACACGCCTCCGCTGATTGGCGGAAGGCGCCGGCCGGAAACGAATGAGAGGAAAGTCTGGCCGCATCGGAGCACCTCATGGCGACGATTACGCCGCTGTGTCGGTGCCCCCTCTGTGGCTTTGCCTGAGAACGTTATCCCGTCGGCGGGCGCAAGGCGCGCCTCTTTCCAGAGTACGTCAATCATCGCGGTCCTTTTGCCTGAGAGTTTCCGGGGCGGTTGCTCCTTCGGCGTCGGAAGCCCGATCTCTCCCGCGATGATCGCAGTGTGTACTACTTTCGAGTTTGCCCTCGTTGTTCGATGTTTCGCCGCACTGGCGAGGTGGTACGGCGGTTCGAGTCGCGGCAGAGTATCGTCAAAATGGCCCGCAGGTGCAACGATTCAATGTGTCTCACCGCCAGTTTAACTCTGGACCGCCTCCAATCCGCGGGATGACTATTTAAGTGACTGAGGCCGCAACAGTTTTGGAATCGAACGCGGTTTCGTCGGCAAGAGCGGGCGGATATGATTTTCGGGCAAAGACCGGGAGGACATCATGCACCTTGCATTGCGCAGTGAGCGGCAAGTGTTTGCCTGCCAAGATCCGGACCATGTCCATTCGAGAGCGGTGTCCTGTACGCGGCGGAGATTTCTTGGCGCTTTCGCAGGACTGGGCGCGGCTGCCTTGTTGGCGGACCGTCCGGCAGGGGCACAACCCGCCGACAAGCCCTTTCGCATCGACGTCCATCACCATCTCTCATCACCCGGCTTCATCGCTGAAATCAGCGGTCGAAGAACGGGGCAGGTGCCCTTGATGAAATGGACCGTCGCACAGTCTCTCGAGGATATGGATCAGGGTGGTGTGGCGACCTCGATATTGTCCATCAGCGAGCCCAGTGTGTTCTTTGGTAATTTTGATGCTGCGCGAAGGCTAGCCCGAGAGACCAACGAGTTTGGCGCCAAGCTCATTGCCGACCATCCTGGCCGGTTCGGGATGTTCGCGACCGTGCCGCTTCCCGATGTTGACGGTACCCTGCGCGAGATCGAATACACGCTCGATACGCTGAAAATGGACGGCATCTGCATGATGACCGACTACCAGGGAAAATTCCTCGGCGACGCAGCATTCAGGCCGGTGCTGGAGGAGCTGAATCGGCGCCAGGCGGTGGTGTATACGCATCCGTTCCGGAACGATTGCTGTCGCAACCTGGTGCCGGACGTATTCGAGCCGCTGATCGAGCTCGGAACCGACACCACGCGCACGATCGCAAGCCTGCTCTTCAGCGGCTCGGCGGAGCAATTCCCCGATATCAAGTGGATTTTTTCCCACGCGGGCGGCACGGCGCCGTTCCTGATGCAGCGTTTCACCTACTATTTTGATGCTCGCAAGGATTTACAACCGCGGCTTCCGAAAGGTCCGGCTTACTATATGCAGCGCTTCCACTACGACACGGCAAATGCCATGACCATCCATCCGCTCGCGTCACTCACTAAGCTCGTGACCCCGACGCAAATTGTGTTCGGGACCGATTTTCCCTTCCTCACGGCGAAAGCCACCGCAGCAGGTCTGCGCGAGGTGGGGCTATTCAGTGCCGCAGAGTTGCAGACGATCGAGCGAGAAAACGCGGTCCGGCTGATGCCGCGATACAAATCGTAGGACTGAACGCCAATGTACGCGCCGGATGGCGCCGAAGGTTCATCGATTCGCAACCGCAGCCACCTCCACCGAAAGCCGTGGTAGGCTTATGCAGGGATAGCAGAAAGGGAGCACGTCGCCATGCAAAGCATTGGTCATGACCGTCGGGAATTTATTGCGAAGAGCTTCTGCCTCGCCGGAGGCGCGAGCCTTGCCGCCTTTGGCCTGCGCACCGCCGCCGCTCAGGCGCAGACCACGCCCCCGCCGATCCGCCGTTCGGAGCGCTACGACGATTCCTTCATCACCGAACGCAAGCCTTTCAAGTGGCCGGGCAACAACACGCTCGCAGTCTGGTTCGCGCCCAATGTGGAGGTGTGGCACTACGACTCCGCCTTCGGTGTCGGCATCAGCCCCAATCCAACGAATTACGTGCCGGACGTCTTCAACTATGCGTGGCGGGAATACGGAATACGCGTCGGCCTGTGGCGTCTCGCCGACGTGTTCGATGCGGCGGGAGTCAAGGCGACCGTCGCGTTGAACTCGCAGGTCTGCGAGGTCTTTCCCAAGGCGATCGAGGAAATGAAGAAGCGGGGCTGGGAGTTCATGGGCCATGGCACCACCAATTCGAAGACGCTTGCCGGCCTTCCCCCCGAGCAGGAACGTGAGACGATCCGCGGCGTCCTGAACACCATCGAGCGAGCCACCGGGAAGCGGCCGCGCGGTTGGCTCGGGCCCGGTCTGGTCGAGACCTACAACACCCTCGATATTCTCGCCGAAGAAGGCGTGAACTATTGCGGCGACTGGAACAACGACGACCAGCCCTATGCACTGAAGGTCAAGTCGGGAAAGATGTTCTCGATTCCGTATTGCAACGAGATCAACGATATCCCGCTCTTTCTCCGCAAAGGCTACACGGGCGAGCAATATCTGCGCTCGGTCATCGATCAATTCGATACGTTGCATGCCGACAGCGGGAAGCAACCGCGGGTCATGGGCGTTCCGCTGCATCCGATGATCATCGGGCAGCCGCTTCGCATCAAGTACTTGGAGCGCGCCATCGCCCACATGAAGGAGCGTCAGGGGGTATGGTTCGCAACCGGAAGCGAGATCATCGACGCCTACCAGAGCTCGGTCTGACGTCCGGCGATGCAGCCCGACGACCGTCGTGCGCGCGGATGGTGATTAGTCGAGGGCCGTCCGAGCGGTGCCGCATCGCCTTCGCGAGACGGCGAGTCGAAACCCCTGCTGCGCCAGCATCGAGGAGGTAAGTCCGGCATGAGAAATGAGCTCGCGCTCGGATTTGCTCTCGCGCTGGGATCAATCGCACTCGCATCGGCCCAACCTTACCCATCGCGGCCGATCACCATGGTCGTTCCGTTTGCCGCAGGTGGGCCGGCGGACACGATCGGTCGCATCGTGGCGGAGGGCATGCGAGCGCCGCTTAGCCAGCCCGTCGTCATCGAGAACGTGGCTGGTGCCTCCGGGACGATCGGCGTCGGCCGGGTCGCCGCGGCCCCGGCGGACGGCTACGCCTCGGTCTTGGGAAATTGGGCCACCCACGTCTTGAACGGCGCCATGTTTGCGCTGCGATACGATGTGCGCGAGGATTTCGAACCAGTCGCGCTGGTGTCGAGCGACCCCCTGCTGATCGTCGCGCGAAAGACCATGCCGGCCGACGACCTGAAGGATTTTGTCGCTTGGCTGAAGGCGAACCCGGACCGTGCCACTCAGGGTACGACCGGGGCCGGCGGCATATCGACCGGCGGCGGGCTGTTTTTCCGAAGAGCAACCGGCACGCAGTTCAGGTTCGTCCCCTATCGCGGCGGCCTCGGCCCGGCTATGCAAGATCTGGTCAGTGGTCAGATCGATTTCATGGTCGACACGGCGGCGAATTCCCTGCCGCAAGTGCGTGCCGGCACGATCAAGGCCTATGCGCTGACGGCGAAGACCCGCTTGCCGGCGGCGCCCGACATTCCGACCGTCGACGAGGCCGGACTGTCGGGGCTTTACGCGCTGAATTGGCAAGCACTGTTCGTGCCGAAGGGCACGTCAAAGGAGGCCGTTGCACGATTGAACTCCGCAGTAGCCGTCGCACTCGCCGATCCGACGGTACGGCGACGGCTCGCCGATATTGGCCAGGACATTTTTCCAAACGAGCAGCAGACCCCGCAGGCGCTTGCGGCCTATCAGAAGGCGGAGATCGAAAAATGGTGGCCCATCGTCAAGGAAGCGAACATCAAGGCGGAATAAGTGGCCTTGGGGATCAGCCGCAGCTCGGATTTGTCGAACGTCTGATTGGCAGGCATCGCGTTTCGGGCTTTAATAAAAGCAGCCTCTGAGGGAGAGCGTCATGAAAAACTATTCTTCCATTCTCCGTATCGGCGTTACCGCGAGCGTCGCCCTGTTCGCCGCCGCGACAGTCGCCCATGCCCAAGACAAAGTCATCAAGATCGGGGGGCTGTTCCCGATGTCCGGCCCCGGGTCCTATTTCGGCGTACAGGACAAGCAAGGTATTGAGCTTGCGCTCGAGCAACTCAACAAGACCGGGGTCAATGGTTATCGATTCGAAGTGCAATTTGAGGATTCGGCATGCAGTCCGCTGCCGGCGACGCAGGCGGCCAAGCGGCTCCTCGAGCAATACAAGCCGCATGTCGTCCTCGGTGAAGAATGCTCGGACGCGACGCTGGCAATCATGCCGCTCATGGAACAGGCAAAGGTGCCATTACTCAACGCGGGCTCCTCGTCGATCAAGATCACCGATCCTGGCAATCCGTGGACGTTTCGCATCATGCCCAACGAGGTGATGCAGGGCGTCGATATCGCCACCAATGCTTATAAACGCCTTAACGCGCGCACGGCGGTGCTGCTGTATGAAAACACCAATGCCGGAATCGGCAACGCGAAAGTCTTCGGCGACACGTTCAAGTCCCTCGGCGGCCAAATCCTCGCTGACATCGGCTTCGGCCGAGACGTGAACGATTTCACCGCGATCGCCACGCGAATAGCCGGCGTCGGCAAGGCCGATGTGATCCCGACCTACACGCTCGAGGGGCAGGGGCTGCGCATCACGCAAGCGCTCGCCCAGGCCGGCGTCACGAAGGGCGGGGGAGGGCAATCGATCCAGCTCGGCACGATCTGGTTGCCGTTCGGTTTTGAGCAGAAGGCAGGCAAGGCAGCGCTCGGCTACGTCCGTATCGTCCAATTCGATCCGACCGACAAGCGCGAGGTAGTCCAGAACTTCATCCGCTCGTTCAAAGCCAAGTACGGTCAGGAGCCGACGCATATCAATGCGCACGCCTTCGATCAGATTCTGGTCGTCGCCGACGTCATCCGCCGCGGCGGCAACGACTCGCAGTCGATTCGCGATATCATGGCCGCCACGAAGGACTTTTCCGGTGTGACTGGCAGTGTCGAGTTCGACAAGACCAACCAGAACATCAAGATGGACACGGTCCACTACATGGAAACCTTGCCGGATCTGTCCTGGAAGGCGCTCGCCTGGAACTGAGCGGTCATGGTGACCGTCGCGCTCCAGCAG
>Ga0307277_10000116_pt1 | contig 24974 bp, 26 predicted proteins | sample ER_DNA_116_FD_194473 | JGI IMG/M metagenome (GOLD analysis project Ga0307277, IMG submission 194473) | Bulk soil microbial communities from the East River watershed near Crested Butte, Colorado, United States - ER_DNA_116 | ecosystem: Environmental > Terrestrial > Soil > Floodplain | place...
CGAGCGTGACGCCATTCGACGGCGGCAGCACGATGCCGGCGTACGTGCCGTTCTCTGCCCGCCAGGCCTCGAGCGCGGGTCCCGCCTGCTGGAGGTTGAACGCGGCAGCCACCCGCGCCGCGTCGTCCGGCGCGCCGGAAGAGGACGCGAGCCCGCTGTCCTGCGCCGATCGGCTCCAGAGAAAGGCGATGACCGCGAGCGTGACGAGCAGCGAGACGAGGCTGAGCGAACGCATTGCGAATCTATCGGCGGGCCCGCCCTGCGCCTTGATGCGGGCATAAGACGTACTAATGGGTTGAATTAGGGAAAGGAGGTATAATCCGCCCGTGGCGGAGACGGCCCGATTCGACGTGCTCGTCATTGGCAGCGGAGCCTCCGGGCTCGCAGCTGCGGTGTCCGCAGCGCGCGCGGGCGCCTGCGTCGCGCTCCCGACCAAGGGGGCCCTCCAGTCGTGCAACTCCGCGAAGGCGCAGGGAGGCATCCAGGCCGCGTTCGGCGAGGACGACTCGCCCGAGCTGCACGCCGAGGACGTCTGGAAGAGCTCGCACGAGACGGCTGACCGAGACCTCGTCGGGATCCTCACTTCGGAGGCCCCGGACACCATCCACTGGCTCGAGGAAAACGGGGTCGAGTTCACACGGGAGAACGGCGGCTACCGGCTCGCCCGCTGCGGAGGAGCGAGCCGCAAGCGCCTGCTCCAGGTCGGCGATCGCACCGGCCTCGCCATCACGACCGCCCTTCGCGAGACGCTCGAGGCCTCGAGCGCACGGACGTTTCCGAAGTCGCCGCTCACCTCGCTCGAGCCGCTCGAGAACGGGTGGCGCGCAGTTTGTGGTGACCACGTCATCGAAGCCGGGGCAGTCGTCCTTGCCGCAGGCGGCCGCTGTTACCGGGAGGCGAAGGAGCGCGGTGAGCTCTCGACGAACCATCCCGGCGCGACGGGCGAGACCACGCAAATGGCGCTCGACCTCGGCGCGGAGGCGCGCGACCTCGACGCGCTGCAGTACCACCCCAACGGAGGCGCCTGGCCGGAGAACATGCAGGGGTACTCGATCCCCGAGACGACGCGAGCTTACGGAGCGGTGCTCCTCAACGCAGACGGCGAGGAGTTCACCGACTCGCTGGGGCCGCGCGACCAGGTGTCCCAGGCGATCTTCGACGAGGTCGACCGGGGCAAGGGAGTCGAGACGCCGGACGGCCGCCCCGCAGTCCTCCTCGACACGACGCGGATTTCCGAGCACGACGCGCAGATCTCGTTGCCCTACATGCTGCGCCGCTATCGCGCGGCGGGCATCGACCCGCTGACGGAGCCGCTCTTCACCTATCCCGTGCTCCACTATCAGAACGGGGGTCTGAGAATCGACGAGCACGGCGAGACCACCGTCCGGGGCCTCTTCGCCTGCGGGGAAATCGCCGGCGGGACGCACGGCCGCAACCGTATGATGGGGAACTCCCTGCTGGAATGCTGCGTCTTCGGCCGCCGCGCCGGGCGGGCGGCTGCGGAAAGGGCGGCGGCGTGAGCGTCGTCGCCACCGACATCCAACGCGCCGTAGTGGACGCCGCCGCTTACCTCTACGTCTGGGCGTTGAAGGACATCCCCCAGGACCTTCGCGACGCTCTCGTAGATGCGCGCGAGCGGGAGACGACGACGACCGGCCAACGCGTGCTCGACACGATCATCCGCAACGTCGCGGTCGCCGACGAGGGACAGAAGCTCGTGTGCCAGGACACGGGGATCGCCGTCTACTACTGCCGCGTGGGCGAGCACTTCCCGCTGCATCCGGCCCGGATCTACGAGGCGCTCTACGACGGGACGGCCCGCGCGACCGAGGAGCACCCGCTGCGCTCGAACACGGTGCACACGCTGACGCGGGAGAACACGGGGGCGAATGTAGGCCACCGCGTCCCCATCGTCCACTGGGAGTTCGTGCAGGACTGGGACGGCCTCGACGTGAAATGCGTGCCCAAGGGGTCGGGCTCCGAGAACATGAGCTTCCTGAAGATGTGCACCCCGGCCGACGGCGTTGCGGGCATCAAGCGCTTCGTGCTCGACTCGATCGTGGGCGCCGGGGGCAAGCCCTGCCCACCCGGCATCGCGGGGGTCGGGATCGGCGGATCTGCCGACTACGCCATGCATCTCGCCAAGGAGGCGATCGCCCGGCCGGTCGGCACTCGCAACCAGGATCCGGAGGTGGCGAAGCTCGAGGAGGAGCTGACACAGCTCCTGAACGAAACAGGGATCGGCCCCATGGGCCTCGGCGGCGACGTCACCGTCCTCCACTGCCACGTCGAGCACGCGGACACGCATATGACCCTCAACCCGGTGGCCGTCAACTATCAATGCTGGGCCGCCCGCCGCGCGACAGCGCACATCGCCAGGGACGGCTCGATCGACTACGACAGGGAGGCGTGAGTGGCCGAGCGCCACGTCACCTTCCCCACCGACGAGGAGACCATCCGCAGCCTCCAGGCTGGGGACTCCGTCCATGTCGACGGCCGCATCATCGGGATCCGCGACCGCACGCAGATCCGCATCTTCGACCAGGGCCAGAAGCCGCCCATGGACCTGAGCGGCGCCTTTCTCCTCCACACGGCCCCGGGCGTCCGCAAGCTGGGCCCCGGGCGCTACGAGAAGGTCTCGATCGGGACGACGACGAGCGCGCGAATGGTTCGCTTCACGGAGCCGCTCGGCCGCGACTACGGTGTGAGGGCGATCTGCGGCAAGGGTGGGCTTCCCGACGAGGCCATCGAGCCCATGAAGCGCTACGGCATGGTGTACTTCGCCATCGTCGGTGGCGCAGCGGCGCTCGAGACGGAGCAGATCGAGGAGATCGAGGAGGTCGCGTGGGAGGAGCTCATGCCTGAGTGTCTGTGGAAGTTCCGCGTCAAGGATTTCGGCCCGCTGACGGTCGCGATCGACGCGCACGGAAACTCGCTCTACCACGACGTCCAAGAGCAGGCTCGCAAGCGATTGGAGGATCTGTATGCCCGGCTCTAGCGATGGCCGCGAGGATTTCCTCGACCTGCCCGCGCGCTCGTCGAAGCCTCGAACCGAGGGCCTCACCCACGTCATCGACAAGGGGATCGACCTGCGTCAGGTCGAGGGCCTCTTCGAGAGTGCCGGCGACTACGTGGACATCGTCAAGCTCGGCTGGGGAACGTCCTACGTGACGCAGAACCTCGAGGAGAAGATCGCCCTCTACCGCTCCTACGACGTCCCGATCGTCTGCGGCGGCACCCTGTTCGAGGCAGTCGTCGGCCGCGACAGGCTCGACGAATACCGCTCCTGGCTCTCGAGCAAGGGCTTCACGCACGTCGAGGTCTCGGACGGGACGATCGATCTCCCGCACCCCCGCAAGCTCGAGCTCATCGCCGAGCTGGCCAAGGACTTCGTCGTCATGTCCGAGGTCGGCTCGAAGAACGCGGACGTCGTCTACGCCCCCTACCAGTGGGTCGAGTGGATCAAGGACGAGCTCGAGGCCGGCTCCTGGAAAGTCATCACCGAGGCCCGTGAGGGCGGCACCGCCGGCATCTTCCGGCCGACCGGCGAGATGCGCACCGGCCTGATCGACGAAATCGTCCACGAGATCGACGTCGGCGACCTCATCTTCGAGGCGCCGCGCGAGGCCCCCCAGGCCTGGTTCGTCCGTCGCTTCGGCCCTGAGGTCAACCTCGGCAATATTCCGCCCGAAGAAGTCATCCCGCTCGAGACGCTTCGCCTCGGGCTCCGTTCCGACACCCTCAAGGAGATCCTGCTCAGTGAGCACACGCCTTTCGCTGACCGAATCTGAGCTCGACGCCCTCTCCGCGGAGGACGTGCTCCGCTGGGCTTACGAGGAGTTCGGCGAGCGCCTCTGCCTCACGTGCTCGTGGCAGAAGCAATCCTCGGTGCTCGTGCACATGGTCAGCGACCTCGGTCTCGAGATCGATGTCGTCGAGCTCGACACGCATCTCTTCTTCAAGGAGACCTACGAGACGCGCGAGCGGATCGTCGAGCGCTACGGGCTTAACCTGATCCAGCCGGAGATCATCACCGTGGCAGAGCAGCACAAGCAGGAAGGCCCCAATCTGTGGGAGCGGGATCCCGACCGCTGCTGCCACATCCGCAAGGTCGAGCCGCTCATCCAGGCCCTTGAGCCCTACGAGGCGTGGATCTCCGGCATCCGGCGCGACCAGTCGCCGTCCAGGGCCGATGCTCAGAAGGTCGAGCGCTCGGACCGCTACCGGGTCTGGAAGATCCAGCCGCTCGCCGCCTGGACCGAGGAGGACGTCTGGGCGTACGTCATGGCCAACGACATCCCTTACAACCCGCTGCACGACGTCGGCTACCGCTCGATCGGCTGCATCCCCTGCACACGACCGACGCGACCGGACGAGGAGGAACGCGCAGGTCGCTGGGCCGATTCCGACAAACTCGAATGCGGCATCCACCTGGAGGAGAAAACTTGAACGGATTCACGCTGTGGTTCACGGGGCTCTCAGGAGCCGGCAAGTCGACGATCGCAGAGATCGTGGGAGCGCGCCTCGAGGAGGCGGGCCGGGACGTCGAGTACCTCGACGGCGACGTCGTTCGCACCCATCTCTCCAAAGGCCTCGGCTTCTCGAAGGAAGACCGCGACACGAACATCGAGCGCATCGGCTGGGTCGCTTCGCGGCTGACCCGCCACGGTGCCGCCGTCCTCGTGTCGGCGATCTCGCCATACGAGGAGACGCGGCGTAAAGCGCGGAGCATGGTGGAGGAGTTCGGCACCTTCGTGGAGGTCTATGTCGAGGCTTCGGTCGAGAAGTGCGCCGAGCGTGACGTCAAGGGTCTCTACGAGAAGGCTTTCTCCGGCGAGATCAAGGAGTTCACCGGCGTGTCCGACCCCTACGAGGCGCCTGCCAATCCGGAGCTCGTCGTCAACACAGAGGGCGAGTCGCCCGAGCAGAGCGCCCAGGCGGTGCTTGGCAAGCTCGAGGAGCTCGGCTTGCTCTTCGGCGAGGTGCGGGTTTAAATGCCGGCCCCCTCGGTGAGAGCCGTGGCCGAGAAGCACCTGATTCAGCCGCACGGGGGCGAGCTCGTCGACCGCAGCGGCGAGCGCCCCGACGGGGTGGAGCAGCTCGAGACGGTCCGTCTCACCTCGCGTGAGCTGTCCGATCTGGACATGCTCGCCTCGGGCGCGCTCTCTCCGCTCACCGGCTTCATGGGGAGCGACGACTACGAGCGCGTCGTCGAGGACATGCGGCTCGCGAGTGGGCTGGCGTGGGCGCTGCCGGTTTGTCTGGCCGTCGAGTCCGCCCCGGATGGCGATCAGGTCGGGCTCGCGGACGAGGACGGCCGTCTGTTGGCTGTACTCGACGTCGAGGAGGTCTTCGAGTACGACAAAGAGCGCGAAGCGGAGCGCTGCTTCCGAACGACCGAGGAGGCGCATCCAGGAGTCGCGCGCCTCTACGCACAGCACGACCACTACCTCGCCGGCTCGGTGACGGTATTCGACCGTCTCGAACCGGCCTTCCCTGAGCTGCACAAGGATCCAGCCGATACGCGCGGACTCTTCGCCGAGCGCGGGTGGCGGCGAGTCGTCGGGTTCCAGACGCGCAACCCCATCCACCGTGCGCACGAGTACCTGACCAAGTGCGCGCTCGAGACGGTCGACGGGCTCCTCATCCACCCGCTCGTGGGCGAGACGAAGTCGGACGACGTCCCCGCGGAGACGAGGGTGGAGGCCTACGACGTGCTCGTCGAGCGCTACTACCCGCAGGAGCGAGTGGTCGTGTCCGCCTTCCCCGCCGCGATGCGCTACGCGGGCCCGCGCGAGGCCGTCTGGCACGCGATCTGCCGCAAGAACTACGGCTGCTCGCATTTCATCGTCGGCCGGGATCACGCCGGGGTGGGCGACTACTACGGCACGTACGACGCGCAGCTGATCTTCGACCAGTTCGAGCCGCACGAGCTCGACATCGAGCCGATGTTCTTCGAGCACGCGTTCTTCTGCCGCGTCTGCGGCCAGATGGCGACGCCGAAGACGTGTCCGCATACCGCGGACGACCACGTCTTCCTCTCGGGGACGAAGGTGCGCGAGCTGCTCTCCGAAGGCAAGCTGCCGCCGGAGGAGTTCTCGCGCCCAGAGGTTGCCGAGATCCTCATCTCCGCATACCGCGACGCGTAGCCAGCTAGTTCGACGAGCTTTCGAGCAGGAGCTCGTAGCCGTTCCGCAAGAAAGGAGTGCGATCGATCAGCGCGCCGATCTCGTCGGGCGCGAAGTCGCCCTCCTCCGTGAAGTAGCGGTCGACGTGCTCCGGCGGGGTGAGGTCGAAGCGCTCTTCACCGGGATCCTTGGGCTCGGCGGGCGTCAGCTTGATGACCTCGCAAGCGACGAGGACGGGTACGCCGGCCTCCTGCGCAGTCTTGGCCAGTCCCGCGGTGCCCACCTTGTTCACGAGGGAGCCGTCGTGGAAGACGGTGTCCGCGCCGACGAGCAGGACGCTGACTGTCTGGACGGCATGCTCGGCATCCGAGTCATCGACGATGTCGACAGCGAAGCCCTCTTCGCGTAGTCGCTCGGCGAGGTCACGGCCTTCGCCGCCGGGCTCGGATGTCGTGCAGACGACCCGCTCAGGTGGGGTATGGATCAGCGCCTCGCGGACCGTGCCTGAGTTCGAATGGGTGAGGACGACGCCCTCGATGTGCGACCCGAGCAGCACGGCGATCGCGCGAGCGGCGCGCACGCGGGATTCGACCATCGCGCGGGCCTCCTCGAGCACTTGCTCGTCACTTCGGCCCGAAGCGAGGACGCGTCCCAGCGCACCTGCGATCGCCCCCAGCGCCGGACGAGAAGCGACGAGCTCACGTCCGAGGGAGATCGGGTCCTCGCCCAGCTCAACGGCTTCGCGGACGGCTTCGACCGCCTCGACCGCGAGCCAGCTTGCCCCGTGGGAGTCGTCGTTCGCGACCTGCTCTACCCGCTTCTCCAGCCTTGCGTCCATCCCCCTCCTCCGGTCTTGGCCCGCCCAGCGTAACCGCTCGGAGCGGCCTTCATTCGTTTGCAGGGATCGGGCTCGTGCCGATGGTAGCCTGCTGCGGATGGCGGAGATCGAGGCTATCCCCGCTCCCAAGCCGGATCTGGCCCAATCCGGGACGTCTTCCGTTTCGCTCGTCGTCCCGGTCTACAACGAGGCGCAGACCGTCGAAGCGGTCTACCGCCAGTCGGTGGGGGCACTCAAGTCGCTCGGGCGTCCATACGAGATCATCTTCGTGGACGACGGCTCTTCCGACGGAACCTGGTCGACGATCGAGCGCCTGCACGACGAGGATGGCGAGCTCCGGGCGGTGCGCCTGAAGCGGAACTTCGGTCAGCACCCGGCGATGCACGCGGGCCTCGTTCGAGCTCGGGGAGACGTCGTGGTGACGATGGACGGCGACCTGCAGAACTCTCCGGCCGACCTGCCGAGGCTGATTGCCGCGGTGGATGCCGGCGCCGACGTCGCGAGCGGCAGGCGTCCTGTTCGCCAGGACTCTTGGGGCCGCACGCTTCCCTCGAAGCTGATCAACGGGATGCTGCGGCGGTTCACAGCCTCCGACATCTCCGACTTCGGCTGCGCCTTCAACGCGTATTCGCGCGAGGCGCTGACCCCCGTGCTCGGCGTCATCGGCAAGCAGAAGTTCACGAAGGCGCTCGTCCTCTCTGCCGGAGCGAGCGCCGTCGAGGTCGAGCTCGATCATCGGGCGCGCGAAGGACGCTCGCGCTACTCGCCGCTTCGGCTCACACGGCTCGCGCTCCACGTGCTCGCAGGCTTCTGGCCTCAGCCGATCCAGTGGGCAGGCGTCCTGCTCGGGACTCTCTGTGGCGCCCTCGCCATGTTCGCCGGCGTCTGGGCGACCGTCGTGTGGATCGTCAAAGGCAACTTCCCCGGGATGCTCTACCTGGGAGGACTGGTCCTCGGCGTCCTCGCGGTGCAGGGCTTCATCTTGGCGCTGGTGGGGGAGTATCTGGGGCGGATCCAGCGGGACGTCGAAGGCCGACCGCTTTACACGATCGACTCGGAGCTCGAATGAAGCCGAAGCGCATTCTCGTCACCGGCGGCGCCGGATTCATCTCCTCCAACTTCACGCGCCACCTACTCGGGTCGACCGACTACGAGGTCGTGCTCCTGGACGCGCTCACGTACGCCGGGAACATGGACAACCTCGCCGATCTGATCGGGCACGAGCGCCTCTCCTTCGTCCACGGAGACATCCGCGACCCGGAGCTCGTCTCGGAGGTCGTCTCCGACGTGGACGTGATCGTCAATGCCGCCGCCGAGTCTCACGTGGAGAAGTCGATCGAGGAGGGCGGCGGCGAGTTCGTGACGACGAACGTCGAAGGGACCCAGGTTCTCCTCGACGCGATTCGCCGCCAGCCGGTCGACCGCTTCATCCTCTTCTCCTCGAGCGAGGTCTACGGGACCGCTCTCAGCGAGCCCATGGACGAGGAGCATCCGCTCAACCCGCGCAGCCCGTATGCAGGCACCAAGGCCGGCGCCGACCGGCTCGCCTACTCGTACTGGGTCACCTACGGGCTTCCGATCACGATCGTGCGGCCGTTCAACAACTACGGCCCCTACCAGCACCCCGAGAAGGTCGTGCCGCGCTTCATCACCCACGCGCTCCGGAACGAGCCGTTGACCGTCCACGGCGACGGTCACGCGAGCCGCGACTGGGTCTTCGTGGACGATGTCGCCGAGGCGATCGAAGCGGTCATCGCCGCGGACGGGGCGAAGGTGCACGGCGAGGTGATCAACCTGGCGACGGGCCGCGATCTGTCCGTCGAGGCGATCGCCGACCTCGTGCTCGAGCGGCTCGGGAAGCCGAAGTCGCTCAAGGTGCACACACCCGAGCGCCCCGGCCAGGTCGACCGTCACATCGGCTCGACGGACCGCGCAGAGCGGCTGCTCGGCTGGCGCGCGCGGACGAGCTTCGAGCAGGGGCTCGACCGTACCATCGGGTGGTACAACGACAATCGGGCGTGGTGGGAATCACCGCTCCGGACCGAAGCAAGCGCCTTCTCGTCCTAGGGGCCGGCCCGGCCCAGCTCGGCCTGCTGCGGGCTGCGCGCGAGCGTGGGCTCTTCGTCATCGCGGTCGACCGCGATCCCGGCGCCCCGGGCTTCGAGTTCGCGGACCGGCGCGCAGTCGTCTCCACGGAGGACGAGCCGGCCATCGGGATGCTCGCCGCGGCGGAGGAGCTGAGCGGCGTCATCGCGCCCGGGATCGACTGGCCGGTCGCCATCGCGGCGCGCGTCGCGGCCAGGCTGGGACTTTCCCATCCGCTCTCACCGGAGGCCGCCGCGGTGGCCGTGTCCAAGCTGCGGCAGCGCGAGCGACTCGCAGAGCACGGCGTGCCCCAGCCGGCCTGGCGCATGGTGACCGAGGCGCCGGCAGATCTGAGCGTCCCGGTCGTGGTGAAGCCGCCTGACCGCCAGGGCCAGAAGGGCCTCACGCTCGTACGCGACCCCGAGCGGCTTCCGGCGGCCATCGAGCAGGCTGTCTCCTTCTCGCGGGCGAACGTCGCCCTGGTCGAGGATCTCGTCGAGGGGCCCGAGGTCACCGTGAACGCCTTTTCGACGAACGGCGTCTTCCACCCGCTCACGGTCACGGATCGCGTGACGTCCACCGACGAGTCGGCCTTCGGCGTCGCGCTTGCCCACGCCTGGCCGAGCGAACACGACACGGAGGACGCGATCGAGGTCGCGAAGGCAGCTGCCACGGCTCTGGGAATCGAGAACGGCCCCACCTACACGCAGGTCGTGCTCGGCCCTGAAGGGCCGCGGGTGATGGAGCTGGCGGCCCGTCTGGGAGGTGGCCACGACGCCGAGCTCTGCCTGGCCGCTCTCGGGGTCGACCTCAACGGGCTCGCCCTTTCGGCCGCCCTCGGAGAGCCGGTCGAGGTGCCTCGGCCGGAGCCGCGTGGAGGAGCCTGCGTGCGCTTCCTCGTCGCGCCGCCGGGATCGCTCGAGAGTGTGGAGGGAATCGAGGATGCGCTCGCGCAGGAGGAAATCCTCGACGCGCGGGTCTACCGCAGGCCGGGGTGGGTCTTCTCGCCGCTTCAGCGCGGGGCCGACCGCGCGGGCTTCGTTCTGGCAACCGGCAGCTCGAGGGACGATGCGCTTGCGAAAGCGGGCCGCGCGGCCGAGTTAATACGCTTCCAGACGGCCGATGCAGAAGCTCTCGTCGAGACGTAGCACTTTCCTCTCCTTCCAGCCCCCTGCGATCGGGCCGGAGGAGATCGCCGCAGTCACGGAGACTCTGCGCAGCGGCTGGCTGACGAGCGGTCCGCGCGCGGCCGAGCTCGAGGAGCGCGTCGCCGAGCTGGCGGGCGCAAAGCACGCCGTCGCGCTCGCCTCGGGGACCGCCGCTCTGCACCTCTCGCTCGCTGGGCTCGGCATCGGGCCGGGTGACGAGGTCATCACCTCGCCGATCACCTGGCCCGCCACGGCCAACGTCGCCGTCCATCTCGGTGCTCGCCCGGTCTTCGTCGACGTGCGGGACGACGACCTCAACATCGATCCGGATCAGGCCGTCGCCGCGATCACGCCCCGGACGAAGGCGATCATGCCCGTCGACCTCGCCGGGCAGCCTTCCGATCTCGACCCGCTCGTGGCAACCGGCCTCCCGGTCGTCGAGGACGCCGCTCACGCGATCGAGGCCGAGTACCGGGGCCGCAAGGTCGGCGCGATCGCGCATGCGACCTGCTTCTCGCTCTACGCGACCAAGAACGTCGCCGCGGGCGAGGGCGGTCTCGTCGCGACCGACGACGAGGATCTCGCCGCCGCCATCCGGGAGTACCGCCTCATGCGGCGCGGCGACGGTTCCCTCTACGACGTGCGCGTGGCCGGGTTCAAGGCCAACCTCTCTGACATCCACGCGGCCATCGCCCTCTGCCAGCTCGACAAGCTCGAGCGGCACGGCGAGATCCGTGCCTGCTACGTGGAGGCCTACGACGCCGCGGTCGAGGAGCTCGCGGGGATCACGCCGCTCGCGCGGGACCCCCGCGACCGCCACTCGCTCCACCTCTACGTGATCCGGATCGACGCGGACGCCGCCGGGGCCAACCGCGACGCCTACCAGCGAGCGCTGGCGGAGGAAAACATCGGCACGAGCATCCACTTCCTCCCGGTGCACACGCTCACCTACTACCGCGAGAGCTTCCCCGACCAGCCCGCGTTGCCGATCGCCGAGCAGGCCGGGCGCGAGGTGCTCTCGCTACCCCTTTCGCCGGCGCATTCCGACGCCGACATCGCGGACGCGATCGACGCGCTGCGCCGCGTGCACGCCGGCTTCGCCCGGTGAGGATCAGCCGCCCGGCGAGGATCGCCATCCAGGTCGCCGTCAGCGCGGCGATCATCGCCTACCTCCTGTGGCAGATCGACGTCGGGAAGACGATCGACCTGATCCGTTCGAGCGAAGGGTGGTACCTGCTCGCCGCCTACGTTCTCTTCACCGGCACGACGGTCGGCATGGCCTGGCGCTGGAAGGCGCTGCTCGCGTCCAAGGGGATCGAGGAGCCGCTCGGCTGGCTGACGAAGCTCTACTTCATGGGCTACGCGGCCGGCCAGATCCTCCCCACGGCCATCGGCGGGGATGCTGTTCGGATCGCGGCCCACGCGCGTCGGCGCCCTGACAAGAAGGGGGAGGCCGCAGCCGCCGTCCTCATGGAACGCGTGCTGGGCGCCGCGGGCACCCTCGTCCTCGTCGCGCTCGGGTTGATCTTCGCGATCGGCCGGTACGACAACATCGCGCTGATCGTCTGGCTCGAGGCAGCTTTCGTCGTCGGTACCGGGCTCCTTTTCGTCGCGCTCTTCTCCCGGCGCGCGAACGCCTGGCTCCAGGAGCGCGAGGGAACACGCCGCATCGCGCGCGCCCTCCAGGGCGTCTGGCAAGCGCTCCACGACTACCGGCTGAAGCCGGGCGTCCTCCTCGTCGTGGTCGCCGTCACGGTGGCCGTCCAGGCGCTCCGCATCGTCGCGATCTGGCTCACCGGGGAAGCCGTGGGCGTCGACGTCTCGCCGCTCGTCTACATCGTGATGGGGCCGCTCCTCTTCCTGATCATGCTGATCCCGTTCACGATCAACGGTCTCGGGGTGCGGGAGGCCTTCTTCATCGCCTTCCTCGGTCGTTTCGACGTCTCGGCCGACGCCGCCTTCGCCACCGGCTTCCTCTTCTATGCGATCGCCATCGGCGCCTCGCTCCCGGGCGCATTCATCATGCTCTGGGAGAGCATGCGCCCCCCGCGCCCCGCTCAGCCGGTCGATACCGGCGCGCGGGTACCGTAGGCGCCCGTGCAAACCGACGACCGGCCGGTGATCGTCCTCGGCGTCTCCCGCAGCGGCACGACGCTGCTCAAGGAGATGCTCGACTCGCACTCGCACCTCGCGATCCCGACCGAGTCCTACTTCATCCCCCAGCTCTGGGACCGCCACGGGCGGCAATTCGACACCGAGGCCTTCCTGGAGGACCTCGGCCGCCTCGCCCGGGTGCGCGAGTGGGGGGTGACTCCCGAGCACGTCCGGCGCCGGCTGCCCGTGAGCCCGACCGCAGCTGACGGGATTCGCGCGATCTACCGGAGCTACGCCGACGCGCGAGGCAAGCCCCGTTACGGGGACAAGACGCCCTCCTACATGCAGAGCCTCGACCTGCTCCAGCGCGTGTTCCCCGGCGCCCAGTACGTTCATCTCGGCCGCGACGGCCGCGACGCAGCGCTCTCCTTCCTCGAGATGCGCCGCAAGCCGCGCTTCAACCTCGCCCGGCCGCGAGGGATCGCCTCTTTCGCGAGCCAGTGGCGCTTGGAGGTCGAGGGCGCACGCGACCTGGGTCGCCGGGTCGGACCGGGGCGCTATCACGAGCTCCGCTACGAGGACCTCGTGCGGGAGCCCGAGACCGAGCTCCGCCGCGTGACCGCGTTCCTCGAGCTCGACTTCGAGCCGGGGATGCTCGCCTATCACGACGGAGTGGACGCGAATTCGCTCCAGGATCATCCGCTGCTTGCGAAGCCACCGACACCCGACACCCGCCGCTGGCGGGAGCAGCTGAGCCCAGCCGACGCGCAGCTCTTCGAAGCGATTGCCGGTGAGACGCTCTCGGCTCTGGGCTACGAGCGCGACTACCCGCATCCCTCAGGACGGGCCCGGGCCTTCGGATCGGTCGTCGATGCCTCATACCGCACTCGCCTCGCGTCCTGGAAAGGCAGTCTGTCCCTCGTCCGGCGCTCGCCCGCATGGCGCCTCCGCCAGGCCTACATTCGGAGAACGGCCGGAGCCTGAGCTACATTCGCGCGGGTGTACGAGGGACGCACAGTCGCCGTCGTCGTCCCCGCTTACAACGAGGAGGCGCTGGTCGGCTCCACGGTTGCGGGCATTCCTGCCTTCGTGGACACGATCATCGTGGTCGACGACGGCTCCAAGGACGAAACCGCCGCCCGCGCCCAGGCCGCCGACAAGCGGGTCGAGCTCATCGCCCACGAGAAGAACCAGGGCGTCGGCTCGGCAATTATCACGGGCTACAAGCGCGCGATCGCGATCGGGGTGGACGTCACCTGCGTCATGGCCGCCGACGGACAGATGGACCCCGACGACCTCGAGACCCTCGTGCGCGCGATCGCGCTCGACGAGACGGACTACGCGAAGGCGAACCGCCTCTTCACCGGCCAGGCCTGGCAGCTGATCCCGCGCACCCGCTACCTCGGCAACGCGGCGCTCTCGTTCCTGACGAAGATCGCCTCGGGCTACTGGCACGTGGCCGACTCGCAGTCGGGCTACACGGCGATCAACCTCGAGAGTCTCAAGCTGCTCGACCTCGACCGCGTCTACCGACGCTACGGCTTCCCCAACGACTTCCTCGTCCACCTGAACGTCTTCAACCGCCGCGTGCGGGACTACCCCTCCCGACCGATCTACGGGGTGGGCGAGCGCAGCGGCATTCGCCTCCGCCATGTGGTGCCGAAGATCTCCTGGCTCCTACTCAAGGGCTTCTTCTGGCGGATGGGTCAGAAGTACGTCATCCGGGACTTCCACCCGCTCGTCCTCTTCTACACGCTCGGGATCACGCTCTTTGTCGCCGGCTTCGCGCTGGGGCTCGCGGAGACGATCCTGCGGATCCTCGGCAACGCGATCCCCTTCGCAACGATCGTCCTCGTCGCCCTCTTCGTCATCTCGGGCCTGCAACTCCTGCTCTTCGCCATGTGGTTCGACATGGAGTCGAACAAGGACTTGCGCTGACTAACTGATCGAGAGGTCGACCTCGGCCGGCAGCTCGGTGACCGTGTCTCGGGGCTCGAGCTCGTCGCGAACGCGTGCGTCGAAGTAGACGTATGCAGTCACGAGCGTGACGTACGGCATCGCCAGCGCGTAGATGACGCCTGCGACGAGGTTCAGAAGCGCAAGTGGCGCCGACGTCACCACGATCAGCAGTGCACCGATGAGAGGGCCTGCAACGAGGCTGAGCAGCGCGCTGAGCCCGACGAGCGTGGCGACGCGCATCCAGCGGCCGCGAACGAGCTCCGCGCTTCGGCGCAGCCCCTCGATAGCTCTACGGTCTTCGATCTCGACGGCCTGCGCAAGGAGCGCCCAGCGCACGGCGAGCCAGACGGCGACGGGAATGAGCACAACCGTTGCTACCAGCACGAGACACACGGAGATCGCGACTGCCAGGCCGCCGGCGAGCGGGCGAATCTTCTGGAGCGCGAGCCGGTAGGCCCGTAGCGGTCGGATTCGTCGCCCTGCATCGATCTCAGCGAGCGAGCGTGCGGTTGCCGCCTGAACGAGCGTGAGCCCGAGCAGGGCGAGTGTCGTGCCGACGACGGTGATCAGGAGCACGAGCGCGCCGGCGGACTCGCCCGTCGTGTCGACGCCCAGCAATCCGAACCCTCCCAGAAGGAGTGCCTCCAGGGCCGAGATGATGATGCCCAGCGGGATGAACAACACGCCGACCCCCAGGAACAGGGACGCGCGCTGGACGTACATCCGGCCCGCTGCCGTGAGGACTTGGCCCCACCTGCGCCGGTGCGCCAGCCGAAGAGGCGCCGCCGGCCGCCAGCGTGTGCGCGACCCTGCGAAAAGGGTGAGGGCGATCAGCCCAGCGATTATGAGCAGCGTCGGCGCCGGGTCTCTGAGCAGTCGGACAAGACCGCGCGAGCCTGCCGCGACTCCGCCGCAGAAGAAGTCGGTTGCGCCAGTGCCGAAGACACCTCCGGTCGGGACGGCATAGCCTCGCGACTGCCAGCCCTCCGACCATACGATCGGCTCGGTCCATTGCTGTTTAAGGTTCGGACCCGTTGGACCGTTGAAGAACGCGGGGCGGAGCTCGCCCCAGCGACCTTCGAAGGCGATCCACGGGTACGCTTGACGGGCCTCCTCAAGGTCGCTCGGAATCGTCTTGACCCGCGGTCGGAGCTCGACGTGTGGGCCTCTGGTGTCATCGCAGCCGACGCCTGCCTCCGGCGAGCTGCCGAGGTAGAGGGCCTCGGTGAACTTGTTCGCGTGCGACCCGGCAGCTGGATAGACGACGGGATGCGCCCCATCGACGAGTTCGAGCTTGTCGTCCCCCCAGTCGGCTCGCTCGGCGCCCTCGTGTGAGCTGTAGCCGACGGCGACTGGTTTCTGCTCGAGCGCCTCACGCGCATCGCGGGCGCCGAAGACGAGCTGGATCATTTCCCAGTCGCCCTCGTGCAGGTTGTTGAACTCGTTGAACGGATAGAAGAACCAGTACTGCAGAGCGAGCTCACCAGGGTGGCTGGAGTCGGTCGCGACGTGGGCGTAGGCGGTCGGCGCGCTTCCGGTCGTAATGCGGTTTGCCCAGCGCTCGTAGTCGCAGCCCGGATCGAGTGGATTACCCGGGAAGTCGAGGTGGTACTCGTAGCGGCCGACGAGATCTGGAGCGGCCGGACCGATCTTCACCAGATCCGTCGGGTTCCAAGGCCCGCGGAGGGCTACCGTGGGCTCCCCGAACAGCACCTCGACGTCGATTGGCTCGTATGGCTCTCCGTGGCCGCATTCTTCTGGCTGCTCGACGAGGCGCACGACGGGCGCGTAGCGCTGCGCGAGCTGGTCCTCGTCGGCGAGGTCGCCCGCAGCCAGAGGCGCCGCGATGAGCACTGCCAGCGCGACGAGGGCCGATGCAAGCGCTCTCCAGCGGGCGCGTGAGGTCAGCCGGGCGGTGTGCATTCCGCGACGACGTCGGTAGGCACCGGAGGATGATACGAACGGCGAGAGCGCGAATCGAGTGACCCACGTCGGCGAGGTCAACTCCTGATCGGTCGGGCAGACACGACCCGGAGGTCCAGGGACTGACGGGCGCTGAGGTCTTACTCTGGGGAGGGTGTTCTTCTGGGCAGTCGTCAGTGACGAGATCGATCGCGTGATCGAGTTCTTCCCCACCCGCTGGCAGGCGGAGAGGATGCTCGCCAAGGTGCTCTGGGACGAGCCGGACTGGCGCGGGGTCCTGCGGGTCGAGAAGATCGAGTTCCGAACGGGGACGGCGAACTAGTAGCTAGCGGTCTGCGGCGGCGGGAGGTCCAGTGGTCTCCCGCTCGGCCGGTTTCGGAACTGCGACCTCGAGACGGATGTCGTGGATCGCGCGACCAAAGAAGCAGCCGGAGAAGAGGAGCCCGCAGGCGGTCACCAGTCCCCACCTGAAGGAAAGCCGAAGACATAGACGGCGAGCTTGGCGACCAGGTACAGGAGGACCCCACCTGCGGCGTACGTGCCCACGATCGCGACGAGTTGCACGTTCGCGTCCTCGACCGGCGGACGAAATAGGATCCTCGCCAAGCTGAAGGTCGCCGTCTTCACGACCTCCTACCCGCGCGGCGAGGGCGACTTCGCCGGACGGTTCGTGGCCGATCTGGTCGAGAGGCTGGAGGCCCGCGGGGTCGAGATCACGGTCGTGGGGCCGGCGGACTTCCGCGGCTTCGGAGGGCCGGGAGGAGTCGTGGCCGGCTTTCGCCGCAAGCCCTGGCTCACTCCCGTTGTGCTCGTCTCGATGGCCAGGGCGCTCCGTCGTGCCGCTGGCGACGCCGACCTCGTGCACGCCCAGTGGCTCGCGAGCATGCTGGTCGCTCCGACGGCGCGCAAGCCGGTCGCCCTGACCCTCCACGGCTCGGGGTCGGCCGGCCGCTTCCAGGATCTCCAGTTCATGGCGAAGGCGCCGCGGCCTGCGGGAGCTCTTCTCAGGCGGGCGCGGGTCGTGATCGGTGTCTCCAGCCAGCTGACCGAAGCCGCGCGCCACGCCGGGGCGCGAGATGCCCGCTGGGTCCCGAACGGCGTCGACCTGCCCGCCGAAGTGGGCGAGGAAACGGATCCCCCTGAGGTCCTCTACGTGGGCCGCCTCTCGCCGGAGAAGGGGATCGAGGAGCTCGTCGAGGCCACGCGCGGCCTCAACCTCGTCGTCGCGGGGGACGGGCCGCTTCGCTCACTCGTTCCCGCCGCGCTCGGCTTTGTCCCGCGTCCCGAGCTCGAGCCTCTCTACGCCCGAGCAGCGGTCGCCGTCTTCCCCTCGCGCATCGAGGGATTCGGCGTCGCCTGCGCCGAGGCGATGGCGCACGGGCGAGCGGTCGTGGCGAGCGCCGTGGGCGGCCTCCGCGATCTCGTCAAGGACGACGAGACCGGCCTTCTCGTCCCGGCGGGCGATCCCAAGGCGCTGCGCGCCGCGATCGACCGGTTACTGGCCGATGAAGACCTCCGCCGCCGGCTCGGCCGGGCGGCGCGCGAGCACATCGCGGAGCTCTGCAACTGGGAGCGCGTGACCACCGAGACCCTCGCCGCCTACGAGGCCGCGCTCGCCTGAGATGCGCCTGCCCACTCTCAGACCGGCTCCGGCCGAATACGGCCCCGAGTTCATGGAGACGATGGCCAATCAGTACCTCGAGCGCACGCCCTGGACCGAGCTTCGCCTCGCGGCCGTCCTCGATCTCGTCGAGCCCGAGGCGGGCGAGCGCGTCCTCGACCTCGGCTGCGCGGCCGGCGCCATCACCCACTTCCTCTCGCAGCAGGGATGCGAGACGGTTGGAGTGGATGCCGAGCCCCTCGCCATCGAGACGGCACGCAGGCTCTTCCCCGGGCCGACCTTCGAGGTAGCCGACGTCGCGTCCTTGCCCTTTTCGACCGAGTCCTTCGACAAGGCGGTGGCGGCCGACCTCGTCGAGCACCTCGACGATGCCACCTTCGGCCAAATGCTTGCCGAGACGATGCGCGTGCTTCGTCTCGGAGGGACCCTTTCGATCTACACGCCCAATCCGAGGCACCTGATCGAGCGGCTGAAGGCGCACAATCTCCTCCTGGCGGACAACCCGACCCACATCGGCCTGCGCACCGCGCCCGAGTTACGGGAGGCCTTCCAGGCCGCCGGCTTCACGGTCGACCGTGACGAGTGGCGGCCGAGCTTCTTCCGTGTCCTGCGAACCGTCGAGCGACTCGCGGGCCCGAGGACGAGCTTCTTTCGCTACCGACTGTGCCTCCGAGGCCGTAAGTAGCGGTCAAACTGCGCTCACCGCACCGTGGAAGAAGCGCAGCTCGAAAAGGTCGAGTCGGGCCTCGCGCCCGTCTCGGAAGGCTGGTTCGTCGTCAACGTGGGCGAGGCCGCTTGGATCACGCACGATGTCTTCGGGGCGCGGTGCGTCTTCGAGGGCTCCGGGCCCGTCCTCCGAGGCCGCCCCGACCTCACCGGATACAGCTTCCCGGAGGTCGGCTTCACTCTCCAGGTTCTCGAGCCCGGGCAGCCGTCCGGCATGTACCACGCGGAGACGGGCCAGGAGAACTTCCTGGTGCTCAGCGGCGAGTGCCTGCTCGTCGTCGAGGAAGAGGAGCGGGCTCTTCGGCCTTGGGACTTCCTCCACTGCCCGCCGGGCACACGTCACGTCTTCGTGGGCGCCGGAGATGGCCCCTGCGTGATCTTCATGACGGGCGTGCGCAACCCGGCGCGCGAGATCGTCTATCCGCGATCGGAGGTCGCCCGAACTCGCGGCGCCGGCGTTGAAGAAGAGACCGATTCGCCGCACGAGGCCTACGCGCCCTTCTCGCACTGGCAGCCCGCCCGACCGGCGAGCTGGAGCCGGATGCCGTGGGCCTAGCCCGTCTTGTCGGCCTGAACCACGTCGCGCTCGAGGTCGGCGACGTCGAGGAGGCGCTCGAGTTCTACGGGCGCATCTTCGAGTTCGAGCTCCGCGGCCACCGCGGGCGGATGGCCTTCATCGACATGGGCGACCAGTTCATCGCGCTGGCGGCCGGTCGCACGCAGCCTCCTGACTCCCATCGCCACTTCGGACTCGTCGTCGACGACAAGGAGGCGGCCCGGCGCGCGCTCCAGGAGGCCGGTGTCGACGTCCCGCCGCGCGGCTCGGTCGACTTCCGCGACCCGTGGGGCAACCACGTCCAGATCGTCGAGTACCGCGAGATCCAGTTCACGAAGGCGGAGGGCGTCCTGCGCAGCATGGGCCTAAGCGGACTGGAGAAGAGCGAGCGAGCGCTCGAGGAACTGCGGGCGAAGGGCCTCTCGCCGAGCTAGGTGCCTGTCAGCGACAGGCGCGGGAGATACTCGAGCCCGGCCTCGATGAACTCCCAGTCCTGCTCGAAGCAGCGGGCATGCACCGGACGTGACTCGACGTACGTGGGAAGCGCGATCCAGCGAAGCTCATCGCCGGCCCTGATCGCCTTCGAGCAGATAGGGCACAGGCCTCGCTGTCGACGTCGCCGGTTCCCCATGGATAGATGCTAGCGAGCGAGATCAGGCATGCTGACTCCGTGTTCGTCAGCGTGACCACCGTGGCCTCCAAGGACAGGCCGATCGAGGAGGCGACTCTGGTCGGCCAGGAGATGGAGGGCTGGCTCCGCGAGGTGGAGGGCTTCGAGGGGCTGATGATCCTGCACAAGGACGGGACGACCCTCGGCAACACGTTCTGGGATAGCGCAGAAGCGGCAGAACGCCAGCGCACCCTCCGCGTTCAGTTCCTCGAGCGGATCACCACGATGGTCGAAGGCGACGTTCAGAACATCGACGAGTTCGAGCTCGCCTTTGCGCGGCTTGGCCCCGGCGTCGCGGGCAGCTCCGACTAGACGGCGAGCACCAGCAGGAAGACGAGCGGGATCGCCGCGCCGATGACGAAGCCGACAGTCGTGGCTCGCTGGGGCGTGGAGCCGGCGGCTCGCTCCCTCCCGAGCGCGAGCCACGCGAGCAGCGCAGCGGGTGCGAGCAGGATCCCGATGCTGAGAGACGCAATCACGGCGATGCCGGTAAGTGCCGCAGCGCTCATGGCGAGCGTGGTCACGCGGACCGTTGGAGAGCGAAAGAGGAAGGTGACCACGAGGACGATTGCGACAATCGCGACCGAGGCTGCGAGATAGCGCACGTCTGCCCGCTGGAGGTCGCCCTCGGCCTCGTGCCACAGGATCGAGATGTAGAGCGCGTTCCAGGCCGCCGCGAGCAATCCTGCGGCCGCTGCGAGGGCTCCAACCGTGCGCCGACCTGAAAGCATGGAACTCGCCCGAATGATAGGCGCCGGAGAGGTCCCTACCTCCGCCCCCTGACCAGCTAGCCCACGGTCACCGTGGGACTGACTGTCAGCGAGACCACTTCGACGACCTCCTGCTTGCCCTTCAGCTCGAGCGTTCGCCGCTCGAGGCTTTCGTCGAGCCCGGCGACGCGTGCGGCAGCTGACGTGACCAGGATCTCGCCGGGCCCGGCCGCAGACCCGAGCCGCGCGGCGGTGTTCACCGCATCTCCCAGAGCAGTGATCGTCGTATGGACGCCGTCTCCGACGGCTCCCACCCACGCGATGCCCGTGTGGACGCCGGCTCCGACCGGGACCCAGGGACCGGCGGGGTCGGCGTGTCCCGTCGCCTCGAGCAAGGCACGTGCAGCGGCGAGCCCGCATGTGGGGTGCTCGTCGCCACTCAGGAGCGGGAAGAACATGGCGACCAGCTCGTCCCCGACGAACTTGTCGACGATGCCGTCGTTGTCGAAGACGGTCTGCGCGGCAGTGTCGTAGTAGCGCTCCATCAGCTGCCGGAAAGCTCCTGCCGACATGCTCTCCCCGAGCGCCGTCGATCCGCGCACGTCGGCGAAAAGGAGCGTGCACTCGATCTCGGCGCCGCCGTGGTGCTTCTCCATGAACTTGAAGCACGCGCCGCACCAGTTCGGGTTCTTGTCCGACTGCCGCTTGCCGAGGAGGCGCATCATTCGCCCTCCTGCGCCGGCGAACGGCGCAGCGCAGAGCATGCAACGCGGATCGTGGGGGATGAACTTGAACGCCCCGCGAAGAGCGTTTTCCACCGGGTGGCCCGTCGTCAGATAGTCGTGCCAGAACTCCTCGCTCTTCGGGTCCTTCCCCATGGCTTGGCTAGGCTCGCACGGCCTGCGGGCACAGTCAAAGCTGCAAGAGCCACGAGCCCCGGCGTTAGTTATACGGAGGCACTGCGAAAAGACGAAGGAGGCGGCTGCGGCTTCCGCCTCCTTCGGGTCAGCAAGCGGCGTGATCTGCGGCCCACCACGCCTTATGAGCTCTGACCGTAGTGCCGCGCAGCGGAGGAGACATCCCCCATTAGAGCGAGTGAAGTGAACAGATGAACCAACGCATGGGGGATGGGTCAAGTGGCCATGCCTGAACCATGCTTAGGGGGCTGAGCTCCGATGCGGCGGGAGCTCGGTAAGTTCGTCGGAGGGCGGCGCGAAAGGCGATCGCAGCCGCCCTTCCACGTTTCTTGTTGGAGCGGTGGTGACAATTCTTCTGCGGCCACAGGAAGAAGGCCTGAGCATGGCTCTCGCCCTCTTCCTCACGAGGCAAGGCTGTCCGGCGACGGTTGTCGGCTCGGAAACAGTCCGAGTCGAGCTGCCTCACACGCTTCACGCAGAGCAGGCGCGGATGGAGGTAGACCTCTACGTGCGTCTCTGGCAGGCGCTTCACGGCGTTCGCGTCGAGGTCATCGAGGGCTGACCGGTCCGAGAGCTGCGTTGACTCCCTGCCGGCAGAGATAGATACTCACCGCACAAGGGCATTGGCAGGCAATCCGAGGAGGTAGGCATGCGGCAAGTACTCGCCCTTCTCTGCGCCGGAATAGTCACGCTCGCGGGGGCGAGCGCGGCGTTCTCGGCCGGGCCGATTCGCGAGCCACTCGAGTTCGAGCCCATAACGTTCGCCGCGGGCGAGGTCTGTCCGTTCGACGTGACGATCGATGCGGTGGCCAACAAGGAGATCTTCAAGGACTTCGGCGATCACCTGATCATCACCGGGCGCCTCGTCGTGCAGGTCACGAACGACGAGACGGAGAAGTCGGTCGTGCTGAACGTCTCTGGCCCCGCGAAGGTCGTCTTCAACGAGGATTCTGCGACGCAGTACGGTCGTGGCCTGGGGCTGAACATCTTCTTCCCCGGCGATCTCGGCCCCGAGGGAGCGCTTCTGTGGACGAGGGGCCCGATGATCCAGCGGTTCAGCGAGGAAGGCCTCGAGGTCGTGCGGATGGCACCCGTCGTCAGGGACGTGTGCGCGATGCTCGCAGGCTGAGGTAGCGCGGACGGCGCCGGCACCGGCTGGCGCCGTCCAGGCTTTGTAGTCCTAAAATCCCTGCAAATCGGCTCCGTCCGAGCCCCGCTCTACCCTCAGGACCCCCCGATTCATGGGGTCCCGAAGCAGATACTCTGGAGGTAGAGAAATGGCGTCCGCTGCAGGCACGAAGATCGCTCCCGTCATCGCCGACGAAGCGCTGCTGAACACCGTCGTCGAGAAGGCGAGGCGTCTCGGCGTGGACCGCTATTTCACGATCCCCGGCCGCGACCCGTTCGCGGAGATCGAGTGGGAGATCCGCGACGCCTTCATCCCCGGCAAGGACAAGGCCGTCTTCGAGCAGAAGGACGTCGAGTTTCCGAAGTTTTGGTCGCAGACCGCGACCAACATCGTCGCGCAGAAGTACTTCCGCGGGCGCATGTCCGCGCCCGAGCGCGAGAGGAGCGTCAAGCAGATGATCGGCCGCGTCGTCGACACGATCTCTGGCTGGGGGCGCGAGGGCGGGTACTTCTCAGACGAGGAAGAGGTCGAGACCTTCGAGGCCGAGCTGAAGGCGATCCTCGTCAACCAACTCGCGAGCTTCAACAGCCCCGTCTGGTTCAACGTCGGCTTCGAGGAGAAGCCGCAGTGCTCGGCGTGCTTCATCCTCTCGATCGACGACTCGATGGAGTCGATCCTCGACTGGATCCGCCGTGAGGGCATCATCTTCCGCGGCGGCTCAGGCTCGGGGATCAACCTCTCCAAGCTTCGCTCCTCACACGAGCAGCTGGCCAAGGGCGGCTATGCGTCCGGCCCGGTCAGCTTCATGCGCGGCGCCGACGCCTCCGCCGGCACGATCAAGTCGGGCGGCAAGACGCGGCGCGCGGCCAAGATGGTCGTCCTCGACATCGACCATCCCGACGTCGAGGAGTTCATCTGGTGCAAGGCGCACGAGGAGGAGAAGGCGCGCGTCCTCGAGGCGGCCGGCTACGACATGTCGCTGAACTCGCCCGACTGGGCGTCGATTCAGTACCAGAACGCGAACAATTCGATTCGCGTCACCGACGCCTTCATGGAGGCCGCCGAGAACGGCGACGACTGGAACCTGACCGCGCGCACCGACGGCACGGTCGTGAAGACGCTTCCCGCGCGCGACCTGCTCAAGCAGGCGGCCGACGCCGCCTGGCGCTGCGCCGATCCGGGCGTCCAGTACGACACGACGATCAACAAGTGGCACACGAGCCCCAACTCGGGCCGCATCAACGCGTCCAACCCGTGCTCCGAGTACATGCACCTCGACGACTCGGCGTGCAACCTTGCCTCGCTCAACCTGATGAAGTTCCGCCGCGAGGACGGCGAGCTCGACGTCGAGGCCTTCGAGCACGCGGTCGACACCGTCTATCTCGCGCAGGAGATCATCGTCGGCTACTCGAGCTATCCGACGCCCGAGATCGAGAAGAACGCGAAGGCCTACCGTGAGCTCGGCCTCGGCTACGCGAACCTCGGCGCGCTCCTGATGGCGCGCGGGCTCCCGTACGACTCCGACGAGGGTCGCGCCTACGCGGCCGCGGTGACCGCGCTCATGACGGGTCGCGCGTACAAGAAGTCGGCTGAGATCGCAGCGCGCATGGGCCCGCACGCGGGCTACCAGCCCAACGCCGGCGCCATGCTCGGCGTCATCGCCCAGCACCGGGCTGCCGTCGGCAACATCGAGAACTCCGACGTCGTGCCGGACGACCTCCTGACCGCGGCGCGCAAGTCCTGGGACGACGCGCTCAACGAGGGCGAGGTGCACGGCTACCGGAACGCGCAGGCGACCGTGCTCGCGCCCACCGGGACGATCAGCTTCATGATGGATTGCGACACCACCGGGGTCGAGCCCGACTTCTCGCTCGTGAAGTCGAAGAAGCTCGTCGGCGGCGGCGAGATCACGATCGTCAACAAGACCGTCCCGATGGCGCTCGAGAAGCTCGGCTACTCACCCGACGAGCGCGACCAGATCGTCGCCTACGTGGACGAGCAGAACACCGTCGTCGGCGCGCCGTTCATGAAGGCCGAGCACTATCCGGTCTTCGACTGCGCGATCGGCGACCGCGCGATCCACTACATGGGGCACGTGAAGATGATGGGCGCCGTCCAGCCCTTCATCTCGGGCGCGATCTCGAAGACGGTCAACCTGCCCGAAACGGCGACCGTCGACGACATCTCCGAGCTTCTCCTCGACTCGTGGAGGCTCGGCGTCAAGGCGATCGCCATCTACCGGGACAACTGCAAGGTCGCGCAGCCGCTCTCCAAGAAGGGCGAGGCGGCGGCCGTGCCGCCCGAGCCGCGCTACCAGCGCCGGCGCCTGCCGGACGACCGCACGGAGATCGGCCGCAAGTTCCAGGTCGGCGAGTACGAGGGCTACATCCACGTCGGCCTCTACGACGACGGGACGCCCGGCGACATCTTCGTCGACATCGCCAAGGAGGGCACGACCCTGGCCGGCCTC
>Ga0307277_10000117_pt1 | contig 24951 bp, 24 predicted proteins | sample ER_DNA_116_FD_194473 | JGI IMG/M metagenome (GOLD analysis project Ga0307277, IMG submission 194473) | Bulk soil microbial communities from the East River watershed near Crested Butte, Colorado, United States - ER_DNA_116 | ecosystem: Environmental > Terrestrial > Soil > Floodplain | place...
TGAGCTCGAGCCCGACGTGTACTGCAGAAAGGCGATGTCGTCGGGTCCAGGAATTCGTGCCTGCCGATGTTGGTCGGGTAAAGACTTCCGTTCCGCATCAACGATGACCCATTCCATTTTGAGTTTCTCGAATCGCTCGACCACATCCGGCCGAGCGCGGCTCACATTCGCATTCGTGATCGCAAAGCGAGGGGAACAATTGGCAACAATACTGGCACTCGAATCGAGCGAACTGTTGCGTCGAGGAAGCATCATCGGGACGGCGATGACGCCCGCCAGGAGGCAGCCGAAATAGGCAACGATGAAATCGAGCCCGGGTCCGAACAGCAGCAGCGCCCGATCGCCTATTTGACCGTGGGCGAGCCGTGCCGCCACTTCGCTGGCGCGACGAGCGAGTTCCGCGAAGGTTAGAACGGCTTCTTCGTTGCCTTGATCCGATAAGAATATGTAGGCGCGATCGTCCGGCTGCTTCGCGGCCCGATGATGCAGCAGATCGACTAGCGAGGCGAAGCTCGGCAACCGAGGCGAGTCGAGCATCAACCCACCCGCTCTCTCTTGTCGCCTCCCGACATATGATGCTCGGCGACGTGCCGAGCGAGTTCAGCAGGGGTTGGATGTGCGAATACGATTTCAGTCGGAAGTTCGATCCCGAGCCACTCTTCGAGCTCCACGAGGAAGAAAACCGACGCGGCCGAATCCATCCCGAGGCGAGCGAACTTCGCGTGCGGAAGGATGCGCTCGGGCGGCGTGTTGAAGGTCTTGGCCAGATAGGCCATGCACCAAGCGAGGATCTCGGATTCGCTGGGAGTTGAGCTCACAACCGAGTTCACCGCTGAAGATCGAAGGCCTGGCGTCGGCTCGCGATCATAGGCCGAGCATCATGCTGGCGTCACCGTTCCCGCGTCTTATTCCGCGGCGAAGCGCGTCGTCTTGATCTGATAGGCCGCGGCCGTGGCATCGCGATAGAACGCCTGCACCGTTTCGCGCGAGTATTCCGCCAGATCCTTGCCGACAAGATCGAGCTTGGTCAGAAACTCGTTCGGTACCGTGACAATGTCGCAGCCGCTCTCCTCGGCGTGGAAGATGTTCAACAGCTCACGGGTGCTCGCCCAAAGCAGCTCTGCCTTCGGACGCGCGGCCGCGATCTGCTTGCACGAGCGCATATGCGGGATCGGATCAACACCGGTATCGGCGATGCGGCCGGCGAAAACCGAGACAATCGCCGCCGTCGCCGGGTCGAGCGCATCGATCACCGTTCGAACCTGATCGAGCGTGAAAATCGCGGTCACGTTGAGCACCACGCCTTCCGACGACAACGCGCGGATGAGCTCGGCTGCCGACTGGCCCTTGGTGTTGGTGACGGGAATTTTTACGTTCACGTTCGGGCCCCACGCCGCGATCGTGCGCGCCTGCTCGGCCATGCTCGCAAAATCGTCGGCGAACACCTCGAACGAGACCGGCCGATCCGGGATCGCCACCAGCACCTTGCGGGCGAAAGCTTCGTAATCGCTGACGCCGGCCTTGCGCATCAATGTCGGATTGGTGGTGAACCCCTTGATCGCGGGGTTCTTAGCCATTTTGACGATGCCTTCGTAGTCGGCACCGTCGGCGAAAATCTTTACCTTGAGATCGGCGATCCGGCTCATGGCCCCTCCTGCACGGTTAGAACGGTCTCGATGATGAGGTCGGCGGCTTCGGCGATCGAACGCGCGACGTAATCGGGAGAATCCGGCGCGGGCAAGGCATAGCCGAGATCGATGAAAATGGTTGCGCACCCGGCGGCGCGGCCCGCGTCGACATCGCTCTTGCGATCACCCACCATGAAGCTCTTCGTCAGGTCGACGCCGAGCTCGGTGGCCGCCTCGAGAATCATGCCCGGCTTCGGTTTGCGGCAGTTGCAATCGTCGACCTGCCGATGGAAGCAGGCCTTGATCGTGTCGACCGGAAGCTCACGCGTTATGATCTCGTGCATCGCGTCCACTTCCGAGCGGCCAACCAAGCCATTTCCTACATCCGGCTGGTTGGTGACGACCGCCAAGAGAAACCCCGCCTGCTTGAGCTTCGTGAGACTGGCCGCGGCCTTGGGGTAGAGCCTGAAATCCTCCAGCCGTCTCGGCGCGAAGCTACGCCGGTCGCGGAATTCAGGAACGACGATTACCCCGTCGCGATCGAGAAACACAGCCGGTCTTAACCCGTGGGCTCGGCTTACCATTTCGTCTGCCTGCGCTGCAAGGCTGGATGGCTGACCAGACAGTGCCAGACCACTGCCTGGAATGCCTCCGACAAGGGGGTTACCCAGCTTGGATTGACGGGCGGAATGAGGACGACCACATCGCCGTGCTTGGCGGTATATCCGCTGTCGCGACCCACGATGCCGAACACTTTTGCCGAGCGCGCTTTGGCCAGATCGATTGCGTGAACGATGTTGGCGCTGATCTTGCGCTCGGCATCACCGCCGCCGACGGAATAGATCAGGATTGCGTCCTTGTCGCCGAGATGACTGGTGTCGAGCCACGCTGCAAAGACCGTATCCCATCCCTCGTCGTTGGTGCGGGCGGTAAGCTCCGAGACGTTGTCGACCGGGCTATAGGTCTCGATGCCGCAGAGCTTTCGAAAGTCGTTGACGGCGTGGCTGCAGTTGGCAGCGCTGCCGCCGACGCCGATCAGAAACAAGCGTCCCCGGCGGTCGCGCAGCCGATCAAGCTCGGATGCGAGCGCCTCGATGGAAGTAAATGAAATATCACGACAAATCTGGCCCGCCGCAGCAAAAAAACTTTCCGCGTGATTCATGCGCCCAACCGCCTCCGAACCCTGAACTGGCGCGAACTCTTGGCACATCCATCCGCCCATTTGAAGTGCCTCCGCAGGGAACTTGCGGGCGTCTCACTGGCGGTTTGCGGCGAGCGATTCGTAAAGCGCTACATGGTGTTGGACGGCGTGCCTCATCGAAAAATTCTCGACGATGCGCTCCCGCGCCCTCCTCCCGCGCTCGGCCCGCAGGGACGCTGATTCGGCCGCCAATGTCCGGATCGCCGCCGCGAGCGCGGCGGAACTTTGCGGCGTCACCACGAGCCCCGTGTCGCCGACGATGAGCCTCGCATCGCCAATGTCGGTGGCAACGGCCGGCAGGCCGCAGGCCATCCCTTCCGCCAGCACATTGGAGAATCCTTCGCCCCGGCGCGAGCTCGACGCGACGACATCCGCGGCGGCTAACAAGCGCGCTACATCGCAGCGGCGGCCGAGGCGAAAGAGGTTGGGCGCGGGGCCGAGATTTTCGGTGCCGGCGCCCACCAGCAATGCGAACACATCGGGCAGCGCCGCCATCGCAGCAAGGAAGCTGCCATGATCCTTCATTGCATCGACACGTGCGACGTGGGCGAGCACCATTGCATTCTCGGGAATGCCGAGCTCGGCCCGCACTGCGGCGCGCGCCGCCGCATCGGGGCGGAAATGGTCGACATCGATGCCGTTGGCGAGCACCTGCGTGCGCCTCGGACGATACCCAAGCGCCAGATGCGATTTCAGGCCGGCGAGCGAGTTGGCCGTCACCACATCGGGCCATCGCGACAGCAGCGCACAGGCTTTCACCACCAGCGACAGAGCGAGCCCATAGCTGCGCCAATCCATGGCCGAGCAGCGGATGCTCCAGATGAGATGCGTCTGTTTGCGCCGTCCCGACAGGACAAGTGCCACCAGCGCGGCAAGGTCGCCGTGATACATCCAACCCTGGACGATGTCCGGCCGGCTATCGGCGATGAGGCGCGCAAGCTTGAACACACCCGTCGCAATGCCCCCCGCTTTATCGAATCGCAACTCGAGGACACGGACGCCCGCCGCGTTCAACCGTTGCATATGGGCCTCGGCGGGGAGAAGACTCGCGATGGTGATTTCGTCGGCGACGCCGGGCCGCGCCGTGGCGAGCCGCGCCAGCATTCCCTCGGCACCGCCGCCCCGCAGACCCGCCGTGACATAGAGGATCTTTCGCGGCGGCAAGCTCACGCCCACCTCGCGCGCCAAGCCTGCAGCATCAGCACCGTCCACAGCGGATATTGCCAGTTGCGGCCGCCGGCGAGGTGCTCTTGCCACGCCCGGCGTACCGGCTCGACCCGCACCAGCCCATCCGCCTCAAGTCGCGCCGGCGCCAGCAGCGATTCCGCCCATTCCCGCAGCGGACCTCGCAGCCATGCGTCGATCGGCACGCCAAAGCCCATCTTCGGCCGCTCGACCAGCGACCTCGGCACATAGCGATCGAGCACCTGGCGCAGCAGCCATTTGCCGCGGCCGCCGCGCACCTTGAACGCGGGCGGTAAGCTCCAGGAGTAAGCCACCACGCGATGATCCAGGAGCGGCACGCGCCCCTCGAGGCCCACTGCCATCGTTGCCCGGTCGACCTTGGTCAGAATGTCGTCGGGAAGGTAGCTGACCATGTCGAGGAATTGCATGCGCGCAACGAACTCGGGGAAGTCCTTCGCGATCGTCGTGTCCCACAATGGTCCGCGCGGCTCCACACCGGCGACGGCGACCTGATCGGGCCGCTCCCATTGGCTCACGAGCCGGCGGTAAATCGCATCGGGCTCGGGATTGTCGAGGAGCGTGGTAATCTTGTGCAGCTTGTCGCCGGGGAGCGCCGGCCGCCATGACGCAGGCACGAAGGCAAACAATCGATTCCAGGTCTGTGGCGCGAGCGCGCGCAACAACGCGGCCGAAGCGCCGCGCAACGGATGCGGCACGAGGCTCACCGCGCCGGCGAGCCGCTCCGCCCACAGGTAGCGGTTATAGCCGGCGAAAAGCTCGTCCCCGCCGTCCCCCGACAATGCGACGGTCACGTGCTTGCGGGTCAATTCCGACACGAGATAGGTCGGGATCTGGGATGGATCGGCAAATGGCTCGTCGAACCAGTCGGCAAGGCGCGGGATGACGTCGAGCGCGTGTCGCGGCTCGACATAGAACTCGGTGTGGTCGGTGCCGAGATGGGCGGCAACCTGCTTTGCACATTGTGCTTCGTCGTAACCGCTCTCGTGGAAGCCGATGGAGAACGTCTTAACCGGCCGCGAACTCTGCGCCTGCATCAGTGCGACCACGGTTGAGGAATCGATCCCGCCAGACAGGAATGCGCCAAGCGGCACGTCTGCAATCATTCGCAGACCAACAGCATCGCGCAGTAGCGCATCCAGACGCTCGACGGCCTCCTCCGTGTCCGGCGCCGGGTCGTTGCGCCGCTGCCCGGCGATCGCAATGCCGCGCAGATCCCAGTAACATTTCGGCGCCGGCGCGACGCCTTCGCGCAGCGTCAGGATATGGCCGGGCGGGAGTTTTCGCGCTTCACGATAGATCGTGCGCGGCTGGGCAATGTAGGCGTGACGTAGGTAACCAACGACAGCATCGTCGTCGATACTTGGCGTCCAGCCCGGAGTGGCGCGGAATGCCTTGAGTTGCGAAGCGAAGATCACCCGCTCCGGCGTCGCCGCGTAATAGAGCGGCTTGATGCCGAGGCGGTCGCGCGCCAACACCAGGCTGCGGGTCTTGCGGTCCCACAGCGCGAACGCGAACATGCCCACTGTGCGGTCGATCGCGGCTTCCACTCCCCACAATGCGCAGGCTTCGAGCAGAACCTCGGTATCGGACTCGCTGCGCATCGAGCGGCCGGCGGCCTGCAGCTCGCGACGGATATCGCGGAAATTGTAAATCTCGCCATTGAAGGTGATGACGTAGCGCCGATCGGCCGAATGCATCGGTTGGGCCCCGCCGGGGCTGAGATCGATAATGGCGAGCCGGCGCTGACCCAGCGCCACGCCGCCTTCGGCTTCGACCCAAACATCTCCCGCATCCGGCCCGCGATGCCGCACGCTCTCGATCATCGCTTCGCCGATCGTGCGCAGCGCATCGGCCGGCGTGGCCGCGCGCCAATCGATCATGCCGGCAATGCCGCACATCGCGCTTCCTCGGAGAATGATGGTCGTTCGAGCTTGTAGGTATCTCGCTTTCCGCTCATGCCCTCACGGGTTGCTTGATCGAGGAGAGCTGCCTCTCCTCGAAGGTGTGGCATGCGGCCGGTCGCGTTCGATCATACCCTTCATCCCCCTAATTTCTAACGGCGCGCGACTATGATCAAGTGAGCGGCGAACGGCCGAAATAGTCCGTAATCGGAAAGCCGCGCCTCGTGCGGCATGGTGATCCTCGAGACGGCGGCGCCGACGCGCGGAGAAATCTTGTGAAGGACACGCAGCGGCGCGAACATGGCGCCATGCGTGGTGATCCGCGAAAATCCTGCCGCCCTCAACTTCTCGCGCAGGGAGGATGGCGTTTCGAACTCGACGTGGTAGCGCCGCGGAGTTCCACTCAAGCGCTCCGCGAGCTTGCGAAACTGCGAAAGCTGCCGGAAGCCGTCCAGAGCCCACTTGTTGACGTAGGTGCCGAAGTAAATCCCGCCCGGCCTTAGAACGCGGACGATCTCGCTGTGGCCTTGCGCATTGTCGCGCGTGTCGAGGTATCTAAAAACCTCGATGGCGTAGACGAAATCCAGTGATGAGTTGGGTGCCGGCAGCTGCAGCGCCGAGCCGTCGCGAACAAGGTCGGCGGGTACGGTTTGTGCCGCCAACCGCCGCATCTCGGCGCTCGGCTCGATACCGGTTACTCGGAAGCCCCGATCCAGCAGCCGAGCCATATAGGCGCCGACGCCGCATCCGATATCGAGGCACGTCGCCCCAGCCGGCAGCTCCGACAGGCAGCGCTCCCACGCACGATCGATGAGATGGCGACCATACCGGAACGGAGAATCGAAGATATTGTCGCCACGATACTCAGCGAAAAATCCGTCTGCGGTTTCATCGTGAACTTCGACGGCTCTGCGGCGTGACCAGTTTTCGTCGGGATTCATGTCCACAAAGATCGACCGCCTGGCATTGTGCTCTTGCTCGATAAACGCCCGTAGCGAATTTGACAACGGATCCTTGTTGGCGTTCTCGCGCTCACAGCACAGCACCAACCGCCTGTCGGTGCTCATATAGGACCTCGTCCGCGACCGCCGCCATGGTCATGGAGCGCATGTCGTACCGCTCTTGCAAGCTGCGGAAATGATCGAGGACGGCGCGCAGAAAGGCGAGGTTTGCCTGCAAGTCGGCGCCGAAATTGTGCGGATGCCACCAGAGGTGAAAGAGTTTTCGGCGCCGGGCCGCGGTCTCCATGGCCGAAGTGATCCGCCAGAGGCGCAAGCGCTCCAACGCGGCGCTCTTTCCCGCTGGTCGAAGAAAACGGCTGGCCGGAATGTCGACCAGGCCATCAACAAGCGTCGGCTCATGATCGTGTGTACCGCCGATCGGCAGATAGCTGTCGGCCAAGCGGGACGCGCGCACGGGAAGGGTCTGCTCCGACCACCTGCGCGCGCGGTGGAACCAGACGCGTTCGTTGCCGCGAAAGGCGCGGAGGCCAAATTCGCGACAGACCGACAGATGCGCCGGATCGACTTGGTTGCGCGGAAAGACGATGCTTGCAAGTTTGATCTCGAGACGCGCCGCGGCCGCACGCGCCGCCTCGAGGTCAGCGCGAAAGGCCTCGACGTCGCCTCCCTCCTCCAGGCAATAGAAATGCGAGAAGGTATGCGTTCCGATTTCCTGGGCCGGGTGGTCGAGAATCCGCCTGATGAGCGAGAGGCCGTAGTAATAGGGGTCGCGCTCCTCGTCTGCCCCGACCTCGTCGAGATAATTGTAGGAGCAAAGTCGCGCGTCGGTGTAGCGCGGCTTGCGCGCGGGAAGTGCGGCGCGCATCGCCGCATTCGTGCCGAAGAACAGGAGCCCGACGGTTGCCCAGGTGCAGGCGATGTTCCGCTCGGCGAAGAGATCCAGTAGGGCGGGAACGACCTGCCGGACGCCGAGGATATTCGCGCCGTAGTCCGCAATCGTGCGGTTGTCGCGAACGCCCCACAACAATTCGAAATCCAGTGAAATGACCAACGCGCCATACTGCACTGCGCGGCTCCTCGACGGTAGCAAACGCCGACCATAGGTCGGGATCAAGCGGAGGAGCAAGCGCGAGCGCCAAGCATAGCATGTTCCCGCCGCCGGCCTTCGGCCTTGCGGTTGGCTGCCGATCTACGCTTAGTGGTTGGAATGAAGGTCTTATTTTTCATCCGCGACCTCGCCGTCGGCGGCAGCCAACGTCAACTCGCCGTGCTTGCCGCAGGGCTGGCCCGGCGCGGGCATGACGTGGCGGTCGCCGTGCTATATGCCGGGGGCGCGCTCGAAGCACTGCTCGAGGGGAGCGGCGCACGCTGTCTTTCGATCGGCAAATCGAGCCGCTGGCACGCGCTCGCTCCCCTCGCGCGGCTGCGGCGGCTCTTTTTGAGCGAGCGTCCCGATCTGGTCTATGCGTTTCTCCCAACCCAGACCACGCTCGCGACGCTGCTGCTGCCGCCGCGGCTCAAGAGCAAGCTCGTGTTCGGGCTGCGTGCGGGCGGCGTGCAACTCGATCAATATGACGCGCTGAACGCCCTCACCTACCGTGCCGAAGCCTGGCTTTCCCGGCGCGCCGATCTCGCGATCGCCAACGCGCGCGCGGTGCGCGCCGACGCGATCCGACGTGGGTTTGCGGCCGATCGTATCGCCGTCATCATGAATGGCATCGACACCGATGCGATGCGGATGGATGCGGATGCGGGCCGCACGATGCGTCAAGCATGGGGCCTCTCCGCCGATCATCTCGTCATCGGCTGTGCGGCCCGGCTCGATCCGATGAAGGACCATGCAAACTTGCTCCAGGCTGCCGCGAGCTTTGCGCGCGAAAATTCAGATGCGCGCTTCGTATGTGTCGGCGATGGGCCGGCCGGCTATCGGCTGCGGCTCGCGTCTTTCGCCGATTCGCTGGGGCTTGCGGACCGAGTGCTATGGGTCGGCAGGATCGACGACATGAAAGCGGCTTACAACGCCTTCGACATCGCCTCCTTGTCATCGGCTTTCGGCGAAGGCTTCCCCAACACGGTCGGCGAGGCGATGGCGTGCGGTGTTCCCCTCGCCGCCACGGATGTCGGCGACGTGCGCGCGATCATCGGCGACCTCGGCGAAGTGGTTGTGCCGAAAAATCCCGAGCTGCTTTGCGCCGCGTGGCGGCGCCTGCGCCAGCGCCTCGTGCGAGAGCCAGGCCTGCGCAAGGAGGGGCGCGAAAAAATCGTCGCAAATTACGGTCTCGATACAATGGTGCGCAGGACCGAGGACATTCTCAGTCAGCTCACGGCCGGGCGGCGGACGCAAGACATCGCCCGCGAGTTTGCGTGAGCGGATTAATCGACCTTCACACGGCGGCTTGCCGCACCGATACAAGCTTGAAGTAGTGGCAGGAGCTGCCCAGCACGCGCGCCAACCGTTTACGCTTGGCGAGCCCCAGGCGCAGCCCCAACAGGACCTCGCCGGTGTAGAACAGGCCAACAGGTCCTTCGGCGACGACGGCAAAGCCGTTGTCCGCGAAATTCCGCCGCCACCAGCGGGGGTGGAATAACCACAACTCAGAGATGACGTTTCCGCGTGCCCCGTGCCGCCGCGGAAGGCAGAGCCCGACTGTGTGCCGCGCGGTGCGGTACCACGCATCGCGCAATCGCCGCACCTCCATCGCCCGTGGCGCCGAGCGCGGCACGAGTTGCGGCGCCGACGACGCAAAGAACGAGATCGCCTCGAGATAGGATGTCAGCGTGGTCCAAAATCGCCACGTGTGCGTCGGCAGGACGTGGATGCAATGGCCCTCTGGCGCAAGCACGCGATGGATTTCGGCGTGCATGCGCGAAAGATCCGGTACGTGCTCGAGGACGTTCGACGAGAATACGACGTCAACGCTGGCATCGGGCAAAGGGATCGACCGGCCGTCGTAATCCTTGATCGGAAAAACCCGATGCGCGGCATAGTTCGAATCCGCGAGCTCGATCGCGCTGACCTCGAACCCGCGTCGTTGCAGTTCCAGCGCTTGCTTACCGGTACCGGCCCCGATCTCGAGAACACGCGCGCCAGCTGGAAACAACGACGCGATCTTCTCCAATTCCGCCGCTCTAATCGCGTCGAGGTGATCAAGGGACAACACAGCGATACAAACGACCTGATTGGCGGCGGATGGGGGTGGCACTGTAGCCGAGCACCCCGGGCACGGCCAAGCACGCACGCGGATCCCCGATCGACCACGACTGACATTCGTCGGGTCTGCTGTTTTCAGCCGAGACGACGATACAGGTACTCATCGCAACCGGATCCGAAGATGCCCGTCGTCAAAGGTGTGCCGGTGGCATAGATGCGTGCGAATCCGAGCGGTTGCATCAATGCGTCCACTTCCGGCCCGAGAATCGACTCGTAAGGATAGCCGCCCATCCAGTCGTGCACGTCATGCACGAAGTCCATTCCTCGAACGCTGTGATAGTTGGCGACATGCGACTGAAAGTCGCGACGGGTTACAAAAAAGGCTGCCCGCAAAAGTGCAACATAGACGGCACGCGCGCGCCGCTGCGCTTCCAACGAGGCGCCGCTGTACCAGCGTTTTTCCCATCGCCAGAACCCGCACATCATGGTGCGATGGTAGAGTGCGAAGGCTAACAGGCCGCCCGGTTTCACCATGCGAGCGGCGGCGCGCAATGCATCGTGCATGGCTCCGGTGTGATGCAGCACTCCCCAAGCGTAAACCACGTCGAATGTGCCGAGACCGCGCACATATTCGTCGTCCAGAACCGATCCTTGCTCGATCGTCCATTCACCGTCGCCGCCGAAGTAGCGCTCGCGCAATCGCGTAGTGCACAGTACGGAATTCTGATCGAAATCGAACGAATGCACGCGCGCGCCGAGCTTGCGAGCTGCGAGCGAAAACAGCCCGCTCCCCGAACCAATGTCGAGAAAGCTCAGTCCGGCAAGGCTATCGCGTTGCAGCAGCCGTCGAAGGGAAAGTTCCGCTTCGGTAAGCTGATGCGCGTCGAGATTGCGAGCAAAGTCGAGCCAGTTGTCGCCAAACCGGAAGCGGCGATCCTGAACCTGGGTACTCGACATGCTGACCGCTCCCGCGCCTGCGCGAGAAGATAGCGGGTCAGGCCACGCGCTGGCAAATGCAACGGCCGGAGCTCGCAGAGCCTTGACGTGCGCTCTTGACCGGAATGCTATCGTGTCCTTCGTCGGATCGGGCCGAACAGCCAAACAATGACCGAACAAGTCACTGAGCGTCTGTGGGTCCTCGGATCGATCGCGCTTGTCGCGCTTATCTTGAGTCTCGGGCTGATGGTGCTGCTGCGGCCTTGGCTGGCGCACTATGCGATGGTGCAGCCAAACGCCCGTTCCTCGCATCTGCGCCCAACGCCGCAAGGGGGCGGCATCGCGGTGGTGGTCGCCACACTGCTGGTCGCTGCGGGCGCCATCTTGGTGTCGCCCGCACTCCTGGAGAACCAAGGCGGCCAATTCCTGGCGCTGACCGCCGCAACCGCGCTGCTCGGATTGGTCGGCGCCATGGACGACATGCGCTCCTTGCCGGCCGTGGCGCGGCTTGCCATGCAATGCATCGCCGTCGGCGTCGTGATCGCCGCGCTACCGGCTGAGTTGCGAGCCATCCCGCAACTGCCCTGGTCGATCGAACGCGCCGGCCTTTTTTTCGCCGGCGTATGGTTCGTCAACCTCGTCAATTTCATGGACGGGATCGACTGGATGACCGTCGCGGAAGTCGTGCCGGTGACCGGCGCGATCCTGGCGCTTGGCCTTGTCGGTACGGTCGGAGCATTGCCCGCTGTCGTGTCGGCCGCCTTGCTTGGCGCGATCGCCGGTTTCGCGCCGTTCAACCGGCCGGTGGCACAGGTCTTTCTCGGCGACGTGGGCAGCTTACCGATCGGGCTTCTGCTCGGCTGGCTCTTGCTGCAGCTTGCCGCAACGGATCATCTCGCGGCGGCACTCATCTTGCCGCTGTATTATCTCGCCGACGCCACCATCACGCTTGGCCGGCGCCTCGTCAGGGGCGAAGCAATATGGCTGGCCCATCGCACGCATTTCTACCAGCGCGCCACAGACCACGCGTTCACCGTGCCGCAGATCGTCGCCCGTGTGTTCGTGGTCAATCTGCTGCTTGCCGGTCTCGCGTTGATCGCCGTCGCGGCGCATAACGTCGCCATGTCGTTGGCGATGCTGGGCGCGGGTGCCGCAATCATCTTATGGCTGCTGGCCGGGTTTGCGACTGGCAAGCCCCGCGGCTAACAGAAGTTTGGCGTTGCCAACCGGTTGTGGCGGATCACGCCGCTTCGCCGCTGAAATCCGGTACCGCGTCATGCAGCACGCCGAAGATCACCGAGCGGTCTTCGCGCGCGAGACCTTGCTCGAGCGCCGCCAACCAGCCCCGCATTGCGTCAAGCGAGGGACTGACTGGCTTGGCGGCGACGATGCCCTCGATGCCGATTGGCGCGGTCGGCTCCTCGCGCGCGAACAGGATTTCCTGCAGGCGCTCGCCCGGTCTGATGCCGGTGAACGTGATGTCGATGTCGCGGCCGGGTTCGAGCCCGGAGAGCCGGATCAACCGCTCGGCGAGATCAACGATCTTCACCGGTTGGCCCATATTGAGAACGTAGACCGCCACGTCAGTCTGCGTCTGTTCGAGGGCGTGACTTGCCGCCGTAACCACGAGGTCGCACGCTTCGCGGATGGTCATGAAGTACCGAACCATCTCCGGATGCGTCACCGTAAGCGGGCCGCCCGCTTCGATCTGTGCCTTGAATTTCGGGACGACGGACCCATTCGACGCGAGCACATTGCCAAAGCGTACGGCGATCAGTCGCATGGGGCGCTCGTGTCCGGCACTGCGGCGCGCGAACTCATTGTCGAGCGCCTGGCAATACATTTCGGCAAAGCGCTTCGAGGCGCCGAGAACGGACACGGGCTCGATCGCCTTGTCGGTCGAGATCATCACCATGGCGGCGGCGCCCGCCGCGGCGGCGGCATCGGCGACATTGACCGAGCCGAAGACATTGGTCTTGACCCCCTCCTCCCAGTCTTGCTCCAGAAGCGGTACGTGCTTGAGCGCTGCCGCGTGGAACACAATGTCCGGCCGAAAGGTCTTCATCAGGCGGAACATGCGGGCGCGGTCCCGCACGTCGGCAAGACGGCCCTCGATCTTCGCCCGTGACTGTTTGGCGGCGAGCGTTTCCAGAACCGCGTGCAGGGCAGGCTCCGAGTTCTCGATCACCAGAACGCGCCCCGCGCCAAAGGTCACGATGCGGTCGCAGATTTCGGCACCGATCGATCCGCCGCCGCCGGTGACGATGATCGATTTGTTGCGGACAAAAGCTTCGAGTCGACGGTAATCGATTCTCACCTTCGGCCGCAGCAGCAAGTCCTCGACGTTCACCGGCGCAAGCCGCAACGCCTCGCCGCCGTCGTCGAGCGAGGGAAGCCGGCTGGTGACCAGTCCCAAGCGCCTGGCCCGCATCAAGATCGTTTCGGGTTTTGCATCCGGCGCGAGCGTGCTTGGCGTCAGCACGAGTCGCGTCACGTCGGTGCCACCCTTGCTGAGCTCGCCGACGACGGCTTCAATGTCGTCCGGACCGCCGAGCACGGAAATGCCGCGTATGGCCTGGCCCCGGTCGGCCAACGACGGCGACAGAATGCCAACAGGACGGATCTTCTTCACCGCCCCGCTTTCGATCGCGCGAAGCAGCACATCGGCATCAGCGGTGCGGCCGACGACGAGAATGGGCATCGAATCGCCGGCCTGGGCGTGCCGCAACGTGCGGGTGTAGCGGAAATAGCGATAGGCAATGCGCGGCCCGGATAGAAAAGCGATTTGCAGCAGCCAATAAAGGACGATCGTGATCTTGCCGAAAAAGAAAGTGCCGTAAACATTCGGCGCCACGAGCACGTAATCGAGCGCCAGCAGCGTCAGCGCGAGCACGGTCGCAGCACGCACGATGTTGAAAAGGTCGGGAAGTGAGGTAAAGCGCCACTTCGCCTTGTACAGACCGGAGAAGACGTAGACGAAGCTGGAATAGACGAGGAAGGCGGGCAGCAAAATAGCCAGGAACCGCCAGCGGTCGGTCAGCCCTGTCTCCTCGAAACGAATGAAGAAGCTCGCGACCACCGCCGCCGCCGTGGCGAGGAGGTCGTGCGCCAGAATGAGCCACATCCGTGGAGTGAAGGTCGAAAGCCGGATCATCGTCCCGATATTGCCGCGCAATTACGGCGCCCGAACCATCAATACCGACCTTTGCCTGGGCGCGCTACCTCGCGGAGGTATGTCGCGGCGGCGCGCCATCAATCAATCGCCGCATTCCGCAGCTATATGGTTAACGGCAACGGTAGGCCTCGCCGGCGCTTCTGCGTGTGAGATCATACCGCATGCCTCTGAGTGGCTTACTCCGTCCCGGCGGAGGGTATCTTGCAGTCAGAGGCGATCGGAAGGCGCGATTGTCGCGCAGGAAGCATAGCCAGGTCAACTTGCCGTGCGTGCGTATCTGATGGCATTGCTGGTGGCCCTGGGCGGATGCTCCGCGAGCGACGTAATCCAGGACTGGGCGCCCACCACCGCCACGAACACTCCTACCGCCCCAGCCGAGTTGTCGCAGCCGAACTACCGCCGCATCGTCGCCGACAACATCAGAACGGTTTTGCCGAATATCGACAGTTCGGGTGATTTGGAGATCTCCGGCGCGCGACTGGTGGATCACCTCAAGGGGCCTGCCTGGCTCACGTGTCTCAAGGTCGATGCGCACGGAAAACCGCAGAACCAGGCGTTGTTCATTCAAGGGGACAAGATCATCGACTCGCGCGTCGGCATCGTCATCGATCAGTGCTACAAGCAGACGTACGAGCGTTTCGACTTGCCGCCTCCCGGGGCGAAAAAAGCCGGGCCCTGATCGGCCGCGTAACTGGGTCGATCGCGCTAGATCTTGCGGCCGACGGCGCACCAGAATGGAACCGCCTCCCGAAAGTGTATGTCGCGCAACCCGGCATCTTCCATCAACGTCCTGATCTGGGCTTGCGTCATGCGATGTTCGATGCGGGTGCCGAAGCGGTCGAGCGCGTCGGTGCGCATGGCATAATAACTGCGCCGGCGGTAGGCGCCGAGCGGCCAATTGGCGACATTGCCGCCAAACCGCTCAACGACCTGCGCGCCGCGCGCCAACGGCCAATAGATGCAAGCGGCGAGAAGTTCGGCGATTGCCGACTTCAACCGGAACGGAGCCCGCGAAAGAAGCCGGCGCAAGAGGTCGCTCGTTCGCCACAGCAGACGAAACCACGCTGGCCGGTTGTCGAAGGCGTAATAGATATAGACGAGCATCGGCGCACCATGTCTGAGCTTCCGCACGCACGCGGCGAGGCCGGCCGCCGGATCGGGCAAATGGTGCAGGACGCCGAGGCTGTAACCGAAATCCATGCTGTTGTCGGCCAAAGGCATGGCGTCGAGAGGGGCTGCGTGGAAGCTCACGTTGCTCAAGCCCGCCAGGCTTTTTTGCGCGACTGACAATGCGTCCGCGCTTGCGTCGATGCAGTGCAGCCGGCCGACGCGCGGCGCGACCAGCGCGGCCCATCGCCCGCTTCCGCAGCCGGCATCAAAGCCCACGGCATCGGACGGCAGACTGTCCCAGGGAAAGATGGCGAAGTACTCGGCGAACCAGCGCTGCAGTTCCGCACCGGACACCCCGCTCTGATCGAAGCGCCGCCATTCGCGGCCAAAATCGTCGACGGTGGCACGATCGAGATTGGAAGGATTGCTCTCCATCGCCGCTCGTTCTGCGAGAATCCTGGCCTGCACCCTGCATGTATTCGATGGAGGTCAGAGTTACTTCGCGTGCATCGACCCAGGGTTCGCGAGTGCCGGAGAACGGCTAGCGCTTCCCAGCGCTTGGTCGACTGCGCTCAGAACCGAGCGGACCGGTAGCTCGTCGAGACAGCGACTGTAGCTGTCGAGGTGACCTTCGCAGCCCAGCTTCTCGCACGGCAAGCAATGTAGCGGGTTCTGCACCACCCACACATTGGCGCGGCGCTGGATCGTGCCGGCGTGGTCCCACGGTTCGGCCAGTCCGCCCGACGGCCACGGCCCGATCAGGCGAGGGCTGGTCGGACCGAAAAGCGCGACGGTAGGGCAGCCGCTCGCGGCCGCGAGATGGGTCATTGAGGTATCCGGCCCGATATAGATCGCAGCACCCTTGAGCAATGCGCTCAGGCTCGCCCAATCGAGACGCCCGCGCACGCGCGTCACGTGGGGATCAGCAGGCCCCCACAGGCCGTCGATATAGGCTTGTTCCGCGGGATCGCGGCCTTCGGTCGCCACAAGCGCGAGTCCGCGCTCGGCCAGTCCGCGCGCCAAGCCGCGCCAGCCCTCGTCGGTCCAGCGCTTGTAGCGATAGAACGGACTGGCGTGCACGACGGCATAAGGCATGCGAGGGGTGAACTCCTCGGCCGCGCCACCTTGCGGACACACGATATCCGGCGCCCGCTCGAGGCCGAGCGCGCTGGCGAGCGCCAGGAGTTGCGTCACCCGGTGACAATCGGGCTCCGCCACGACCGGAATGTGATGCGCGTGGCGCTTCCACCATGCACCGGTTTGGCCGGCCCGCGGCACGAGTCCGACCCGGCGGCGCGATGCCATCAACGCCAAAAAGGTGGGCCGGTCGCCGGCTTGGGTCGAAACAGCGAGGTCATAGCCGCGCCACAAGCGCCGGACGAGAGCCGCCATCTCCGCCAGGGAGGGACGCTCTGACGTCGCGAGCACCTCGTCAACGTCGGGATTGCCGGCGAGCATCCCTTCGGTGCCACGAAAGACCAGCGCGGTGACTGAACTGGCCGCCAACCCTCGTTTCAGGGTGCGGATGAGGGGAGTCGTAAGCAGCACGTCGCCCAGCCGCCGCAGCGTGATCACGAGGATGCGCGGATGTTTGGGTAGATCAAGGCTCGTCATTGCGTTGTCCAACGACGTGGACCGCTTCCGCTCAGGAATCGCAGTCTTCACGTTGAAACGATTTATAGGACTTCTCCTCGACAATGCGCGACCCGGAGGCAAGATTGATCGCCTTCTTGAGGCGCGAGCGCTCATCATTGAGCCGGTACACCGTGCGCGCGAGCTCGATGAAGGGCTCGCCAAAGTCAGAGCGCGCCTCGCAATCGCGGATGGCATCCTCCACGTCCCAGAGCTTTGCATTCACCCGCTTGAGCTCGGCGCTGAGCTTGTCGAGCATTGCTCGCTCTATGTCGCGCAGCCGGACGGCGCGCAACGCTTCGAGCTCGTGCACGATGTTCTCGAGCTGGCTCGGGTTCTTGATACGCTCGGACTTTATTTCGAGGATCGTGATCTTGTCCATCAGCTCGCCGACCGAGATGGGCACCAGGATGCCTTGTGGCGGGGCGTCGCGCGGAGCGCTCATGCTTTCTCCTCGGCTTTGCCTGCGGCATCCGCCGCGTGCAGAACCATTCCGCCGGCGATGCCGACGCCAAGAACATACAGCCAGCCTTGGCCGAAATCGAACAGATGCGAGTTGAAGAGGGAGGACACGACGTTGTCGCTCACCACGAGCAGGCCGAGCCACGCGGCCAGCGAAGCGCCGCGGAACAGGGCGAGATGGGCCAGCCACATCCCCAGCAACACAAGGACGCCGGCAACGCCGAGCTCGATCGCTACCGCGAGCGTCTGATTGTGTGGGTTCGTGGTCATGAGCTCCGGAAGGGTGCCGGCGGTCGTGTCACGTTGGAAGAGCTTTGGAATTGTTCCCGTTCCATGGCCGATGAGGGGCGCCTCGGCGATGAAGGCGAGCGATTTCTTCCAGTATTCGATGCGAAGCCCTGTCGGGCTGTTGACCTGGCCGGCCTGATAAGTCTGCATTTCCTTCATGGAACCCGAGATGCGCTCGCGCAGATAGGGTGAGGATGCCCACACTGCACCCGCGAGGACAATGCCGATCAGCGCGGCGACGAGGCTTCCCTTCCATCCGAATTGCCGTACCCCCCACAGCAGCAGCATGACCGCCAGAACGACGAGGGTTGTGCGGGCGGTGGACACATAGACGATGTTGGCAATGAACGCCGCCGCCAAGACGAGCAGCACCAGCGAAAGCCGGGCCCGCTTGCGCCACACCTCGGCCGCCTGCCCGATCAGCCCGAAGGCGCAAATCGCAAAGATGCCGCTCTGCATGATGTAATCTTTGACCGGCACGCCGGGCGACCGGATGCCGCGCCAGTACAGAGCGGGGATGAATATGAGCAACCACGAGACGACGAGCAGTACGACCGCGGACGCGAGAAATCCGATGATCGCCCATCTCGCCTGGCCCGAGCGGCGGAATTGCGCGAGCAGCAACGGGATGAAAAGCAGCTTGTGAAATCCGCTCAAGCCAGCGATGCGTTCGCTCCAGCTTACGTCGGCCCACAGCATGCCAAGCGCGCCGAGCGCCCACAGGAGCACGGGCAGGCCGCCAGCCGGCGACAGCACTTCCCGGCGTACCGCGGCGGGGTCGAGGACCGGAAGCAGCGCAATGAGCCAGAGCACGACCAGGATGCCGGTCGCGGAAGTCGACCACGGCAGTGAAACCGCGACCGCGGTGACGAGCCCATCGGCGATGGAGGCAAGCCGCACACGGTTGGCGGGGATGGCCGATAATGCTCTGTTCATGATGCGAGACAGACTTTCCGCCAGCCCATTTGGAGGCACTTGCCGCGGCAGCGAGTCAGCAGCTCTCGAGCGCGAGAGACCGTTGCGACCGCAGCATCACGTTCTGTCGACTGCGGGATGCCACGCTGTAGCCTTTCTCAGCAAGCAGCGAAAACAGATCGGTATCCCATACGGTACGAGCGTCCTCAATCAAGATGAAGCGGGGCCAAAGCCGTTGCGGGGCATCGCGGAAGAACGAGGATAGAATGCTGTCTTCCATGCCCTCAACGTCAATCTTGAGCGCGTCGACCGACTCCATGCCTTCTTGCGTCAACAGCTGCAGCAATGTCTTGGCCTCGACCGTGACTTCCCCGCCGTGCATGGATTGATGCACGCGGGTACCGCCCCGATCGCGCACATCAGGTTCGACGGCAAGCATGCCAGCCTCGCCGGCGAGCGCCGCCGAGACGACACGGATCGGCAGTCCCGGATTGGCCCGCATATTGAAGAAAAAACGCCCCAGGTTTTCCTTCTCCGGTTCGACGGCCAAGATGCGAGCGCTCGGCCCGGCACAAGCCGCGACGAAAAAAGAGAACAAGCCGACATTGGCACCGATATCGACGAACACAAAGCCAGCGCGGCGCCTGTTGGCGCGGGCGATCTCAGCCGTCAGCTCGGCGAGCTCGGTGGTTTCATACATCTGCGGCGTAAATAGCAGATTCTTCTCACATCCGTTGTCGCGCGGATGCAGGCGCAGACGCAAGCCCCAACGCATGACGTCGAGGGCACCGTCTGGGTAAGCGAGCCGGACAGTCACGAGCCTGCGCAGCAGGATGGCAAGCCGCAATCCCAGCCAATTGTTCGGCAGACGGCTGGTCAATGCGATGACCGCACGGTCGAACTGTTGGGGAGCCAGTGCGCCGAAGGTTGAGCTTTCGATCGAAGCAGCCATCGTTCAGACATCAATCGCGGCAGCATAAGGCAGGCAATTAGTCCGACGCTTTCTCGGGTTGGGCGCCACCCTCTGCAAGCATCGCAGTCCGCAGCGCGGAGAGGCCCTGCTGCGCACGCGTGCGGTCGCTTTGCAATACGGCATCAAGGCGCGCGTCATTAGCGGCCAATTGCGCGCGGTCGAACGGCGGATGCCAGAGATGAATCACGCCGGTGGCGAAACGTCCGTCCTTGCGGCGCAGACCGGAACGCAACAACCGGATCAGCAGATCGGAATCTTCACGCCCCCAGCCGGTGAAGCAGGCATCGAAGCCGTCGATCCGCTCGAGATCAGAACGCCAAACCGCGAGATTGCAGGAGCGCGCACCGCGCCAGTGTTGCGGCCGCAGCTTGCGCAAAGGTCCGAGCGGCAACCGCAGCAATGCCGCCAGCCGATTGACCCCGCCGCCCAAGCGATGCGGGATCCAGCGCCACGCGCTCCACGCCTGCGGTCGCAACTTATTGCGCAACACGGCATCGGTAAGGGCCGGCGAGAGCAGCACGCGGTTTCCGGTGACGAAACATCCGGACTCGGCCAGGCTGCGATGCGTGGCGATGAAATCGGCCGCCGCGATACAGTCGCCGTCAAGGAAGATGCAGTAATCCCCGCGGCAGGCGAGAATGGCGCGGTTGCGGATTTCCGCGGCGCGAAAGCCGCAGTTCCTCTGCCAGACGTGGCTGAGCGGAACCCCAAGACGCGAGCGCCAGCCTTCCACCAGGGTCGCGGTTGTGGAGCACGAGCCGTCGTCCGCGATCACAACCTCGAAATCGCGATCGCTCTGGTGCGACAATCCCCACAAGACCGCGTCGAGCGCGTCCTCCCGATCGTACGTCGCGACAATGACGGAGATGAGATCGGGCACGTCGGCACTACTCCGGGGTTTCGTCCTGCATGAGGCGCGGCGCTGTGATAGCGTGCGCCGCGGTCGGGCTCAATAACGAGGAACCATGCAAAAGATATCGGCCTATATCCTCGCCTTTAACGAGGCCGAAAAAATAGCGGATGCCGTGTCGAGCGTGCTGTGGGCCGACGAAATCATAGTGGCCGATTCCGGCAGCACCGACCGCACCGCCGAGATCGCGCAAAGCCTCGGCGCGCGGGTGGTACAGCTGCCCTTCGACGGTTTTGGCGACTTACGAAATCGTGCCATCGCGGAATGCCGGCACGAGTGGATCTTCAGCCTCGATTCTGATGAGCGCTGCACGGCGGAAATTCGCGACGAGATTCTCGGCATTTTATCGTCGGTAGCCTCGCACGACGCCTACCTCGTGCCGCGCCGCAATTACATGATGGGACGCTGGATCACGGGCTCGGGTTGGTACCCGAACTTCCGCCAGCCGCAGCTCTTCCGCAATGGCGCGATGCGCTATAACGACGATCCCGTCCATGAAGGGTACCAACTCTTGACGAAACGCCCGCTCGGACGGTTGCAAGGCGCCATCTGGCAGTTTCCCTTTCGCAACCTCGAGGAGATCATCCACAAGATGAACCGCTACTCATCGCTCGGGGTGCAAAAGCTTGCAGGAAAGCGGGTATCGATGGGCGGCGCGCTCGGGCACGGAGCGTGGGCATTCCTAAAGCATTACCTGTTCAAGCAGGGTTACCGCGACGGCTGGGCAGGTTTCATCATCGCGTTGGGAAACTTCGAAGGTACATTTTATCGTTACGCGAAGCGTTATGAGGAATTGCAAACGTGGACAGCGCCACCAACTGCGCCGCTGCGACGACCATCATCGGCTGCGGCGCCAAACCACACCGCCGCAACGGAGCGCGCCTCGCCGACATCTTGACATCCGCGGCAATCCCGACAAGCCGCGCTCAAGCGGCCAGCCGCTCCCGCAGCTTGCGGCGAATTGCACGTGACGCATTGCGCATGATGCGAAAGGGCAGAGCCAGATAATATTTGCGCAAGATGTTCCATCGTTCGCGCGGCGCGATGCCGATTGATTCGTCGCGCGGAACATACCAGCCGTTGTTTTCGAACCGGCGGATCAGCCGATACCCGGCCGATAGCACAAAGCGGTGCTTCTTGAGATTGGCGACGTGGTCCTCGAGCAGCACAAGACGCGGCCGCCAACGCGCGAGATCGAACCCGCTGAGCACCTCGAGCTCGTGCCCTTCCACGTCGACGGAGAGAAAATCGAATCCGAGGGGGGCGCCCGCCTCGCAGAGAATGTCATCGAGCGTGCGCACGGGGACCTCGATGACCTGCTGCGGCTGCGCGCCCGGCGCCATTCGGTCACGATCGAGCGCCGACAACGCGCCGGCCAGATGCAGCTGCATGCGCCGTCCCGCGTTCCGTGGCGAAGAGCAAGCCACCGCAAACACTTCGGCAGAGCGCGCGTTGCGCAGATCGCTCGCGAGCTTGGGCTGCGGTTCGACCAGGACGCCGGTCCAACCGAGCTGCTCAAGGTGCCAGGTCTGCGATTCCTGCTGCGGCCGATTGGCGCCGACCTCGACAAAGAAGCCCGACCTCGCGCCGCCGAAAAACTCCCGAACGAGTATCTGCTCGCGGCCCTCGCTCATGCGCACTCCGTGCGAGCTTAAGAACCTCTGACCGGGGCAGGCATGCGTGATCTGCGGACGATCTTGGATGTGCTGAAACCGGGCATGAGATCGACGAGGATCACCTCACCGCCATCGCTTTCGACGAGTTCGTGTCCTACCACCTCTTCGCGCCGGTAGTCGCCGCCCTTGGCCAAGACCTTGGGACGCACGCGCCGGATCAACTCGAGTGGTGTCTCCTGATCGAAGACGACGACAAGGTCGACCGCCTCGAGCGCGGCCAGTACTTCCGCTCGCGCATACACCTCCTGGAGCGGCCTGCCTTCGCCCTTCAAACGCCGTACCGACGCATCGCCGTTGAGACCGACGATGAGACGGTCGCACGCGGCGCGCGCCTCCGACAGGAGCTTGATGTGACCGGGGTGCAGCAGATCGAAGCATCCATTGGTGAAGCCTATGCGCAGGTCGCGCCATGCGGCGAGGCGCTGGTCGAGCACCGACCAGTCGAAAACGACCTTCTCCTCGGGGGCGAGCGAAGCGGCGGGCAGGATGCGCGAACGCAGCTCCGCCGCCGAGACCGTCGCGGTGCCGCGCTTGCCGACGACCACGGCGGCAGCCGCGTTGGCCGCGCGCACGGCGGGCTCATAGCCCGCCTTGGTGGCCAGCAACACGGCGAGCGCGGCGACGACGGTGTCGCCCGCGCCGGACGTGTCTCCCAGCTTGACCGGATAAGCTGGCACGTGGATCGGCGCGCCGTTTGTCGGCACCAGCATCAGACCGGCGTCGCTGAGCGAGACGACGACCGCCTCTGTTCCCAGCACCCCGTTCAATTCCGCTGCCGCCGCGATCACGTCCGCATCGGAATCGGCGCGCCGCCGCGTGGCTTCCGAAAGTTCCTTGCGATTGGGCTTAACCACCGTCGCACCGCGATAAATGGAGTAATCGACGCCTTTGGGATCGACGATAATCGGTATCCCGGACGCATTCGCCGCCTCGATCACTGCCCGGATGACCCGCGGCGTCAGCGTGCCTTTCGCATAATCGGATAAGACGACGCTGCCCGCGCGCGGCAGTGCGGCGAGCGTGCGATCGATCAGGGCCTTCTCCGTCTTGGCATCGAGCGGTTCCGCCAATTCCCAGTCGGCGCGCAACAAATGCGTGGCATGATGCTCGGAGACGAAGCGCACTTTGCGTGTCGTCGGGCGCCGCGCGTCCACGACGATATGCGGCTCGATCAACGGTTCGGCGGCAAGCGCCCGCATCAGCGTGCGACTCGCGTCGTCCTCTCCCACGACTCCGAGGAAGATGCAGCGTGCGCCGAGCGCGGCGATGTTGCGCGCCACGTTGCCGGCGCCGCCGACGGTGAGTTCGTTGCGGTGTACGGCGAGAATCGGAGCAGGCGCCTCGGGCGAGATGCGCGAGACCTCGCCATATACGAAGTCGTCGAGCATCAAATCTCCGACGCAGACGATGGTCTGCTCGGGAATGAGCTTGAGCGCGTCCTCGAAATTGAACATGGCGCTATCGCTAGATGGCTGTCGGTGCGGCGACCTTCACCGATACCGATCGGATTGGTTCAGGAACAAGGTGACATAGCGAGATACCCCCTCTTCGAGCGGGGTGAAGCCGGCGTTGTAGCCTGCCCGGCGGAGGTTTTCGACCTTGGCTTGGGTAAAATATTGGTACTGATTGCGGATCGCCGCAGGCATATCGACGTAGTTGATAGCCGGGTCGCGCCCGAGCGCACGAAACATGGCGGCAATCAGATCGCGGAAGCTGCGCGCCTGGCCGGTGCCGACGTTGAAAATGCCCGATACCGATGGCGTCTCAAGTAGCCAGCGCATCACCGCGACCGCGTCATCGATGTAGATGAAGTCGCGTTTCTGTTCGCCGTCGGAGACGCCGTCGCAATGGGACTTGAACAAGCGCACTGCCGTGCCGCCTTTCGCCTCGTCGAAGCGCTTGGCCACCAGGCTCATCATTTCCCCCTTGTGATACTCATTGGGGCCAAACACGTTGAAAAATTTGAGCCCCACCCACTGCGGCGGGAGCTTCGCGCCGTTCACGAAGCGGTCGACAACCGCGAGATCGAAGAGATGTTTGCTGAAGCCGTACAAGTTCATTGGCTTGAGCCGCCGCAGCGCAGTGAGCGACCAATCGTCATCGAAGCCCGCAGCGCCATCCCCGTAAGTCGCAGCCGAAGATGCATAGATGAACGGGGTAGACGTCGCGGTGCACCAATCCAGAAGCTTGAGCGAGAGCCGAAAATTGGTAGCGAGGACGAGATCGGCGTCGGTGGCGGTGGTGTCGGAGACCGCGCCGAGATGGATGACCGCCTCAAGCCTGCGGCCATCGAGCCAAGCGATGAGCTCGCCCGGCGGCACCACGTCGGCGACTTGGCGTTTGCCCAGATTGCGCCATTTGCCCTTTTCCCCGAGCGCGTCGTTGACGACAATGTCGGTCCGCCCCGCCTCGTTGAGGCCGGCGATCAGATTGGACCCGATGAAGCCGGCTCCGCCAGTGACCAATAGCATTCCTACCCGCCGAGGCTGCTGCCTCCCTTTGCCCGAGGGCGTTCAGGGGTGCAACTTCCCTGGGCAGACAGCGTAAAGGAGCCCGGTCCTCATCCCGTCGCTCCTGAGCGCACTGGACAGCCAGCAAAGGCCGAGCTAACCGGCCTTCCCGTCAACCAGAGAGCAATGCACGTAGAAATGAGGATTTATTCAGTCCATTAGGAATGAATTGAACTTCACAAGCAAGGGTGTCACCAAAAATATGACAGAAGCACCAATCCTCATCATCCCGTACATGTGGATTGGCGACTTCGTGCGCTGCCATACGGTGGTGAGGTTGCTGCGACAACGCTGGCCAACTGCCGCGATCGACGT